>ERZ779924.5-NODE-5-length-170756-cov-5.92888_pt1 | contig 170756 bp, 156 predicted proteins | sample MGYA00511955_ERZ779924 | MGnify/ENA primary metagenome ERZ779924 (study PRJEB29588, sample SAMEA1969417) | human gut metagenome | biome: human gut; feature: human-associated habitat; material: faeces | place: Denmark | collected 2008/2010 ... | reverse complement strand
TTGACTTTGAGTTGGATAAGATCTATGCATCTTAATTTTCAAAAAGTGTGCAACTTCTTATTGCAATTTAGATGTAATATTTCGATTACTATTATTTTAACACATTTAATTCTTAACGTCACTAGCAGAGATAGTGTATAATAAAAAACAAACAAAATAGTCAAATGAGTAAGCTGTGGCTATCTAAAATAGATGATCAGAAACGGAAAGAGGTAGTGATATGTTAAAATTTATGCAGGAAACACTAAGTGTCTGGGAGCTCCTGCAACATACAAAAAAACCGATAGTACTTTACGGAATGGGCAACGGAGCCGATAAAATTATCGACTGGTGCGAAGCAAACGGAGTGCAGGTGCAGGGTGTATTTGCCAGTGACGAGTTCGTCCGCGGACAGCAGTTCCGCGGCTTTACGGTAGAACGCTATGATGTGCTGCGTGCGCGTCTGGGCAATGAGCTTCTGGTTGTTATCGCTTTTGCCAGCGAAAGACCGGAGGTGCTGGAGCGCTTTGCGCAGCTGGCTGCCGAGCAGGAGGTTGTGGCACCGCATCTGCCGCTTTTTGATGAGGAAGAAACTGTAAGCGCCGCCTGGCTGCAGCGTTACGAAGAGCAGCTGACGCAGGTTTATGACAGACTGGCGGATGAACAGTCGCGCAGAGTTTTTGCGGCTACGCTTAACTATAAGCTTAGCGGCAAGATAAGCTATCTTTTTGACTGTGAAACGCAGCGTGAGGAGGATATCAGGATGTTGCTTGCGCCGACAGCCGAAGAAGTATATATGGATCTTGGTGCCTATAACGGTGATACCATACAGGAGCTGGGACGCCTGACTGACTGGCAATGGCGCGAGGTGCTGGCGGTAGAGCCGGATCGCCGTAACTGCCGCAAGCTGCGTCTGCTGGCAGATGAGCTAGCGGAGAAGGGGCTTACTGTCGAGATACACGAGGCAGGCATCTGGAGCGAGCAGGGAGAGCTGGGCTTCAGCGACAGCGGCGGCAGACAGTCAACGTTTATCGGCGCGGAGAAGAAAACCGTGCCGGTGACGACGATTGATGCTGTAGCGGCGGGACGCCCGGTGACAATGATCAAAATGGATGTCGAGGGGGCGGAGGTGCAGGCTATTGCCGGTGGCAGACAGACTATCGGCGAATGTAAGCCGAAGCTGTTTGTCGCGGCCTACCATTATGATGTTGATTTATTCCGTCTGCCGCTGCTTTTGTGGGAGCTGGTGCCGGAGTATAAGATTTATTTGCGTAAGCATCCTTATGTCCCTGCATGGGAATTGAATTTTATTTGTATCGGGAAATAGCGGGACAATAAAAGTCCACATAGGACAAAAAACGTCAAATGTAATATGGTGGTGGAATGTCCATTTAATAAGTGTCAAGGTGACATAAAAAGTTAAATATTTGTAAAAATAATGTAAAGTGTAAGCAGGTGAAAAACGTCCTGCAGCGAATTTATCAAATATGGGTGTAGAATGGAACACGCTAAAATATAATTTTCAACGACGATGCAAAAAAAGGAGTGTATGTGAATGAAAAAATCTAAATGGATGCTTGGTGCAGCAGCAATGTTGGCTTTATCTGTAGCTTTGGCTGGCTGCGGCGGCGACAAAAAAGCAGACAATAAGGCTGCCGGCGTAAAAGGCAGCTTGATGGTTTATACCTCTATTTATCCTGATATTATCGACAATATGTGCAAACCTAATGTTGCAAAAGCTTTCCCGGATATGAAGGTTAACTGGTTCCAAGGCGGTACCGAAAAAGTTATCACCAAGATTACCGGCGAAATCAAAGCTAAAAAAATTGCTGCAGACGTTCTGATGGTTGCGGATCCTTCCTATTATCTGAAGCTGCAGGAGCAAGGCTTGCTGTTGCCTTATAAATCCAAAGAAGATGCTAACGTTATCAGTGAAAAAGACAAAGACGGCAACTGGTACGGCGTTCGTATCTCCAACATGATCATTGCTTATAACTCCAATAAGCTGAAAGCTGAAGAAGCTCCGAAAAACTGGACAGATCTGACCGATCCGAAATGGAAAGGCAAAATCGCTATGCCTAACCCGATGCTGTCCGGTACTGCTTATGTAGCAGTTGGCGCTCTGGCTGACAAATACGGCTGGGAATATTTCGATAAATTGAAAGCTAACGGCCTGCGCGTTGAAGAAGGCAACTCCGCTATTCAAAACAAGCTGTTGACCGGCGAATATGCAGCTGTAATGATTCTGGAAGAAAACATCCTGAAGCTGGCTAACACCAAGAAAGAGCCTCTGAAGATTGTTTACCCGACCGACGGCGTAATCAACGTTCCTTCCCCGATCGCTATTTTCAAGGAAACCAAGAATCCTGAGGGTGCAAAGGCTTTGGTTGACTGGTGGCTGTCCAAAGAAGGTCAGGAAGCAGTTGTTAATGGTTGGATGCACTCCGTTCGTGGCGACGTAAAAGCTCCTACCGGTGCTGAAGAAACCAAGAAGATTGTTGAGGGCAGAATTAAAGTTGACTGGCAGAAGCTGGCTAACAACAATGCTCAAATCAAAGAAGAATTCCGTAAGAGAGTTATGGATAAATAATGCGTTGCTAAGTTAAATTATAGCGGAAACAGGGAGACCTTTCAGGCCATCCCTGTTTTCTGCTCAATAAAGAGGGGCCGAAAGTCTGCTTTTGGTGTTGCTCTGAGGTATTAAAAAAGGAGAAAGAAGCGTTCTATGTCAAGAATAAACAGTAAATTTATTGTTATCGCTATCTCCGTGCTGTTGCTTTTATACTTTGTTATCTTCCCGATGGGAATCCTGCTGTATGACAGCATCATGCTTGATGGCGCAATTAACTTGGAAAATTATCGCAATGTATATAGCCAGGATGTCAACTGGCGTGCGTTGACGAATACAATCGAGCTGTCTTTGGGTGTTATGATTGTCAGTGTGCTGATTACCTTCCCGCTGGCTTGGCTGGTTGGCCGTACTGATATGCCCGGTAAAAAAATCTACCGTACTCTGCTGGTATCCAGCTACATGATTCCGCCGTATGTAGGCGCTATTGCCTGGGTACAGCTGCTGAACCCCAGTGTAGGTTATCTGAACGAGATTCTTAAATTTGTCTTTGGGCTGGAAACAGCGCCCTTTGACATTTATACTATGGCCGGCTTAGGCTGGGTACTGACTTTGTTCTACTCTCCCTTTGCTTTCATTACCATTTCACGTGCTATGGAGAAAATGGATCCGACTCTGGAGGAGGCAGCGCGTGTCAGCGGTGCTTCTCCGATGCGTACTGTTTTTGACGTAACACTGCCGCTGATGGCTCCGTCCATTCTGGCCGGCGGTTTGCTGGTATTTATTGCTGCCGGCAGCTGCTTCGGTATTCCTGCTATCGTAGGTATGCCTGGCAACATTGAAGTAATGACCACGCGTATCGTAACCTATATTTACATGGGCGATACTGCGGGCGTACGTGATGCTACCGCTCTGGCTGCGTCCCTCATGTTCCTTGCTAACATCCTGCTGTTCGGTATGACCTGGATGGTTGGTAAAAAGGATTACACCACTATCAGCGGTAAGAGCACCCGTCCGAACATTGTAGAGCTGGGCAAATGGAAATGGCCCTGCTTCTGCCTGGTTGGCGCTTACAGCATGATTTCCATTATCATTCCGCTGGGCTCCATCGTGCTTACCAGCTTGATTATCACCCTGTCCAAGCCGATTGGTCTGGACAACATTGGCTTTGATGCCTGGATTCCTGTTATCACCAGCTCCCAGTACATGGAAAGCGTTTGGAACTCTGTTGTTTACGCTGTTATTGCTGCCTGCATCGGCACACTTATTTCCATCTTTATTGCATATCTTGCAGTTAAAACCAGAATCAAAGGCCGCAGCCTGCCGGATCTGCTGGTAGTTATCGGTGGCAGTACCCCGTCCATCGTTATTGCGCTGGCTTTGATTATTACCTTCAGCGGTAATTTTGGTTTGAACCTGTATTCCACAATGTGGATTATGGTAGTTGCTTATCTGGTAAAATACATGACGATGTCTGTGCGTACCATCGCCGCTTCGCTGAGTCAGGTGCACATCTCTCTGGAGGAGGCTGCACTGAACTCCGGCGCCAGCTGGCTGCGCTGCTGTAAGGATATCATCATGCCGCTTATTGCACCGTCTATAGTTGCCGGCTGGTTCCTGATTTTCATGCCGTCCTTCTACGAGCTGACTATGTCCCTGCTCCTGTACGGCAGTGATACCAAGACCATCGGCGTATTGCTGTATGAATTGCAGACCTATGCAGATACGCAGAACGCTTCTGTGCTTTCTGTAATCATTCTGCTGATTGTTTTGATTGGTAACCTGATTCTGAACAAGGTTTCCAAGGGTAACGTAGGTATTTAATTAAAGGAGTGTAATAAATGGCTGAGGTAAGAATTGAGCATGTATTTAAACGTTTCGGCGCTGTAACTGCCGTAAACGATTTTGATTTAGTTGTAAAGGATGGCGAATTTGTTTCCATCCTCGGTCCTTCCGGTTGCGGTAAAACCACTACCCTGCGTATGATTGCAGGCTTTGAGCGTGCTACCGAAGGTGAAATTTATATCGGCGACCACTGCGTAAGCTCCTCTATTAAGGGCAGCTTCGCTCCGCCGGAAAAACGTGATATCGGTATGGTATTCCAGTCCTATGCTGTTTGGCCGCATATGACTGTTGCCGAAAATGTAGGCTATCCGCTGAAAATTCAAAAGGTAGATAAAAAGGAACGCGAAGAACGCGTACAGAAGATGCTGGAGCTGGTTCATTTGGGCGAATACAGCAAGCGTTATCCGCATCAGCTGTCCGGCGGTCAGCAACAGCGTGTAGCTTTGGCGCGCGCTCTGGTAGCACAGCCGGGCCTGCTGCTGTTGGATGAGCCTCTGTCCAACCTGGATGCTAAGCTGCGTGAATCCATGCGTTTTGAAATCCTTGCTATTCAAAAGGAACTGGGCATCACCGTTGTTTATGTAACCCATGATCAGGGCGAAGCAATGGCAATGAGTGACCGCGTAGTTGTTATGAGCGCCGGCGTTGTACAGCAAATCGGTGCGCCGCACGAAATCTATACCAAGCCTGCCAACAAAATGGTTGCTGACTTCATCGGTCTGGTTAACTTTATCGATGGCGAGGTTAAGGGTGACAGAGTATTCATTAAGGGCAGCAATGTTTCCTTCCCAAATACCGCTAAGGTTACCGGCGAAGCTACCATTGCCGTACGTCCTGAGAATATTACCATGTCCCTCAGCGGCGGTCAGATGGAAGGTCAGGTAACTCACCGCTTCTACCTGGGCGATGCGGTTGACTATCGTGTAAACGTTCACGGTCATGACATCCGAGTTATCGTTAAGGGCGCAGACATTGATGCAATTCCTGATGGCTCCAAGGTATACCTGGACTTTGACAGAGTAATGGTTTTCGACAGAAACTAAGCTGAAAATACAAGACGGAGATAACGGATTAAATTACTGTTATCTTCGTCTTTTTTTTGTGGGAAAAAACATAAAAAACGGCGGTTAGCTATTGACAACTCGTCTAAATCGTAGTATAGTGGTCTTAAACAGGAATAACAATATAAATATGCGCTCAAAAAGCAAAAAGTTCCGTCGCAAAAGCCGAAGAGCTGAATGAGGGTTTTATGAATTTAATTGAAGGTCTTACTAATTTTAACTTAACAAAGCAGGAAGCAACTCTGTATGTGCTGCTGCTGAAGTCCGGTCAGATGACCGGCTACGAAGCAGCCAAGCAGACCGGCATTTCGCGTTCCAACACTTATACTGCGCTGGCAGGACTGGTGGATAAGGGAGCAGCGTATGTGCTGGAGGAGGGCAAGGTAACGCGCTATACTCCGGTGCCTGCTGCTGAGTTTTGCAGCAACAAAATCAGTTGTCTGGAGGAGATAAAAAAAGATATACTCCAACAGCTGCCGGTGCTGAACAATGATCCTGAGGGGTATATCACCATCAAGGGTGCGCAAGAGATTATAAATAAAATGCGCAATACCGTGCGTCAGGCACAGGCAAGAATTTATCTGTCAGCTAACAGCAGAATGCTGGAGCTGATGCTGCCGGAGCTGCAGGATGCTTTGCAGCGAGGCTTGAAGGTAGTAGTTATCGGTGATAAATACTTTTCTTTGCCGGGAGCAATCTGCTACGGAACAAATAAGCAAAGCGAGCAGATTCGTCTGATTGCCGATTCACACACCGTTTTGACAGGAGATTTGCAGGATGATGAGGATTCAACCTGTTTGTATTCCTGCAAACGCAATTTAGTTGATTTATTTAAGAAAGCGCTGCAGAATGAAATTGCGCTGATTAAATTACAGAAAGGTGATATGAATGTCTAAGAAAATTCCGTTTGTTACTAAAGAACAATTAGAAAAAATCGTTTCCCAATATCCTACTCCGTTCCATCTGTATGATGAGGCCGGCATCCGTCGCACCGCGCGTCTGGTGAACAAGGCTTTTTCCTGGAACAAGGGCTTTAAAGAATATTTCGCAGTAAAGGCTACACCTAACCCCTATCTGCTGCAGATTCTGCGCGAAGAGGGCTGCGGTGCCGACTGCTCCTCCTATACCGAGCTTTTGATGAGCGATGCCGTAGGCTTTAAGGAGAGCGAGATTATGTTCTCCTCCAATGCAACTCCGGCAGAGGATTTTAAACTGGCTCGTAAACTGAATGTAAACATCAATCTGGATGATATTACTCATATCGACTTTTTGGAAAAGGTTGCCGATATTCCGGAAACCGTCTGCTGCCGTTACAATCCCGGTGGACATTTTGCCATTGCCAACAACATTATGGATAACCCCGGCGATGCAAAATACGGTATGACTCATGAGCAGATTATCGAAGCTTATAAAATTCTCAAGAGCAAGGGCGTAAAGAATTTCGGTATTCATGCATTCCTGGCTTCTAATACCGTTACCAACGAATACTATCCGGAACTGGCACGTATTCTGTTTGAGCTGGCAGTAGAGCTTAAGGAAAAAACCGGTGCGCATATCTCCTTTATCAACCTCAGCGGCGGTATCGGTATTGCCTACAAGCCTGAACAGCAGGATAATGATGTACTGGCAATCGGCGAAGGCGTGCGTAAGGTGTTTGAAGAGGTGCTTGTACCTGCAGGCATGGGCGATGTTAAGCTGTTCACCGAGCTTGGCCGTTACATGCTGGCACCGAATGGCGCTTTGGTAACTACTGCTATTCATCAAAAGCATATCTATAAAGAATACATCGGCTGTGATGCCTGCGCTGCTAATCTGATGCGTCCCGCTATCTATGGTTCCTATCATCATATTTCCGTTATGGGCAAGGAAAACGCTCCCTGCGACCATAAGTATGATGTAACCGGCGGCCTGTGCGAGAACAACGATAAATTTGCCGTAGACAGAATGCTGCCTGAAATTAATATCGGCGATTTGCTCTTTATCCATGATGCCGGTGCGCATGGCTTCTCTATGGGCTACAACTATAACGGCAAGCTGCGCAGTGCCGAGCTGCTGCTGCAGGAGGACGGCAGTGTTAAAATGATTCGCCGTGCGGAAACACCGGCAGATTATTTTGCTACCTTCGATTTCGGTGAGTACGGACCGAAGCTGGCAGAAGAAGCAAAAATTAAAATGTAAAAAACAACGCTTAGTGACGTTGTTTCAATAGGACTGAGGCCTGAGGGCTTCAGTCCTTTATTATTATGTGATATAAGCACTTGCCTGAAAGCTGCTTTTGATTTACAATAGATAATGAATTGTCGGAAGCTTTAGGCAATAATGCTTACGAAAAAATATCAGGCTGTGAGGGAACGCAGCCGAATTTTGGAGGATGTGCTTATGCAAAATAAATATGCTGTTTATGAGGAGGCGCTGGCGGAGGAGCTTATTCCCGCCATGGGCTGTACCGAGCCTATCGCCATTGCTTACTGTGCTGCTGTATGTCGCGAGCAATTAGGAGCTTTCCCTGAGCAGATTGAAATCTGGGTTAGCCGTAATATTATCAAAAACGTTAAGAGCGTTGTTGTACCGAATACCAACAAGATGAAGGGCATTGAGGTTGCCTGCGCTGCTGGTGTCGTTGCCGCTCATTCCGAGCGTCAGCTGGAGGTTCTGGCTTATATTAACCAAGAGGAAAAGGCTGAAATTAAGGCGTTGGCTGAATCCGGCAAGATTAATATTCACGTTTCCGAAGAACCGGATATTTTCTATATCCGCATTTTTCTGGCAGCAGGCGGCAATAATGCTGAGGTAACTATTCGTACGGACCACACTAATGTTACCTGCATTAAGAAAAACGGCGCTACTGTTTTGGAAAAACCGATTGTGCCTGCCGAAGAAGAGGCTAAGAGCCTGTGGAGAATCGAGGATGTTCTGGATGCGGCCCGCAATATGCCGTTAGATAATGTTAAGCATCTGCTGAAACGTCAGATTGATTTCAATATGGCTATTTCCAAAGAAGGCCTGACCAATGATTACGGCGCAAGCATCGGCAAAATTTTGCTGCGTCGCGATCCGGACAGCCTGCGTATCCGCGCACGTGCCAGCGCTGCTGCAGGCAGTGACGCGCGTATGAACGGCTGTGAGCTTCCGGTAGTAATTACCTCCGGCAGCGGCAACCAGGGTATTACCGCTTCTGTTCCTGTTGTTGTTTATGCACATGCATTGGCTGCAGGCGAAGAAAAAATGCTGCGTGCAGTACTGCTGAGCGACCTTGTTACCATTTACCTGAAGCAGGGTATCGGTAAGCTGTCCGCATACTGCGGTGCTATCAGCGCAGGCTGCGGTGCCGGTGCGGCAATCGCTTTCCTGTATGATTGCACCGATGACCAGATCGAGCATGCTGTAGAAAATGCTCTGGCTATCAACAGCGGTATTATCTGCGACGGTGCAAAATCCTCCTGCGCAGCTAAGATTGCTATGGCTGTTGAAGGCGGTCTGATGGGCGTTGATATGTCCGTTGCTGAACGTAACTTTGCCGGCGGTGACGGCATTGTCCAAAATACTGCCGATGAAACCATTGCTGCAGTCGGCAAAATTGCCAGCCAGGGCATGGTAGAAACCGATAAAGAAATTATTGATGTAATGCTTGGCCTGTAATAAAGCCAAAAAATTAGAGAGTCTGCGGTTTACGCAGGCTCTCTGTTTTTTATCCGCTATATAATTATTCTTCTACCATTTTGGTAAGCTCTTCTACATGCTCGGTAGCAGTAAGGATATAGATAAAATCGCCGCTGAGCAGACGCGTGTCACCTGCCGGGATGAGCTGTGATTCACCGCGCTTGACATCAACTAAAAGTGTATTCGGCGGCCAGGGAATATCCTTGATAAGCTTGCCGCTGACGCTGCTGCCGCTGCAAATTACCAGCTCGATAACATTGCGTTGCTCCAGTACAGCCGGTTCCGGCGCTTTTTTGTGCAGCATGCGCTGCATCAGCTCCTCGTAGATGGGCTTGCTGTGGCACAGCTCCGCAATGACGAAGGCCACCATGGCAGCAATCGCCAGCGAAAGCAGCTGCTGGTAGCTGGCTGTCATTTCCATAATCAGTACGGTGCCTGTGATAGGCGCGCGTACGGAAGAAGCAAAAAGCGCCGCCATAGCAACTACCATAATATTTGTGGCATATGCAGGCTCAATCCAGCCAAGCATAATCAGCATCTGGGCGCAAATGCTGCCGCAGAGAGCGCCGATAACGAGCATCGGCAGGAAGAAACCGCCGGGAACGCCGCAACCGTAGCTGATGAGCGTAAAAATCAGCTTGCCTGCAAGAAAAATCAGCAGAAGCTGTAACGATACAGGTGCTTTGGCCAGATGATTAATCAGATCGTTGCCGCCGCCCAAAACCTCCGGCAGGAAGTAACCCAGAATACCGGCGCAGATGAGGGCAAAGGCAATCTTCTGTACAGGGCGCTTGAAGCAGGGCAGGCTGTAAAAGCGGCCTATATTCAGCAGTCCCCAGTTAAAGATAACGCCTGCCAGACCGCTGGCAAGAGCAACTAAAATGACGATGCCGTAATAGCTGATGGGAAGCAGTTGTAAGTCGGGGATATCAAAAATTGTCGCACGACCGAAAATAGCGCGGGAAATAATCGTCGCAGTGAAGGCTGCTGCCATGGAGGGCAGCAGAACCATGATGGAAAAGTTGCGGTGCAGCTCCTCCAAAGCAAAGATTACACCGGCGAGCGGAGCGTTGAAGGCTGCTGCCAGACCGGCGCTGGCACCGCTGGTCAGCAGATAGCGTTCCTCCATGCGGGTGCGTCCCATAAGACGGCTGACGCCCTGCGCAGTTACTGCGCCTAGCTGAATAGACGGGCCTTCGCGTCCCAGGGAAAGACCGGCGCCGATGCCGATGATACCGGCGGTGAGCTTAACCCAGAGAATGTGCAGCCAGCGCATTTTCATCAGGCCTAAAATTGCTCCCTTAACCTGCGGAATGCCGCTGCCGGCGGCCATAGGCTCGATGCAGTTGAGCTTGTGCAGGATGAAGGCGATGGCGATGAGCACGGCGAACCAGCAGGCGTTGATGCTCCAGTCGCTTACCCACAGGCGGTTGTAGAGCGCTCCACGCAGGTATTCCATCTCCGAGAGGGCGAAGCGGAAGAAGCTGATGACTATACCGGCCAAGATACCGGTGAGGATGCCCTCCGCAAACAGGCGCAGGCGGAAGTTGTGCATGTTGCTGAGCGAACGGTAGGTTTTGAATTTTTGTTCTTTATCGTCCATAAATATAACTCTTTTCTTCGAATTTTTGTAACTAATATTATAGCACAAAAATAACCTTACAGATGCACAGAATGCTCATATAAAAAGAAGTTGGCACAAATATACCAACTTCTTTTGCCTGTGTATTGATACCGGAAGAAATATCAGAGGTTTTGTTGTATTTTACTGCAGGAGCTTCAATTTAAAATAAAAATAAAGCGTATAATAGTTATACACCTTAATCAGTATATTCTACTCTTAAGCAGAGTTTAACAAGTTCTTCCTCAGGCTTAGAAGTAGACCAGAAGTTGCGCAGCGGGAAAAGATATATGCCTCCATGCATATGCAATTTATTTTGTTCGACAAATTTTAATATGCGTTCTTTTATTTTTGAATCAATTACTCCATAATGAGCATTGCAGTAAACGCACAGATATAAGCCTTTTTCTTTCGTTTTCTTTATTGGATTATTATAATGTAATTTGCTATTTGCGCTAATAAATACGTTGTATTGCGTTATAAGATCTTCGTAGAAGAATTCATTGCTGTCATAATGAAAGCCCATCAGATATTCCTGAAAGGACGGATGAGAAAATACTGGCAGCATATGCTTAGCCAAAATATTCATTCGATGTTTAATAGGTGTTTGGAAACTTATATCCTCACTAAAATAAAGATGTTCTTCCTCTTGAAGTTCCAGCAGAATCTGGTTAAGAGGCAGATTTTGAATATCGTTTAAAGCTGTCCTTTGAGTCTAAGCCTCAAAAAATAATCAGCCTGTATGTTTATGGTGACGAGGTGCTTTTAGGCCTTGTTGACCATAAGCGTATAGCAGGCCTGTCCAAATGGGTGCATGATGAGGATTTGGCCATGGGTGCCAAGGAGGCTAAGGATGTTACCAAAATTGCGGAAAGCAATCCGGAGGCTATTCTTGCACTGAAGCCTGATCTGGTGCTGCTGCCGGACAGCAGTAAGCCGGAGCAGATTTCCAGCTTGGAGGATGTGGGAATTAAGGTTTTTGTTTATCCCGCCGCATCCAGACTGAGCAATATTCCCAAGACGATTAAGGCTATCGGCGGTGCTGTAGGCGAAACGGAGCAGGCTGAAAAGCTGATTGCCGAGATGCAGAAAAAAATCAGTGCGGTTGAAGCTAAGGTTAAAAAAATGCAGCCTGAGGACAGAAAAAAAGGTCTGCTCTTTCTGCGCTTTGGCGCTATCGGCGGCAAGGGGATTATCTTTAACGATATCATGACTGCTGCCGGCGTAGAGGACTGCTATGAGGCAGCACGTCATACAATTGCGGACAAACCCGGAACGAGCCGTATTTTGAGTAAGGAAGAAGTAGTACAGGCAAATCCTGACTACATAATTATCGCTACCTGGTCTCAGGGCGGTGCTTATAAGGCAGGCAATGCGCAATTAGAAGAACTCTATGCTGATCCTGCGCTGGCTACGGTAACCGCTGTAAAGAAAAAACAGGCGATTGTCATTCCGCAGGGTTATGTAAATTGTCTGTCGCAACATGCCGCTGACAGTGTAGAGCTTCTGCATGAGGCAGTTTACGGCAAATAGACACAAAGGTCTTTGTGTGATATTAAATAACATTTTATGGGGGTGGCGTTTTTATCTGCTGCCCCTTGTTTTTTGAGGAGAAGAAATATGCTGCAAAAGAAAAACTATGGCGCTGATATTTTACATAATATCAGACGCTTGAGCGAAGTAAATGAGCAAAGGGATATTAAACCGCTGATGGAAACATCCTTCCCGGGAACTCATTGCCCGCTGATGGGTGTTCTGATGACCGTGAGACAGCTGCCGGAGGCAGTTACAGTTATCGTAGGTACGGATGAATGTACCTATTATTCCAAGCTGCTGGCGAATATGAAAATATTCGGCAGTCTTAAGGAAAGCTGTGTTTCAGTAGTAATAGATGATTATGATGTGACCTTCGGTACGATTAAGAAAACTAAAAAGGCCGTTGCCGAAATTTTTGAGGCAGGAGCTCCTAAATGCATAGTATTGGTAACAACCTGCGTTCTGGAAATCATCGGTGATGATTATGATGCACTCGTTGATGAGCTGGAGGAAAGGTACCATGTGCCGATTCTGCTTGTGCGTACGGAGCATTTTCAGTGTCGGGATCATCTGCCGGGTATCGAAAGAACATTGACTGCCACTGTAAAGCTGATGCGGAAAATGCCGACGGAAAATGTTGTCAATATTCTTGGCAATGGTGCTCCTTTGCAAAAAAATTCTGTTTTGCTGCAGCTGCTGGAGCAGGCCGGCGTACAGTTAGGACTGCAGCTTCCTGGCAAATGCAGTCTGCAGGATTTGGCGCTTGCAGGAAGAGCGAAGCTGAATATTGTTGTTGATGAGCTAGGATTGGAGCTGGCAAAGCAGATGCAGGAAAAGCTTGCTGTGCCTTACGTTTACTTCCCACCGATGTGTAATCCGCACAAGGTGTTGCAGGCCTATCAGGAGCTTGCTGCTGCTTTGGAAATGGAGCTGCCGCAGATTGTTACAGAGTCTTTGGAGGAATGCCTTGCTTTGCAGCAGCAGGTGCAGGATAAGCTGCAGGGTATTGGCTATATATATGGCAACAGTCCGTATAACTGTTGGGAGCTGAATACTTATCTGGCAGGATTAGGACTGCAGCCGATGATGATACAGATGAGCACTCTGAAAAACAAGGAAGCAAAAAAAGAGCTGCTGCAATATGCGGATCCTTATGTCTGCAAGAGTGCCAATCTGGCAGCGATGGAATTTGTCTATGATAAATTAAAGCCTCAGCTGTATATAGGCAGAAGCTTTACCGACAGCCTGGAAAGAAAAGGGATTTTCGGTATAGACAGTATGCCGGGACAGGATGTACTGGGCTTTGCAGGCTGTTTCGGCTTGCTTAAGCGTTTGCTGGATTTTACGCAGACTCAAATAGAGGAGAAGTGATTATGGCTTTGATAAGAAATTTTCCGGTGCCGTCTGACAGAATGGCCATCATCAGCACGCTGCTGAATATAGAAGATGCAGTTGTTTTGGAATATGGTCCCGAAGGAACAACACATTTCAGCATGAATTTTTTCAATAAGCTGGGGCAGGATTATCCTGACAGACTTTTTACTACCGGTGTAGATGACAGTGATATTATTATGGGCAGTACAGAGCATCTGGAAAGAGGCATTTTGGAGCTGGATGCTTTATATTCGCCTAAGGCTATTTTTGTGCTGACTTCTTCTGTAACATCTATCATCGGTACGGATATTGCGGGAATCTGCGATAGCCTGCAGAGCAAGGTTCAGAGCAGGCTGATTCCTGTAAATACCTCCGGTTTGGGCGCAGACTACAGCGCCGGGTTGCGAAAAATCTATCTGCAGCTGGCAGAGCTGTTTGTACAGCCTGACGCAGCCAAGCAAAAAGGACGCTATAATATTTTAGGTGCATCACCGCTGCATTACAGAGCAGAATCCGATATCTGCGAAATCACAAGATTGCTGCGAGAGGGCTTCGGCTGCGAGCTGCTGCATTGTCTTGCGATGAATATGACTACGGAGGCGCTTGCCGAGCTTAGCAGTGCCGAGCTGAATATTGTTCTTACAGCAGAAGCGGTTCCCAGTGCCGAATATCTGCAAAGCGTTACCGGTACGCCTTATGTTTATCTGCCGCCTTACGGTTATAGTCAGACGAAAGAGTTTTTAAATAGCGTTGCAGCGGTTATAGGGCAGCCGGTTAAGGAAGCTATGCTGCAGCGTTTGGAGGAAAAAAAACGCAGACTGAAAATGCTTTTAAAGTCTCCGCTGCTGAGCAGAACTCCCGGTACGGTATTTTTAAAGGGTGATTATGATACAGTAAAAGGCTTGGGTGCATTCTTCAAGGAGTTGAAATTTAATGTAGCTCACAGTGTATGCACACATAAAATCACCGGTACTGCTGCGGAAGGCATAGAGTACTTTAAGGAAGAGAAGGAATATCTGCAGCTGCTGAAGGATATTCGTCATTGTCTTGTTATGGCTGATGAGGATACTGTTGCGCAAGCTGACATGACAAACTTTAAAGTTTGCGTAAGCCATCCCTGTTACAGTCACAGGACAATTGCCAAGCATTTGCCGTTCATGGGCGAAAGAGGTGCGGATATGCTTTTTGAGTATATTCAGCAGTACGTGAATATGTAACTTCAATTTCGGTTGATTATTGGCAGACAAAAATCCCCTTGGGCTTTCAAGCTCAAGGGGATTAATAATTTTCAACCAAATTTAATTTAAGCCTTGGCAGGTTCTGCTTCTACAGCTTCTTCCTTAGCGTAATCCGGGTCAAATTTCGGATTCAGGTAGTTTTGGTAAGCCCATGCCAAAAGTGCACCGGAAATATTGTGCCATGCGGAGAATACTGCGCCGGGAACGGTTGCGGCAGGCAGAGCAGCGAAGTGTGCTTTTGCCAGGCCGGTTGCCAGACCGGAGTTTTGCATACCAACTTCGATGGACAGAGCAACAGCCTTTTTCCAGCTGAGGCCGGTGAAGCGGGCGATGGCAAAGCCAAGAGCGTAACCGCAGCAGTTATGCAGAATAACTACCAGCAGAATCAGGCCGGGAGCCTTCAGAATCAGGTCGCGGCTGGCGCCGATAACACCTGCGATAATCAGAGAAATTGCAATGGAGGATACAGCTGGCAGATAGTCGGTTGCTGCTTCGGCAAGCTTGGGCAGGAAGGATTTAACAGCCAGACCTAAGCAGATAGGCAGAATAACGATTTGGACGATGCTCCAGAACATGCCTACCGGATCGAAGTTAATCTTTTCACCGATAATCATGTAGGTGATGAACGGAGTCAGAATCGGAGAAAGTACAGTGGAAACACTGGTCATGGTTACGGAAAGTGCAACGTCGCCCTTGGACATAAAGGTGATTACGTTGGAGGAGGTACCGCCGGGGCAGGTGCCTACCAGTACAACACCGGTGGTCAGTGCCGGGTCCAGATTGAAGGCAACGGACAGCAGGTATGCCAAGAAGGGCATTACGAAATACTGAGCGCAGCAGCCGATGAGAATATCAAGCGGGCGTTTAAGAACAAGTGCGAAGTCCTTCAGGTTCAGTGTGGTGCCCATGCCGAACATTACGATACCGAGCATGCAGCTCAGAACGCTGATGCCGTGTACCTTGCCTAATACCCACAAAAAGTTCTGCGGCATTGTGAGGCCGAGAACCAGAAAAACGATGGCGATGATGCCAAAGAATTTGCCGATTAAAGCACAAAATTGTTTCATTATGAAATTACCTCTTTCCCTTAATAAAAAATAATAATTTATGAAGAGTAGCATCCATGCTCTCTCCTTTGTCTGTAATGTCCACTATTATAACAAAGACAGAAGAGGAAATAAAGAGTTTGCTGTAAAAAACTGTAAAAAATTTTAAAAACGGTGGAATTGTGTTATAATGTTAATATAAATTGCGAAAAATACGGACGGAGGTACGCTACTTGTATACTATAAGCAGAGATTACCGTAAAGAAATTGTGATTGAAAAATCACGTTTTATCTGCTCGCTGAAAAAGGTGCACAGTGAAGCAGAGGCCCAGGAGTTCATTAAGGCCGTAAAAAAAGAGTTCTGGGATGCAACGCACAACTGCTCCGCCTATATCGTGGATGATCTGGCACAGCGCTCCAGTGACGATGGCGAGCCGAGCGGTACTGCCGGTATTCCGATGCTGGAGGTGCTGCGTAAGAACGGACTGACGGAAACAGCAGCCGTGGTGACACGTTACTTCGGAGGCATTAAGCTAGGCGCAGGCGGACTTGTGCGTGCTTACAGCGGCAGCGTGGCAGGCGCGGTGAAGGAAGCTGGCTTGGCACAGAAAATTTTGCTGGGCTATTACAGCTTTTTATATGATGTGAACAGTGTCGGCCGCATTCTGAATGTGCTTTATCAACAGCAGCTGTTTGAAATTGCCGATGTGCAGTACGACCTGCGCGCCAAGGTTATCCTCAAAATGCGCGCGGAGCAAAAGGCAGAGGCCGAGGCTTGGCTGACAGAGAACCTCAATCAGCAGATAGAGCTGGAGCAGGAGGGCACAGAGTTCGCTGAGGTGGCGCTGTAGCTTTTAATAGGAAAAACTATACGAACAACCTCCCTCAGGCTATTGCTTGCGGGAGGTTGTTTTTGTTTTAGCATTGATACTGTTAAAATAAAAAGCTTTCAGCTTTGTAGCAAATAATGTATAATAATATGAATGAAAAGATTACTGACAGGAGGTAGAAGCGAGTGATTGAAGAAAGAGTGCCACCGCAAAATATAGAAGCGGAGCAGGCTGTGCTGGGTGCGATGCTGATTGATAAAGAAGCTATTGCCAAGGCGACCGAAGTGCTGTCGGCAGATGACTTTTACCGCGAGGCGCATCGTGTTATTTTTAGTGCGATGCTGGAGCTTTATAATAAGAATGAAGCAGTAGATATGGTTACTGTGACAGAAATCCTCAAGCGTGACAATAAGCTGGAGGACATTGGCGGCATCGCCTACATCACCAGTCTGGCGAATGTGGTGCTGACGGCGGCTAACGTTAAGTACCATGCGGAGATTGTTGCTGAAAAGTCGGTTCTGCGCCAGCTTGTGCGCGTTTCTACCGAAATTGCGGCTATGGGCTATGAGGCCAACGAGGATGTCGGTACGCTGCTGGATACTGCGGAAAGCCGTATCCTGGAGATTTCCAACCGTAAGAAAAAGAATGATTTTACAGCGATTAATGATATTTTGATGGACAGCGTGCAGAGCATCGAAAGTCTGCTGCAGAACAAGGGCGGTCTTACAGGTCTGCCGGCAGGCTTTGCGGATTTGGATAAGCTGACGAGCGGTCTGCATCCTTCCGATTTTATTATTCTGGCAGCGCGTCCTTCCATGGGTAAAACTGCGCTGGCGCTGAACATTGTGCAGAACGTAGCGCTGCGTGCGCACAAGGTTATCGGCGGTGAACCGCGCAGTGTAGCCTTCTTTAGCCTGGAAATGAGCAAGGAGCAGCTGGTTAACCGTATGCTTTGCGCCGAAGCAGGCATCGACAGCCAGCGCTTGCGCGTAGGCGAGATGCGTGACGAGGACTGGACGCACCTTTGGGATGCCTGCGATACGATGAGCCGTGCGAAAATTTATATTGATGATACAGCAGGTATTACGGCTATGGATATGCGCAGCCGTGCACGCCGCCTGAAGGCAGAGCATGGCCTGGATTTGATTGTTGTCGATTACCTGCAGCTGATGCAGGGCAGCGGCAAGCGCAATAATTCCGGCGACCGCCAGCAGGAGGTTTCGGAAATCTCCCGCTCGCTGAAGGCGTTGGCGCGTGAGCTGGATGTGCCGGTGCTGGCTCTGTCACAGCTGAGCCGTAGCGTTGAATCGCGTCAGGTTAAGCGCCCCATGCTCAGTGACCTGCGTGAATCCGGTTCTCTGGAGCAGGATGCGGATATCGTAGCATTCCTGTACCGCGAGGATTACTACAATCCGGAAACGGAAAACAAGCACACCGAGCTGATTATTGCTAAGCATCGTAACGGTCCGGTAGATACCGTTAATCTGTTCTTCCAAAAGCAGTTCACCAAATTTGTCGGCTTTACAAAGCGCGAAAGCTGAGAATAGAATACAGCGACATAATAAAAGTCCCGGGATTTTAACATCTCGGGACTTTTTGAGTATTGCATGGAGCATTGCCTGATGGGTGTTAAAAGCGTGAAATTTATTCTCTTGGCAAAAGATTTTTTCTGATAAGTGTAAAAAAGCTTACAAGGAAGCTGCGAAGAAAAACCGAATATTTTACCTAAAATCAACAAAAAATGTTCATAAAGCTTGCGATAAGACGCGGAAAATGATATGATATTTATGCAACAAAGTGTAGTGAAGAATCTGAAGGTAATATCTGTGGCTTTCAGATGTTTTTTCATGAATAAAATTGTCTTGGGAGGCATACAAAAATGATTGATCGTTATACTCATCCTGAAATGGGTAATATCTGGACACTCGAAAATGAATTCCGTACCATGCTGAAGGTAGAAATTCTGGCTTGCGAGGCTATGAACAAACTGGGCATTGTGCCTGACGAAGCGCTGAAGGATATTCAGACGAAGGCTGACTTCCGTCTGGACCGCATTAAGGAAATTGAAGCAGTTACCAACCATGATGTTATTGCTTTCCTGACTAATGTGGCTGAGTATGTAGGTGATGCGTCCAAATACATTCACAAAGGCCTGACCTCCAGCGACGTAAAGGATACTGCACTGTGCTACATGACTGTACAATCCGCAGACCTGATTATGCGTCATCTGGTAAACTTCCATGAAATTCTGCGCCGTCGTGCCGCTGAATTCAAATATACCGTTATGATCGGCCGTACTCACGGCATCCACGCAGAACCGATGACCTTCGGTATGAAATTCCTGCTGTGGTCCGCTGAAATCGAGCGTGACATCGAACGTCTGAAACAAGCGCGTGAAATGATGGCAGTCGGCAAGCTGTCCGGTGCTGTAGGCACTTACTCCAACATTGATCCGTTTGTTGAAAAATATGTCTGCGAAAAGCTGGAGCTCACTCCGGTACGCCTGGCAACCCAGGTTATCCAACGTGACCGTCATGCACATTTCATGACTACTCTGGCAATCATCGGTTCCTCTCTGGATAAGATGGCAACCGAAATCCGTAACCTGCAACGTACCGATATCCGTGAAGCTGAAGAATATTTTGCACCCGGCCAAAAGGGTTCTTCCGCTATGCCGCATAAACGTAATCCTATCACCTGCGAAAAGGTTTCCGGTATGGCTCGCCTGCTGCGCGGCTATGCAGTAGCAGCTCTGGAGGATGTAACCCTGTGGCATGAACGCGATATCTCCCATTCTTCCGTAGAACGCGTTATTCTGCCGGACGCAACTATTGCTCTGGACCATATGCTGCGTAAATTCTCCAACATCATCGACAAGCTGCTGGTATATCCTGATGCAATGATTGCCAACATGAACAAAACCGGCGGTCTGATTTTCAGCCAAAACCTGCTGATTGCTCTGGTTACCAAAGGTGTACTGCGTGAGGACGCTTACAAATGGGTACAACGCAACGCTATGGCACGTTGGCTGCAAGGCGCTGACTTCAAGACCAACGTTGAAGCTGACCCGGATATCAAAAAATATCTGACTGACGAAGAGGTTGAGCATTGCTTCGATCCGAAACCGATGCTGCGCCACGTTGACGAGATTTTTGCTAGATTTGGTTTATAATTTTGATAAGGAGTGACTGCTAATGTCATCTGTTGTAGTTTTAGGCGCTCAATGGGGCGATGAGGGTAAAGGTAAAATTGTTGACTATTTGGCGCAAAAGGCTGACGCTGTAGTTCGTTACAGCGGCGGCTCCAATGCAGGCCATACCGTTGTAGTTAACAACATTAATTATAAGCTGCGTCTGCTGCCCTCCGGCGTACTGTTCAATGATAAGACTAACGTTCTGGGCAACGGCGTTGTAATCAACCCCGGCGTTGTGCTGGCTGAAATCGCCGGCATGAAGGAAAAGGGCATTGATTGCAGCAATCTGGTTATTTCTGACCGTGCACACGTTGTTCTGCCGTATCATCAACGTCTTGATGAGCTGCAGGAGGAAGCACTGGGCAATCACAAAATCGGCACCACCAAAGGCGGCATCGGTCCCTGCTACATGGATAAGGTTGCTCGCGTAGGCATCCGTATCTGCGATCTGATGGAGCCCGAAACCTTTGCTGATAAGCTGAAGGTTAATCTGGAAGCAAAAAATGCTATTATCACCAAAATTTACGGTGCAGAACCGTTTGACTATGATACCGTACTGAAGGAATATCTGGCTTATGCAGAAGAGCTGCGTCCGTACGTTGCCGATACCGGCGTTGTTATGGATGAGCTGTTCAGCGCCGGCAAAAACGTTCTGTTTGAAGGCGCACAGGCTACCTTCCTCGATATCGACCATGGTACCTATCCGTATGTTACCAGCTCCAACCCGACTGCAGGTAATGCCTGCACCGGCAGTGGCGTAGGTCCCCGCTTCATCGACCATGTTGTCGGCGTAGTTAAGGCTTATACCACCCGCGTTGGTGAAGGGCCCTTCATCACCGAGCTGCTGGATACAGACGGCCCCGGCAACCAAATCCGCGAAACCGGCCATGAATACGGCACCGTAACCGGTCGTCCGCGTCGCTGCGGCTGGCTGGATGCTTTCATGCTGCGTTACAGCGCACGCCTGAACAGCCTGGATTATCTGGCAATTACCCGTCTGGATATCCTCGACAATATGCCGAAGATTAAAATGTGCGTTGGCTACAAGATTGGCGATGAGGTTCTCAAACGCATTCCTGCAAGCCTGAACGTTTTGGCTAAGGTTGAGCCGATTTTCGAAGAGTTCGACGGCTGGATGACCGACATCAGCGGCATCCGTAACTATGACGAGCTGCCGGAAAACGCTAAAAAATATCTGGCTAAAATCAGCGAGGTATCCGGTGTTGAGCTGGGTATTATCTCCGTTGGTCCTAACCGCGAGCAGACTATCGTTCTGAAAGAGCTGCTGTAAGCTTAGGCTGCTGAAAAAACAGCAAAAATATTTTAAAAAAGTACTTGACTTTCCTTGCGCTAGTCTGTATAATATTAATGTTGCTAATTTATGGTAACAAATGATTCACTAGCTCAGTTGGTAGAGCACCTGACTTTTAATCAGGGTGTCCCGAGTTCGAGTCTCGGGTGGATCACCAACGAAAATATGCCGTTCTTCGAAAGAAGAACGGCTTTTTTGTATTTGCGGATGCAAATATTTATAAAGGCGGACGCAGGCCCTGAAAAATTCTTCCTTGCTAATCAATTCCTACAGTAGTAATATGTAAGTGATAAGCAAAAATTTTATAGACTTTTTCGGAGGTGCTTTGATGAAAATAGTAGTTATGGAGCCGTTAGGCGTAAAGATGGAGCTGATTAATGCACTGGCAGCGCCGCTGCAGGCTGCAGGTCATGATTTTGTATATTATACTGAGAAGGACACCGACCAGACGAAGCTGCTGGCACGTGTGCAGCAGGCCGATATTATCATGCTGGCTAATCAGCCGCTGAGTGCGGAGATTATCAACGCCTGCCCTAATTTGAAAATGCTGTCTGTAGCCTTTACCGGTGTAGACCATATTGCGCTGGCTGCCTGCCGTGAGCGCGGAATTGCAGTGTGCAACGCTGCAGGCTATTCCACCAATGCGGTAGCAGAGCTGACCTTCGGCCTGGCTATCAGCGTTATCCGCAACATTGTTCCCTGTGATGCACGCTGCCGTCAGGCAGGAACGAAGGATGGGCTGGTAGGCTTTGAGCTTTTTGGCAAGACCTTCGGCGTAGTCGGCACCGGTGCGATTGGCAGCAGAGTGGCGAAGCTTGCCGCTGCCTTCGGCTGCAGGGTGCTGGCCTACAGCCGTACTCCGAAGGCAGAGCTGCAGGCTGACGGTGTAAGCTATGTAAGTCTGGATGAGCTTTTGGCTGCCAGCGATTTTGTCAGCCTGCATGTGCCGCTGACGGACGCAACCCGCGGACTGATTAACGCTGAGGCTATTGCCAAGATGAAGCCGACGGCCGTACTGCTGAATACTGCGCGCGGTCCTGTTGTGGACAGCGAGGCGCTGGCACAGGCGCTGAACGAAGGAAGATTGGCGGGCGCAGGCATTGATGTGTTTGAGGGCGAGCCGCCGATTGCACCGGAGCATCCTCTGTGCCATGCAAAGAACACCGTGCTGACACCGCACGTGGCCTTCGCCAGCGCCGAAGCACTGGCTGCACGTGCCGATATCGTTTTTGCCAACATCGAAAAATGGCTGGCAGGAGCACCGCAGAACGTAATTAAGTAAAAACACTATGAAAAGGCTCAATAATTTATATTATTCCAAGAGAATAAAAGAGCTTTTGGCAGAGCTGCAGACAGCGGGAACAACGCTGGTTGTTGCTCCCATGGGCTACGGTAAAACACTGGCAGTGCAGTACTTTTTGCAGGAGCAGGAGCGCTGCGGCAAAAAGGTACTGCGCCAGAGTATTTACGGCGCCGGTGCCGAGGCCTTCTGGCAGGGAGTGTGCCACAGCTGGCAAAATACGGAGCTGGGCGCTGCGCTGCTGCAGCAGTCTTTGCCTACCGATGCCAACGCCAAAACGCTGGTACTGGAGCTGTTCCGTCAGCTGCTGCCGCAGGAGCCTGTCTATTGGTTTATAGATGATTTGCATCTGTTGGAGAGCAGCGAGGTGATTGATTTTCTCTTTGCTCTGAGCAAGGCAGGCTTTGCTGATTTGCATCTGCTGCTGGTAAGCAGAGGGCAGATTTTTGACGGCAGCCGTCTGCTGGAGCTGGGACGTAAGGTCTTTTGCCTTGATAAGCATGACCTGGCGCTGCAGCGTGACGAGCTGGCGGAATACAGCAGCAGATGCGGCCTGCAGCTTACAACGCAGCAGCTGGATGCTTTGCATGAGGCCTGCGAGGGCTGGTTTTCCGTTACCTATCTTAACTTTTTGAACTACGACAGGTATCAGCGCTTTTGCCTTGATACAGGCAGCGTTTATGAGATGATAGCCAATGTACTGCTGCGGCCGCTGCCGTCGGAGCAGCAGCGCTTGCTGCTGCTTATGGGGCAGCCGGAGGAATTTACACCGGAGCAGGTGGCCTATGCCTATGGCACAAGCTGCAGAGAGTCTGTAGGCAGGCTGCTGGAATGCAACGCCTTTATTATCAGGCTGGCTAACGGCAGACTGCGGTGTCATCATATGCTGAAGCAGGCAACGCGCCATGCCTTCGGCCTGTTGCCTGAGGCTGAGCAGCAAATGTACTTCCGTCGCTTGGGACAATGGTACGCACAGCAGAAGGAGTACGAGGAAGCGCTGGACTGGCTGTACCGCGGCCGTGATTTTGACGGTCTGCTGGCTGCAGTACAGCAGCTGCGCGACTGGTCGATGCACCCGCAGCACAGGCAGCATCTTTTCGACTGGCTGTGCGAATGTCCGCCGGAAATCTTGTGGCAGTATCCGCAGGCGGTGCTGATAATTATGCGGCGCATGTTTTCGCTGAATATGGTGCCGGAAATGCTGCAGGTTAAGGAATGGTACGTGACAGCGCTGGAGCGCAATACTGCGCTTAGCCAGCGTGAGCGCGATAATTATTACGGCGAGCTGGAGGTTATCCTGAGCTTTTTGGCCTTCAACAGCATCACCGGTATGAGCGAGCATCACCGGCGCGCCTACAAGCTGCTGAGCGGTGCTCCTCAGACGCTCAGCAAGCAGGGCATCTGGACCTTCGGCGCGCCCAGTGTTCTGGGGCTGTATTTGCGCACGGGCTGCAGTCTGCGGCAGACGGTTGAGGATATGCAGGAGTGTATGCCGCCGTACTATCTGCTGAGCGGCTGGCACGGTGCCGGAGCCGCCGAGCTGACGGAGGCGGAAGCACTTTTGCTGCAGGGACGCATCGACGAAATGGATATGCCTCTGCAGAAGGCGTATTATCAGGCGGAAAAGCATGGGCAGGAGTGCATTACTATCTGCTGTGATTTTCTGGAGATGCAGCGCGATCTTTTCCGCGGCGTTTACAGCAGTAAGGCAGAGGCGTACAGCCGCCATCAGTGGCAACTGCAGCCTTGGAAGCAGAGCATGCTGCTGAATAGTGCCGATATGTGCGCCGGCTTTTACTATGCATTGCTGGGCAAGCCGGAATATATCCCAAGCTGGCTGACGGACGGAAACGGACAGCAGCCTTCGGTGCTTTATCCGGCGCGTCCCTGCCGCAACTATATCAGTGCCCAGTGCCTGCTGGCACAAGGGCAGTATACGGAGCTTTTGGTGCGCTGGTCCGACTGGGAGCAGGAATGCCGTCCCTACAGTAATTTTTTGTGCCTGCTGTATTTGCAGGTGCAAAGGGCGGCGGCCTTTGCCGGCAGAGGCGATGTAACGAGCTGCCGTGCTTCGCTGAAGCAGGCGCTGGCAATGGCTGAGGCGGATAAGCTTGTGCTGCCGTTGGCACAGAACATAGCGCTGCTGCGTCCTTATCTGGAGCAGGAGGCTCAGGGTGAATGCTCGGCAGCGGCGGCAGCGGCGCTGCACCTGGGACAGCAGATGGAGGCGGGCCGGGGGCAGATTATGTCCGCACGCTTTGCCGAAGCAGGCCTGCAGGAGCTGACGGAGCAGGAGCTGCAGATAGCGCAGCTGGCGGCGGCACGCCATACGAACAGGGAGATTGCGCAAAGATTGTCGCTGTCGGAGGGGACGATTAAGCAATATCTCAACAAAATTTTTGCCAAGCTGCAGATTGATGCGGCGGCCAAAAATAAAAGACATCAGCTGGAGCGCTTTTTCTCCAACTCTTAACTAAAGGTTACTTATAGTTAATATTGACCCGGTATATACTGTAAATGAAGAAGTATATGCCGGGTCTTTTTATATCCGGCGGTTAGGAGGCGGAAAAATGAAACGGCTGAAGGTTGTGCTCGTGGCGTGCCTGGCAATGCTCGTGGCTTTTACGGCATTGGCGTGGGCAGCGACGCAGTACAAAACAACAATTAAGGTAAACGGTACAAAGCTGAATGTGCAGCGCTATGTAGAGGGCAAGGGGCCTATGAAGGATAAGGCGGTGCTGCTCAACAAGGATAATAAGGTTGTTGTGCGCTGGAAGCAGCGCGAGCTGAAAAAATGGTACTATGACGGTGATAAATATTTCCGCTTTGTACCATACAGCTATGATATGAAAAACCTGAAGCCCGGCAGATATCGCTTGGTAACGACCAGCAGCTTCGGCAAGGGCGGTGCGGTTAAAAAGACAGTCAACATCAGCTACAAGCCGCAGAGCAAGATGCAGTTCCGTGCGTCCAAGATTATCCGCAAGGGCAACGGCGATGTTTACCAGCGCCTGTATTTCAAAAAGAATAATTCCACGGGCAAGACCTGCTATGCCCAGATTTTCAATAAAAACAACAAGCTGGTTTACAGCACGAAATATAAGGCAAGAAATGCCAATCAGGATTTTGCCTTCAGCTGGAACGGCTGGGCGAGCGGCAACAGCGGCAAAAAATGTGCTAAGGGCGTATATACCGTGAAGTATTGGATGGACGGCGTTAATCCCAAAACTGCCAAATTCCGTCTGAGCATTTGAGGAGGGGAGCATAATGAAAGAAAAAATGATGCGTATTATCGTAACTGTTATGCTTACCCTGCTGCTGTGCAGCCTGACGCTGCTGGCAGGCGCCGCCTCCAAAAATGACTGGAAGAATACGGCAGGCTGCTATGTGTGGACCGAAAGCAGCCAGTATAATAACGGCGTGCTGAATATCAAGCCCTTGGGCGACGATAAATACCTTTACGAGCTGAAGGTTATGCGTGGCAGCGAGGAAGAGGACAGTGCGGAGGATTTCGTTACTGCCGGTGTTTTTGAAATTAATGAGGACGGCGACGGTATTGCCGAGGTAGATTACCAAAATAATGATACGGTAGAGCTGCGCTTTGTGCTGAAGGATAAGAGCATTACCGCCTATCAGGACGGACCGCTGCCGCTTGATGTTCAGGGTGAATACAGATTCAACGAGGACAGCTTTGATGTATCCGAGGCTGCGGCCGCCGCGCTGCTTGCCGGCCTGCCGGAAAAGCAGACAGGCTTGCCGGAGGATGCTGATGATTATAAGCTGCTCTATGCGGAGGAGCCTGTGGACGGCTGGTTCTACCAGCTGACGGCGCTGGATGATGAGGGCAAGGTTATTGCCAAATTTTTGGTAGCTGCCGATTTGAGTGCTGTGTACCGCAACGATAAGGAGGATGAGGTAAGCCTTATTTACGGTGACCCGATTAATATGCTGGCGGCCAAAAGAGCACCGCTCGTAGAGGAAGATGAGCTGGAAGGCCCTGCAATCGAAAGCGGCGAGCTTGAAGGTGACGAGGATGCGCCCGACCTGCCTGCAACTGCAGCTTCCGAGCTTAGCCCGCTGGTGACGGTGGCTCCGGAGGAGGCCAGCCTGAAGGTGGGCGAGCGTACACGCATAGTTGCTTCGCTGCCGGGCTGCGTAGGCTATAATGTAACGGATCTGCGTTCTTCTAACAGTGATATAGTAAAGGTGGACGGCGATGTGCAGCTTTTGGCTGTGAAGCCGGGAACTGCGACAATTACCGGCAAGCTGCTGCTGGAAAAGGGCGAAAAGGCCTTTATGACGCAGATTACCGCCTATGAGCCGAAGCTGGAGGCTCCGAATTTGCCGGCGCACTTGGGAATAGACGAGGCGCTGAAGCTGGAGGCCTACGTTGTGGGCGAGGCTGACGGTGTGACACCGGAGTGGAGTGTTAGCGATGAAAAAATTGCCGTTATCGAAGATGGTAAGCTGATCGGCAAGGCTGACGGCGTGGTTACCGTTACGGCAGTCCATGGCGAGATGAAGAGCCAATGGCCGGTGGCTGTGGGCACTGCAGAGCTGCCTGCTGCCGAGGATGAGGAAGAAAATGAGGATGACGATGACGGCTTTGGCCTGCTGACGATTATCGGCGGCGTAATTATCATCGGTGGCGCTGCTTTCTTCTTCCTGCGCAGAAAACGCAAATGATAAGCTGATGCTGTAAAGCGTTATGCTTACCGAAAAAAGTAATATGGTATGATAGGCGTCTGCCTTTTAGTGCGCCGGCATTTGCCGCCGGCGTGCTTTTTTATGCGTAAATTTGCCTGCCAAAGCACCCTTGTCGTTGCCTGCAGGCGCGGGAAATCACAGTTATTTTACACTCTGACAATGTTTCACAAAATCTCTGTAAAAAAAGTAACAAAAAGTTTTCAGTTAGACGTTACAAATGGTGAAAAATCTAGTATAATAATATTAAAGTGTACTATACTTTACAAAATCTCTGAGATCTCAAACTGGCGCCAAATCAATCAAAGTAAAATGAGGTAGAATAGTAGAAATGTTTTTTGATTCTTATGACACACCAGTATTCAGACCTCCCAGTGAGGCACGCAGCTTTATTTTGCGCGTTACGCGCGGCTGCGCACATAATAAATGCACCTACTGCAATATGTACAGAGGTGTTCCCTTTCAGATTTTAAAGGATGAAGAAATTTCCCGTCAGATAGCGCTGGCGGCCCATTACGGCAAGAACAAGGTGCGCCGCGTCTTTTTGGCGGACGGCGATGCTTTGGTGCTGCCCACGGCCAAGCTGCTGAAGATTCTGCAGGTGCTGCGCGAGCAGTTTCCGCATCTGCAGCGAGTTGCCAGCTATGCTGCGCCCAAGGATATCCTGCGCAAGAGCGAGGAGGAGCTGCGTCAGCTGAAGGAAGCAGGCCTGAAGCTTTTGTATTACGGCATGGAAACAGGCGACGACGCTACGCTGAAGGCTGTCAACAAGGGTGTTGACGGCGAACAGGCGGTAGAAGCGGGACGCAGAGTTACCGCCAGCGGCATGAAGCTTTCCATGATGATTATTCTGGGCCTGGCAGGCGCAGAGGGCAGCGAACGCCACGCACTGGCAACTGCCAAGGCGATTAATATTATCAAGCCGACGCATTTGAGCGCACTTTGCCTGATGCTGTACCGCGGCAGCGAGCTGCTGGACCAGTACGAGGCAGGCAAGTTCAATCCGCTTTCACCGGCGGGCTTGATGCGTGAGCTGAAGCTGATAATAGAAAATATAGATTTGCCTGCGGACAGGCACTGCCTCTTCCGCAGCAACCATGTATCGAACTACGTTCAGCTGGCAGCAACGCTGCCGCATGACAAGCAAAGGCTGCTGCGCGATATTGATTACAGTATTGCTCAGCTCAGCAAGCTGAAAAGCTGGGACGTATATAACCACAATTAATTTTTGATTTTGCATTTGAGCGGGGCTGATGAAGATGAAAAAAAAGCTGGCTTCCATGCTGACCGTAATCATGCTGGCCTGCAGCCTGCCATGGCAGGCACAGGCTGCAGCGCCTATTGTCAGCAACAAACCGCATAAGGCACCGGTGGCAACGCCGCCGGCCGTAAGCGAGGCGCAGCCTGTGAAGGCGGTGCCGGAGCCTGCTGCCGTCAAAGCCGATACCGCAGCCAAGCCTGCTGCCGAGGTGAAGGCGCCCAAGCAGGCAAAGCCTGAGAAAAAGGCGAAGAAAACCGCAAAGAAAAAGTCTAAAAAAACGAAGGAAAAGCAGCAGCCCAAGGTGCAGCAAAGCAACTGGCGTCTGAAGGTGGCACAGCAAAAGCTGCAGGTGCTGGGCTTCAGTGACGAACGCCCCAGCGGACGCATGACGGAGGCTACCAGCAGCGCGCTGAAAAGCTTCCAGAAGCAGCACAAGCTGAAGGCAGACGGTGAGCTGAATGATGCAACTTATCAGAAGCTGACCTGGGAGGCCTTTACTAAGGAGGGCATCCCCAAGGTTAAGGGCAAGGAAATCGTCAGCCGTGCCGCCAAATACAAGGGTGTTCCTTATGTGTTCGGCGGAACTACGACCAAGGGCTTTGACTGCTCCGGCTATGTGCAGCATGTATTTAAGGACTGCAAGGCCAAGCTGCCACGCTTGGCAGACGAGCAGGCGTTACAGGGGATTTTTGTAACGCAGAAGCAGCTGCGGCCCGGCGATTTGGTATTCTTTACCACCTATGCCGCAGGCGCATCGCATGTGGGTATTTATGCCGGTGACGGACAATTTTGGAGCGCATCCTCGTCCAAGGGTGTAATGCTTTCGTCGCTGAAGGACGATTACTGGAAACAACGCTATTATGGAGCACGCCGGGTGTTGATTACGAACGGCGAGGTTTATAAATAAAAGTTCTGCTGACGGCAGCCGACTGCCGGACAGCGGGGGAGGGTATAAAATATGATTCGCGAGAGAAGAAATAAGGATAAGCTTGCTTCTTATTACAGAAAGTTTATGGAAGAGGGCATTGTTGACCCTAACGTGCATCCGTGGGTTGCCGACAGCTGGCAGCGTTGCCGTGCTATGCATCTGCCGCACGAAACCATGCCCAAAATCAACAAGCTGAGCCGCGAGGAGATTATCGCGCACCAAAAGACGCATGAGTTCATTGTCAAATACGTTGACGGTCTTTATGAGCAAAGCAAGCAGCATTTCAATATCCATAACCTGAGCATGCTGCTGATTGATGAAAACGGCTATGTAATCAAAAACTATGCTATGCCGTTCTTCCAACGCATTATCGAGGATATTCAGGGTATGCGCGTTCTGGAGGAGGATGTTGGTACCTCCAGCATCAGCATTGCGCGCGAGCATAACGTGCCCTTTTTGATGTTCGGTCCGGAAATGTGGATTAAGGACAGCCATTCCGGCGATGCCTGCAGTGCGCCTATCTGCGTAAACGGCAAAATCCGCTATATTATTTCCTTCTTTTCCTTGGATCAGAACGATTTGCCCTATGATTTGCTTTTGAGCCTGCTGATGACGATGAAATATTCCATCGAGCAGCATCTGAACATGCTGGAGGCCTGGAGCATTAACCGCATTATGATGGAACAGCTGCCGGTAACCGTTTACTGGCTGGGCAAGGACGGCAGTGTGAAATACTGCAACGAAAACGGCCGCAAGCGTCTGGACGGACATGAGCGCCTGGAGGACGTGTTCCTGAACTACGAGCATATTCCTATCAAAAAAGCGCTGCATGGCGTAGCAACACAGCGTCGTGAAATTACCTGGATTACTCAGGACAGAACCTTTGAGGATATTACCACTGTTATGCCGATTAAGGTTGGCAGCGAGGTAGAAAGTGCTTTGGTGCTGTCTATGTCCATCGAGGATTTGAAAACAACCATCGCCCATGCAACCGGTTACAGCAGCCGTTACAGCCTGTACAGCATGGTTGGCGAAACCAGCGAATTTTTGGTGCTGCAGCATAAAGCGAGCCGCGTTGCCCGCACCGACCACAACATCCTGCTGCAGGGGGAGCCCGGTACCGGCAAGCAGCGTTTGGCACACGGCATTCATCAGGCCAGCCCCCGCGCTGCCGCTCCGTTGATTGCTGTAAAATGCCACAACGCATCTATGGCAGAGCTGGAGGCCGAATTCTTCGGCACCAATGAGGACGGACAGCAGTCCGCAGGCAAGCTGGAGCTTGCTATCGGCGGTACTCTGTTCCTTGATGAGGTAGAAAAGCTGCCGCTGGAAATGGGCGACAAGCTGGCTGATGCGCTGACGCACGGTCTGCCCGCAACGGAAAAGGGCGGCAAGCCGCGTATGTTTGATGTGCGCGTAATCGCTGCCTGCGATTCCAACCTTAAGCGTTTGGCAGACAAGGGACTTTTCTCCCGTAATCTGTATGAGCTGGTGCTGGATACAACCATGCGCGTGCCGCCTCTGCGCGAGCGCGTGAAGGATATCGAGGTTATCGCTTCGCATATTCTGGTGGAAATGTCCGCACAGCACAACCTGCCGCAAAAACGCCTTTCTCCCGAGGCTGTTTCCCTGCTGCTGTCCTGCAGCTGGCCGGGTAACATTAAGCAGCTGCAGGGTGTTATCGAGCAGGCCTTCTTCCACACTCCCGGCAGCATCATCGAAGCAGAAAATATTAAGCTGCCCGGTGACAAAACTTTGGAGCGCTCCTGGAAGTATGACAAGGAAGCCTTTATTGCAGCCTGGAAATCTGCCGGCGGCAATATCAGCAAGCTGGCAACAATGCTTGATGTCAGCCGTGTAACCTTGTACCGTTATCTGAAGAAATACGGTTTGGGACCGAAAGCAAAATAAAATTTACCATGAATGCCCTCGAAGCAGGCTTGTCCTGCTTCGGGGGCTTTTGCGTTTTGGCGGATAGTTTCGCGTTGCGAGGCAAGCTTAGAAGAGAAAAGTGCAACATGTTGCAAAAATCTCTTGTAGAAACGGTGTTGAGATTGAGAGAGCAATGAAATAAAATTTAACGAAAAGAAAATGTGAGATGACGTAAATTTTCTTGAAAAATGTCAGCGGAACTTAATTGTGGATATAAAATGATGTCTTTGTGAAAACATATCATCCGGAAAATTTTTCTTTTTCGCATGCAGATGAAATTTTTTACGCGGCATCTTTTTTGACAAATGTATGCGTTTTACGTTGCTTTGTGCCTTTTATTTGATATTGTGCCGGAAAGAGAGCATTAAGATATTAGCTTTTTTTCCAATATATTGCACAATGCGGAAAAATGTTAAACTTATTAAGCAAATAAAGCAATTAAATAGTCAAGTGATATTGTTATGGAATGTAATATTCCTAAACTATAAAGCCAAGAATAACGCTTGTTCCCTGCGGCAGGAGGTGGTATAATAAAAAATAAGATATATGTGCTGAGAATAATCATTTGATTAATTAAAACATAAGCGCCTCTTATCTTGATCATATATACTTAATGACATGTGGCTGACGATACAGCATAACAGTAAACGCTGAAAAATAAAGTGCAGTAAAGGTATTATGAAAATAAAATGTCTTGCGAATAGCGCAAAGATACAGTTTTATTTAAAATAAAAAACATATTGTCGAGTAATAAAAAATGCTTACTCGCGTGGATTAGGGCCACGTAATCAGATAAATATTAAAAAATTTGGATGGATGTAGAATGAACAAGATATTCAAAGTAATCTGGAATGAAGCACGCAACGCATACGTTGTTGTTTCGGAAATCGCGAAAAATCATGGCAGCAAAAGCTGCTCTACCAAAAAGCTGTTGGCAATGCTGATTGCAACAGGTGTTATGACCTGTGCAAGCTTTGACGTGCTGGCGGAGAAACCTGTTGCGGCAACGACTGCTGCTCAGCAATATGTAGCATTAAAGGCAGCAGATTTTCCTGCGACTGGGCCTTCTGTTATTGATAAGGATACTTGGGGTGGCTTAGGCAAGTATAGGGATGCAAAAGCTGAATGGGATGCACAACAAGATGGCACAAAGCAAATAGGTAAATATACCTATACATATACCAATAAATATTGGGTACGTGATGGCTATGTGCTGACTGTGGACCAGAAAGGCGGTAAATATACACCGCTTTCTGCTAATCAAATTCGTGCTGATGTTGCATATAAAGATGGGGTAGCAGAAGGTATTTTGCAATCAGTAACTTCGACGGTTGCGCATAATGGTGTAGTTACTCATTCCGGCGATTCCTTGCAAAAAATAACTGCAGGCAGCTATGCCGGTGTAAGTCACGGTGGTGGAACAGAAGTTGCAGGCTCTTGGGATTATATAATTAATGATGCCAGCTGGGAAGGTTCCGTTGGTGTAGGAAACTACAAAGATGGTTATGTTGATTTAATTGGCAACAAGATGCCTAAAGGCTTTATAACCGCAGGTTCTGGACTGGAATGGGACGAGGCTAAGCAGACCTATACTTATCAAGGAAAAGCTGTAGATTATAGAAACATGTATGTTATTGAAGGCGAGCTGGGCGTGTTTACCAATTTTGACGGCAGCGAGGTTTATACCGGCACTGTTTATGGCAAGAATAATGAAATTCTTATGACAGTAAAGGATAATGGTAAGTTCTATAGTTATTGGGCAGCTAGCGTTACAGATCCCAGTGCTACTATGGAAACCTATCCTGTTAGCAAGTATAACAGTGATCTGGCTGTGATAGATAAGAATATCACGGATCTGAATAAAGACATTATTAAAGAAGTTACTTTGACTAAAGGTGACGATTCTGCAATTATCAGATTGGTAAGAAATGGCGGTAATGCAGTTGATGGTGCTATTACCGTTACCAGCGGTGGCGGTACTGACGGCAAAGATACTTTTGTTAAGATTTCTAATGGTACAACTGAGCAAACCTTTGCTACCGGTTCTAAGGTAGAGGTAAACGGTCCTAAGAACGCAATTACAAGCATTAAGGTTAATGGTGTTGATTATGCTATTAACAATAAAGTATACACTGCAGGTGCTAATGTAAATATTGATGAAAATAATGTAATCAGTGCTACAGACACCACCTATACTGCAGGCAATGGTATTGCTATTGATAAGACTAACAAAAATGCAATTGCTGTGAAGCTGAAGGAAGATGAAAAGAACCTTGAGGTTACTGCAGATGGTCTGGCATTGAAGAAGGCTCTGACTGTAAACAGCGTAAAAGAAGGAGAGTTCTATATGTCTAATGCTGGTATTGGTTATGGCGGTAAGGCATACATCACCAGCAGCGGTCTGAACGCAAACAGCCAGAAGATTACCGGCGTAGCAGCAGGTACAATTTCCGAAGGTTCCACCGACGCAGTAAACGGCAGCCAGCTGAATGCGACTAACAAAAAGGTAGATGAGCTGAATGCAAAAGCAGGCAAGCACACTACTTTGGTTGCCGGTGATAATGTAACACTGGTTGAAAAGGAAACAGACAAAGGATTGGAATACACTGTTACTGCAAAGGATACTACCTATTCTGCAGGTGACAACGTAGCAATCGACAAGGATAACAAAATTTCCGTTGACCTCTCCAAATACGCTAAAACCGAAGACGTAGCAGTTGTTTATGACCAAAATAAAACCTCCTTACGCAGCACTAATGCTACTGTAAAAGAAAACGCTATCGCACTTGGTAAAGGTGCATCTGCAGTTAAAAATTCTATTGCTATCGGTAATGGTGCTTATACACAGGATGGCACTTTGACAAGAGGACAGAGTGTTGCTTTAGGTAATGGTGCAGTAACCGGTGCTAAGAGTACTTCTATTGGTTCTAATGCTGTTGGTGGACGTGAAGGTACTATTACTATCGGTGCTAATGCTAACAACGGCTCTTTATATGCTACTGTTATTGGTACAGATAGCAAAGTTAATTCTATGACTAGAAACTCCGGTGCTGCAGCAACTATTGTTGGTGCTAAGAGTGAAATCAAAAATGATAATAAGTCTTATTCCGGCGTAGCAAATGGTATTTTTGGTTCTGCAAATACAATCGAAAACTCTAACGGTGTTACTATTCAAGGTTCCGGTAATACAGTAACTAACGCTTATAAAAATATGTCTGGTTTGGACTTCAATCTTGGTGGCGTTTCTGTTAAGAAGGATGCCGGTGCTGTTGGCGTTATTGGTGGCATGAATACAGTGTCTAACCAGATTTATACTAATGTTATCGGATTTGGCAATACTGTTGCGGGTGATGCTGATAACATCAGCCATGATGTGTTCGTAGCTGGTTCACGTAATAATTTAAGTAAAGTTTCCGATTCTATTGTAATGGGCAACGATAACACAATCAGTGACAGAAGCAATGTTATTTCCTTCGGTCATCAAAATACGATTTCTGCTAGTAATGCAGTTGCTATCGGCAACGGTGCTTCTGTATCGGTTGAAGGCGGTGTTGCCTTGGGCGTTGGCAGTGTAGCTGACAGAGCTAATGCAGTATCCGTAGGCAGCACTGGCGCTAACCGTCAGATTATCAATGTAGCAGCAGGCACTGAAGATACTGACGCAGTAAACGTAGCACAGCTGAAGAAGGTAAGTGAAGCTGCTGCTAATGCTAACAAGGGTTGGAAGCTGAAAACTAAAAATGGCACTGCATCTGATGTAAAACCTGGCGATGAAGTTGAATTTGATGGCGATGCTAACATTCAAGTAGGCAATGATGGTAATAAAGTTAGCGTTACGCTGAAAGATGCTCTGACAGGCATTACTTCCATCACCGGCGCAGGCGAAGGTGCAGGTAGCATTAGCTTTGCAGATGGCGGCAAGGTTAAGGTTAATGATGTTATCATTGAAAAAGGTGGCAAGATTACCGGTGTAGCAGCAGGTACTGCCGATACTGATGCAGTAAACTATGGTCAGCTGAAAGATGTAAAAGCAGAAGCAGGTAAACATACTACCTTGTCTAACGGTAAGAATACAAAAGTTGAATCTACAGTTAAAGACGGCCAGACTGATTACAAGGTTAATGTTGCAGGCGATTTGACTGATATTACCTCTGTTGCCAATGGAGATTCCAAAATTAACTTGAATAAAGATAGCATCATCATTTCCAATGGTAATAAATACTTTGCAATTACTAACAGCGGTATTGGCATGAGCTATATCGGTGCTGATTATAGTGCAAAATCCATCATGCTTGGTGAAAACGGAACAACCATCAGCGGTGGCTTGAATGTAGCAGGCAGCAAGATTACCGGCGTAGCAGCAGGCGAAGTAAGCAGCACCTCTACCGATGCTGTAAACGGCAGCCAGCTGCATGCAGTAGCAACCGAAGCGGGCAAACACAGCAAGGTAGTAAGCGGCAACAACATCAATGTTGAAGAAACTGATGTTGACGGTCAAAAGTTCTACAAGGTTAACATGAACAAGGATATCATCCTTGGCGACCTGTCCGGCAAATATGTAAACATCAGCGGTACCAACGGTACTATCGAAACCACCGGCTATATTGCAACTCAGGATCGCGTATATGCAGACAAGGGCGGCAAGCTGGCTGATATCGACGTAACCGGCAATAAGATTTCCAACGGCGCTTCCTCCATCGTTCTGGACGGCAGCAATGTTAAGGTTAACGATAAGGTAACCATTGATCAGAACGGCAAGATCAGCGGCGTAGCTGCAGGCGAAGTAAGCAAAACCTCTACTGACGCTATCAACGGCAGCCAACTGAATCAGACCAATGAGAATGTTGCAGCATTGGATAAACGCGTAACCCAGAACGAAGCAGATATCGCTCAAAATAAAGCAGACATTGCTACCAACAAGCAAAACATCGATAAGCTGAATACCCGTGTAGACGGTGTTGAAAAGCTTGCTAAGCAGCATACCACTGTTACCGCAGGTGACAACATTGCTGTAACCGAAACCACCAATAAAGACGGTGGCAAGGAATACAATGTTGCTCTGAAGAATAATATTGATCTTGGCGATAAGGGTAGCGTAACCACTGGCCAAACCGAAATGAACAACGATGGCTTGAAGGTTGGCGACAAGGTTAGCGTAACTGCAACTGCTGTAACCGCAGGCAAGACCTCCATCAGCGATGAAGGCGTAAAAGTTGGCGACAAGACCTATATCAACGATAAGGGCTTGAATGCAAACGGCCAGAATATTACCAATGTAGCAGACGGTAAGGTAGAAAAAGATTCCAAGGATGCTATCAACGGCGGCCAACTGCATCAAGCAAAAGCTGATATTAACAACCGCATTGATGGCGTTGAAAATCAGGTTGTCAACAACACCAACCGCATCAACAAGCTTGGTAGCCGTGTAAACAAGGTTGGCGCAGGCGCAGCTGCTCTGGCAGCACTGCATCCGATGGACTTTGATCCGGACGACAAACTGACCTTCTCTGCAGGCTATGGCAACTACGGCGGTGAAAACGCTGCAGCAATCGGCGCATACTATCGTCCTGACGAAAAGGTAATGTTCAGTGTTGCAGGTACCGTAGGCAACGGCGAAAACATGGTTAACGCAGGCGTATCCTTCGCTCTGGACCGCACCAACCATGTAAGCAACAGCCGTACCGCTCTGGCTCGTGAGGTTATCGATCTCCGCGGTCAGCTGGCAGTAATGGGCGCTAAGATGGCTAAGATGGAAAAAGCATTCGGTATGCTGGATGAAACCAAGACCAAGCTCTTCCCGGATGTTCCGGCTAACCACTGGGCATATGAATACATCGCTAAGCTGGCAGGCAATGGCTACATTGAAGGCTATCCTGACGGCAACTTCGGCGGTGACCGCCTGATGACCCGTTATGAATTTGCTGCAATGCTCTATCGTGCAATCGAAAACGGCGCAGCTCTGGAAGAAAAGATCATCAAAGAATTTGAGCCTGAATTGGGCCGCATCCGTGTAGACCGCATCAGCGGTGAAGACGGCGATCGCGATAAGATCGAACGTGTACGCGTAAACGATACTAAAGGCGAGCGCGACCATTACGGCAACAAGCTGGCAAAATAAATTGTCGGCGGTGACAAGTGAATAAAGCTCAATAAACAGTAAAGGCGTTCTCCCGCAGGGGAGAACGCCTTTTGTCGCAGGGAATATATCAATAATTGCAATGATATTTTTCTTTTTATGAACTATTGTTTTTATAATACATCTGTGATATAATTACCTTAGTTGCATAGGTAGCCGCATTTTGGCGGAGCTTATGCCTGGTCATGCGGATCAGTGGCGCTTGTCGAGCTTTCGGCAGGCGCCTTTTCTTTTACGTCAGTTGCAATCGCCGGCTTATATATTTTTGCCTGACTTTATGCTATAATCAAAGGAGGAAACATATGCAAAACTTAGCAACAAAATTCGAAAACTTGACGATTCAAAGTGATTTCATATTCAAAAAGGTTATGTCGCGCAAGCGTATCTGTATTCACCTGTTAGAGGAATTACTGCAGATCAAAATTGCTGATATCAACTACTTGGAGGCAGAAAAATCCCTTGAGCCTGAATTCGTCAGCCGTGGTATCCGTCTAGACATCATTGTGGCAGATGACAAGAATACGCATTACAATCTGGAAATGCAGGTCAAGAACACCAAAAATCCTGATACCAAAAACTACGTGCTGCCCAAGCGCACACGCTACTATCAGGCATTGATGGATATTGACTTGCTGCAGAAGAACCAGGAATATGATCTGTTGCCGCCAACCTATATCATTTTTATCTGTGTTTTTGATTTTTTTGCCAAGGGAAATTATGTTTACACCTTTAAAAAGCGTTGTCTGGAGGATTTGGAGCTGGAGCTTCCCGATGAAGCAACTACTATGATTTTGAATACCAAGGGTACGCATGGCAGTATTTCCAAGGACATCAAAAGTTTTTATGATTATGTTAATAACCACGTTATAAATAGCGATTTCACAAGACAAATTGATGATGAAATCAGCTATCTTAAGCTTGATTCGAAAGTGAGGCGAGAATTTATGCTTTTGGAAGCACGTTTGTTAGACGAAAGACGGGAAGCTAAGGCTGAAGGTAAAGCTGAAGGTCTCGCCGAAGGCAAGGCAAAAGAAAAGACTGCAACTGCAAAGCGTCTTTTAAGTATGGGATTATCTGTAGAGGATATTGCTAAGGCTACTTCACTTTCCGTTGAGCAGGTTGAAGCGATTAAGGCTGAACAAGCTTGATTCGAAAGTGAGGCGAGAATTTATGCTTTTGGAAGCACGTTTGTTAGACGAAAGACGGGAAGCTAAGGCTGAAGGTAAAGCTGAAGGTCTCGCCGAAGGCAAGGCAAAAGAAAAGACTGCAACTGCAAAGCGTCTTTTAAGCATGGGATTATCTGTAGGGGATATTGCTAAGGCTACTTCACTTTCCATTGAGCAGGTTGAAGCAATTAAGGCGGAATGAATTTGACAAAGATTTTTTCTTACAGTAAAGGCGTTCTCCCGCAGGGGAGAACGCCTTTTTACATTGTAACGAAAGCAGTTAAGCTGTTATGGTATATGTTTTATAGATTACCTGCGGAGCTGACATCTACCACTTTTCCGGAATTCCGGGGAAGTCGGCAATCGTCAGCATACAGCAGCTGCCGGTGGCCAGCAGTGTATCTGCATCAGTATCATATACATGAATCTGCATAGTAATCAAACGGTCATTATGCGAAACAACCTCAGCCTGTGCCTCTACCATTGCACCGGAAGGAGCGCCCTTGATGAAATCTACGGTCATCGATACCGTAACCACGCGCTTGCCCATAGCGGCGCAGGCGATGCCGGTGGCATTATCCACCAGTGTTGTAAGCAAGCCTTCGTGCAGCTTGCCGTTGAGGTTTGTGTGGATGGCAGGGTCGATGCGCAGGCCTACTGCAGCTTTGCCGCAGCTGATGCTGTGAACCTTTATGCCGCAGTGCTGCATAAAAGCGTTATGCGTGTAGATATCTTTTACGCTTCGGATAATTTCTTCCGGTTGCATAAATCATTCCTCCTTTAGACAGGCGTCCAAAGCTTGGGCAACGTCACTGCATTGCTCAAGGCTTGCTACCCAATTTTGTAAACGTAATGCTTTAGCTTCACCGTAGACAGGTACGGCAAGGCTCATAAATTTAGCACAGAGCTCCTCCCAGGTCAGAGGATTTTCCGGATCTCCCTTAGGATAATCAACCTGCATTGTCAGTGTTTGTCCGTTTTGCAGCTGGATTTCTACTCTGGAAGCCAATTTGGAAGCATCTGCCGCATGAAGCTGTTCCATAGCCTCATCGCGGATAACCTCGATGCGCTGCATTAAATCCGTAAGCTCTTTGTTATGGATACATTCCTCACTGAACTGCGCAATGCCTACTTCGCCGAACTTCAGCATGGCAGCGGAGCAATATTGAATACTGAATTTGCCGCCGTAGGGAGTTTGCGGCTGCGGATTATTGATCAGATAGTTCGTAATATCGTTGACGTAAAGCTTAATTTTAGCGATGTCCTCAGGCTGAAGAGAATGAGCCTTGCGCAGCTCCTGAATGGCGTAAAGAGCGGCGTGAGCATGCTTGCAGCAGGCGTAGGGCTTGAAGGAGTTGATGTCGATTTTCAGCTTGTCGGTGCTCATGCTTTCGGTAAGCTTTTCCAGATGCGGTTCTTTGACCATGGCACGGCAGAAGCCCTTTTCGCCTTCTAAAATTTCGCTGGCGGCAGTAAAGCCCTTTTGCGACAGATAAGCGCTGAGAACACCGCTGTAGGAAGCCTTGCCTGTGTGCAGCGGCTTGCTCATGGCACCCTCTTTTAAAAACTCCCACAGGCCTGCTGCCTGTGTACCGGCGCTGCCGTAGCACATCAGTGTCTGCTGTGCGTCAAGACCGAGGGCGTTGGCGGCAGCAGCACCGGCGGCGATGGTGCCTGCAGTACCGGTGGTATGCCAGAAGAAGTAGGATTCTGGGATTACAGCTTCGCCTACGCGGCCGCTGGCCTCGTAGCCTGCGCATATAGCGGCAATAAGCTGCTTGCCGCTTTTGTGCTCCGCTTCGCAGACAGCCAGCGCGGGTGAAACAACGACGCAGGCCGGGTGGATAATCGAAGGGTTATGCAAATCATCGAAGTCCAGACTGTGGGAAGCAGCGCTGTTGATAAAGGCAGCGTTCAGGGCGCTAGCCTTTTTTGCAGGGATACTGCCGAAGATATTCGCCTTAGGTGCATCGCCCTGAAGAATAACATCATGGATGATGCGTACCGGTTTTTCCTGCGAACCGCGGATAGCAATTCCCAGCCAGTCCAGCAGACATTTTTTAGCCATTTCGATACTGTGAGCAGAAAGCTTTTCGTAGCACAATTCTGCGGTAAATTTTGCTAATGCTTTAGTTGTCATTGTAAATACCTGCCTTTGCTTTAATTTTAACTATTGCCATGGTATTCGCCAAATGCAACGTAAACACCTGCCTTAGCCTTAAAACAAATTACCTCCCTGCTGGTATTCTCCAAAAACCTCGCGCAGTACGCCGCAGATTTCGCCTAAGGTTGCATAGGTTTTAACAGCATCAATCAGATAAGGCATAAGGTTAGCTTCACCATTGGCAGCTTCCTTCAGAGCTTTCAGGGAAGCATCTACTGCGTGCTGGTCACGGTGAGCCTTCATTTCATTTACACGGGCAATTTGACGTTCCGCAACGCTTAAATCTGCCGTAATAACGTCATTTGTTTTGACAGCCTTTTGAAAACAGAATCTTGCAAAATCTCTGAGTACATAGTAAGATTTTCAAATTTAGATTCTGCCAAACCCATTAATACAGCATTGGCTATGCTTCCTACGCCGGACTGCAACGGCAGCATTTGCTGCGGCAGACGGCCGTGGCGCTGCTCGTGCTCCAGAAAATCAACCAGGTTAGCGGCAATTTTTTTGCTTGTGTCATCAGGAGCGCTTAAATTGCGTACATGGTCGACAATGTCTGATTCGACGATGCAGGTAATTCTGTCAAGTCCGCAGCTTACATAAGGAGAACCGATGCGGTCGCCGACATGATAAATAGGGATTTCGGTGCGCTCAGGTGGTTTGCTGCAGATGTAAATATCGTGCATTCCCTCCAGCGTCAGCGGGATAGATGTGTTGACCTCAACGATAATTTTTTTTGCATGCTTTACAAGCATAGGCGTGTTGCCGACACCAGAACCGAGAACAATGCTGCCGTCTGCATTAATAGCAGCGGCTTCAACGATTGCAACATCAACATCGCCGTAAAAGCCGTAGTCGATTTGTTGGGCAAAGTGGCTTAAATGCTGATCAATATAGGTTACGCTGCCGGTGTTGATCTGGCGGCTGAGTGTTTTGTTGGAGGCTGCATAATAAGGCATGCGTCCGCTGATACCGCCGACTTCGGCAAGTGTTTCTTCGATTTCCGGTCCGACGGAAGCAGCGCTCCAAATATTGATACGGCATTTTTTGCCGGCCTTGATGGCTTTAGCGAGAGCAAGTGTGGTTTTCTTAGGATAGCCAGAGGGGGTGAAGCCGCTGACACCGACATTCATACCGTCGGTAATCAGTGTGGCTGCTTCGTCCGCGCTGACTATTTTGTCAAATAGGCAGGGGGTGCGCAAACGTGTTGCATCCAGCATTTCAAAAACCTCTTTTCTTTTTTGGAAATTTCCTTATCTGCTTACAGTTTAAATCTATCAACATATAAAGTAAAATACGGAAAATACATTTTACATATAAAAAATGCATATACGTTAACTCGTTCTTTGATGCGGGAACAGGATAATTCATGATATATAGTTGTCTGTTTTTAGAAAAAAACGAAAAACTTATACTTTTATTCCTAATCACTTATAAAAATAATCTATTGGAGTTATATGCGTTTTGCATATGCTGTCATTGGTTTTATGAAAAATTTAATTTTAAAAACTAAAAAAGTACTCAGAAATATTGCTGTATAGTATAATAAAGGCAGAGAGAAGTAAAGGAGAACCCTATATGGACATAGAATATTACCGCAATTTTATTGCCATAGTTGAAGCCGGCAGTATTTCTGCCGCAGCTAAGCAGATAGCGATTGCCCAGCCGGCGCTGAGTAATCAGCTTAAGGTGCTGCAGAAGCGTTTTGGTACGCAGCTGCTGCATGTGCGCCGTGGCGGTCACAGCATTGAGCTTACGGATGCAGGCTGTATTTTATATAACAAGGCTAAGTATATCTGCTCGGCAGAAAACAGCGCTCTGAAGGAGATAGTTGACTGTCAGGCAGGTTTTAGCGGTACGCTGCGCATCAGTCTGTCACCTTCGATGTCAATAAACTTTATTAAAAACTTTTTGAGTGATTTTTACAGAGAGTTTCCGCATATTAATTATGAGCTGTATGAGGTGCCGATTGACTAACAAACCCAGCAGCTTTTGGAGGGGAAAACAGAAATAGGCATTGCCAATGCACCCCTAAAGCAGTCTAAACGCTTTGAAACGCTGTTCAGCCGTAAAGAGCGTCTGGTTGCGCTTTTTCATAAGGATAGCCCGTATCTGAAAAATGATAAGCCTAATATCTTGCTGGATGATTTGGAGGACATTCCGTTATGTCTTTCGCGTGGCTGTTCTGAGCTGTTTTTTTCTGTGTGCTCGGATTCACACATTTTCCCGCAGGTTATGAGTATTAATACTACTAAGCTTTCGGCCATAGCTTGGGCAGAAAAAAATACCGGTGTGGCAATTGTACCGGCACCAGCTGTAGAATTGTTTCCAGCGAATCTGGTCCGCAAGGAAATCAAGGATGAGCGCTTGTTTCTGGAGATGACACTGTCTATAGTTAAGGGCAGAGAGCTGTCGCAGGTTGCGCAGACCTTTATTAATTATTATATGCAGAATAAATAAAAATACGCCTTAGGCTGTTGATGCCTAGGGCGTATTTGTTTGCCTTCTTACTTTATTTTTTTCTTCGGGCGGTATTCTGAAATAAACAGGCCGGTCATTGTCAGGATGGTACCGAGTGCTACCAGCAGAGTGATTTTTTCCTGCAGGACAATCGCCGAGGTAATGACGGTGATGACGGGCACCATATAAATATAAACGCTGGCCTTTACTGCGCCCAACTCCCTAACTGCCAAATTCCAGGTGACAAAGCAGAGAGCAGAAGCGCCCAGTCCCAGAAAGACGATATTGAAAAGATAGGTAGTATTGGCGAAGCGTGCCAGGTTCAGTTCAAAATCCAGAAAACCGAGCGCCGGCACCATAAAGAGAATGCCGTAGAAAAATGTTCTGCGTGTGGCGAGGATAACAGGATAACCGTAGCTGCTGATTTTTTTCGTCAGCAGAGCATAAAACGCCCACACGACAGCGGCGGAAATCGCCAGCAAATCACCCAGCGGATTGAGCTGCATGGCTGCACCATTGAAGCTGATGCAGGCAATACCGCTCATCACGATAAAAAAGCCGATGATGAACTGCTTGCTTAAACTGCCGGCAGAACGCATAAAATAATGCGCCAGCAGCGCGGTAAAGAAAGGCGCTGTGCTGCCGATTACGCCAACGTTGGAGGCTTGTGTATAGGTCAAGGCGATGTTTTCCAAAAGGTAGTAGAGGCAGATGCCGCAAAGGCCTGCGGCCATAAAAACAGGCTCCTGCTTTTTATCTGTTTTCAGCATTTGGGGATAGGCCAGCCAAAGGGCGAAAAAGGCCATAATAAAGCGGAAAAAAAGGATTTCCAGCGGCTGAAAGCCGGTAAGTAAAACCTTTGTAGAAATAAAGGTTGTGCCCCAGGTAGCAATTGTAATGAGGGCAGCAATGTGCCCGATGTAGCGGGTGTTTTGCATTTGCTTGGGAATCTCCGTTCTTTTTAGTGCGCAGTAGAACGCACTCTATGATTTTAGCAGACTAAAATCCTGCTATTAACAAACTATCCCCTCTGCCGGCATGACAGAAGGGATAGGCTTTAAATTATTATTTTGTGTGCTTGTCTTCGGCAGCCTGCTTGTTGGGGGCTGCCGCAGCATATTTCGTCAGGGCAACCTTCGTGATGTGGAAGTCGCCTACGGTATCGGGGCCGTCGATGCAGCCGTTGGGGCAGGCCATGCCTTCGATATAGCTGCAGTCGAGCTTGCCTGCGGCAGCAGCCTTAACCGTATCACGGCATTTGTCCAGTCCGGAGCAGTATTGTGCGTTATGCACCTCACCGCCCATAGCGGCAACCGTATCCTGCACGGCAGCACTTACTCCGGCAGTCAGCGGGAAGCTCAGACCGAGCTTGGAGGCATCACGCTCATACGCAGCATCGCCGCTCATTTCCGCAAATTTGATATCCTTGCCCTCCAGCATGCACATAATCTCTTCAAAGGAAAGCACGTAGTTGATGGTTTCGCGGTGCTCGCGTGCTTCCACCTTTTTGGCAATGCAGGGACCGATGAACACGGTAACGGCATAAGGATATTTTTCCTTTATCAGCTCAGCGCAGGTGAGCATGGGGGAGGGAGTGTCGGAAATTTTATCCGCAGCCTCCGGCACCTGCGTTTTAATCAGCTTAACGAAGGCAGGGCAGCAGGAGCTGGTCATAAAGCTCTGCTTGGCAGGAACCTTATCCAGATATTCCTCTGCTTCTTTAACGCTGGTGATATCGGCGCCGATTCCAACCTCTACGACTTCAGCGAAGCCTGCTTTTTGAAGTGCCTCGTAAATTTGCGCCATAGTAATCTTCAAACCGTATTGGCCTACGATAGAAGGTGCCACAAGGGCGATAACCTGCTTGCCCTGCTGGATTTCACGGATAACGCGGATGATATTGCTGCGCTCGTCGATAGCACCGAAGGGGCAGGCGTTGCGGCAGGCACCGCAGGAAACACATTTTTCGTAGTCAATTACAGCCTTACGGTTTTCACCGATGCTGATGGCACCGATGGCGCAGGCACGCACGCAGGGACGATGGATTTCGATAATCGCACCGTAGGGGCACATCTGCTTGCAGCGTCCGCATTCGATACATTTCGTTTTATCGATAAAGGCACGGTCCTGAATAATGCTGATAGCCTTTTTCGGGCAGTTATTCATGCATTTGTGGGTGATGCAGTGACGGCACATATCGGTAACGTAATAAGCATCAATCGGGCATTGGTCGCAGGCTGCGGGGAGCACGTCGATAATCGGCAAATCGGTGCGCTCAGGCTCGTTCAGCGTCAGCTTGGCAGCCTCGATGATATTGCTGGAGCACTCCTGCCCCAACGCCATATCAATACGGTTTTTCAGTACGGCTCTTTCTTTATAAACACAGCAGCGGTAGCGCGGAGTATCCTCGCGTACCTCCTGCAGAATATCGTAGACGTGGTCAGGCAACTCGTTATTCCAGGTGTAGCGGGATAAATGCTCCAGCACCATGCGGCGCAGCTGCGCAACAGCGGTTAATTCCATAGCGGTTCCTCCTTGGCAATTAGTTATATTGCGTTTTGCATTGCATACTCTATACTGTACAATTCTTTACAGAACGCAAAAATCCTGCTGAAGAGTATACGTAACGGTTTTAATAATGTTAAATTTGGTATTTTTCTAAACAGTTATATAGATGCATCTGTCAAAAAATCTCTGATATTTTTATGGATAATACCATTACGGCTCATATCGAATTCGTCGAGTGAAAGCACATATTTCGGATAATTATCGGTAATTTCATTGTAAAAACCGAACTCACGTTGAATAGTTTCTTCTGCAGCCAATAAGTACGTAACTTGAATATAAATTTTTTTATCCTGTTTTTCACAGATAAAATCAATTTCTTTGGTATCTAACTTGCCGATGCTCACCTTATAACCACGGCGTAAAAGCTCCAGATAAACGATATTTTCCAAAATGAGATTGATATCCTTCATGTTGCCGCCGAAGACTGCTTCGCGGATGCCATGGTCAGCGACATAATATTTTTCGTTGATAGCAAGCAGCTTTTTACCTTGTATATCCTGACGTTTTACCTGATAAAACAGAAAAGCATCGGTGCAGGCTTTAACGTAGTTGATAATGGTTTCTGTTGCCATACTGCGTCCTTCGCTTTTCAAATATTTAGAAAGCACATTTGCAGAAAAAATGGTACCGATATTTGCAGTTATGTAGGTAAGTATGCGTTCAAGCATGTCAACATCACGTATATTGTTGCGGCGTACAATATCTTTCAGTTCTACTGATGTATATACATCCTGTAAATATTGTTTGCAGGCAGCTTCGTTATATTGCAGGGCTGCCAAATATGGCATTCCTCCGAAGTGCAGGTATTTCTTGAAGCAGTCTGCTTCACTTGTATTAGGCTGTATAGTATTATATAGCTCAATAAATTCAGAAAATGAAAAAGGATAAATAACAAATTCTACATAGCGTCCTGCTAAATAAGTGGCTAATTCACCGGATAGGAGCTTGGCATTGGAACCGGTGATATAAATATCACAATTAAGCTCTATACGTAAGGAATTAATACATTTTTCCCAATCTTTTACCTCTTGGATTTCATCAAAGAAAAGATAAATTTTGCCTGTTAAAGCTTGGGTTTGGCTTATTATTTCATCATGAAGAGCCTGGGCATTGCAAAGCCTGGCAAAGCTCATATTTTCAAAATTATAGGAAATAAGCTGTTGGGGAGTAACTCCTTGTTGTAACAGCTCTTGTTTTATAAGATCTAACATAACAGATTTACCGCAACGTCGGATACCTGTAAGTACTTTTACTAAATCACTGTTAATGAATGGGCGGATTTTTTTCATGTAAGATTCTCTTTTAATCATGTAAATCACCTCACTATCTATATAATATATCAGTTATATCTTAAATTCAAGACGAAAATCAAATTTCTATCAGATATAACTGAAATTTTTCATGATTTTAGATTTTTATCAGTTATATCTGATAAAAATTCTTGCTGTTGTAGTCGAAAATAAGCATACTTTTTTAGTATACGCAGAAAAAAATAAAAAAATTTCCTCTTACCCCCTTTACAAATTCAAATCCTAGTATTATAATAAGCGCATAAAGCAACAACGTGGTTGTTGGATCGAAAGGTCTAAACTTCGTGGTTGCTTTTTCTTTTATATCAGCGGTGAGAATTATCTTCTTACCCATGATAAGTGCAACGAAGCACCGTAGCAGCGCAAGGCGCAGCTGACGGTGCTTTCTTATTTACAGAGCCAGAGAGAAGAAAATCTGTAAAGCACAAAAAACTGTATTTCAAATGAGGGGTTTACTCTTCGTAAACCCAAGGAAATTCTCAGAGAGAAATTAGGGAGGTTTTACAATGAATGATGTACCGAAACTGTTTGGCAGCTTAGTTTTTAACGAAAGCGTTATGAAGGACCGTCTGCCGACTGCAACCTATAAGGCATATAAGGCAGCAGTGCTGGCAGGCACTCCGCTGAATTTGGAAATTGCTAATATCATCGCCAATGCTATGAAGGACTGGGCTCTGGAGCATGGTTGCACTCATTTCACCCATTGGTTCCAACCAATGACAGGTATTACTGCTGAAAAGCATGAAAGCTTCATTTCTCCTACTGCTGAAGGCCGTGTTATTATGGACTTCTCCGGCAAAGAGCTGATTCAGGGCGAACCTGATGCTTCCAGCTTCCCGTCCGGCGGCCTGCGTGCAACCTTTGAAGCTCGCGGCTATACAGCATGGGACCCGACCTCCTATGCATTTATCAAAGATAACTGCCTGTGCATTCCTACAGCCTTCTGCTCCTACACCGGCGAAGTGCTGGATAAAAAGACTCCGCTGCTGCGTTCCATGAATGCAGCCAGCAAAGCAGCCTGCAAGCTGCTGAAGCTGTTCGGCATTGATACTATCCGCGTCAACAGTACTGTTGGTCCGGAACAGGAATATTTCCTCGTAGATAAAAAAATGTGGGAAAAACGTAAAGACCTGGTTTACACCGGCCGAACCCTTTTCGGTGCGAAATCTCCGCGTGGGCAGGAGCTGGACGACCACTACTTCGGCATTATCAAACAAAGAGTTCTTTCCTTCATGAAGGATTTGGACGATGAGCTGTGGAAGCTTGGCGTACTCGCCAAGACCGAGCATAACGAAGTTGCTCCGGCACAGCACGAGCTGGCACCTATCTTCACAACTACCAACGTAGCCTCTGACCATAACCAACTGATGATGGAGTTCATGAAACGTGTTGCTCTGCGTCATGGCCTTGTTTGCCTGCTGCATGAAAAACCCTTCGACGGTGTAAACGGCAGCGGTAAGCATAACAACTGGTCCTTATCTACGGAAGAAGGCTTGAACCTGCTGGATCCCGGCAAGGAGCCGTACAAAAACCTGCGCTTCTTGACTTTCCTGGCAGCAATCATCAAAGCTGTTGATGAATATCAGGATCTGCTGCGTGTATCTGTTGCCAGTGCCGGCAATGACCATCGTCTGGGCGCTAACGAAGCTCCTCCGGCTATCGTTTCCATGTTCCTTGGCACTGAGCTGACTGCAGTTCTCGAAGCTATTGCAGCAGACAAGGTTTACAACGGCAACCCGGAAAGCTACATCAAGGTAAGCGACGATACCATTCCTGCTTTGGTTAAGGATAACACCGACAGAAACAGAACCTCTCCGTTCGCCTTCACCGGCAATAAATTTGAATTCCGTATGCTGGGCAGCATGTTCTCCATCGCCGGCCCCAACATCGTATTGAACACCATCGTTGCCGAAGAGCTGGATGAATTTGCCGATAAGCTGGCAGATGCTCCTGACCTGGAAGCAGCAGTATATGATTTGGTTAAAGAAACCTACAAGGCTCATAAACGCATTGTCTTCAACGGTAACGGTTATACTGACGAATGGGTTGAGGAAGCTGCCAAACGTGGCCTGATGAACCTTAAATCTACTCCGGAGGCTCTGCCGTATCTGGGTCATGCAAAGAACATCGAGTTGTTCGAAAAACATAATATCTTCACTAAAGCCGAAGTTGAATCTCGTGTAGAAATCCTGCTGGAGAACTACAGCACCACGATTTCTATCGAAGCAGCAACCATGCTGGATATGTTCCACAAGGATATTCTCCCGGCAGTTACCGCTTACACCGAAGATCTGACCAAAGCAGTACTGGATAAAAAGGCTGCCGGCGTCAGCGCAGGCTTTGAAGGCGCACTTGCTGATAAGCTGAGCAAGCTGGGCGGCGAAATGTATGCATCCTCCCTGAAGCTGGAAGAGGGCTTGAAGGAAGCAGCAGAAATCGGCGACAGCGAGAAACAGGCTCTGTACTATCACGATACCGTTCTTGAAGAAATGGGCAAGCTGAGAAGTGCTGTTGATGCTGCCGAAGCTTTGACCGGTGGTAAGTATCTCGACTATCCGACTTATGGAGAGTTGCTGTTCGGCGTAAACGAGTAATCGGAGGCTACCTTCTCGACAGCCTTGAGTAAGGTGTAATAATAAAAAATAAAATAATATATAAATAAAACTCATACACAATGGGGTGTATCCGAAAAATCGGGTACGCCCCTCTTTCTTTAGCTAATGCCATGTGAGCGCTGCTCAATGACGCGTTAAAAAATATTATAATTTGAGGGGTGTTTACAAATGGACAAATATGTATCTGTCGATACTATATGGGTGCTGATAGGTGCCTTCCTGGTATTCTCTATGCAGCCGGGCTTTGCAATGGTTGAAACAGGCTTTACCAGAGCTAAAAATGCTGGCAACATCGTCATGAAGAACGTCATGGATATGTGCCTCGGTTCCATCGTTTTCTGGGTTCTGGGCTTTGGCCTGATGTTTGGTACCGATATCGGCGGCTTTATCGGAGCGCCGGACTTCTTCGTTAAAGGCGATTATGGTGCCAGCTATCCGAGCACAGCCTACTTTATCTTCCAGACGATGTTCTGTGCTACTGCAGCAACCATTGTTTCCGGTGCTATGGCAGAACGTACCAACTTCTTGGTATATTGCATTTACAGCGTATTAATCAGTGCTGTTATTTATCCGATCAGCGGTCACTGGATTTGGGGCGGCGGCTGGCTCGCACAGATGGGCTTCCACGATTTCGCCGGTTCTACTGCCGTTCATATGGTAGGCGGCGTTGCTTCTCTCGTCGGTGCCAAGATGATTGGCGCGCGTATCGGCAAATACAATACCGACGGTACGGTAAACGCTATTCCCGGTCACAGCATTCCGCTTGGTGCCTTGGGTGTTTTCCTTCTCTGGTTCGGCTGGTTCGGTTTCAACGGTGCTTCTACCGTTTGTGCAACCGGTGATGATGTTCTGGTTTCCATGGGTGCTATCTTCATTACCACTAACATGGCTGCAGCAGCTGCTGCTACCGCAACTATGATTTACACCTGGATTCGTTACGGCAAGCCTGATGTTTCTATGACTCTGAACGGCGTGCTTGCTGGTCTGGTAGCAATTACCGCAGGCTGCGATATGGTAAGCCCGGCCGGCGCTTTAATCATCGGCCTGATTGCCGGTGTGCTGGTAGTCGCTGCTGTTGAATTCTTCGACCAGAAGCTGAAGATTGATGATCCTGTTGGTGCAATTTCTGTTCACGGTATCTGTGGTGCCTTCGGTACTATCGCAACCGGTCTCTTCGCTCTTGACGGCGGCCTCTTCTATGGCGGCGGTACTGATTTTCTGGTAAAACAAATTATCGGTGTTGTTACTGTAGCAATCTATGTTGCGGTTACCATGACGATTATCTTTAAAATTCTTGATAAGCTCTTCGGCCTGCGTGTTAAGGAATCCGAAGAAATCAAAGGTCTGGATATGGAAGAGCACGGTCTGCTCAGCAGCTATGCCGACTTTATGCAAACTTCGCTGGAGGCACAGACTTCTGTTACTACTACCTATGTTACTCCGGTCAAAGAAACTGCAGCTAAGCCTGCAGGCGCAGTAAAGATGAGCAAGGTTGTTATTATCACCTCGCAAAATCGTTTCGAAGCATTGAAGAGTGCTTTAGATAAGCTGGGAATTACCGGCATGACTGTTACTAAGGTTCTGGGCTACGGCATCCAGAAGGGGTCCACAGAAATGTATCGTGGTGCTGAGGTTGCTGCTCACCTGCTGCCGAAGGTAAAGGTTGAAATGATTGTTTCCGCAATTCCTGTTGCAGCAGTAGTCAATGTTGCTAAGCAGGTTTTGTATACCGGCAAATACGGCGATGGCAAAATCTTCATCTATGATGTTGAGGATGTTGTTAAGATTCGTACCGGTGAAACAGGCTATGATGCTCTGCAGGATTATCCTATTGAGGAAAAATAATTTGCTTCTCCCTAATCAAACTCCCTAATAAAACAGGAAGGCGCTCGGTGTCTTGCGTAATGCAGGCTAAGAGCGCTTTTCTGTGTGTTGTGGGGAGAATGCCTTTATAATATTATTATGGCGAAAAACTTGCAAAGCTGCATTGTTTAGGCCAAAATAAGATTGAATCGTATTTTAGTCGGATTGGAGTGAATGCTATGAATAAAAACGTTGCTTTATATAACGAGATGATAGCTTTTTTTGCCGGAGATGCACGCCGCTGCCAGCATTTTATCAAGGTTGCCAGCCTGGCCAAGCAGCTGGCTGAGAGCGAGGCTGCGGATGCAGAGCTGACAGAGCTTGTGGAGGCGGCCGGTCTTGTGCATGACTGCGGTATTAAACCCGGCGAGGCCAAGTACGGTGCCGGTCACTGCACAGGCAAAATTCAGGAGCAGGAAGGACCTGCGGTAGCACGCGAGCTTTTGCAAAAGGTTGGCTATGCCCCTGAAAAAATTGAACGCATCTGCTATCTTGTCGGTCATCACCATACGTATAATATGATTGACGGTCTTGATTATCAGTTGCTTGTGGAAGCTGATTTTATAGTAAATTTTTATGAGGACGGTACGCCGAAGGAGAATATTGCCAAGGCTGTGGAGCGTGTTTTTAAAACTGAGAGCGGAACGAAGTTGGTTAAGACTATGTTCGGACTTTGATATACAATGCTGTGGCTTGCCGGTCACAGCATTTTTCTTGCTATTTTGCCTCATGCTTGCTAAAATAAACAAGATTAGGTTATTTTTTGGAGGGATAAGATATGAAGGAAATTTATGATTTAGCAGAGCAGTACCATAACGATGGCAATAACTGCGTGGAATCCGTAGTTAAGGCGTGTAACGATGGCTTAAAGCTGGGCCTGCCAGATGTAGCAATCCGCATGGTGTCCGGCATGGGCGGCGGTATCGGCCGCAGCGGCTGCGTGTGCGGTGCGCTGAGCGGCTCCTGCCTGGTTATCAGCTCTAGCGTTGGCAGATTAGATCCGTCCGAAAAGCATCAGACAGAGGTCTATAAATATACACATGAGTTTCATGAGCGCTTTACCAAACATTTCGGTGCTTCCTGCTGCAGAGCACTGAACCGCCTGAGCTTCGGTACGCCGGAATACAGAACTAAATGCATTAAGATTACTGCCGAAGCGGCAGATATGGTATCTGATTATCTGCAGGAAAAGGGCCTGGTAAAATAAGCATTGGCTGCGAAGCTGACAGAAGGACTGATGGAGGTCAGGCTGATGGAAAAAACTGAGTTGAAGAACATTGTAATTTTAGCAACCGGCGGCACTATTGCCGGCAAGGCTTCCTCCGGCACCCAGATGACAGGCTATACTGCCGGTGCCTACAGCGTTGCCGATTTGCTGGCAGGTGTGCCTGAACTGGGCGAGCTGGCGCATATCAGCGGCGAGCAGCTGTGCAACATCGACAGCAGCAGTCTTACCGATGCTTTACTGCTGCGCCTGGCGCAGCGCTGCAATGAGCTGCTGGCGCAGGAGGATGTCGACGGCGTTGTTATTACCCATGGTACCGATACTATGGAGGAAACAGCCTTCTTCCTGAACCTGACGGTGAAGAGCGCTAAGCCGGTGGTTCTCGTAGGCGCAATGCGTCCTGCCACCGCAGTCAGTGCCGACGGACCTTTGAATATCATCAACGCTGTTAAGGTTGCTGTAGACGCTGCAAGCACCGGGCAGGGCGTGCTGGTGATGATGAACGATGAAATCTACAGTGGTCGTGATGTTACTAAGACCAACACAGCAAATGTGGCGACGTTTAAGGCACTGAACGGCGGTCCCTTAGGTTTCATCGTCGGCGGTGAGGTGCATTACTACTACCGCAGCATGCGTCCGCACACACTGCAGAGCGAGTTTGATGTAACCGGTGTTACTGCTTTGCCGCGCGTGGATATCATCTACACGCATATCGGTGAGGACCGCGTGTTTGTGGATGCGGCACTGGCGGCAGGCGCACGTGGCCTTATTTACGCCGGCAGCGGCATGGGCAGCATTCATGAGGCGGTGGAGGCGGCGCTGGCGGAGGCTGTCAGCCGCGGCGTTGTGGTTGTGCGTTCCAGCCGCACAGGCAGCGGTATTGTTGCCGCAGGTCTGGAGCGTTGGCAGGAGCAGGGCTTCCTGTATGCGGATAACCTTAATCCGCAAAAGGCACGCCTTTTGCTGCAATTAGCACTTTTGCGGACGCAGGAGCGCAGCGAGGTGCAGGGTGTTTTCAGCCGTTATTAAAAGATAAACAGCATGTAAAGCAAAAAAGCTATCAGCAGGCAAAGCCCGGTGATAGCTTTTTTTATGCGCTTTAAAATTTTACCATCTTCTGTAACCGTTATGGTGCTTGGCACGCTCTGCCTGACGGGCAGCGCGCTCTGCTTCGTAAGCCTCGCGGGCAACGAAGAAATCCTCCAGCTTCCAGCCGCGGTTAAACATTTCAATCAGCAGCTTACCGGTGTTGTTGGCATCGTCAAAGGCAGTGTGCCAAAGGCCGGCGGTGTTGACCTCCTGCTCCTCGGTAGCCTTTTTCAGACCGGTGGTGTAGTCATCACCCTTCCAGAGGCGGTAGGCCAGCGCCAGATCAAGATAGTCCTCGTATTTTACGGGGTTTTCGATTTTATGACGCTCGCAGCCTGTCTGCAGTACTTTGTAATCCTCGGTTCCCCAGGCTACAAAGTAGGTTTCGCCGCTTTCATACAGCGCTGCCAGCTCCTGCACCATGGCAGGAAATTCAATGGCCTGCTGCATATCCTTAGCGGTAATCATGCAAAAATCCATAGAATCCTTAGCCTGCTTAGGATAAAAATGTGGTTTGACAAAGCTCTGGATGCGTCCGCAGTCGGTGAGCGGTTCGCCGTCCAGCTTCACTGCGCCGATTTCGATAATCTCGGAAAAGAAGCCGCGCGGACGGCCGACAGGGCGCTCGTAGGTAGTAAATTCAAAATCAACGACTAAAAATTTCTTCATAGCAATCCCTTCTTACGCTAAAGCATAGCCTGCTGCTCAGTGCTTTTTACCGCAGCATTTTTTATACTTCTTGCCGCTGCCGCAGGGACAGGGGTCGTTAGGATAAACCTTTTTCGCTTTGGCACCTACACGGGTATTTTGCTGAGCCGCCTGCTGTGCGTCGCGCAGCAGCTTGATGGTTTCGTTGGGAGTGTGGCCGCCGAGGCAGAACATGCGGGTAGCATTGTTGCGGGCGTTCTGCAGCAGTACGGAAAGTCTGCCGAGGTGACTGTAATTGTTCCAGGCAGGGATGTTAGCCTGCAGCTTCTGAATCAGCTCAGAGGTATTACCGTCGGTGTTGGAGTTTTCGAATTCATAAATGTACTGGCACCAGTAATGTGCATCCAGTGCAGCAACATTCAGCTCCTGAGTAAAGAAGTCATGCAGATCCTGATATGCGGTGGTAGATTGCATATAACCGTAGTGGGAAAGCATGGTGATTTCCTTTACGGTAGGCTTATACAGGCCGAAGGGCTTTCTGCCCTGTTCCAGTCTGGTGTAGAAATCATCGCTGTCATTTTTCTTGAGCAGGATGCGGCCGTCTTTAATTGCGCAGGGGTTAAAGTTGCTCGGAACCTCGGCAAGTAATTGCGGCAGAGTTTCCGGAGTAAGCTCAAAGCCTGCTTTTTGATTATACATTTCGCAGAAAAATTCTACCGGCAGGATCAGGTGCAGGCTGGACATTGCGGTGATGCAGTCCAAAAGCCATGCCAGCTGTTGGCGGCGAGCCTGGAAATCTGCGGTGTTGATTTTTTTGTAGACGGTGCGTGCTTCCTTTACTGCTTCAAAGCAGTCATCTGGATAGGAAACAATGTAGCCCATAGAAATAAAGGGCAGCAGCAGTGCATATTCACTGTAGGTAGGATGGAAGCATTTTTTCTCTAAGGCTGCTTCAAAGGCCTGAATATTTTCGTCCGGCATAATAGCAAAGCGTTTTGCTGCAATTTCCGGCTTTTGCATTTCTGTGCAGATTTTTTCTGCCAGCTCGTCCTTTTTGAGCTTGCTGTAGGTGATGCAGAGCTGACGCGCTGCAAAAATTAATTTATCCTTAGTGAAGGCTTTTAAGTAATCCAACAATACAGGTTTACGGGATGGTTGATTCTTGGTTTTGGTTGTACTTGCAGACATATTGATAGAAAATCTCCTTCTTTGTAATCTTACGTATCTCTTAATTATAAATAAAAACAGGAAATATAGCAAGTGAGGAAATTTAATATGCAGTTTATTATACGCTTTTCGGCGGTTAAATTTATTTTTCAGGCTCTGCTTGCTGACGGCGCATAGCAGGAATCAGGAAAAAGGCACAGTAAATAAAGGAAAGCAGCACGATTGCGCCGCCACCGAGACCGATATAAGCGATGGAAGCATGCGTACAGATAAGTCCGCCCAGATAGCTGCCGCTGCCGATACCCAGATTATAAATGCCGGAGTAAATCGACATAGCCACAGCGGAGGTGCTAATGGTAGTTGTGCGCAAAAGCTCTGCCTGGCCTACAACGTTGAAGGCTGTAACGAAAATGCCCCAGACTGCGCAGAGCAGCACCAGAAGATAATGATTGATGCTTACGGGGTAGAGCAGCAGCAAAACAACTGCTACGCCAAGGACGGTGATGCGGAAGAAGTGATAGCGGCATTTATCATACCATTTGGAAAAGGCTGCGCTGCCCAAAAGTCCGGCTGCACCGAAAATAACCAGGGTGATGGTTATCCAGGCTTCATCCATCAGCGCAATCTGCTTCAGATAAGGCTCAATATAGCTGTAGGCGGTGTAATAGCCTGTGGGGAGTAAAAAGGACATCATATAGAGGCCGATGAGCACAGGATTTTTCAGCATTACCGGCAGCTGCGAAAGCGTAAACGGTTCGCTTTTTTCCAGCTTGGGGAAGACGAAGAACATGTAGGCCAATACGATGAAGGCCAAAACGGCAATGCACATAAAGGCCATGCGCCAGCCTACGTAAAGGCCGATGATGCGTCCTAAGGGCAGGCCGACGATGATGGCGATAGCGGTACCGGTTACAATCATACTCATAGCCAGTGCTTTGAAGGGACCTTTAACCAGACGCACGGCGATAGGTGAGGCGACCGACCAGAAAATGGAGTGGGCGAAGGCTACGCCGATACGCGAAAGCAGCAGCGTCCAAAAGCCGGTGGCAAAGGCAGAGGCTACATGCGATACGGCGAACAGGCTGATAGTGGCCAGCAAAAGCTTGCGCAGCGGATAGCGGGAAGCGGCAATCATCAGCGGCAGGCTCATGAGCATTACGACGTAGGCATAAATGGTAATCAGCATACCGGCCTGCGCTTCCGTCATGCGGAAGTCTGCGGCGATATCGGACAAAAGGCCTATGGGCATAAATTCCGATGTGTTAAAAATAAAGGCGGAAACTGTCATGCCGATTAACGGCAGCCATTCGCGGGTAGTGATTTTGTTTTCCATATATATAAAGCACCTGACTTTCATTCTATAAAATTGCGCTGAATATTATAGCACAGCATATTTGTGTGCTACAAGTAAAAAAATTGTAAATTATTTGTTGCGGGATGGTGCGGAGGTTTTCTTTGAAAAGGGCTGTCGTTAAGGAGCAAAAACAGTAAAGGCGTTCTACTTAAGTACGGTAGAACGCCTTTAATTATAATATTAATTTTAGTTTATAGTTATTGCTCAGCTTGCAACGCTTCAACTTGTTCAAACGGGAGAGAAGTAGCCTTGGCGATATCCTATACAGAAATGTCCATGCTGAAAAGACGCTTAGCAGCAATGTTGGCATTTGCTTCGCCCTCAGCAATGCCTTCACGCCTTTCATCTAATAAACGTGCTTCCATAAGCATAAATTCTCGCCTTACTTTTGTATCTAATTTGAGATAGCTGATTTCATCGTCAATTTGCTTGGTGAAATCAGTATTAGAGTGGTTAAGCTTCTTCCTTCAGCTTCTCCACATCAGCGAGAGATAAACCGGAAAGTTCCGTGATTTCCTGCAGGGAATAGCAACCTTTAGCTAACATGAGTTTAGCGACTTTAAGTTTATGTTCAGCTTCACCTTTTACTAATCCGATAGCTTCGCCTTCAGCAAGGCCAATCTCCTTGCCTTCGGCAATGCCCTCACGTCTTTCATCTAACAAACGTGCTTCCATAAGCATAAATTCTCGCCTCACTTTCGTATCAAGTTTGAGATAGCTGATTTCATCATCAATCTGCATTCCCCTGTTCAAAGAAATCAAAAACGCAGATAAAAATGATACCTAATTTTCTCGTTTTATTTTAACACAGATGCAATAAAAAATACATAAGCAGTGCAAAAACAAAAAATAATAGTACTCTGACGATAAAAAATATTGTGAATATTATATCTAGATTAACGATTTAATTCTATTAACTTGGCATAAAAGACATGAAATATTATAATTTATAAAATTATTCCACTAATAAAATCGAGAGGCAATCATTATAACATGTATATTAAGGAAAAGAAATATAATAAAATGAATAAAAATATCCAAAGCAAAAAAACAAAAATACAATGCTGCTTTAGCAATGGCTGTTTTGATGACCTTGGGTGGTTTCACCTTTGGCACCAATCCGACCTTTGCGGAAACTAATGATAAGCCTGTATGGGTTGGCTCATACAATGCCGGAGCATATAAAGATGGCATTTTTGTAAGCAATGCTGATACCACGGATAATTTAGTTCATATCGGGGCTGATGTTCAGACCAAAGTTGTCAATGTTACTAATTCTGTTACTAGCAACAATAAAGCAGTATATGTAGGAGCGTATGATAAATTAGTTGCCAATGAAGGTGTAAATATTTCAAATATTAATTTCCATGACACTACAAGTACTGGTGAAAAACATGGACTGTATTTATTTAGCGCTACAGTAGAAGCTCCGACTATTCGTGTAGATAATTTGACCACTGATTCTACCGAGGCTTTAGCAGGTTTGGTGGCAGGTACAGATGTGGGTTATGGCATGAATAAGGAAACTTTAAAAGCAGACTCTATCTATGTAGGCAATGTCAAATCTGATACAAGTAAATATGTATACGGTAGTTTGCTTCAAGGTGCTTTATGGCAAAGCTTTCATGAAGGGCAGGATAATAATCTCACAATAGAAAATATTACCGGTGGTGCAGATAATGCTATAGTCGGTGGTATTGAAGTACAGTTTGCAAATAGTACCATGTCGGATTGCTCTTATGATATTACAGGTGATACTGTAATCAGCAACATTAATTCCACTCAGGGCTCGGCTTATGGTATTATGGCTAAGGGTTCTTCTACTGGCTCTGAAGCTGCTTACATGCATTTAAATAACTTGAAAATCTCCGATATCCATGGTAAGGATTTATCTGTTGGTATATGCGGACATGTCGGTGATATTATTGTTGATAATGCGGATATTAATATGACCGGCAAAGATGGTTATAATGGTCTTTATGCTGAGCCGGTGGCCGATGCGGAAAAGGCAGCGGTTAATAGCTTTGCCATCAGTGGCTCACTGGTGGGTAATATTAAATTGGATAATGCTGAAGGTAGCTACAATATTCAAGGTGATATTCTGGCAGACAGATTTAATCTTGATAAACAGGTTGAAGTAGCTATTAAGCAGCTTGAGGACCCTAAAACACTGGAACAACTCAAAGAACAACTTAAAGAAGGTCATCCTGATTGGACGGATGAGCAGGTTGACGATTTCATTAATAACCAAGTTGCAGATTTAGTTAATACGTTGAAAAATTCCGGACACATCAATTTAGGTGGCAAGCTTGCTCTTTACGGCGATGTATATGCAAAATGCGGTGGCAATGTAAACATCAATCTGACTAAGGACAGCATTTTTGAGGGACAGGCTGATAACTATGCTGATTGTGATACATTTTGTTCTATAGTATGGCGTAAGGCTGACCTTGATGGTCTTAATAAATCTGCCCTTTATAAATTATTTGGCTTTGATTCGATGCAGGAACAACTCGAGATGCAGGGACTGCCTATAGTTGGTGCCGGTAAAATCGATATTTCTATGAAAGATGATTCCATTTGGAAAGCGCATGGCAAGAGCTTTGTTGATACGCTGAATTTTAAAGACGGTGGTCTTGTTGATATGCACGCAGAGGATGGTTCTTCTATTACTGCAGGTAAAGTAACTGGTAACGGTACCTTTATCATGAATCTCAGCAATAATGCAGATAAGTCTGATATGCTTTATGTTAAGGACTTCAGTGAGGCTGGTGTGCAGACTATTCAGGCTAACCTTAAGGATGGTTTAAAACCTGAAGACTTGAAGGGTATGCGTTTTGCGACAACCGGCGGTGATGACTACAAACGTAATCCTAACGAAAAATTCAAGGTTGTGCTCTATAAAAATCAGGGCGTTAATGACGTAACCTATAAAGTCAGCAACGAAGCATTTAACGTTAAAAACGAAAAATTTGATCCTGAAGCAACTGAAACCAACGAAAAATTCAATGGCGGTAAGGATGGTGCAGGCACCTATAAGCCGGGAAATGACTATATTACTGCTATCTTCTCTGGTCAATCCTTTACTCGTGAAACGGTAGATTTTGAAAAAATTCAGCAAGACGTCAATAATGGAACTATTGAAGATTGGGATGATTTGTATGATGAAAACGGTAAGTTCTTACCTCAATACATAAAGAAAGAAATCATTGAAAATCCTGTTAAGGAAGGCACTAACTGGTATCTCGACACTGCTGTTAATACTACCAGCAACAGCGGCAACATTATTAAAAATGCAGCTGCTCTTGATTATGCCAATGCTGTAACTACAGATACTTTGAATAAGCGTCTTGGTGAAGCACGTTATTCTAATGAAGGTGACGGCATGTGGGCACGTGTACGCCATGATCGTTTCGGCAAAACAAACCGCTACGAAGGTAAAAACACCATGACCGAGCTTGGCTACGACTGGAAGCGTTGCGACACAAGCTATGGCAAGCATATGCAGGGTGCAGCTGTGAACTACACAACCGGCAGTGCTGATTATAAAGGCGTCACCGGCGAAAGCAGTACTAAGCGTTATGGTCTTTCCTTCTATGATACCCAACTGAGAGAAACAGGTCATTATCTTGATACCGTTGCTAAATTCGGTCGCGTTTCTAACAAATTCACTCTTGAACAGGAAGACGAAAATAATGTAAACGCTGATTACCATAACAATTATTATGCTTTGAGCTTTGAATATGGTCGCAAAAACCCGTTGGAAAACAACTGGTATGTTGAACCTCAGGCTCAGCTGCAGTACACTTATCTTGCTTCTACCGATTATCGCACCAGCCAAAGTACTGATGTACAGCTTTCCGGTACTGACAGCTTAATCGGCCGTGTAGGCTTCCGCATCGGCAGAGAGCTTGATGATAAGACTGCCTTCTATGTTGACGCTAATGCTTACCATGAATTTCTGGGTAATCAGGATATTCTTGCCAGCGATAGGACCGGCATTATGAATGCTACTACCCATAACGATGGCATCTGGTATGAAGCAGGCGTTGGCATTTCCGGTAAATTGAATAAAAACACTAATGGTTTCGTTCAATTTACTAAAGGCTTTGGCTCTGATGTTGAACACACCTGGAGCTTTGAAGGCGGCCTGAACTTTACGTTCTAATCTGCTGGTTTGCAAAATGACTTAATACTTTGTTCATTTTGTTCATTATATTTATTTTGTTTGTTGTTTTTTAAAAGCCTATGCTTTACTGCTTGCGGTAAGGCGTAGGCCTTTTTTTTGCAGAATATATAAGAACGTTAGCTTTTTTTGTCTAGAGCATAGCAACAGATAATATGCTAAATTTTTCTGAAACAAAAGGAGTTCTGCCAACGTGAGGCAGAACTCCTTTAAATCTTTTTATGCTTCTTTTACTTCGCTGTCGCCAGCATCAGCTTAATACGGTTTTCCTGATTGACGCGGGCAGCGCTGGCATCGTAGTCCAGTGCCAAAATATTGGCTTCTTCGGCAATCTCCTTGATTTTGTTAATCATGCCGCGGCCGGCGATGTGATTAGGCAGGCAGCCGAAGGGCTGAGCACAGATAATATTGGTGTAGCCGCTATGCACCAGCTCCAGCATTTCGGCAGTCAGTAGCCAGCCTTCGCCCATATTGTTGCCGTAGCCGATAACACCCTTGGCCATAGCCTTAGTTTCCTCATAGGTGGCGGGGGCGCTGAAGGGAGCGATACTGAGAGCCTGATGCAGAATGCCTTCCATATATTTCAAATACCACATAGCGCTTTTGTTGACACTGTATTTGATAAAGCTGCCGCCGTAAAGCTTGTAATCCGTAAGATAAGTATCAACACAGTACATGATGAAATTCATCAGACCGGGCAGCATATATTCGCAGTTCTGACGTTGCAGGAAAGCTTCCAGATTGTTGTTGCCCAATGCGGCATATTTGATGTAGATTTCACCGACAATACCGACCTTGATTTTTTCCTTGTTGGTGATAGGCAAATCCGCAAATTCGTGCGCAATAGCCTTAGTAAGCTGCTTGATAGTGCCCAAGGCCTGCGCCTTGCCGTTCTTGAAGGCTTCACTCAAGCGTGCCAGCCATTTTTGCGCCAGTCTGTCGGCAGCGCCGTGTACAACCTCATAGGGACGTGTTTTATTCGTCAGGTACATCAGGGTATCGCCGTAAACAACGGCAGCCAAAAACTTATGCACCATGGATGCATCCAGATGGAAGCCTGGCTGCTGCTCCAAACCATTGACATTGAGGCTGATAACAGGAATATGGGTAAGTCCTGCTTTTTCCAAAGCCTTGCGCAGCAGATAGATATAGTTGGATGCACGGCAGCCGCCACCTGTTTGGGTGATAATCAGCGCAGTGTGCTCCAAGTCGTATTTACCGCTTTCCAGAGCGTTTATCAGCTGGCCGATAACCAGCAGTGCCGGATAGCAGATATCATTATTGACGTATTTCAGACCGGTTTCGATTACTTCGCGTCCTGTGTTGTGCAGAACCTCGGCTTTGTAGCCGCAGCTTACGAGTGCTGCCTGCAGCAGTGAAAAATGCATAGGCAGCATGCCGGGTATAAGTATAGTATGCGTTTTTTTCATATCCTCCGTGAAGGGGGTAAACTTAACGTTAGCTGCTGGTAGCATATGCAAATCTCCTTTAATTATTATCTATATCGAAAAGCTGGGCTGCGGAGAACAGACTGCGGATGCGGATTTTGGCAGCACCAAGGTTGTCGATATCGTCTATTTTTATTTGTGTATAGATGCGTCCGCGTTCTTCGAGGAGGCGGCGGCATTCATCGGCCGTAATCGCATCGCAGCCGCAGCCGAAGCTTACAAGCTGAATCAGATGCATATCAGGATTTTGGGCAACATATTCGGCTGCCGCATACAGGCGGCCGTGATAGGTCCATTGGTTGAGCACCTGCAAATCGCGGTTGAGTTCCTTGGTCTTAATATGACTGCTTACGGCATCCTCACTGACGAGGGCAGCGCCCATGTTGGTAATCAGGCGGTCGATACTGTGGTTGACCTTGGGGTCGATGTGATAGGGACGGCCTGCCAGTACAACGATAGGCTTATGCTCTTCGCGTGCCTTGGTGATGATTTCCTGTCCTTTAGCCTTTACTTGTGCTTCATAGTCATAAAAGGCAGTGAAGGCAGCATCAACAGCCTTGCGGATTTCCTCCTTGGTGATATCCGGGTAGGCCTTGGAAAACATTTCCTGCAGTTTTTTGACCAGCTTCTTTTTATGGAGCAGGCCAAGATAATCATAGAAGAAATGTATCTCAGGCTTATTCAAATCACGGATATTGGCGTGCAGCACTTCGGGATAATAGGCTACAACAGGGCAATTATAGCAGTTTTCCGTGCCCTGTTCATCTATATTGTAGGTCATGCAGGGATAGAAGATATTGGTGATTCCCTGCTGCAGGAGCCATTTGATATGGCCGTGCATCAGCTTGGCCGGATAGCAGACGGTGTCGCTGGGGATGGTTCCCTGACCAAGACGGTAAATAGTTTTGTCTTCAATCGGACTGTGTACAACCTTGAAGCCCAGGCTGGAGAGTAAGGCATTCCAGAAAGGGAGCAGCTCATACATATTCAGGCCCATAGGTATACCCATAATGCCGCGTTTAGGCGTTTCATTAACCGGCAATTCCTTGAGCAGCTGCAGCTTCTGACGGTACAGGTTCAGCTCATCCTTGGGGGCCATGTGGGTGATGGGGCGCTCGCAGCGGTTGCCGCTGATAAAGCGTTTGCCGCCGGCAAAGGTGTTGACGGTGAGGTGGCAATGGTTATTGCACAGGCCGCAGGTCATGCCCTTGACGGTGTGAACGAATTCACCCAGCTGCTGCAGGTTGAGCAGTGTTGTCTGATGCGGTGCGTCCTTGTAGCGGCGCTGTGCGTATAGGGCGGCGCCGTAGGCTCCCATAAGGCCTGCAATGTTGGGGCGGATAACGTTCAAATCCATTTCCTGCTCAAAGGCGCGCAGTACGCAGTCATTGAGGAAGGTGCCTCCCTGAACAACGATGTGTTTGCCGATGGCCTCCTTGCTGGCCGGGCGGATAACCTTATACAAAGCGTTTTTGACAATACTGATGGACAGGCCGGCGCTGATGTTGGCAACAGAGGCACCGTCCTTCTGTGCCTGCTTAACGCTGCTGTTCATAAACACGGTGCAGCGGCTGCCTAAATCTACAGGCATATCTGCTTTAAGGCCGATTTGTGCGAACTGCTCGGCTGTGTAGCCCAGAATTTCGGCGAAGGTCTGCAAAAAGCTGCCGCAGCCGCTGGAGCAGGCTTCGTTCAGAAAGATATTGTCGATGGCACCGTTATGGATTTTCAGGCACTTCATATCCTGACCGCCGATATCAAGAATGAAATCTACCTCCGGCTCCAGATATTGGGCAGCATAAAAGTGCGCCATGGTTTCTACGATACCATAGTCAACACCAAAGCCGTGGCGAATCAGCTCCTCGCCGTAGCCGGTGACTGCACCTGCCAGCAGGCGGCAGTTGGGATATTTTGTATAGAAATCAGTAAGATAATTGCGGACGGCAACAACAGGATTACCCTTATTGCTTTGATAGAAGGAATCAAGCAATTTGCCGTCAGGACTCATAACAGCGATTTTAATAGTCGTACTGCCGGAATCGATACCGATAAAGGCTTCCCCAGCCTCCGCAGGGGTACCTATAGCGACACTTTCTTTAGAGTGACGCATCTTGAAAACGGTATATTCACCTTCGTTTTTAAAAAGCGGCGGCAGATGCTCAAAGCTGTGCTGTGCTGCTGTCTGCAGTTTTTCTGGCAGCGTGGTAAGATCCACATCATGCTCGGCGCAGAAGGCTGCACCCATTGCTACATAAAGCAGGCTGTTTTCCGGGCAGACGCCTTTGATATTCAGAACACTGTCAAAGGCATCACGCAGACAGCTCATAAAGGTGAGCGGTCCGCCAAGATACAGCACATTACCGCTGATGGGACGGCCTTTGGCAAGACCGGTGATGGCCTGGCTTGCTACAGCATGGAAGATGCTGGCTGCCAGATCGCTTTTTTCCGCACCCTGGTTGAGCAGCGGCTGGATATCGCTCTTGGCGAAAACGCCGCAGCGGCTGGCGATGGTGTAGGTGTTATGTGCCTGCTGTGCCAGCTCGTTCATTTGGGGTGTTTCTACATTCAGCAGGGAAGCCATCTGGTCGATAAAAGCACCGGTGCCTCCGGCGCAGCTGTCGTTCATACGTGCGTCAAAATGGCGGCCTAAGAAGAGGATTTTGGCATCCTCGCCACCTAATTCGATAACGGCGTCGGTTCCGGGATTGAGCTTTTCAGCGCAGATTTTTTCCGCAAAAACCTCCTGCACGAATTGCAGTCCGCAGCTGTCTGCTACACCGATACCGCCGCTGCCGCTGATGGCCAGACGTGCGCTATGCAGTGTAGGGAATTTAGTCATCAATTCTTTATGTAGGGCCAGAATTTTCTCTGCAATCTGGCTGTAATGTCTTTCGTATTTATGGAATAGCAGATTGCCTGCATCGTCCAGTACGGCGATTTTAATTGTTGTACTGCCAATATCCAATCCTATCTGCATAGTAACCTCCTGCGAATATGACGTTCAGAGCCATGTCTGAAGCATGTTCACATTCTTTTTTTATAATCTGAATCTAAGCTGATAAATACTCATCTTATATTGTAATACTTTACCTGTAATTAGTAAAAGGTGTCATCAATAATTAAAGTAAAAAAAGTGCGAAACGCTGCAGCGTTTCGTCGTTTTGCAGCGGAGAAATGTTGTGCTCAATATATATAATATAGTTTACAAACTTATATATTATAAAAATCTCTGCTGCAATAGGTATAATAAAAAACCGTAAAGCCGATTATGGCTCTACGCGTAACCAAAAAGGACTGCGCTAAGACTGTAGCAGTCGGAAACGCAGTCCTTGCTTACTTAAATTATAGCAAAGATTTTGTGAAAAAGCTGTGATTTTATAAGTACAGCAAAATAGGTATGTAAGAATAAGACTATGGTGAGTATATGGTCGTTTTAGGTAAGCAGGGTTTGCAGTATTTCGAGTAAATTTACTCAAGTACGATTTACTAAAGTATACTTGAGTAAATTCATAAGCGCATATGAGAAAGTGCGGATTAATTATGTACGTACTCTGTTAGCTTAGCAATGCTTTTACGCAAAAGAAAAGCATACAGACTATGTTGAGCGGTAGTCTGTATGCTTGCTGTTGCTTTATAAGTTTTAGAATGTTCCCTGCACCAGCTGGGCAATGTTTTTGGAATGATCGGATACACGCTTCATATTAATCAGCAGCTCCATCATAACGAAGCCTGCAGTAGGATTGCAGATATGTTCGTTAAGGCGCGTGATGTGATTCTTGCGGATTTCCTTCTGATATTGCTTAACCTCACGGCACAGACGCACAGCATCCTCCGCAATAACCTTATCATTTTTCTCCAGTGCTTCCAATGAACGTCCGGAGGCACGCAGTACCATTTCGCTGAGCTGCAGCAGCTCGGCCTTAGCCTCGTCAGAGAAAACCACGTCATCCTCAACAAGCTTGCGTGCGCGTTTAGCCAATGTTTCACCATGGTCACCGATACGTTCGATATCCGTGCAGGCGTGCAAAAGACCGGTGTGGCGTGTCGTCAGGCTTTCGCTCATTTCAGAGGAGCTCATCTGCGTCAGATAGTCGGTAATATCTCGCTCCAACGCATCGACAACAGGCTCGTGCTCCAGAACATATTTTACCTTGTCGGCATCAAAGCTTTGAATAGCCTCCATGCCCAGGCGCACGTCCTTGCGTGCCAGCTCGCCCATACGCACAACCTCTTTGACAGCAAGGCTGATAGCGATAGAGGGAGTGTTCAGCATGTTTTTGTCAAGATAAACAGGGCGCATGGAAATGATTTCTGCCTTGCCCGGCACAATCTTTTCTACCAGCTTGATGAAAGGGTTGACAAAGGGCATAAAGAGCAGCGTGTTCAAAATGTTGAACGCCGAGTGCGCATTCGCAATCTGACGCGCAATGTCGCCGTCAGGCGATACGAGCAGCACGAATTTAATGAAGAACGGCATCAAGATTACGAAAATTATACTGCCGATAACGTTGAACATTACGTGAGCTGCAGCTACACGCTTAGCCGTAAGGTTAGCACGAAGCGAAGCGAGTACGGCAGTAATACAGGTACCGATATTGTCGCCGAGCAGTACAGGAATCGCACCCTCCAACGGAATAAGTCCCTGACCGGCCATAGCGATAAGAATACCGATGGTAGCACTGCTGGACTGAATCAGTACAGTCATAATCATACCGATGCCGATGCCCAGCAACGGATTGCTGGAGAAAACCTCGATGAAATGCACAAAGCCGGAATAGTTACGCAGAGGCATAACAGCTTTGCCCATCATATCCATGCCCAGCATCAGAATACCGAAGCCCAGCATAACCTGGCCAAGATATTTTGTGCGGCTTTTTCTCGCCAGCAGCTGCATCAAAAAGCCGATGAAGATTAAAATCGTGATATAGTCGGAAAGCTTGAAGGCGATGAGCTGTGCCGTCATAGTAGTACCGATGTTGGCACCCATGATAATGCCGAAGCCCTGCTTCAGTGTGAGCAGGCCCGCATTTACCAGGCCTACGGTCATAACGGTGGTAGCACCGCTGGCCTGCAGCACAGCAGTAACAACTGCGCCCAACAGAATGCCCATAGCGAGCACGCCTGTCATGGCCTCCAAAATCTTTTGCAGCTTAGCGCCGGCAGCCTTTTGCAGACCGTCACCCATCAGCTGCATACCATACATAAACAAGGCGATACCGCCTAAAAATGCCAAGAAATAAGCAAGCATAAAAAATAAGTCCCCTTTTTTTATTTGTATGCATCCATGATTGCTGTAAAAACAGCGTATACCTATACCTATTATACTAGAAATTTTATGATGTTAAAAGTGCGTAAGGAACTTTACATAAATTTTACATTAATCAAAATGCTTCCGAAACAAAAAAATACACCGCACATTTCGCACGGTGCGGTGTATTTTAAGGAGAGGTGTATGATGAAAAGATATGTTTAGGAGAGTTGCTTTATAAGAGTCATGGCTTCATCTACCGAAAGCGTGCTGCCGACAGCAACTAACTTTTCGTCGATGACTAAAGCGGGGAAGGCCATCACTCCATAGGCCACTACCTTTTGGAATTCGGAAACTTTTTCAAACTCAGCCTTAACCTTGAGCTTCTTTAAAGCAATAGCGGTATTCTGCAGCAGCAGCTCTGCCTGCTTAGTCATGGGGCCAAGAATTTTAACGTGCATTGAAATCACCTTTCTTTGCTTGCCTTGTTCAATAGGTTCCTTTCATCCTCGAGTATTATTGTAACAAACATATATGACAAAGGTAGGTGTAATCTGTGAATTAATTTAGAAACCTTTATCTGATTACTTTAAAATTACTTTTAAGAAGGATTTCAGACGTTCGTTTTTAGGGTTAATAAAAATTTCTTCCGGACTGCCCTGCTCCTGCACATGACCGTCAGCCATGAAAACAACCTTGGTGGCAACCTCACGGGCAAAGCCCATTTCGTGAGTTACGACTACCATGGTCATTTTTTCGTCTGCCAGCTCGCGCATAGCACGCAAAACCTCACCGGTCAGCTCCGGATCCAGAGAAGAGGTAGGCTCGTCAAAAAGCATAATAGCAGGCTTCATGGCTAAAGCACGGGCGATAGCTACACGCTGCTGTTGGCCGCCGCTGAGCTTACGCGGATAAACATCGCGCTTGTCGGAAAGACCAACCTTTGCCAGCAGAACCTCTGCTTCCTTGATTACTTCGGCTTTATCGCGCTTTTGTACGTTGACGGGTGCTTCAATCAGGTTTTCCAGAACAGTCATGTGCGGAAAAAGGTTGAACTGCTGGAATACCATGCCCATTTTGCAGGCAATGCGGCGGACATCATTGTTCTTGACGTATTCCGTGCCACCGGAGGTTTCACGGCACAGCTCTTCACCGTCGATGGTGATGCTGCCTTTATCGATTGTTTCCAGCTTGTTGAGGCAGCGCAGCAGGGTGCTTTTGCCGCCGCCGGAAGGACCGATTACGGCAACAACTTCGCCTTCGTTTACTTCCAGGTCGATGCCTTTGAGTACTTCCAGATTGTTGAATTTTTTCCAGATATTGGTTGCTTTGATTTTTGTTGTCATAGCTGCTACTCCTCCTATTGGTCATATCTGGAGAAGCGTTTTTCCAGACGTTCAAAAACAAGGGTTAAAATCAGAGTTGCCAGCAGGTAGAAGACTGCAGCAACGATGAAGGGGGTAATAGAAAAGTCACGCTGTACCAAATTGCGTGCGGTACGCATCAGATCGTTCATCGCCAGCACGTATACCAGAGATGTATCCTTTACCAGGGTAATGGTTTCGTTGCTGATAGGCGGCAGGATGATGCGGATAACCTGCGGCAGGATAATGCGGCGCATGGTCTGCACGTAGTTCATACCCAGAGTGTGCGCTGCTTCATATTGGCCTGCAGGAATTGCCTGAATGCCGGCGCGAAAGATTTCGCAGAAGTAGGCAGCGTAGTTTAATACAAAGGCTACGATAGCAGATTCAAAGTCCGGCAGGCGGATGCCGACGGACGGCAGTACGAAGTAAACGAAGAAAATCTGCAGCATAAGCGGGGAGCCGCGCAGAATCCAAACATAGCCGCCAATGAGGGCCTGCAGGGGTTTAATGCCGGAAACACGGCCGAGGCTGAGCAAAATGCCCAACGGAATGCTCAGTACGATGGTGATAATAAAAACTTGAAATGATACCAGGCAGCCATCCATCATCTGAGGGATGATATTTAAAACGTAATCCATAAATTATTTCTCTCCATATAATTATAATATGGGCTGCCGCTAAATGCGACAGCCCTCAAGTGATAACAAATTAATATTTTGTGATATCTGCGCCCATCCATTTTTCGGAAATCTTTTTGCAGGTACCGTCTTTTTTCATTTCATCCATAGCTTTGTCGATGCGGTCTTTGAAGTCTTTGTCGTCCTTACGGAAGGCAATTGCTACAACCTCATCACCCATGTTCTGCTCAAGAATTCTGTAGGCACCGGGTTTCTTTTTGTCATAATAGCCGCGAGCAAGAACTGCGTCTACGATAGCAGCATCAACACGTTTGTTGTCTATTTCCATGTAAATAGCTGCGAAGTCGGGATATTTGCGAACTTCCTTCATGGAAGCTGCCAGCTCTTTGTGTGCAGGCTGTTCGAGCAGGTAGGAGCCTGTGCTGTCATCCTGTACCGCTACGATTTTACCCTTTAAATCTTCGAGGGTTTTAATCGGAGAATCCTTAGGAACAACAACCAGCTGGGAGTTGTTGATGTAAGGCTTGGACATGCCATATACCTTTTCACGCTCCGGGTTAACGGTGAAGCAGTTCCAGATAGCGTCAATGCGTTTGGATTTGAGCTCTGCTTCTTTTGCACCCCAATCGATAGGCTTGAATTCTACTTCCATGCCGGCACGCTTGCAGGCTTCGCGTGCAAGGTCGATATCCATGCCGACGATTTCGTTCTTTTCATTGCGGTAACCCATAGGAGCGAAGTTATCGTCCAGGCCGATTACCATTTTTTTCGGGCCGTTGCTGCCGCAGCCGGCAACCATCATGAGCATCATCATCAGACCCATTACTAAAGCTACTAATTTTTTCATTTTCCACACCTCATTTGTTAATTAGCATTTAACTATGTACCCATTATACTTTAGTACGCTAAATTTGTAAAGTGCTAAATGCAAATTTTTTTTAGAAATTGCGGTAAGCTAAGAAATAAGCTCCCACAGAAGTCTGCGGGAGCTTTTGTACTATGCTTCGGTAAATCAGAATGCCGGAGTAATGGAGCCTTTGAAGTGATCCTCGATGAATTTTTTGTTTTCAGCGGAGGTGTAAATCTTCTTCAGCTGTTCAATGCGCGGATCCTTTTCGTTAGCCTTGGTGGTTACGAAGATGTTAACAAACGGGTTATCAGCGCGTTCGACCAACAGGCTGTCCTTAGACGGGTTCAGTTTGGCAACCAGTGCATAGTTGGCATTGATTACGGCAATATCAAGGTCGCCCATTGCTTTAGGAATAGAAGCAGCGTCCAGCTCTTGAATCTTGTAGTTTTTCGGATTTTTGGTAATGCTTGCTATAGATGTAGAAACATCGTTTTTATCCTTAACTTCGATGAAGCCTTTGTCAGCCAGAACCAGAAGTGCGCGAGCACCGTTGGACGGATCGTTAGGAATGCCGATGGTTGCGCCTGCCGGGATATCCTCAACCTTTTTATATTTGGTGGAGTAGATAGCCATCGGGAAGTTTACGGTTTTGAAAGCTTCAACCAGTTCGAATTTAGGTTCTTTTTTCAGGGTTGCTGCCAGATACGGAGCATGCTGCATGGAGTTGGCAAACAGCTCGCCCTGTGCCAGGGATACGTTCGGGGTTACATAGTCGGAGAATTCGACAACCTCAATTTTCAGGCCTTGCTTTTCAGCCAGCTTTTTAACGTTGTCCATGATTTCAGCGTGCGGACCGGCGGTTACACCGATTTTAACAGGTGCGTTCGGGTCAGCCTTTTTATCGGCTGCCTTGTTGTCACCACCGCAGCCTGCGGCGATGATGGTCAGTGCGCAAAGCGCAACTGTGAGTAAAAGTTTGGTAATCTTCTTCATAAGTTGTTCCTCCCTAAAATAATGGTGGTCTGCTGCCAGGCAGAAGCGGCTTTTTCTTTATTACGTCGATGAAACTCGCTTCATCGTTGTAAACCCTCATTTGGCTTGTAGATTACAGTTTGTTTTTGTTTAATTTTTTAGATGCGTAGTCGCCTAAGGACTGCATTGCCTGCACCATGACGATGAGCACGACAACGGTGGCAATCATAACATCCATCTGGAAGCGCTGGTAGCCGTAGCGAATTGCCAGATCACCAAGACCGCCGCCGCCTAAGGTGCCGGCCATTGCGGAATAGCCGATTAAGCTGATGATGGCAAGCGTTACACCCAGTACGATAGAATGCATTGCTTCGGGAAGCAGTACCTTAGTGATAATCTGCATCGGGCTTGCACCCATAGCCTGTGCTGCTTCGATAATGCCGGGGTTAATTTCCAGCAGAGAAGATTCAATGATACGTGCAATGAACGGTGCTGCGGAAATAGTCAGCGGCACGATTGCTGCGGTAGTACCGATGGAAGAGCCGACAATCATACGTGTCAGCGGAATAATTGCTACCATTAATATAATGAAAGGAGTGGAACGCGTTGCGTTGACAATCGCGCCCAGAATAGAGTTAAGCGGTTGGTTCGGCAGAATGTGGTCCTTGCGGGTTACGGTAAGAATTACGCCCAGCGGAATGCCGATTAAAGTGGAAAGTGCGGTAGAAGCGAAAACCATGTAGCAGGTTTCCCAAAAGGATTTTATTAAAAGGTCAATCATATCAGGACTCATAGCCAATTACCTCCGTTTTCAGATGCTGCTGATGCAGATATTCCAATGCATTTTTAATGCGCTCGCGGTTACCGGAAATCTCAATCAGCAGGGTGCCGAAGAGGACATCCTTCAGCTGGTCGGTATTACCGGAAATAATGCTTACGTCAACATCAAAATGTTTTACCATGCCGGAAATAATAGGCTCGCTGGCACTGTCGCCGATGAAGGAGATACGCACCAGCAGCTTGCTGCCTTCTGTATAGGTATCGCTTAATTTCATCTGTTTAACGATATCAGGCAGCTCGGCGTTGATAACGCTCTTGGTAAATTCCTTGGTAGTGGGATGCTGCGGATTGGTGAAAACGTCAATCATCGGGCCTTCTTCAATGATGTCGCCGCTTTCGATAACAGCAACGCGGTCACAGATGGTTTTTACAACCTCCATCTGGTGCGTAATCAGCACGATGGTCAGGTTCATCTTTTTGTTGATGTCCTGCAGCAGATGCAGAATAGATTTGGTGGTCTGCGGGTCGAGGGCGCTGGTTGCTTCGTCGCACAGCAGTACCTTAGGATTGCTTGCCAGAGCGCGGGCAATGCCTACACGCTGCTTCTGGCCGCCGGATAATTGGCTGGGATAATAGTTGGCACGGCTTTCCAGCTGTACCAGCTCCAGCAGCGGACGTACGCGCTTGTCGATTTCGCTCTTGCTCAGACCTTGGATCTCCAGCGGAAAAGCGATGTTATCATAAACAGTACGGCTTGCCAGCAGGTTGAAGTGCTGGAAGATCATGCCGATGCTTTGACGTGCTTTACGCAGCTGTGCTTCGCTCATGGCGGTCAGCTCCTGGCCGTCAACGAATACCTGGCCTGCGGTAGGTTTTTCCAGCATGTTGATGCAGCGCACCAAGGTGGATTTGCCGGCACCGGAAAGACCGATGATACCGAAAATTTCGCCGGCCTTGATGCTCAGGCTTGTTTTGTGCAGAGCATGGATGTCGCCGGCCTTGCTGTAGTAGGTTTTTTCTACATTAACTAGTTCTATCATTCTTGTGTTCCTTTCTAATGTGACTGCAAGTTTCAGCAGTCCTTATTTGAGTGTGAGAGATTATTTTCCAATAGAAGTCAGCGGATGCTGCTTGAGAGTCGCATTCTCCGGTGTACGTCTGCTGTCGGAATTGACGGCCGGCGTAAAAAAATCCTTCACCGGCACGGCGAAGGATACGTTGCATCTGTAATCTTCATCTGCCGGAATTATCCGTTGGAATTGGCACCGTTCACTGATGTGTGGTTGCCGTAGCTTCATCGGGCCAGTCCCTCAGCTACTCTTGATGAAATCTCTGTTAAGTTTGAATGAAATAATCATACATCTATTTTAGGATATTGTCAACAGTTTTGCGTAAAATTTACGAAAAAACTGTAAAGCTGTAAAGCTGCGTCCAATGGATTTCAGGAATTGCTCAAATTATATCAAAATACTAGGTAATTGTAAAGCGAAATGCGAAATTTTTTACAAAACCTGCGGAAAAAAGATTTTTTGTAAATTTTTCTTGACTTTCACAAGATAAAGTATTAAAGTATTTTTACAAGTTAGTGAGTTAAAGTACTATCGTTATATGCACGTAACGCACAGGAGGAAACTAAAAAATGGCAGCAAATATTCATGATCATTTAACAGACCAGTTATTCAAAGCGATTCTCAGCTTAAAGGATGAGGAGCAATGCTATAAATTTTTTGAGGATATCTGTACTATCAGCGAGCTGAAGGCAATGGCACAGCGCCTGGAGGTAGCGCGCATGCTGGATGAAGGCTGTATTTACGAAACTATCGTAGAGAAAACCGGTGCCAGCACCGCGACGATTTCACGCGTTAAACGTTGTCTTGTTTACGGCGCTGACGGTTATAATTCTGTCATGCAAGTTATAAAAGAGGGGAAGAAAAAAGATGACTAATAAGGTGTATCAGGTTCCCTACGGAACCAAGGATATTCTGCCGGGAGAGATGAAGACACGCCGCGGAATTGAAAATGCGATTATCAACGTTTTTGACAAATGGGGCTATGATGAGGTAAAAACACCTGATTTCGAATATGTTGATACTTTTGGCGCCGCAGGTAGCAAAGGGGACTTCCGTTTTTTTGACCGCAGCAATAATCTGCTGGCGCTGCGCAATGATATGACGGCACCGATTGCCCGTCTGACAGCGACACGCCTGCAGGGCGGCGAAAAGATTAAACGTCTTTGCTATCTGGCAAATCTTTACCGTTATGAAGAAATTCAGGCGGGACGCCAATGCGAATTCGAGCAGGCCGGTGTAGAAATGCTGGGTGCCAGCGGTGCCGCTGCCGATGCCGAGGTTATCGTGCTGGCAGCCGAAGCATTGCAGGCTGCAGGCTTGCAGAAGTTCGCTATCAGCCTGGGCCACGTTGATTTTATCAACGGCCTGGCGGAGGAAGCGGGCTTTGATGCTGCTCAGCTGCAGCAGCTGAAGGATTACCTGCGCCGTCATGATGCTGTGGGCATGCAGCAGATGGCAGATGCGATGGAAAATATCCGTCCGGAAATCAAGCAGCTTTTTGCCGATTTCCTCTTCCTGCAGGGCGGCATAGAGCTTTTGGACAAGGTTGCTGCAATAGTAACTAACGCTAAGTGCCAAGGCGCGCTGAATGATTTGCGCAAAATCTACAAGCTGGTGGATGCTTACGGTGCAGCAGGCTATTTGAGCTTTGATCTTGGCTTATATCGTTCGCTTGACTATTACACGGGCATGCTTTTTGAAGTGTATCTGCCGGAAATGGGTTATCCGGTGGCAGGCGGCGGACGCTACGATAAGATGATGCAGCGCTTCGGTCTGGAGTGCCCGGCAACAGGCTTTGCCGTTGGCGTGGACCGCGTACTGCTGGCTTTGGAGCGCAACGGTGTTGCTACCAATAACCGCACCTGGGACGTGCTGGTAACCTGGAGCGAAGGCAAGCTGCCGGAGGCGATTGCCAAAGCGACAGCATTGCGCCGCGAAGGTCGCAGCGTGAAGCTGCTGACCGAGGCTGCGGACCTGCAGGGAGCAGCGCTTGCTGTAAAGGAATATGGCTGTAAATCGTTAGTATATGTAGAATAAGCTTAAAGAAAAGATAGTATACACATTAAGCTTATAGCTGGGAAATATAGAGGGGTATTTTTATGGACGAATACATTACTATAGCATTGCCGAAGGGCAAGCTGTTCGATAAGTCTGTACGCCTGCTGGCGAAGGTAGGCTACAGCGCTGAAAACGTTACCGAGGATTCACGCAAGCTGGTAATCAGCAACGAGGAAACCAAGGTACGCTTTATTATTGCCAAAACCGTTGATGTACCGACGTATGTTGAATACGGTGCGGCAGATATCGGTATCATCGGCAAGGATGTACTGCTGGAGCAGGATAAAGACGTGGTGGAGCTTCTGGATTTGGGCTTTGGCCGCTGCCGCCTGATGATGGCGGTGCCGGAGGCCAAGCGACGCGCCAAGCTGACGGATTATGCTCACCTGAGGGTAGCAACGAAGTATCCGAACTGCGCCAAGGCTTATTTCAATAAGCTGGGAATTCAGACAGAAATTGTGAAGCTCAACGGCTCGATTGAGCTTGGACCTATCGTAGGCCTGAGTGAAATGATTGTAGATATAGTAGAAACAGGGCGCACCCTGAAAGAAAATAAACTGGCGGAGGTTGATTCTATTTTTACCGCTACTGCCAGACTGATTGCCAACCGCGCCAGCTTTAAGCTGAAATTTGCGCGCTTGCACAAGCTGGTTGAGGATTTACGTATTGTTTTAAATGAGGAGGATAAATAAAATGCAGGTTACAGACGCAAGAAAGATGAGCGCAGCAGAGATTGCTGCTTTAATGAAGAAGAAAGCTTTTGACGAGGTGGAATTATCTCCGCGCATTCAGGCAGGCACGGACGCTATGTTCGGCAGACACATGACGGCAGCACAGGTTGTTGATCAGATTGTTGCTGATGTGCGTAAAAACGGTGACGAAAGCCTTTTTTACTATACTAAGCTGATTGACCGCGTAGAGCTGACACCGGAAAATATCCGCGTAACCGAGGAAGAATTTGCAGAAGCGGAAGCTATTGTCAAACCGGAAGTAAAGGCTGCTTTGGAGCGTGCCATTGCCAATGTTATGAAGTTCCATGAAGAGCAGATGCCGAAAACCTGGCTTACGAACCGTCCTTACGGTTCACTGCTGGGGCAAAAGGTTACCCCGGTTGATTCCGTCGGTATTTATGTTCCCGGCGGCACTGCTGCTTATCCTTCGTCTGTAATGATGAATGCCTGCCCGGCAAAGGTGGCCGGCGTTCCCCGCATTGTGATGGCCGTACCGCCAGGAAAGGACGGCAAGGTTAATCCGAACGTGCTGGTAACGGCAAAATTAATCGGTGTTACCGAAATTTATAAAATGGGCGGCGCACAGGCAATTGCTGCACTGGCCTTTGGCACCGCAACCGTACCGAAGGTAGAAAAAATCACCGGCCCCGGCAATATCTTTGTAACCTTGGCGAAAAAAGCCGTTATCGGTCACGTTGATATTGATATGCTTGCCGGTCCGAGCGAAATTTTGATTGTAGCAGATGACAGCGCTAACCCGACTTATCTGGCAGCAGACCTTCTGAGCCAGGCAGAGCATGATCCGCTGGCCTGCGCCATTCTGATTACCGACAGCGAGCGTGTGGCCAACGCTGTGGGCGAGGAAATCGAAGTGCAGCTGGCACAGCTGCCGCGTAAGGAAATCGCCGGTACCTCTCTGCAGCAGGCAGGTAAGATCATCCTTGCCAAGGATATGCCTACCGTTATCGAAATGGCTAACCTTTCCGCACCGGAGCACTTGGAAATCATGACTAAGGCACCGTTCGAAATTATGCCGTATATCCGTAATGCCGGCGCAATGTTCCTGGGTGCTTATTCACCGGAACCGCTGGGCGATTACTATGCAGGACCGAACCACGTTCTGCCGACAGGCGGTACGGCGAAATTCTATTCCGTACTGAACGTAGAAACCTTTATGAAGAAAACTAGCATTATTGCCTACACTGCTCCGGCACTTATGGCCGCTGCCGACGATATTATTACCTTGGCTGAAGCAGAGGGACTGCAGGCTCATGCAAACGCTATCCGTAAACGTGTGGGTAAATAAGGAGGCAGAAGATGAGTAGCTTTACTGTTCGCCAAAGTATTGAGGCGATGGAAGAATATGCCGTAGAAAGCGTGGCGGCGGATATTATTGTTAACGCCAACGAAAGTAATTACCAGCTGCCGCAGGAGATTGCGGAAAAGATTACCCAGCGCACCTCACGCTTCCCGTTTAACCGTTATCCGCCAATTAAATCGGAAAACCTGTGCGAAGTGATTGCCAAAGAGCTGGATGTAGATATTGACTGTGTAAAAATCGGCAACGGCTCCAGCGAGTTGTTGGAAAAGGCCTGTTATGTTTTTGGCGGGCCCGGCAAAAAGATTGCCGTACCCTGGCCGTCATTTTCTATGTACGGCGAATACGCTGCCCTTTCCGACAGCGAGGAGGTGCGCTATCCGCTGACAGCCGAAGGCTTTGTTGATGCTGACAGCGTTATCAGCTTTTGTAAGGAGCAGCAGCCTTCACTGTTGATTGTCTGCAATCCGAACAATCCTACAGGCAACTATAACAGCCTGGCAGCTATGGAAAAAATTATTGCTAATGTAGATTGCCCTGTTATTATGGATGAGGCTTACATGGAATTTGCCGATGGCAAGGAGCTGGCACCGAATGATTTGCGTCCGATGCACAAGCTGTGGCTGGTAGCAGGCTCTACTTTGAGCTTAGTCGGACGCTACAGCAATCTGATGGTTTTCCGCACCTTTTCCAAGGCCTATGGGCTGGCAGGTCTGCGCTGCGGTTATGCAGTGGGTGCGCTGGGGCTGGTGCGTCAGCTGGGCAAGGCGCTGCTGCCGTATCATGTAAATGCCTTTACGCTGATGGCCGCTAAAACAGTTTACGAAAACAAGGAATTGTATAAAGAACGCATCAAAACCATCCGCGAGGAACGCGATAAATTTGCAGATTGTCTGAAAACCTTAGGCTTTAAGGTATGGCCGACGGCAACTAATTTTGTTACCTTCCGTGCGGAGGGGGAACTGATGCAGCAGCTTGCCAAGGCTTATGCGGCGAAATTTAGCGAAAGATTGCCGGAGCAGGCGGCAGGAGGCAAGCTGATCTTTAAATATCTTTTGGCCAACAGTATTCTGGTGCGTGATTTCAGCACGCATCCGGTGCTGCAGGGCTGCTTGCGTATCACTATCGGCTTGCCTGAAGAAAACAAGCAGATTATTGCTAAAATCACCGAGCTGTGTGCGGAGGTAAAAGCATGAGAAGCGGTAATGTAGAAAGAAAAACACTGGAAACAGGCATCAGCGCCGAATGGTGTCTTGATGGCAGCGGCAGCTGCGAAATAAATACAGGCATCGGCTTTTTTGACCATATGCTGACGCTTTTGGCGAAGCACAGCTTCAGTGATCTGGTGGTGCATGCTGTGGGCGACTTAGATGTTGACAGCCATCATACGGTAGAGGACTGCGGTATTGTTTTAGGCCAGGCGCTGAAGGAGGCTGTGGGCGATAAGGCAGGCATTCACCGTTACGGCAACTGCTTTTTGCCGATGGATGAAGCGCTGGTACAGGTGTGTCTGGATTTCAGCGGCCGTCCGTATCTTGTTTTTGACGCGGATATTCCTAAGGTACAGCTTGGCATTTACGATGCCGAGATGACGGAGGAATTTTTCCGCGCTTTGGCAATGCAGGCAGGCCTCACGCTGCATATCCGCGTGCTTTACGGCAAGAATACGCATCACATCATCGAAGCGATTTTCAAAGGTTTTGCCAGAGCGTTGGCCGAGGCAGTAGCCTTTGACAGCCGTGTGCATGGTGTTATGAGCAGCAAGGGGACACTTTAATGCGTGTTATAAAGCACCGTTGCTTCACACATGTTTTGAGTTAGCATGAGGGAAAATATATGAGTAAAAAAATAACGATTATAGATTATGGCATGGGCAATCTTTACAGCGTGCAGAACGCACTGCGTTCTATCGGTGCGGAGCATGTGGTGACAAGCGATGCGTCTGTGATTGCGCAGGCTGAAAAGATTCTGCTCCCGGGAGTGGGTGCTTTTGGCGATTGTATGGCTAACCTGGAAAAGTCGGGCCTGATTCCCGTGATTACGGAAAACCTGCACAGCGGCAAGCCTTTTCTGGGCATTTGCCTGGGCATGCAGCTTTTGTTTGAGGGCAGCGACGAAGCGCCGGGCGTTAAGGGCCTGGGCTTCTTCAAAGGCAAGGTGCGCCTGCTTGATACCGAGCTGAAGATTCCGCATATGGGCTGGAATAAGCTGGAGCTGCGCAGTCCTTCACCGCTTTTAGAGGGTGCGGAGGGTGAATACGTTTACTTTGTGCACAGCTTCCATGCAGAGCCAGAGGACAGAAGCATTATTACCTCGGTCTGCGACTATGGCATGGAGGTTACTGCTTCCGTGGGACGCGGTAATGTTCAGGCCTTTCAGTTCCATCCGGAAAAGTCGAGCAGAGTCGGCATGCGCCTGCTGAAAAATTTTGTTGAATTATGAGGGGAAAATTATGATTATATATCCTGCAATAGATATCCGTGGCGGACGCTGCGTGCGTCTGACGGAGGGACGCTTTGATGCAGAAACTGTTTTTGCCGATGACCCGGCGGAGATGGCTGCCAAGTGGGCGGCCTGCGGTGCCGAATGGCTGCATCTTGTTGATCTTGACGGTGCGCTGGCGGGCGAGGGCAAAAACCTGCCTGTGATTGAACGCATTCTTAAAACTGTAAAAATTCCTGTCGAGCTTGGCGGCGGTATTCGCAATCTGCAGGCAGTAGAAAAGCTTTTGGAGCTGGGTGTGGAGCGCCTGATTTTGGGCAGCGCTGCCGTAAAGAATCCTGAGCTTGTCAAAGAGGCCTGCGCCAAATATCCCGGACATATCGCTGTCGGCATTGATGCGAAGAACGGCGATGTAGCTATCGAAGGCTGGGGCGAAGGAAGCGGCGTTGTCGCAACCGAGCTGGCCAAGCGCATGGCAGAATATGGTGTGGCAACGATTATCTTTACCGATATCAGCCGTGACGGTATGCTCAGCGGCGTAAATGCCGAAGCGACGGCGGCGTTGGCGCGTGCCTGTGGCGTACCGATTATTGCCAGCGGCGGTGTAGCTTCGCTCGATGATATCCGCAACGTAAAAAAATACGAAAAGGATGGCGTAGCAGGCTGCATTATCGGTAAGGCAATTTATACCGGTGCCGTTAATCTGCCGGACGCTTTAAAAATTGCTGCGGCAAAGGAGGAATAAGATGCTTACGAAGAGAATTATTCCTTGTCTTGATGTTAAGGAAGGACGTGTTGTTAAGGGCACGAACTTTGTCGGTCTGCGTGATGCCGGTGACCCGGTGGAACGTGCGGCGGCTTATGATGCCGAGGGTGCTGATGAGCTTGTTTTCCTTGATATTACTGCGACCTTTGAGGAGCGCAAGGCGATGCTGGATGTTATCAGCAGAACTGCGGCCAAGGTTTTTATGCCGCTGACAGTCGGCGGCGGCATCAGCAGCGTGGAGGATATCAAAAATGCTCTGCGTGCCGGTGCTGATAAAACCTCGCTCAATTCCGCAGCGGTAAAAAATCCGCAGCTGATTGCCGACGGTGCCAAACTGTTTGGTAACCAGTGCATTGTTCTCGCAATTGATGCACGTAAATGCGGTGAGAACAAGTGGGAGGTTTATGTGCAGGGCGGGCGTAAGCCGACGGGACTTGATGCCGTGGAATGGGCAAAAAAAGGCGTAGCGCTCGGTGCCGGAGAAATCCTGCTGACAAGCATGGATGCCGACGGCACGAAAAACGGCTATGACATTGCTCTGACGAAGGCCGTAAGCAGTGCCGTAAATGTGCCTGTTATCGCCAGCGGCGGTGCAGGCAAGCTGGAGGATTTCTATGATGTGCTGACAGAAGGTGGCGCTGACGCTGTGCTGGCGGCCTCTGTTTTTCACTATAAAACCTTCACCATTAAGCAGGTGAAGGAGTATCTGCGTTCTCGAGGTATAGAGGTGAGGTTATAATGCAGATCGATATTTCTAAAATCAAATTTGACAGCAGAGGTCTTGTGCCTGCTGTTGTTGTAGATGTACGCACGAACGATGTTGTTATGCTGGCGTATATGAATGAGGAGTCATTGCTCAAAACATTGGAAACAGGTTATACCTGGTTCTGGAGCCGCAGCCGTCAGGAGCTGTGGAACAAGGGCGCAACAAGCGGTAATCTGCAGAAGGTTGTAGAGCTGTTCTATGACTGTGACGGTGATGCATTGCTCGTAAAGGTAGAGCAGCAGGGAGTAGCTTGCCATACAGGCGAATATTCCTGCTTCCATAATGCGCTGTGGCATACGTCCAATCTGCCGGTGCCTGAGGTAGAAGGGCTGCCGAAGGTTATCAGCGAGTTGTACCGTATGATTTTGTACAAGCGTCAGGCTGATGATGCAGAGATGAAGTTCCTTATGAGCGGCAGTCAGGATAAGCTGCTGCAAAAGCTGGGCAACGAGATTACGGAAACGATTATCGCGTCCAAGAACGGCGAGAAGGATAAGGTGCTGCACGAAATGGCAGATTTGTGGTATCACTGCCTGGTGCTTTTGGCTTATCACAACATTACGCCGGAGGAGCTGCTGCGTGAGCTTGGGGGCAAGAGAGCGTAAGGAAAATTTTACAAAACCAAATATGTATGGTAGACTATAAACAGTTGCATGATTATTTTCACTTAGCGAAAAGATCGTGCCTGACTGTGTGAGTCAGTGGCATCTGTCGAGCTTTCGGCAGATGCCTTTTTTATTGACACCACATATGACACCAAGTATAATGGAGATAGAAAGAAGCTATGTCACAATGGGAAAAGCTACTGTACAAGCTGAAAAAATTATCACATGATATGCGGTTTGAGGAATTGCAGAAAATATTGGAAAGCTATGGCTATGAAATGCAATCTCCGCAAAGTGGCAGCAGCCATTTTTCGTTTCGTAAAAAGGGCAGAGCTGTTATTACTATTCCTAAGCATAAACCAATCAAAAAGGTGTATATTAAGTTAGTTAAAAATATTGTGGAAAGCGAGGAAGAAAAATGAAAACTTTAGAAGATTACATGAAGTTGAATTATCGCCTTGAGTTTGAACCTGATGAAGATGAAGGTGGTTATGTTGCTTATTTTCCTGAGCTTCCCGGCTGTATTACTATGGGGGATACTATTGAAGAGGCAGCGGCAAATGCAGTTGATGCTAAGCGTATATGGCTGGAAGCTGCCTTGGAAAATGAAATGGGAATTCCTCTGCCTGAGAAAAAGGATAAATATTCCGGTCAGTTTAAACTTCGTGTGCCCAAGGCTTTGCATAAGCTTTTGAGTCAGCATGCTAAGCAGGAAGGTATCAGTATGAATCAGTATTGTGTGTATCTGCTTACTCGTAATGATGCTCTTAATGCCAAATAGATAAGATTGAGCGTAACTCATCAAAAATAGAAATCTGCTGTGCGAAAGCGTGGCAGATTTTTTATTACCTTTGTAACAATTTTCTTTTCCTGCTATAACCTGAGATACTTTTTTTCGCTAAAGCATTACAAAAGCATTTAAATATAGTATAATGATAACATATTATTTTCTGGCACTATTTTAGGGAGAGGTGTAATTACTCATGGATGAAAGAAATAATAAACCTGTGCCGCAGCTGATAGAGGTTGAGCCAATGCAGGATGGCTACCGCTGGGTCGCAATTACGGCGATGCTGCTGGCAATCGGTATTATTCTGCACACTGTAAGTCCTAACGTCGGCGGTGTAACGCCTAACTGGACAATTGCTATGTACTCTATTGTTATCAATCTGACGCGTCCCAAGCTGTCTCAGGCCATCGGTATCGGTTTTATCGCTGGCCTGACACTGGTACCGTCCTCTAAATCGGCTTTCCCGCTGGGCAATGTTGCCAGCGAGCTGGCCGGTGCGACTGTCTGCTGCCTTTTGGTTGAGGCTATGGTTAAAATCGGTATCAGCGAATGGAAGCTGCGTCCGTTTATCACCGGCTTTGTTGCTACGATGACCAGCGGCGGTCTGTTTACTTTTATCCTGAAGCTTATTTTAGGCTTGCCGCTGCACGTATGGATTTACGCTATGCTGCCGGTTGTTGCGATTGTAGGCCTGCTTAACGGTTTGATAACCTTCTTCCTGTACGCTCCCGTGCGGAAGCTGTTTTACTTTCAGGAGGATGAAAAATAATGGAAAGCGTAATCAACGTAGAGAATTTTTACTTTGCCTATAAAAAATCGGATCTGGTGCTGCGGGATATCAACTTTGAAATAAAAAAAGGCAGCTTCACCGTTATCACCGGACCTAGCGGTGCCGGTAAGACAACGCTGTGCAAGGCTATGACCGGTATCGTCCCCTATTACATGGGCGGACGCTACAGCGGCGATGTTAAAATTAACGGCGAAAGCACTAAGGGCAAGCGCGTCAGCGATATTGCCATGCGTGTGGGCTTTATTATGGAAGACTACGAAAGCCAGCTGGTTTCATTGACTGCCGGCGAGGAAATTGCCTTCAGCCTGCTTAACCACGGATTTGCGCCGCATGAGGTTAAAGAACGCACCAGACAGGCGCTCGAGGATGTAGGCCTGCCGGGGCGCGAAAGCTATCAGCTGGACGAGCTCAGCGGTGGTCAGCGTCAGCGTCTGCTTTTGGCAGCAACGCTTGCCGTGCATCCGGAGATTATTGTGCTGGATGAGCCTGTATCTGCAATGGACCCGGACGGTGCACGTTCACTGTATAAGCTGGTAGACAAAATCCATAAGCAGTACGGTACAACGATTATTGCCGTTGAACATCGCGTGGATTATGTGCTGCCTTACGTAACGGATATGATTGTACTGAACGAGGGCGAGCTGGTGGCGGCTGATGCCTTTGAGGCTGCTGCTCCTAAAATGTACGAAAATCCTGCATTACGTCCGCTGCTGCCGTCACTGTGGCAGATTAAGCTGGGCCTGGAAGAAAAGCTCGGCGTGGATTTGGGCGATTGGCGCAGCGAAGAGGATGCGCTGGCTGATTTTCGCACCTATGGGATTGTTGCGGCAGAAGGGAGAGCTGACTGATGTTAGAAGCAAAGGATGTCAATTTCGCTTATATGCGTGGACAGCCTGTAATCAAGGATATGGATTGCAAGATAGAGGACGGAGAATTTGTGGCGTTGTTGGGACATAACGGCAGCGGTAAAACAACCTTGAGCCGTCTGTTTATGGCACTGTGCCATCCGCGCAGCGGTCAGGTTTTTGTTGACGGCGAGGATATCGTTAAGCGTGAGCCGGCAGATTTGGCCGATAAAATCGGTTACGTATTCCAAAACCCGGACCTGCAGATTTTAGAGGATACTGTATTTGATGAGGTTGCTTATGGGCCGCGTGCCAAAAAGCTGACGGAAGCAACTATAGAGCGTCAGGTAAACGAAGCGTTGGAGGCTATGGGCCTGACAGAGCTGAAGGGTGAATATCCGCGCCTTCTGTCCTTCGGTCAGAAGCGACGCCTTGGCGTTGCGGCGGCACTGGCACTTAATCCGCGCACGCTGATTCTGGACGAAATTACCAATGGCCAGGATGCGTTGGAAAAGGAAGCTATGATGAGCTACCTGCAGGCAATCAATGAAAAGCGCGGCATTACGATTGTACTGATTTCGCATGATATGGATATTGTACGTCGTTACGCTAAGCGTGCAATTGTATTGCATTACGGCAAGCTGGTTTACGACGGTACGCCGGTGAAGCTGTTTGACGGCAGCCAACCGGTAGAGCGCTGGGGTCTGTGCCGTCCTACGGTAGCAGCTCTGGCTGCATCCTTGGGAATTGAGGCCGCAACTGCCGAAGAATTTTGCAAGCAAGTTATTTGTAAGGAGGGAAGCAGATGAAGCTGACAGCCTTTACACAGATTATAGTTACTCTGGCGGTTACTGCCTGGGTGTTCATTCTGCCGGTAGAAGCGGTAGCCACGATTCTTGTTTTGGAGCTGGCGCTGCTGTTATACATTAAGCATGACAGAATGACGATGGCTGCTATCGGCGGTCTGGCAGTTTTCACCGGTATGATGATTTTACTGCAGCTGCTTTTCGGCTCTCCGCTTGATGTATCGCTTACCGGCGGCCTGCGTATGCTGGTTATGACGATGGCGTTTTTGTGCCTGTTGGCAGCGAGCCGAATTCAGGACATTGCCAAGGCTTTGGTAGACCGTTTTCATATGCCCTGCGAATATGCCTTCATGCTGACTACGGCGCTGCGCTTTGTGCCTAACTTTCTGACCGATAGCGGTATTACGCTGGATGCACAAAGCTGTCGCGGCTATTCTAACCGTGGCAATATGTTCAAGCGCTTCTTCGCTTATCTGGTTGTTATCCGTCCGCTGGTTATGCGTGCGGTAGCAAAATCGGAAACACTGGCACTTTCCATGGAGCTGAAGGGCTTTGGCGGTAACACCTACAAGAATATGCCGCCGGCACCGCTGCGCTTCGGCGATATTTTCGTACTTCTTTTGGTAGTAGTGCTGAGTACTTATCCGCTGTGGATTAAATATCTCTAATAAAAAACAAAGAACTGCGAAAGCTCTGTGCAGTGTATTGCTGTACAAAGCTTTAGCAGTTCTTTTTTGTTGCGTAAACAATTTTTATTCTCCCTTGGTCTGGAATTCGGCAATGGCAGGATTAATCAATGCCATATAATAACCGGCGACAACCTCGGGACCGGGATTCATTTTGTTTTTGAGCCACCAGCGAATCATGCCGACAAAGCTGCTAGTGAGGCTGTTGATTAAGAAGTCCTCCGGCACTCTTTGTGAGTATTCGTCGTAGGACCCGCTCATCTTGATGCTGACGTTCTGCAGCATGTAATCGCGGAAGAAGCCTAAGAACAGCGTACCGTCATCGTAATTGATGATGCCCAGGTAGTATTCGCGTTTGTCGCGCAGGTGATAAAGGATGTGTGTGATACGAGTTTCCGTGTTTTGCGGCATTTCGGAAAAATTATGTGTGGAGCAGGGAGGGATAACCGGACTGAAGATATGGTCGAAAAGCTCAAAGCAGATTTGGCGTGCCAGATCATCTTTGGTTTCGAAGTGGCTGTAAAAGGTGCTGCGGCCGACATCGGCTGCATCGATGATATCCTTAACGCTGACTTTTTCATAGCTTGTTTTGGTAAGCAATTTGACAAAGGCATCGATAATTGCCTGTCTGGTCTTTTTTTGTCTTCTGTCCATGGTATGCAATGCTCCTCTCCCGATAATGTACATTTTATGAAAAGTGTTCATTAAAGTACGAATCTCGATTTTTGTAGATAGATTTTTCACCCAAATTAGATTATCATATACATAGAGTTTAGTCAAGAACTTGACTTCGCTTCATAATATACTCATACTCATCAAAAAACGTAAAAGGCGTCCGGCGGCAAACGGACGCTTTTTGCGTTGTGCGCAAAAATACAAAATCCCGCGGTCTTATGGCCCGCGGGGTTTTGCTTTTGATGAGTATTGAGTAGAAAAAAGGGTTGAGCTGTATACCTTGTGTTTCCGCACAAGCTACAAAGTATGTTGTAAAAGCTCCCAGGGGATGAAGCTTTTTACAGTTATATTGAAGGGAAAGAGGAGTAATTAATTTTTACTATTTTTGTCTTGCGTTAATGCTGAGGCGGTTGGGGAAATTCGCCGTTGTGATGTCTGTAGCCATGGAATTCTTCCTTATGGTGTTTGTAGCCACGGTATTCACCTTTATGATGTTTGGGCGGCTTCGGCGGCAGCGGTCTGTTGGCTCTTATAGCCTCGCGCTGCTCGGGAGTCATATGCTGCAGACGCTCGTGGCGTACCTGGCGCTGCGCCATATCGTCCTTAATGAACTGCTGCACTTCGGCCTTTTGAGCCGGTGTGAGCTTAGCCATGGTTTCTTTGGCGTATTTTTCGTGAGCTTCCTTGCGATCTTTACGCATTTTTTCTATAGCTTTTTCACGCTGTTCGGGTGTCATGCTTCTCCATTCCGCACGCAGCTTCTGGTGCTCGGCACGCTGTTCGGGTGTAAGCTTAGGACCTTGGCGATGCATTCTGTGAGCCGGCGGCGGGCAGGGACGGTCTGCGTCATTTTCGTGCAGAATAGCATTTACACGCTCGCTCATAGAAGGCTGCGGCGGACAATCTGCAGAGGCAGCAAAAGCGCTGGTGCAGAAGGCTGTTAAAACTGTACCGGTAACGAGAATCTTTTTCATGTTCAACATCAGAATCACTCCTTATATCTTTAAATCGTTTAGTGGAATTTTGCTTTGATTAAGGCTTGGCTTTTAGCTGTTCCTTAACTTTGCTTATATTGTACAGGCATTTTATGACTTTTTTATGTTTTTAGTCTTAATTTGAGCTGAAAAATATCTTTTTTTGCGTCATACTTTTAACACACATAGACGTTAAAATATAATATAATGAAAGAAAAGCAGCTTAAGGAGGTTTTGCGATGAAGAAAATGCTTATCGCTGATGATAATAAACAGATTACGACAATTTTATCCGGTTATGCCAAAAAGGAAGGCTTTGAGCCGGTTGTTGCGCTGGACGGAGCAGAGGCACTGGATAAATATCTGCAGTATGAGCATGAAATTGCTGTCGTGCTGCTGGATGTTATGATGCCGGAGATAGATGGCTTTGAGGTTTGCCGCCGTCTGCGCAAGGAATCCATGGTGCCTATTATTATGATTACGGCGCGTGGTGAGGATTACGACAAGATTATGGGTTTGGATATCGGTGCGGACGATTATGTGATTAAGCCGTTCAGCGCACCGGAGGTGATGGCCCGCGTGCGTGCGGTACTGCGTCGTCTGGGGGCGCAGGAGCCGGCGAACGCTCAGACTCTGTCTTACGCAAATCTGTACATTAATTTGGAAAAGTATGCAGTGCAGATTAACGGTGAAGATGTGGCACTTACAAAAAAAGAAATCGAGCTTTTATGGACGCTGGCGAAAAATTCTACGAAGGTTTTCAGCCGTGATAATCTGTTGGACAGTATCTGGGGTTATGACTATTTCGGTGACAGCCGTACTGTCGATTCGCATATCAAGCGCCTGCGCGCTAAGCTGGATAAGTACGAGCACCCTCTGTGGGAAATCAAAACTATCTGGGGCGTAGGCTACCGCTTTGAGGGACACAAGGATGAATAATAAAATTGCTTTAAATCTGACGTTGTACTTTTCAGCGGTCTTGCTTGTTTTTGCGCTGATTATCGGCGGCGTTTTTTACCAGTTCTTCAAACAGCAGACAATTGAAATCAAGGAAAAGGAAATGCGTCTGCGGGCGGAGAAAATTGCCGAAGTGCTGAGCGATAATATGGAGCGCATGGAAAGCCGCCACGGTGATGGTATTGCCAACAGCAAATTTATCAGCTATCTGGATAATGTGACGCAGGAAATCGTCTGGGTGGTGGACAGCAATCGTCAGCTGAGCATCAATAAGGACAGTGTACAGCGTCAGCGTCGTGAGGTACAAAAGCATCATGAGCATAGCGGCTTTGGCCTTTTTAAGCGTCCCCTGCCGCCGATTGCCTGGAAGGAACCGCCTAAGACTTCTAAGGAAGCCTATGAAAGACTGCCTGCACAGGTCAGAGAAAAGGTTGAAGAGGGCTTTAGCGGAAAAGAGTTTATTATAGAAGAATATAATCCTGTTCTGGATGGCATTATGCTGACTGTAGGCAGACCGATTTATGACAGCAAGGGACAGGTAAAGGCTGTGCTTTTGCTGCATTCTCCGGTAGCAGGATTGCAAGATGCTATCTGGTCTGGTCTGCGTATTCTGCTTATCAGTCTGCTGGTGGCAATGGCTTTGGGCATGTTGCTTTCGGTAGTGCTCAGCTGGCGCTTTACCGGCACGATAGAAAAAATGAAAAAAATTGCCGAGCGTCTGGCGGAACGTGATTATAGCGCCCGCACCAACATTAAGCAAAATGACGAAATTGGCGAGCTGGCGCGTACGCTGGATATTCTAGCGGAGCGTCTGGAGCTGGCAGATGCCGAAAGCCAGAAGCTGGAAAAGCTGCGCCGCGAGTTTATTGCCAACATTTCGCATGAGCTGCGCACGCCTGTAACGGTTATCCGCGGCAGTCTGGAGGCCTTGCGTGACGGTGTAGTTACGGAAAAGGCGGACGTTGAGGAATTCCATGAGCAGATGTATAAGGAAAGCCTGTTTTTGCAGCGACTGATAAATGATCTGCTGGATTTGTCGCGTTTGCAGAATACGGATTTCCCGATTGAAAAATCACCGTTGAACCTTGTCGATGTTATACATGATGCAGTGCGCAGCGGCAGGCAGCTCGGTGCTGATAAAAAGCTGCAGATTACATGCAGTGCGGATAAGGACATTTACATGCTGAACGGTGATTACGGACGCTTGCGGCAGATGCTGATGATTTTTTTGCATAACAGCATCAAGTTTTCGCCCGAAGGCAGTGAAATTAAGCTGGAGCTGGCAGGCAACAGGCTGAAGCTTATTGACCATGGCTGCGGTATTAAGGAAGAGGATATTCCGCATGCCTTCGACCGCTTTTATAAGGCGCGCAATGAGCATAATAAGAGCGGCAGCGGTCTGGGACTGGCAATCGCCAAGCAGATTGCCCAGCGCCATGATATGCAGCTGGAGCTGCAGAGCAAGCTGGGCGAGGGGACAACGATTATTATCGGTTTGCCGCCCGAGCTGAAGGAAAAGGAGTATACGGATGAATAAGATGAATTACGGCTGTGAAGGACTTTGTGTCGCTATCAGCGGCGGTACGTCGGGCATTGGCCTGGCGGCGGCGCTGCGCTTTTTGACGGATGGTGCGCGGGTATATATTTTGGGACGCTCCGTGGAACGCGGTGCGCAGGCTTTGCGTTATCTGGAGGAGCAGACAGGAAAGCAGGCAGTGTATATTTCCTGTGACGTGACGAAGCAGGCTGAATGCAAGGCTGCAGTGGCAAAGATTGCCGAGCAGGAAGGCAAGCCTGACTGGCAGCTGGATATTTTGGTAAACAGCGCCGGCTTTTATCGCGAGCAGCGTCTGGAGCAGCTTACGGAAGCAGATTTTGATGCGATGATGAACGTCAACGTTAAAGGCATGATGTTTTTGATGCAGGCAGCCCTGCCTTATCTGCGCAGCAAAAGCAGCGTGGTGAATATTGCGTCGGATGCTGCTGTCAGCGGCAATTACGGCTGTGCGCTTTATTGTGCTACTAAAGGCGCAGTGGTGGCGTTTACTAGAGCACTGGCGCTGGATTTGGCGCCGAGCGTGCGCGTGAATTGCGTCTGCCCGGCAGACGTGGATACGCCGCTGCTGGCGCAGCAGCTTGCTGATGCGAACGGCGGTTATACACTGGCAGATGTGGCTGCAGCCTATCCGTTGCAGCGGATTGCTGCAGCCGGTGAGATTGCTCACGTAATCTGCAGTCTGGCGTCCCCTGCCAACAGCTTTATGACCGGCAGCATTGTAACTGTTGACGGCGGCCTGACAGCCGGATAAATATTGTAAATATTGAATTGTGGTAAAACAGGCAAAAAACAGGTAAAGAAATTTTCTTTGCCTGTTTTTTATATACGCAAACGAATATAAGTGATATAATTAATGTATTAAAGTATAAAAAATACGGGAGGGTATTTTTATGGATAAAATGCAGCCTATTGGCGTACTTGATTCGGGAGTCGGCGGTCTGTCGGTTTTGAAATGCCTGCATCAGATGCTGCCGTACGAGGATTTTATTTATGTGGGTGATACTGCACGTACGCCTTACGGCACACGCAGTGAACAAGAAATCCGTGGTTTTGTAGGCGAAATAATCGATTGGCTGGCAGCCAAAAACGTTAAGCAGGTAGTTATAGCCTGCAATACGCTGACGATGCTCGGTGTAGACAGTTTGCGGGGGACGCATCCGTTCGGGGTTGTTGGGATGTCCAAGGGGGCGCAGCAGCTGTTGGCGGCCAGTCCGAATAAGAAAATCGGCGTGTTGGCAACGCAGTTTACTATTGCCAGCGGACTGCACAAAAAGGCTATTCTTGCCGCTGATGCGCAAGCGCAGGTTTATCCTGTGGCCTGCCCCAAGTTTGTACCGTTAATTGAAGGTGAGCGCTTTGACAGCCCGGAGCTGCAGCAGGCTATTGCCGAGTATACCGAGCCTTTTAAAAAAGCTGGCGTTGAAGCAGTGATTTTGTCCTGTACGCATTATCCTTTTATCAAAGAACAAATAGAAGCAGATTTAGGACCGAATGTAAAGGTGCTTGACCCGGCGGCTGCCACCAGTGCCGACGCTATCGCAGCACTTAAGGAGGAAGGTCTGCTGCGTACAGAAGGCAAGGGACGTCTGCAGGTTTGCTGCACAGCTGATCTGGCAAGAGTTGAGCGCTTGGCAGGCAGAATGCTGCCTGTCGACGATTGCGACTTTTCTTTAATCGATTTAAAAGAGAATTAATCGCATAACTTTTATTCTTTTCGAAAAAGAAGCAGGAATTTTCTTGTTAATGTCTAATTTATAATAATTAAGAGCGAGAAAGGGATTGCTTTTTTGTGGCTTGCTATGCGAGCTGCCTAATAGGTATTTATGTTACTAAATGCCGGTTTCATGATACTGTGAAAGCGGTATTTATATTTTCGCAGCTATGTCATCTGTATTGACTGATGACTGGTTACGCAAATGCTATTATATTCAAAAATAATATAAAGAAAGGTGGTAGCTGTGGAAAAGCAGGGAGTATTGAACGATAAAAAAATTGTAGGCTCGCCTATGGTGCATATGACATGTCTTGCTCTGGTGCTGTTTGCATTCTGGATGGTTTTGTCAGGCAGAACAGAAACAAAATTTGTCGTATACGGTATCCTCACAGCTGTGGTGACAACTTGGGTTACATACCCGCTTTTGCTGGTCCCAAATAAGGACGGCAGTAAAAAGTATTATGTTTTCGGTTTTTCGATTCCGAAAATGATTATGTACTTTTTCTGGCTGATGTGGCAGCTGGTGCTCGCCAATATTGATGTGCTGCTGGCAACTACAGGTCAGGAGCTGAACATTGATCCTAAGGTTGTCCGCTTCCGCTTCAAAGCCGATAATCCTATGGCATCTGTTATTTTGGCGAACTCAATTACGCTGACACCGGGTACAGTAACAATGAATGTTACCGACGACGGTGTGTATGAGATTCATGCACTGACCGTTGGTGCGGCCGCAGGCGTGCTCGACGGCGGCATGCAGAAAAAGGTTGCCGATTTATATGGCGAAAAATTTGATTTTGCAGTAGTAGAGAGTGAGGAATGATTATGCAGATTATATTTTATATTATGATGGTAGCCATTCTTCTGATCATCGGTACGATGCTGCAACGCTTGTTTAACGGACCGACAATTTTTGACAGAATGAACGCCTTGGGCGTTATCGGTGCCGATACAATTCTATTATTGGTGCTTTTCGGCTATATTGACAAACGTCCGGATATGTATGTTGATATAGCGATTTCTTATGCAATTTTAGGCTTTATCGGCTCGCTGATTGTAGCTAAATTTATAGGAGGTAAAAGGATATGATTGAACAATTCGGTTTTACCTCCCCGCGTGAAGTTATCGCTGCACTGTTCCTGTTAAGCGGTCTGGTATTCTTCGTCGGCTCAGCTATCGGTATGCTGCGCCTGCCGGACTTCTATTCCAGAATCCATGCCTCCGGTAACAGTGAAACTCTTGGCTGTACGCTTTCCTTTATCGGTCTGATGATTTATGAAGGACCTACACTGACAGCGGCAAAGATGGCTTTTGTATTTTTACTTGTTTTTATGGCGAATCCGATCGGCTCGCATATTCTGAGCAAGGCAGCCTATAAATCCGGGCACCCTGTCTGGACACTGCAAAGCAAGGGAGCTAAAAAGCTTGTCGGTCTGGAAAAAGCTGACCACAGTGCTGACGAGCCTGTCGGTCATATCCGCAAGAAGCCTGCAAAAACAAATCGTAATCAGGTACATAAATATCTTAAGAAGAAAGGAGATAAATAAAATGGAGATTTATACTATTGAAGCTCTTTTACTTGTCTTCCTGATTCTCATTACCTGTGCAGTTATTTTCTGCAAGGATATTCTTAGTGCTGCGATTATCTACAGTGCGTTCAGCTTCTGTGCTGTGCTGCTGTATCTGATGATGGGTTCCCCTGACGTGGCCTTTACGGAGGCTGTTATCGGTACGATTTCTACCATCTTCTTCGTAGCTTCGTTGAAAAAAATTGATAGGTGGTGTAAATAATGCGTGGATTAGTTGCTGTTATCCTAGCGATTATGACAGGCATGTTTTGCTCTGTCGTAACCTACCTGCCCGAAATTGGTGACGCGAACACTGCGCCTAACCAGCATGTTACTCCGACCTATATCTCCCGTAGTGCGGAGGATACAGGCTCGCCCAATATCGTAACGGGCGTCATCATCGACTATCGTGGCTTCGATACTATGTGGGAAACCTCGGTAATGTTCCTCGCCGGTCTGACAACGGTGCTGGTGCTGACCAGCAATCCGGTAGGACGCAGACCTGAGGAAGAGCCGGAGGATCCGGAGGAAGGAGAGATTATCAAATGAAAGAACCATTTGGCGGTCTTATCCTGAATGTGGCCTTCAGAATGCTGGTGCCGTTTACGCTTACCTACGGTGTCTACATTCTTTGCCTGGGTGAATTTTCTCCGGGCGGCGGCTTCCAGGCAGGCGCATTGCTTTCTGTAGGCGTGCTGCTTGCACGTCTTATCCTGGGCTTTGATACAAAATTCAATGTCTTAGGCAAAACCTCTGTTGTTCTTGCCGGCGTGGGCACCTTCCTGTATGCTTTTACCGGCTGGCTGACATTGTTCGGCGGTGCAGACTTTTTCCTGAACTACAATTATATGCCGATTCATATGGAGCCGCAGCATGAAATGCATGCTATGGGCATTTTCCTTATTGAAATCGGTGTTGCCATCTGCGTAATGATGACAATTATTAATCTGCTTGATGCAATCGTGAAAAGGGGTGACGAAGATGGAAGTGCTCAATGAGTTTTTGAAAACAAAAGGCATTTATTCCCTGGTCATGATTCTTTTCTTTCTGGGTGTGTATGGCATGGTCCTCAGCAAAAACTACATGAAGAAGCTGATGGCGATGAATGTTATGCAGGTTGCCGTAATATATTTTTATCTGTGTTTTGCACAGAAGGATGGCGCAATGATTCCTATCCAGAACGGCCTGACAACAGATCCTAATGCTTACATTAACCCTCTGCCGCACGGCCTGATGCTGACAGCAATCGTTGTAAGCCTTGGTACCACGGGCGTAGCAATTGCACTCCTCATGCGTATTAAAGAAATCTACGGTTCTGTTGAAGAAGTAGAGGTATTGAGGAGGGCTAGTAAATGACACAGCATGCTCCCGTCCTAATTGTACTTTTACCTTTGACAGCATCATTGCTGTGTATGTTATTTTCCCGTATCAGCAAGTTTTTAGGCTCCTGGATAGTTATGGCTTCTATCGCAGGTGCCTTTGCCAATGCCTGCATCGTACTGCAAAGAGTGTTGGAGTCCGGCGGCAAAACCTGGCATTACTGGATGGGTGGCTGGGAACCGCCAATCGGTATTGAATTTGCTCTTGACCCGTTGAACAGTATTCTGGCAGTAGTGGTAACGTTTATTTCCCTGATGGTTTCGCTTTACAGCCGTCCATTCGTCAAGGATGAGGACTGGCTGCATGTAGGCGGCTATTATACACTGTTTGGTCTACTGACGGTAGGTCTTTCCGGTATGATTATCACCGGTGATGTTTTTAACCTCTATGTATATCTGGAGATTATGTCACTTTCCGGTTACGGCCTGATTGCCCTTGGCGGCAGAAAGTCAATGCTGGCAGCCTTCCGTTACCTGTTAATCGGTACCATCGGTGCTTCTCTGTATCTGCTTGGTGTCGGTTATCTGTACGCTATGACCGGTACTCTGAACATGGCTGACCTTGCTGCACGCGTAGTTCCGCATCTGAATTCGCCGCTGTTTGCGATTGCTGTAGCCTGCTTTATCATCGGCTTCGGTATCAAGATGGCGCTGTTCCCGCTGCATGGCTGGCAGCCTGATGCCTACACCTTCGCTCATCCGGGCGCTGCTGCTTTTATCGCAGGCTGCATGAGTAAGGCTCCGGCATATGCTTTAATTCGTTTTGTATATTATATCTTTAAGGTTGATAACCCTGTAGTTCAGAGTGCGCTCAATGTTTTGGGCATTCTCGGTGTAGCAGGTATTCTTATCGGTTCTATTATGGCGATGGCTCAGTATGACTTCCGCCGTATGCTGGCATATTCCTCTGTGGCACAGATCGGTTACATTGCTATTGGTCTGGCAATGGGTAATATGTACGGCTTTATCGGTGCTGTACTGCACGCTATCAACCATGCTTTTATGAAGAGCAGTCTGTTCCTGGTTATCGGCGGTATTGAGTATCGCTTCGGTGAGGTTAATCTGTACCGCTTAGGCGGCATGAACAAAAAGATGACTATCAGTACGATTACCGTGCTGCTGGCTTCTTTGTCTATGATCGGCCTGCCTCCGACCTGCGGCTTCTTCAGTAAATGGTATCTTATGCTTGGTGCCTACACCGGCGCGCAGTACTTCTACATCGCTGTACTTGTTATCAGCTCTCTGCTGAATGCAATTTATTTCTTCCGTATTATTGAGCAGATGTTTATACAGCGTGAAGCTTCGCTGACTGAGGTACATCCGCATAAGGGCAAGCTGGGCTTACCGCTTTCCATGGTTATCCCGATTCTCGTCGGCGGTATCATGATTCTGGTACTTGGCTTCTACAGTGTTGACATCGTTACCGATGTCGTTAAGTTAGGATTGCCGGAGGTGTTTCTGAGATGACTATTTTAGATTGCAGACCATTTCTGGCGGTTGGTGTATCTTTTATAGCTGCTGTACTTATCGCGTTCAGCAGACGCTGGCCTAACCTGCGTGAAACCTGGAGCGTTATCGCTTCCGTACTTAAATTCGGCATCATCCTGTCGATGTTGCCCGCTGTTCTCGATGGCAATCAGTATCAGTGGACGCTGTGCCAAATTACCGATACCGTGGGACTGACGCTGCGTACCGATCCGGCCGGCATGATTTTTGCGGTGCTTGCTTCGATGCTGTGGGTACCGATGAACTTCTATTCCATCGGCTATATGCGCTGCAATAACGAAAGCGAGCAGACCGGTTATTTTGCCGCTTTTGCTATCTGCATGAGTGCCGTAATGGGCATTGCGATGGCCGAAAACCTGTTGACCTTCTTCATCTTTTACGAGCTGCTGACTCTGGCAAGCTATCCGCTGGTACTGCATAAGCGTAACCAGGAAGCTTTGATGGCCAGCCGTAAGTATTTGATTTATACCTTGATTTCCGGTCAGCTTTTCCTGGCCGGCGTTATCGCCGTTTACTGCATCAGCGGTACGATGGACTTTACTCCCGGCGGTTTCCTGACTACGGACATGGCTCCGAGATGGGTGCTGCAGGCTATCTTCGTACTGATGATTTTGGCAGGCTCCGTAAAGGCTGCGGTTATGCCGCTGCATGGCTGGCTGCCGGCAGCAATGATTGCGCCGACTCCGGTATCTGCATTACTGCATGCCGTTGCCGTTGTTAAAACCGGTGTTTTCGCCGTACTGCGTATCATCGGCTTCGTCTTTGGCCCGAAGCTGCTGGCGGAAATAGGTGTCGTTGATGTATTGGCGTGGGCTGCTGCGGCAAGCATTATCATTTCTTCCCTTATTGCTCTGCGTCAGGATCATCTGAAACGTCGTCTGGCGTTCTCCACTATCGGCCAGCTTTCCTACATTGTGTTAGGTGCTGCGCTTATTTCTCCGCTGAGCATCAAGGGTGCTTACCTGCATCTGGTAGCTCATGCTGTTATGAAGATTACCCTCTTTATGTGCGCCGGTCTGATTATCGCGCGTACACACAGAAACAATATCAGTGAGCTGTATGGCATCGGCAAGAAGCTGCCGGTAACTATGGCCTGCTTCACGATTGCTTCTCTTGGTATCGCCGGTACACCGTTCCTCGTTGGCTTTGTCAGCAAATGGAATCTGGCACTCGGCGCTTTGCAGGCAGGCAAGCCTTTGTACATTCTCGTCTGGGTTGCCAGTGCGCTTCTGGCTGCCGGCTATCTGATGCCTGTTGTACAGATGGCATACTTCCGCAAGGATCCGCAGGAGGAGTTCCGTGAATATGGCGATATCAGCTACTCGATGCTGATACCTATTTGCGTTACAACTATTATCGCTGTTGTCCTCGGTATCGTGCCGGATATTTATCCGCACTTCTATGAGCTGGCAACAATGGCCTCCAACGCTATTTGCGCAGGCTGGAACGGAGGTTGGATGTAATGAGCAAGAAAACTGTTTACATGATAGCTGCTGCCGTACTCGTGCTTTCCGTAATCGGAGAGCTTTGCGGTGTACATCTGCACAGTCCTGCGTGGTGGCCGCTGCCGTTTGGCTATGATATTTTCTTCGGCTTCTTCGGTTGCTGGCTGCTGATTATTCTGGCGAAAATTATCATGACGCCGCTGCTGCAGCGTGATGAAACCTACTATGATGATCCTAAGGGAGGTGAGGACGATGAGTAATCTGCTTCATCCCGGTCTGATCCTCATTGCCGTGGGTGTGATTGCAATGCTCGTGCCGAAAATGCTGCGCAAGTTCGTTTTGGCTGTAGGCCCGTTCTTTGCCCTCTTTGCTACACTTTCTATGCCGGTTGGCGCAGATTTGAGCATTGAGTTTCTGGGTACAGGCTATCACTTGGGCTACATGTTTGTAGATAAGCTCAGCTACGTGTTCTGCATGATTTTTGCGCTGATGGCTTGTATCGGCGGCATTTATTCCTGTCATAACGAGAACCGTATGGAAGCATTGTGCTCCATGGCCTATGCCGGCTGTGCTCTTGGTGTAACACTGGCTAAGGATTGGCTGACGCTGATTTTCTTCTGGGAAGCACTTGCCGTAACCTCTCTGTTCTTGATCTGGTGCCGCAATACTCCTCAGTCCCGTCGCGCAGGCCTGCGTTATCTTTTGGTGCACATGCTTGGCGGCAACCTGCTGCTGCTCGGTATTTTCCTGAAGGTTGGCAGTGGTGATTCTCTGATTGCAAATCTGTCCAAGGCTCCGCATGACCTTGCTTTCTGGGCAATTTTAATCGGTGTAGCTGTTAATGCGGCAATTCCGCCGGTTAATGCCTGGTTGGTTGATGCTTATCCCGAAGGCACGATTACAGGCAGCGTATTCTTAAGCTCCTTTACGACAAAGGTTGCTGTTTATGCTTTAATCCGTATCTTTGCCGGAACAGATTTCCTGATGGGCTTTGGCTGCTTTATGGCGCTTTACGGTGCAGCCTATGCGATTATGGAAAACGATATGCGCCGTCTGCTCGGTTACCATATTATCAGCCAGGTAGGCTTCATGGTTGCCGGTGTAGGCGTTGGCACGGCGATGGCACTGAATGGTGCTGCTGCCCATGCCTTCTCGCACATCCTGTATAAATCCCTGCTCTTCATGTGTGCCGGTGCTATTATCTATGCAACCGGTATCCGCAAGATTAATCAGCTAAGCGGTATGGCGAAAAAGATGCCGTTCGTGGCTGTATGCTTCTTTGTAGCGGCGTTCTCCATTTCCGGTGTACCGTTCTTCAACGGCTTCATCAGCAAAACGATTACGATTGCCGCTGCATCCGCTGCCGGTTATGATTGGGTATATACTCTGCTGGAGCTTGCCAGCATAGGTACTTTCTTATCCATTACCTTGAAGATGGGTTACTTTATCTTCCTGCGTGATGCCGATAAGAATGTAGAAATTAAAAATCCTCTGCCGAAGAATATGTATATTGGCATGGGCTTCGGCGCAGCGCTCTGCTTCCTGTACGGCGTATATCCGGATCTGTTGTATCGCTATCTGCCGTTCGGTTATCCAGATTACCAGCCTTTTACTGCAGCACATATGCTGAGCTACGTAGAAATTCTTGTCGTAACCATGGTGCCGTTTATGATGTTCCTGCCGCGCATGGAGCCTCATACAGCGCTTAGCCTCGATACAGACTGGTTCTACCGTAAGCCGATTGATTTTGTCATCGTCCGCGTCAGCATGCTGCTGTGTGCAATCAGCGGCGGCCTGGGCAGTGCCTGGGGCGTACTGTACGAAAAGTTTATGGATCTTACGAGCAATCCGATGGATTTCCTCGATGCCAAACCGTTCCGTAAACGCACGCATTATAACCCGGAAAACTACCGTACATCTATCGCTGACCCGATGATGATTACCTTAACGGTGCTGGTAAGCAGCATTGCTTACTTCATTGCAACGTTATAAAATGCTTTTAAGAGCTGTCGCACGCAGGTGCGGCAGCTCTTTTACGTAGTCTTTTCAAAGTATAATTTATTTATCTTGTAAATATTATTATTAGGTGTTATATTATTGATAATCATCATATATGAAAGAGGTTATCGGTATGCTTAAGGGTATATTTTTAATTATAGGTGCCGCAACCTGCTGGGGCATGGGCGGTGTAGCAGGACAGTATTTGTATCAATATCATCAGGCAGATATGATCTGGCTTTGCATGGCGCGTCAGATTCTGGCAGGCTGTATGTTCCTGCTTTTTGCGGCCTTTGTGCAGAAGCAGGATATCTTTGCTATTCTTAAGGCAGATACCTGGAATATTATTGAGTTTTCATTTTTAGGTATCTTGGGCGCGCAGCTGGGCTTTTATTACACCATCGGTTTGTGCAATGCGGCGACGGCGACGGTTTTGCAGTACATGGCACCGATTTATGTAATGCTGTGGATGAGCTATAAGTCAAGAAAAATTCCTGACGGACGTGAACTGATAGGCATTGTCGGTGCGCTGGTAGGTGTATTTCTTATTGCAACGCACGGCAGCCTTGACAGTCTGGCGATTTCGCCAATAGCCTTGACAATCGGTGTATTGTCTGCGCTTTCCTATGCATATTACAGCATTAAGCCGGGCCAAATGCTCAAAAAATATACTGCGACAACGCTTATCGGCTGGGGCCAGCTTATCAGCGGTGTGGCATTGATTATCTGGCGTAATCCCTTTACGCCAGCAGGTCATTGGGATATGAGCGGGTATCTTGCTTTTGCGTATCTGCTTTTGGGTGCGACTATTGCGAGCTATGCATTTTATCTGGCAGGCCTGAAAATTGTCGGACCTACTAAGGCGAGCCTGATTTCCTGCGCCGAGCCTTTGGCTTCTATTATCTCCGTAGTATTGCTGCTGAATACTGAATTGGCTGGTGCTGACTATATCGGTATGGCGTGCATTATTTTCACAGTTTTATTACTTTCACTGCCTAAAAAATAAACATTTTTCATAGCAGATATGATAGAATAGAATTAAGTAAAATTGCTTAGGCTAACCAAGAGGAGGTACGGAGATGACTGATTATAAGTACAAATATGGTCATGGCTACAAGGAGTTTTCTCTGCCGGAGGAGCATGTTCTGGGCGAACTGAAAATGAAGCAGATGCCGCCGCTGGAGAATTTAAAAGCAGCTGTTCTGGATGCTTTATATCATCCTATCGCCAGCGCACCGATTAATGAGCTGGTGCAGCCCGGAATGAAAATTGCCTTTATCTGTAACGATTCAACTCGTGTTGCCAACACGCATTCCTTTATGCCCATTTTGGTTAACGAAATGAATAAACTGGGTGTTAAGTATGAGGATATGCATATTGTCTTTGCTTTGGGTACACATCGCTGCATGAGCCACGAGGAAATGGTGGAGCAGGTCGGCGAGGATGTTGCCAAACGCCTGAAAATGTATAACAGCGACTGCCATGTGCAGGATGACTTCGAGTATTTCGGCGAAACAGAGCATGGCACTCCTGTATGGCTCAATAAGCATGTTTGTGATGCTGACCTGGTTATTTTGACCGGTACCGTTGTTTATCACTTCTTCAGCGGCTTTGGCGGCGGACGCAAGGCCGTGCTGCCCGGTGTTGCCGCTATGGAAACGGTACGCAAAAACCATAGCCTGATGATGAGCCCGGAGGCAAAATTAGGCAAGCTGCATGGCAATCCTGTATACGATGATCAGGTTGAGGGCGTGCGTCTTTTTGCTAAAGAGCATAAGATGTTCCTGTTCCATTCTATTTTGGATGCACAAAAGCAATTCTTGAAGGTTTTTGCCGGTGACTGGTATGAAGCACATCTTGAGGCCTGCAAATTTGTCGAGCAGGTTTATGGCGTACCTATCAGCGAGCCCGCGGATGTAGTTATTGCCAGCTGCGGCGGTTATCCTAAGGATATCAATATTTATCAACTGCAAAAGACGATGGATAATGCCTGGTGTGCTGTTAAGGATGGCGGCGTAATCATTATTCTCGGTGAATGCGAAGAAGGCAGCGGAAGTGCCGCTCTGGAAAAGGCATTGGAAGAAAATCCTTCTCCGGATGCTATTAAGGCGGAGCTGGAAAAGAATTTTGTCATCGGTGCGCATAAGGCTTTTGCGATCACCCGTCTGATGAAGAAGGCACATTTTATCCTTGTATCCGCTTTGGATAAAGAGCTTGCCCAAAAATTGCTGTTTGAATCAGTGGATGATGTAGATGCGGCTATGAAGCTGGCAGAAAAATATGTCGGCAAAGATTATAAGGTTTTACTGATGCCGCAGGGCAGTCTGACAGTGCCTGTATTGAAAAAATAAAATTTTATAAAAAAACAAATGACTCTTGCCTTTTATGATGATATCATATATAATTGTAATGTTATTAGTATGTGATTAAGTAGAAGGGGAGAACGTTTGTGAAGTTAGATATTGATTATAAGGCTATAGGACTGAGGATAAAGGCCGCTCGTGCCAGAAAAGGATTAACTCAGGGAAATATAGCTAATCTAACTGGTCTGTCAACTCCGCATATCAGCAATATAGAAACCGGTAATACTAAGCTTGGCCTGCCTACAATTATTCATCTGGCTAATGTACTGGATGTTTCTGTGGACGAGCTGCTGTGTGACAACATTCATCACAGTGAGCAGATTTACTGCAATGAGCTGGCTGACTTGGTTAAGGATTGTTCCGTAGATGAACTGCATATTATTTCTGAATTAGCAAAGGTCATCAAGAAGGCCGGTATTAACAGTGCCAAGAAGGTCAGAAAGCGCCGTACCAAGGCAGAGATGGCAGCAGCTAAGGCAGCTGAAGAAGCTGCAATGCAGATGGAAATTTAATATAGCTTATGTGCTACTGTAGCTCAGCTGGTAGAGCAACTGATTCGTAATCAGTAGGTCGCAGGTTCAAATCCCGTCAGTAGCTCCAGTAAAACCCGCCCCCAGACGCAAGTTTGGGGGCTTTTTGTATGGATGGGAAAATGGAAAACAAGCTAATCACTAAAAAATGGTGATAAAATGGTGTACTTTTATATTAATTGCTCCCTTTTTACGTGGTGGCGGACAACGAGTCTAGTACTTGGCTTAGTTGTTGCGGGGTGACAAAGAATCCAAATCATCCCCATACTATCTCTTTTCCGGCTATTGACAGTGCGTTGTTTTGGGGGAGTAACGCTAGTTTTTGGGAGTAGAGCTATTATGGATATAGGGGAGAGGCGCAGCCGGTGGGGACGGGAGTCCCCATGACTGCCGGATGGGTCAATCCCTGACGGCAGTCAAACGGTATCTAATAGTACAGAGGGGCTAAAAATGGCTTAACCATGCGGGTTTCGACGTCTGAAAATCACAGAAAATACGAGCAAAATCACAGAAAATACGAGCGGATTCACAAAAAATACGAGCCTTACGATGTAGTACATATAGATAGTTTTTTAATTTAGATCAGTCCGATGAAGATAATCACAATGGGCGTTAAATTCCGAAAAAAGCTGGATTTTTAGCTTGAAATGGGCTAAAAAAAGCAGGTTAATCATTTCATATATTCATTATTTGGTATCCCATAAGCATGCTTTCTAAATAGGGTTTAAGTAGTGTTCGGTAATATAGGTAATGAGATTTTTGAAATGTTTAAAAATTGTTTTGGTGTTTTTGAAACAAGATGCTATAATAAGATTAATTAGAAACGGGTTAGATGCCAGGAGTGGAGGTGTCATATGGCTAATGTTGCGTATATTCGTGTGTCTAGTCAGCAGCAAGATCTTGGAAGGCAGAAGTATCTGTTTTCCGAGCGAAATATAAAGATTGATAAAATTTTTGAAGAAAAAATTTCCGGCAAAAATATGAATCGGCCAGAATTTAAGCAAATGATGGATTGGATACGCGAAGGAGATGTCCTCTATATCGAATCTTTTTCACGGCTGGCAAGAAATACCAGAGATTTGCTGGATATAGTCGAGAAACTAAAGAATAAATCCGTTAAGCTTGTTTCGCTGAAGGAAAATTTTGATACAGCAACTCCACAGGGAAAGCTGATGCTCAGTCTGTTTGCTAGTCTGTACGAGTTTGAGCGAGAATGCATGTTGGAACGTCAAAAAGAATCCTATGAAGCAAGGCGTTCTGCCGGATTACCCGTTGGTAGACCCAAAATTAAAATCTCTAAGACCTTTAAGAAAAACTATGAGAGGTGGGCTGCCGACCCAAAGACCTATACGGCAACCAAGTTTATGCAGGACGAGAAGTTGTCTAGAACTACTTTTTATAGATTACTGAATGAATATAAGGAATCCATATCGAACCATTAAACTCTTCTAAAATAATTATGGGAAGGAAAGCAGCTTATGAAAAACTTATTTGAATTATGTAAGCCCCGTGAAGATGTTTTTAAGGAATTTCAGCAGGACGACGCCTTAGACCTGGCAAATCTTGCAGACAATAGCATTGATGCTAAATTGTTTTTTGATGAGACCTATGTTACTAGTGGTATGAATGACCTTGTAGATAAGGCGTTTTCCCGTTTTGCCGGAGTAGGTACTACTGGCCTTATCCGATTAAAACAAGCCATGGGTGGCGGCAAGACCCACAATATGGTAGCGCTCGGTCTGCTTGCTCGATACCCTGAATACAGAAAATATATGCAGAAGGATTCTATACATGGTGTAAGCGATAAAATCAGAGTAGTAAGTTATACCGGACGTAATTCCGACATTCCTTATGGCCTATGGGGAGAGATTGCCAAACAGATAGGTAAATTCGACCAGTTCAGACCGTATTATAATCCTGTGTTGGCTGCGCCTGGCCAAAATGCATGGATTGAACTCTTAAAAGGCGAGCCTGTGCTCATTTTGTTAGACGAAATGCCTCCGTACCTTTCTTATCTGCGAACTCGTCAGGTAGGTACAGGCACTCTGGCAGATATTACTGTTACTGCTCTGGCAAATCTTTTCAATGCCTTGAATAAGCCTGAATTATCCAATGTATGTGTAGTTATCTCTGACCTGAATGCTACTTACGATAATGGTAGTGAATTGATTAACAAATCCTTTAAAGACATAGATGGTGAAATCTCCAGAACTGCTATCAACATTGAGCCTGTAAAAGCTACGTCTGACGATCTCTATCTTATTTTGAAGAAGAGGTTGTTTGAAAGTCTGCCTGAAAAGGAAGATATTATAGAGGTTGCTACTGAATATAAGGATGCAGTCAACAAGGCTAAACAGGTAAATACGGATATCAGCACGAACGCTAACCTGGTTTATCAGGGAATCTGCGATGTTTATCCTTTCCATCCCTGTATCAAAGACCTTTTTGCTCGTTTTAAAGAAAACAACAACTTCCAGCAGACTCGTGGTTTTATCCGGTTGGCTCGTTTGATGGTACGTAGGCTGTTTGAGAACGATGGTGCTCTGGCCAAGGCAAAGAATCTCATCAATGCGTATGACTATGATTTGAGCGACAATGCTACTTTTGCAATGATTAAGAGCATTAAACCAAAACTAGAACCAGCTATCTCCCATGATGTATATGGTTCCGGACGTTCTGCTGCCGAAGAGATAGATATGAATGATAATAGCACCGACATGCAGGAAATCGCTAAGATGATTCTGATGTCTTCTTTGGGTGATGTAGTAGGTGCAGTAAAGGGCTTAGCTCCAAATGAGATTATCGGTAATATGGTAATGCCCGGTAGGGATATGTCTAACTTCAAAAAGCTCATTGAAAACTATCGCGGTAAGGCGTGGTATTTGTATTCTGACAAACTGGGCAAACTGTTCTTTAGGGATATCCAGAATGTTAACGCGCAGATGACTTCTATTGTGTCTTCTTACAGTAACGAGCAGGCAAAACAGGAAATCAGAAAAATTCTTGAGAAAGATTTTGCTCCGAAAGTAAAAGACTGCTATCAGAAAGTGCTTGTTTTCCCTGCTATTGACGAGATTGAACTTAACAGGGAGAATAATACCCTTATATTGTTTGAACCTAACAGCAAGGGCGGACTGTCTGCTGAACTATATAACTGGTTCATGGAATGCAACTATCCGAATCGCGTAATGTTCTTGTCCGGTCAGCGCGATACCATGAACAATCTTCTTGAGGCAGCCAAAGAACAGAAGGCTATTGTCTCCATTATTGGTCAGCTTAAATCTGAAAAGGTTGCCGAAAGCGATACCCAGTATCAGGCTGCTTTAGACCTGCAAAATAGGGTAGAAATGCGCATTAATTCGGCAATTAAAGAGACCTTTGTTACTTTATATTACCCAGCTACTCCAGATCCAAAAATGAAGCGCCAGGGAATTGTGCGGGGCTATCGTCATAAAGAGATTGAAATGAAGTTTGAAAACAATAATTTCAATGCTGAAGACCAAGTAAGAACACTGCTTACGGAAGTCCGCAAGTTCATGAAGCAGGAAGAAACTGCTAGTGATACTTTTAAGAAAAAAATCGAGGCAAGGCTATTTACTACTCGTAAGATGCTCTGGAAAGATATCCTTGAACGTGCGGCAGTTAATACCGAATGGAATTGGTATTATCCGACAGCTCTACGTGAAGCGAAAGACAGATACATCGCCAACGGCTTTTGGATTGAAGAAGGCGATATGATTGACAAGGAACCGCCTGTACCTAAGACTGGTCTGCGTATCGTTGAAACCAGCCGCAATGGTGAAGATGTTACCCTGAAGCTTGTGCCTGAAAACGGTGATGTTATACGCTGGGAGATTGAACAGGACCCGACTTCTGCTTCTCCGATAGTAAAGGATTTAGGTGCATTTAGAACTAACGAAATGTCCCTGTCCTTTATCTGCGAGGACTCCACCGGCAAGCACGAAGTGGGCGAGGTTAAGACCTGGACTAATAAGGTTGAAGTTCAGTACAACTTTTTTGATGATGCTAACGGAATTAAGCGCTGTGAACTTGAGGCAACTAACTCCAAGGTAAAAATTATGTATTCTACAAACGGTTCTAATCCGAGAAATGGTGCAGTCTATAATGGTTCTTTCGTAGTGCCTAAAGATGCGAGTATCCTGTTAGCAGTATCCTACTATGAGCCTCTTGATTTATATGGTGCAGAACTGAGAGCAGCGATACCTGCGTTTAATAGTCCTTCTGCTTCTGGTAGTGGCGGCAAAGCTCCTGAGCCTGAGATTGTCATTGATAATGCCAAAAGCTTAAAACTGAAAATAAATAAGCGGTATGGCAACAATGCAGATGTTTATCAGTATCTTAGCGATATGAAGAAAATCGGCTTTACGGCAACTTTGGACTCTATTAATGTTGCAGATAAGAAGAACGATGACTGTTATTTTGATATTACCTGTTCCGGGCAGAATCTGACTGCTGAACAGATTGAAAACATGCTGGATACTATTAGGCAAGTTGTCATGAAAGACGTTGACACCAAGGTAGAACTGGGAATTGCAGAGATGCACTTTACTTCCGGTCAGTCGTTTAGAGACTGGATTGCTGCATCCAAAGATGAAATTAAGAATTATAAAGGTTGTATAGAGCAATAATGAGGTAAGCTATGGCAAAAAAACAAAGTATCGGTTTTGGGTTTATCCCTGAAGAAGCACAGCAGCATTTTCTAGTAGTAACCCATAGCAGTAATCAGAACAAGCCTGTTTATGTATATGAGCGTTTCGTATGGGACGAGGGCGATAATCAAATTAGCGAGATGGGCTTTGAAGAAGTTGTAAGACTGAAGGTTATCCTTAACCGTGAAAAATGGGATCTTGTAAAAGATGCTCTGGAAGCAGAGTTTAACCGTATCCTGAAGGCTGAGAACAAAAAAGTCGGTCGGTTCAAGACCGGGCAGACTCCTGTAGAGCGTTTGCTTGGTAAGGAAATGATGGTACTTCTTTGGGCTATTGAGGACTGCGATCCTACACTTATTCCTATAGCTATCAAGAATTGGCTGGGATTATCTAGAGAAGAACGCTGGTGGCTTTTTACTATGACAAATGCTATTACTGGGAATGCTGATGACAAGCGTGGTTGGCGTATTGCACTGCGGTATGCCATTACAGAAAACTTCAGACCTGACCAACCGAATCAGTATGATATGTTTGCAAGTCTTGCGCAGCGTGTTGATTGAGGTGTATTAGATGTTAGATTGGACAAAATCTTTTATAGAAGAACAGTTCCCTGTAGCAAAAATTTCGAAGGAAAGCTATACGGAGCGTAAAGCAGGTCGATCTCAGACACTTACGGGCCTAGGTAAGTGGTGGGGACGCAAACCTCTTATTTTGGTGCGTGCTGCTTTATTCGGTGCGTTGCTCCCGGTTTCTGATGACAAGCAGAAGGATAAAGAGATTTTCCTTAAAATTCTTACCATGGACGATGACGGTATTGTAAAACGCTTTGTTGAAAAGCACCCTAGTCTAGCCTATACTTCTGATCCCAACGATTCCTATGAGGTGAAAACATATGCCCATACAGAGTTCGTAGAAGATAGAAACGGTAATTTTGTAGAGAAAAACTGTCCCTGTTGTCGTCCGGAAGAAATTGATGGCCCCTGTGAAAAAGCGTGGACGGAAATCAATGCTCATTTGGGGACCGATGCTCATAGCTTACAGGAACTCACTAAGCAGCTTGGCATGAAGCGTTTCGGGCATGTGCCTACTGTCGGTGACTGCTTTGCCGGTGGTGGGTCCAATGTCTTTGAGCCTGCACGTATGGGATGTAATGTGTTTGGAAGTGATTTGAATCCTTTGGCTGGTGTACTGACCTGGGCGGATTTAAATATTCTTGGTGCCTCAAAAGAAGAACTGGATGAACTTAATAAATTCCAGGAAAAGGTATTTGATGCGGTCTGCAAGGAAATAGATGATTTAGGTGTTGAGCGTAACGAAAATGGGCATGTGGCGAAATATTATCTTTACTGCAATGAAACCAGATGTCCTGAATGCGGATATATGGTACCTTTACTACCGTCTTTGGCTGTAAGCAAAAAAGAAGGCATTGTTGTAGAATTAGAAGAACGTGAAGATAAAACCTTTGCCATGCATTTAGTTAAAGCCAAAAACCTTAAAGATGTTGATAAGAAGGCAACTGTTCAAAAAGGTTCTTTAGTGTGTCCGCATTGTCATAAAGCAACCTCTATTATAGCTATTCGTGGTGGCGATGAGGGCAGAAATCTGCGTAAATGGCAGAAAGACGAATTTATGGCAAGACCTGATGATTTGTATCAGGAACGTCTTTATGCTGTAAAATATGTCAATGTTAATAGGAAAGGGAAAACTATTGACGGATTGAGAAAGAAGCCAGGACCAGTAACTGATGCAACCTTTGGTGATAGCTATTATAGTGAACCTAACGAATATGATTTACGTAATGAGCAAAGAGTTTTAAATTATGTGAATCAACATTTCAAAGAGTGGCAAGAGAATGGCTATTGTCCTTCGTCCGAGATTTTTGAGGGATATAATACTTCTCAAATTATAAGGGAAAAGGGTTGGAAATTTTGGCATCAGCTCTATAATACTAGGGAGCTATTATTTTTAGCATTATTTACTAAGCATGCATTTTTAAACGCAGTATCAAAGAAAGATTATATTTTATCTATTTTGATTATTAATCGCATTGCTGATAATAATTCTAAGCTGTCTGGATGGCATGCTACAAGAGATATGAATGTTAATACGTTTTGTAACCAAGCGTTGAATACCTTATATAATTTTGGCGTTAGAAGCACATATTCACTTTGGACAATTGCACGTTTAGATTTATTAAGTGTAGTAAAAGAGGGAAGTAGCATTATAACAGTCGAATCTGCTTCTCAAGTTGTAAAAGAATGTGATATATGGATTACAGATCCTCCTTATGCAGATGCTGTAAATTATGAAGAACTTAGCGAGTTCTTTTTAGCATGGGATGAGGCGCTTATTAAAAAAGCGTTCCCTGATTGGTATACCGACAGCAAACGTGCTTTGGCTATAAAAGGTACCGGAGAATCATTTAATAAATCAATGGTTGATGTATATCGTAATCTTGCTGAGCATATGCCTGATGATGGTATGCAGATTGTTATGTTTACCCATCAGGACACCAAAGTCTGGGCAGAGCTTTCCATGATTCTGTGGTCTGCGGGTTTGCAGGTTACTGCTGCGTGGTGTATTGCTACGGAAACAGAATCTGGTGGCTTAAAGCAGGGCAACTACGTAAAAGGTACCGTACTCATGGTATTACGTAAGCGCATTACTAATGATGAAGCCTTTGAAGATGAGCTCTACGAGCAGATTAAGGATGAGGTTCAATATCAGATTGACTCCATGCATGAACTGGATGATGTAGCCAACCCCGACTTCACCGATGGGGACTACCTTTTAGCTGCTTATGTAGCTGCCCTTAAGGTCATTACTTCCTATGCCTCTATCGAAGGTCTGGATGTTCAGTATGAACTAGAAAAAGCTCGTGAGAGCAGCGAAGCGAGTCCTGTAACTAAGATTATCAATCAGGCTCGTAAAGAGGCGTATGATTATCTTGTGCCAGAAGGTATTTCTGCCAACACTTGGTCTAAATTTGCTCCTGAAGAACGGTTCTATATTAAAGGCTTGGCTATGGAGCTGAACGGTGTACATACTCTGAGCGCTTTCCAAGAGCTTGCCAGAGGCTTTGCCGTAGCTGACTATACCGCAATCTTAGGCAGCACAAAGTCTAATGCTGTAAGGCTTAAATTGCCGAAAGAATATAAGATGAGCCAGATTACTGATACCGGGTTCGGCTCTACCGTAGTCCGTAATATTTTGGCTGCTATCTATATTTCAGCCAACAAAAATAATGTACAGGAAGGCGTGTCCTATCTACGCTCCCATTATGCAGATAACAACGAATATTGGTCTTTGCGCAATAAGATTATTGCTATTCTTGACTTCCTTGCGAAAGTACAAGGTAATAAGAATGTGGACTATTGGGAAGATACTGCAGAATATGTAGTAATGCTTAGGGACGCAGTCCGTAACGACAGCCTGTAACAGGCAAAAAGGAAACGTAATAAGAGGGACATTATGGAACGATACTCTTCTTTAAGAGGCAAGCTATTTTCGTCCGTACTAGAGAAGAACCTTCAAGGAGCGAAATCTTATGACCGCATTGCAGGTTACTTCTCTTCCTCTATTCTGGAGATAGCAGGCGAAGCTATCGAAAGCATGGAAGGCAAGGTAAGGATTATCTGTAATTCTGATCTTGATATGGATGATGTAAAAACAGCAAAATTAGCTTCGGAAGCACTGCGCAGGGAATGGTGCGATTTTAAGCCGGAAGAACTGCCGCCCAATGCTCCCAGGTTCAGAAGACTGTATGAATTCATTAAATCCGGCAAGCTGGAAATCCGTATATTGCCGAAAGATAAGTTCGGACTGGAGCATGGCAAGGCTGGCGTATTTACCCGTGCTGATGGCACTAAGACAAGCTTTATCGGCAGCGTTAACGAATCCTATAGTGGTTGGAAAATCAACTATGAGCTAGTGTGGGAAGACGATACGCCTGAAACAGTAAAATGGGTGCAGGATGAGTTTGACCTGCTTTGGAACAATCCTTATGCCGTTAAGCTGTGTGATTTTGTCATTGAGGATATTAAGCGCATATCTACAAGAACGGTAATAAAAACGGTTGATGAATGGAATACGGAAGATCCAGATGCATCTTCCGTAGTAGTAGAATCTGATATCAACCGTAAAGGCTTCGGCTTATGGGAACATCAAAAGTACTTTGTAGATAAGGTGTTTAAAGACCATAAAACAAGCTACGGAGCCCGTTATGTGCTTGCTGATGAGGTTGGTTTGGGAAAAACAGTCCAATTAGCTGTAGCTACCGAATTAATGGCTTTGTATGGTAGCAGGCCGGTGCTTATTATTGTGCCAAAGACGCTGGTATATCAATGGCAAAACGAGCTGAAGGATTTACTGGATCTGCCGTCTGCTATCTGGAACGGCAAATGCTGGGTGGATGAAGAAAACATTCAGTATCCTTTGCCTATTGACAAGTGCCCGAGAAAAATCGGCATTGTGTCCCAGGGCATCATCAATAACGGTAGCGAGTCTTGCGCAGCATTAAAAGATAAGCTGCTCAGTCAGTCTTATGAATGCGTAATAGTGGACGAAAGCCATAGGGCAAGACGCAAGAATCTGTCAGAAAACAAACTTACGAAAAGCCCTGACATGAACAATCTGTATAAGTTCCTTATGGATATTTCTGTCAGAACCCACAGCATGCTGCTTGCTACGGCTACTCCTGTACAGTTATATAAGATAGAGGCATTTGACCTGCTCAATATTCTGTCCCAGGCTAATGGCAGCGTTCTAGGCGATGCGGGCAGCTATTGGCGAAAGCCAAATACCAATATCCTTATCGGTCTGGATTTGATTACAGACGAGCAAGAGCTGTCTGATATTACTGATGCCTGGAAGTGGATGAATAACCCATTGCCTCCGGCAGATGAAAATCCTAACATTAAGGCAATCCGTAATAATGCTGAGATGCGGGACGACAGTTTCCATTGTCATAAGCTAGTAAGCGAGTTTGGCAAGCCTATACAGAAACGTATCGAAAGACTTATGAATGACGGATTCTTCTTGAACTACAACCCGTATATACGCCATATCATCAGACGCGAGCGTTCCTACCTTGAAAACACCATCAACGAGGAGACAGGGCAACCCTATCTGCCGAAGATAGAGGTTGTGCTGCTAGGAGAGGGTAAGACCGATTCGCTTGCTCTTAATGGCTATTTAGGCGCAGCCTACCAGCAGGCAGAGCATTTCTGCGAACTGATCCAGAAACGCTGCAGCTCTGCCGGGCTGTTCAAAACCTTGCTTTTGCGACGTATCGGTAGCTCGATGATTGCCGGCTACAACACTGGCTTAAAGATGATAAGAGAGTGGGGAACGGCACTGATATCTTCTGACGAGGAAGACGAAGATGGTCTGGAGACTGCTACTAATGTTGCTGTTTCTGAAAGTTTGAAGGATTTGACGGCAGAAGAAATGGAAACGTTGAAACTGTTTGTAGATAATCTTAGTTATGCCAATATTACGAAAGGTACTGATCCTAAATATAACAAAATATTAGCACTGCTAGAGGATGGCGCGTTGCTTAGTGATGGATCCTATACTGAGCCTTGGAAAGAGCTTGGATGCATCTTGTTTTCTCAGTACTTTGATACGGTGGATTGGGTAGCAAGAAACTTATCCGAGGATATTGATGCAGAAATAGGCGTTTATGCAGGCGGTAATAAGTCTGGCATTTATGCTAAAGGAGTATGGCGTTCTGAAACAAGGGACAACATAAAAACTCTGGTAAGAGAGCATAAATTAAAACTGTTGGTTGGCACGGATGCGGCAAGTGAAGGCTTGAACCTTCAGACATTAGGCTCTCTGATAAATATTGACTTGCCGTGGAATCCGACTAGACTTGAGCAGCGCAAAGGACGTATTCAGCGTATAGGACAGGTAAACGATACTGTTTATGTCTACAATTTGCGTTATCGAGGGTCTGTAGAGGATAGGGTACACGAACTGCTATCTGAACGCATGGAAAGTATCTATAAGATGTTTGGGCAGCTGCCTGATGTGCTGGAAGATGTCTGGGTAAATGTTGCTGTTGGTAACATAGAAGATGCCAAAAAGCGTATCAATGATTTGCCGCAGAAGCATCCTTTTGCTATCAAATACCATGACAACGTCAATGCAGTAGATTGGGAATCATGTTCCAAAGTGCTTGATCGAAGAGATATTAAGAGAAAAATGATGGAACAATGGTAAAATTAACCCGCAATGCAATATAGTGTCACAAAAAATGGACCGCCAAACTGGCGGTCTTATTTTTTTTGCACGTCATTATATTTTACGCTTACGTTCTTGTATGTATTACTGCATCTTTGATATCTAAGAATTGTCAAAGAACTGCGATAGCTGTATAATAAACGTATAAGAGTAGCGAACGTTTTACTCGTTTAGCGGAGGTGATTACCATGCGTGAGAAGGTTCGTATAGAGGATTGGCAAAAAGAAATGGAACAAAAGTTTTTAGAAACTCCTGCGAGAATCCGTCCGAAAAAAGGTCAGCACCAACAGCGTAGCTTTGAAAAACGCAGAGCCATGGCTATGGCTTGCAAGCGTGCATGGGATGACTGGGTTGATAGAGGGTTTGTTGTAGTAACTGAAAGAGGATTTAAGCTATGTCCGGAAAAAATGTGATTAAGGAAATTCACGATAGATACACTAATAACAAAGTAATGGAACGAGTGGCTATTGCTGGCTTGATTACAGAAAAAGCTAAAAGTATCGCAAATGAGTTAGTAGTGGTTGGCGGTTCTGCTGTTGAGTTTTATACAGCGGCAAACTATATGACTACTGATTTGGACTTTGTAGCTCGCAACGAGCATGGCTTGGCAGAATTAATGCATTCATTGGGTTTTCAGCTCGATGACCAATATATATGGTGGCATCCGGATACTTCAGTCATTATAGAGTTTCCGAAAGCTCCATTGGCTGGCGATATTAATCGTGTACAGACGGTGGAAACTGACTATGGTACTGCCAATGTTATTGGTATAGAAGATATTATTCTCGACAGGTTAAAGGGCAGAGTATTTTGGCAAGATGATAATGAATGGCCTGAATTTATGCTGTGTGCTCATTTTGATCGAGTAGATTTTGATTATCTGCGGCAAGAGGGTAAGAAAGAGCTTATAGAGGAAGCTGTTGAGAAGATGATAAGTGATGTTATTGCTTATCGTGAGGGTCGCAGCAGTCTTTTGCGTGATAATTCTTATACTGATGAAGAACTTGAGTCGAAGATAATGGGTAGACTTGAAAATGACGAAGAACTTCAGAGTGTTATAATTGCCCTTTGTAAAGATAAGCAAGTTCCTGGAAGGGACAGATACGCCAAGTTGCAAAATATTAAGCGTATCATTAAGACTTCAGCAGAAATACAAGAATGGCTTGCTGATGAATGAAGCATCAGATGAAAATTTAAAACTTATCTTTTACTCCCAGACTACGGTTTGGGAGTTTTTCTGTTAGCGTAGCTACAGAAAACGGGCTAGGGGTGCCCACACGATTTGGAACAGTACTCATATTAGCAGCTTCCGCTAAGGTGAAAGTCAAGGGTGGAACTACTATTAATTAGCTCATGAATAGTCCAATCAAGTAGTTGAGAAAAAAGAGGCTGGGACAAAACTCAGAACTCTATACCAAAGCTCACAATATACACGAAAATGGTATAAACGATTTTTAATATATTGAGTCGAGCTTTAATGGTAGAATGGTTTTGGCCCAGCTTCTTTTATAACATTAGTCTTCGATTAATTCATGCTCAGTCAGTTTTGCCTTGCCTGACTTAACATCAGCTACTAATTTTTTTAGATGAGACATGTTTTCTTCAGAATAAAATGGATCCATGGAACTGTCGAAAGAAGAGCATTCTTCATTGGTAACTTTTTGCGGATTGCTGAGGCAGATTAGAAGAATTTCAGCTGCCTTGCTAGGATAGGTGCCAATGTATTGGGTAATTTCTTCCTTGGTTATATGGTATGCTTTGAGGTATTTTCTTATGGCACCATAAACCTCATTGTGCGGTCTGTCAGTATACTTATCTAAATCATTTAATAAATCAAGCAGCTGGAGAATGTAGTAATTATTGTTTGTGATAGGACACCGAGCTTTTCTGACAATAAACTCTTGGCCACATAAAGTTTCTTTCCTGCACTCAGTAGCAGTGTTATTGGTTACTATTTCTGTGACATATGGCACTTGAGTGGTTATGCCAATTTGATTTGCCAATGCGTGACCGGCATAATATCCTATGATCTTTCCAGACTTCATAATATATTTATGATTGATGACAGTAGTAGGAGACAAAGTAATGCCATTTTTTAGTACGGATTCCTTTGGAATATAGTAAATGCCTTCACTAAATATTTTTATTTTGCCGGTATAGCAAAGAGCTTTTAACTTTTGGAGCAAGTCGGTACGAGGAATTGACAGAGTAATATCTTCTATAAAAATAGGCTCATTGGGATTATAATGCGTTAGTAAATAATCGTACAGCATTGCATCTCCCTCCTTTAGTAAGATTATAGCATAGTTTGTTGATTTTGAGGGAGCCAAGGGGCATGTACCATTTTTGAAAAAAGTAGATATCGAAAATAAACGTTAATGTTTATATTGTAGGTAGTACAATATATTACAGATAATAGTGAAAACATAAGATTGTACTATTGCTGTTAAAATAAGAGTTAAGGCGATTAAATAAAAATAAATTTGCAAAATCGCAATATAAGCACTTGACATTTCGCGAAAAAGATAATATAATCTATATGTAAGCAGACAGAGATGTGTTGGCGGTAAGATTATATCGCCGAAGTCGCACTCCGCAAGAAGTGCGGTGATAGAAATTAAAATTAAAAAGTTGTGTAGAATAGCTACGCAATGGCTAGATTATTACATCTAGCGAGTCACACTCCGTATGGGGTGCGTGGATATGGATAAGTTACGAAAAGCTGTGCTTTGTCGTACTTACTATAAGACTGCTCGTTGAGCGGCCCGTGGGGGAGTAGACCCCGAAGGTGTCCGCTGAATGAGCAGTCTTTCGTTTTTCAAGTTATTGCAAAGCTATTAGATAGATTGAGAATGTACTAGCAGTCATCATATTCAATGCTTACGGTCCTCTAAAACTGAAGTATATCAATTGTTAGTAGAATTTTTATGTAATGTGTCATGACATTCGGCATGCAATAGGTACAGGGTAGAAAGGCACTGCTCAGAAATTTCAGGGCGATCAGCAAAGCAAAGTTCACAGTTTGGCACTTCGCGGTAAATATTGCCCTTGGTATCTGGAGCATACCTTTTTGTCAAATTAGACCAACAATATCGAGTGTAGTCGGAATGATGCACTTGTGCTTCGTCTGAACATGGATGAGCAATGATTTCGTGGCAAATAGGACAACGATTGTGTTGGCGATAGGCCAATATCGTTCGCAAATCTGGATTTTGGCCGGCTCTTTCAAAAGCAAAAAACTTATCAAGTCTGTCCAAAAGATTATGAGCTTGTTTTGCTGTTTCGTAATCGATTTTAGGTACAATAGGCATGGGAGGTGGATACATATTGGGATGACTCCTTTCACGATTAAATATTTTTCAAATTCACATTTTAGTTTTGCATATACCTCATTGGCTGAAAGTAGAAATTTCAACCAATGAGGTATATGCTTTATTTGATCCATCCTCAAATTTCCCAATCTACTATTTCCAAAAAACTACATACAGCATTGCTGGTATCCAGCCTAAAGCAAAAATCAGAGCAAGTGTGTCCGGCAAGAATTGTTTAATTGTATATGCCGCTTTGATGATTTTGATTTTGCGCAGATATGCAGCCTTTATTTTCTTTTCAGCGGTTTTTACGGCAGTATAAATCCGCTTTTTTTGTTCTTTTTCTGCTGCTGTTGCCTCTGCAAAATGCTTTTTGGCGGCTTTAAGATAATTATCCGCCTCTTTTTCCTGCCAAGCAAGATTGTCGGACCGTTCCCTTAATGACCACATTTCCGCTTTTCCAAGTAGATTTTCTCTCTCATCGAGCTTGGCTTTTCGAGTGTTGTACAATTCTTCCGCTTTTTCTTTAACTATTAACCAAAAATTCTCTTTGTCTTGTGCCAAATCCATTTGCTGTCGTGATAACTGGACTGCTTGATTATGTAACTCTAGCTGTTCGCTATCGTTCGTAGCCAGTATTGCCTCTGCTGCGGCTTTTTGAGCGAGAATTTCTTGGAGCTTGATTTGATATGCTTTGACGAGCTGGGCGATTTTGAGCGGTACGCGATCGCTGTTGTACATCTTTTCGATTTCTTCGCTCATTTCTTGCAACATAAACTCGTTGTTCTGCAGATTTATTTTCAGCTTCTGTATTTCTTCTTGCAACTGTCGATTGATTAATTGCAGTTCTTGATTCTTCTGCAGCTCTTTCTCCAGCTGTCTCCGCAATCCGTCCTGCTGCATTGAGTGCAAAGACATTTTCCAAAGCCTCCTTTGAGATTTCGACATTGTAATATCGCTCCAACCTACTATTTCGGACTCTGTAGAGTTTTCCATTCCTACTAACTTCAAAGACTATATACTTATGATTATCTTGCCAGTCTACTGTTATACCTGCGGCTTGCATCAGATCGATAAATTGCTTACGGCTTGTCGCCTCCGTTTGGCATTTGATTACGGCAACTCCAATGTCTCTTACCCAACTGTCCGCTTTGCCCTCTTCAGCTTTTTTGAGATGCCTGTAAGTCTCTTTTTTATACGCTACGACGTTTTCTCTGTCCTGTCCCTCAAATGTTTTGCCTTTAACACAGATCGATAAGCCTGTAGCTCGGCAAAGGTCGTCTGATAAATCTTTCATCGCCTGTAAGTCGCGTTTATTCATTTGCAGTTTTTTGCCAGTATTGTAGCTCACACTGTTAACGATAAAGTGAGTATGGACATGCTTGCGATCCTTATGGGTGGCTACCAAAACTTCAAATCCCTCAAAAATGGGACACTTGCCAACAAAGTCCATAGCGAGCCTGTGGGCTTCCTCCGGCTTGATTTTTTCCGCCGCGTGAAAGCTCTGTACAAAATGGTAGTATTGCGTTCCGCCAAGTTTCCCATAAAATTTTTTGGTGTTCATCATCTGCTTGCCTGCAAGTTCAGGGTTACAATCTTTGCCGCTGAGGAGTTTATCCTCTGTCTTTTCGCTTTTAGTTACGTAATTGGTTATCGTACTCAAAGACGCTTGCGAAGTAACTGATTTAATTGTTGCCATACTTTTTGAGCCTCCTTAATTTGATGAACATGTTCGTCAGAGCAGTCCGATTTTGAGTTGAGAGCTTTTGCGATTTGGTTAATATTGACTCCTTGATGGTGTAGCTCCGCATATATTTGTTGCAAGTATTCTGGGGGGACGATGGGAATTCCCATTGCACAAGTCCGCAAAAAATATTGACGGCTGAGTTGATATTTTTCGAGACGAGCCACAAAATTTTTGAGCTCGTCGTCATTAAGACGCACTTTGATTTCGTGCGAGCGTTTTCGTGCCATTGTGATATACTCCTTTCTGCTAGCGGGTCGAGGGCGGCAGCCTCGTGGGGGTTTTAGGGGGCAAAGCCCCTTGGGGGTCAAGGGGGAATCCCCCTGCAAGCGTATTTTGGGGCATCAAAATACTAAGCTTGCAATGATGTTATCTCTTGGCTATACCTATAATATATCCATAGGTGTTGTGTAATCGTTAATTTGTGATTTGCTGTGTCAATGGCTGTTGTAAAATTTTGGTATATGGTAAAAAATAAGCCATGGAGATGCTGTCTCCTTGGCTTATTTTTTGCAGTGTGGTTAGTAGAGTTAATTGAGAAGTTGCTGCTGATTAGCACCTCAATATTCCTGGCAGTATTAGCTTTTTATTCATTATCATCTTGCGAGCGATTATTCCCATATATATCTAAACTGTTGAAAACATCAGCAGCCAATCCCTGCTGATTAGGCAAGAACTTATAGTATATATTCATGGTCATTTGTACTGTAGAATGCCCTAATCGCTCAGACACTACCTTTATTGGCACGCCATTAGACAGCAAAAGAGTCGCATGGGTATGTCGCAGATCGTACCATCTAAAACCTTTAGGCAATTGTGCGGCTTCAGCGAGCTTGTTCCAATACCGTTTCTGATAATTTGTATTATCTATAGGGTTGCCGAAGCTGTTTGTAAACAACAAATTATACTTGTTATCGAAAATGCCGGCATATTTCTCAGCGTAGTCATCCTGCATATCTTTCCACTCGCTAATTTTATCTAGCGTGTCATTATCAATAGTAATTTTTCGACCTTTATTGTTTTTTGGAGAATAGATTGTAAGGCCTTCGCTGGTCCTTTGTAAATTGCGATGGATGTACAAAGTACCATTTTTTAAATCTACATCATCCCATGACAAGGCATAAATCTCTCCTTTTCTCATGCCTGTAGCTGCCTCTAAAATAAGTAATCTATAATAACATTCACGGAGATATCTACTACCTTCATTTTCGTTGTACTTACATTTGGCATTAGTGTAAATATAATCTTGTTGTGAAGCCAACTCTATAAGATAGGCTAATTGCTCTTTCGATAAAGCTGGTATCTCGGATTTCTCTTGTTTGATCCTCTTGGTACGTTTAGCAGGATTACGCGAAATCATATTGCTGTCTACCGCAGCGTTAAGCAGGACATTTAATGTAGTCCTTATACTGTTAACAGTAGCCGGTGAAAGCTGCTTGCCGCTAACTCCACCGTGTTTTTTGAGATCCGTAAACATATCCTGAATAGTGATTGTACTCAAATCTGTCAGTCGTATTGATCCTAATCTTGGTATAATATAAAGGTGTGCATCATTTACATAAGAATCATACGACTTGATTTTGATTGTAAGCTTTGTGTTCTCAAGCCAACGCTCAGTCCATTCTTTTACTGTGACTATTTGATCGTTGTGTCCTTCGCGCTTGGAAAAAAACTCCTTTATACGCTTATTTAAGAGCGGTTTGGTCTTAGCGCGCAAACTAATCCGCTTGCCATTCATTGTTAGAAACCAACGCCATGAGCCATCTTTTTGTTGGACATAAGAGCCTTCGCCATTAGCTCGCCTAGTCATTTACACCATCTCCTAGCACCATTCTTCGCTGTCATCTGCATCATCATTTTCTACAAATACACTTCCGGTTTTGGGATAATTAGGATCATATTTTTTTATCGCAGCTACTTGTTTTACCTTTTGAGTAATTAACTTAGCTTTATTTTTTTCCTGCTGTAATTGTTTGTTTCGCTTAGCTGCTATTTGTGGACTGCAAAATAGGACAACATTGCCACTACATTTCATGTTGATGATTATTTCTTGACCTAATACATTTTTGTAAGACTCCGATATTTTATTTGCCGCTCTTGTAACCTGTTGCCTAGTAGTACGGTCCCACTCTGCAAAATTTAAAGCTTTTTGCAGCTCTGTGGATTGACCGTGGCAACTACCATTCAAAAAAAATAACTTAAGGATTAAGTATGTATATAGATCAAATGAGTATTTTGTAGTAAGCATATTTGCAACAGCTACCATATATGGAGGATTATCACTTACCCATTGTAGCTCACGTGCTAAGATCCTGCTGATCTTTATTTGATATCCTATTACTCTTTGGTCAGCATTTTTTATTGGGCAAAACAAGTCAAATATACATTGTTGCGTTTCGTCGATTATACCTCTACCATCAGATACCATCTCAGGTGACTGATCTCGACAGAGATACGTAATTTTAAGTTTGGCAACGGCCTGATGAAATTTTGCGTACTCGTCGCCTGATGGACGCCTGTTTCGTTTTAATCGTAAAAAATCAGTAGCATATAATAATACTGCATAATAATTATTAGCATCAAAATCAGAGTGACGTTTTTGTGCGAAAGCATCAAGAGTTAAATATAAAATATAATCTAATATCTGTTGCTCATACAAACCTATTGTTGCAAAATTATTATCAAGTCTAAAACGTAATCTTTTGCGCTTTTCGAAGTATAACCTTGTAGGCTTAATTGTGAGTGCTTTCTTCATTGTTTTGCTCTCCCAAAGCCAAATTTATCTGTTCGATGACCCACCAACGCGGAATATAAATTCTACTCATTATACGTACTGAGGGGATAATATCTTTGTGGACCATCTTAAGTAGAGTTGAACGCGACACACACCCACTATATACACAATCTCTAACCTCATTAACACTGTAATACAATTTGTTTTGGTCAATTGCGTTACTCACGATTATAATACCTCCTTTTTTGTGATATGATACTAAATAACAATGTTAAATTCGTATGAGTACAAACACTCTGTTACACCTCCTTATATTGTTATACCTACAATATAAGGAGAACCGTTAAGAAACCGTTAAGATAACATAAAAATTTTAAAAAATTATGTTAGTACCATATATCACCATAACTAAATAAAGTAGGAGGGTACGGCATACATGATAAAATAAGCACCAAAACGATTATAAATTACAACTTATTCTGTGATTATGTATTATGGTCGTTATATCACCATACCTGCATAATTGCAGTACATCGGAGGCGTCATGTTTCAAAATTTTTGCCACGCAGGCTAAAACAAGTGCGCTTAGCATACGTACTCAGTACAAAAAACTTAGCACAATTCCTTGGCATAAAAAGCGGTAGTAATATAACTTTTTGGGAAACAGGTAAACAAAAGCCATCATTAGAGGCTTTAGAACTTTTCTGCTTTTCGTTTGGTATATCCGTTGATTGGCTTATGGGATATAGTTCTTCACCATACAATGACGAATTTCTTACACTAGCAGAAGAAGAACTGCTTAGTATTCCCAATCCATTTAATCCATCATTATTATATTTACCTCATCTGAAGTGGATACCGAATGAGTATTTGGATGCGAATTTGCGCAAAGCAACATATTCTTTTCCTGTAAGGGCTAACATCATCTTTTTACTACACAATTATCTATCTACATCGTTAGAAGCAATTAAGACACAAGAACAACTTTTAGGTGAGAATAGATCAACAATTTTAGACCAATTTACTCGATACTATAAGATGATTAAGCAAGCAAAAACTGCTCAACAAGCTATTAAACAGCATAATCTATACATCCAATCCCTGCATAAGCTATTGGAGCAAAAAAGCAACGCTGCTGTATTGTTCGATATTACCAAAGAATTTGAATAAAAGGAGCAATTTTTGCAGGTACTGCCTTGTTGAGGCAGTACCATGTAAAAATTGGCAGTAGCTAAAGCTACTGCCCTACGCAATGTTGTTTTGGCTGTCGTTTAAAGACGTCGACTACAACGTATTTATTGAAATGGAGAAATTTTTTCGGCAATCCCCTTATGGGGGGGACTGCCTGTAAAAATTTGCAGCAGCTCCAAGCTGCTGCCCTACGCAATATAATTTTGGCTGCCGGCTAGTGGCTTTGGCTGCACCGCTTGGGGAGGTCGGTCGCATTCCGCCTCCGGCGGCACCTGACAAGGCGGAATATCCGTAGTTGGTGTTACCGCATATAGTTCGCTGGCCGTCGCTACTACGACGGGCTCTAGGATCGGTGTACGCCATCATACGCTCAGATATTGGCTTTGAGCGACGTTGTATTATAGTTGCACGGTGCCAATAACCTAACACATTCTAACTATCTTTATTTCCCGCTACTTCATCCCTCAAATGGTGATAATTTGGTGTAGATTTTATAAATTTTTGGCGTGTTATGTGTTTTATATGACTTATTTTAGGTTCTGCTGTTGTTGATATTTGCTTAATTATTAGCATTTACTATATATGCTTTTGAGCTTTTGTGATTCGTAATCAGTAGGTCGCAGGTTCAAATCCCGTCAGTAGCTCCATTAAAAAATCAAGCACCCATGCGGGTTTCGCATGGGTGCTGTTTTTGTGTAAAGCTAGTACCGCAAGCAGCAAAAAAGGCCCTGCTTGGGCAGAGTCAACACGGCTACGATTGCCGCTAGAACTGCTCAAGCAGAGCCTTAATCTTGAGAAAAGTATAACACATGAATTGCCGAAAAGCAATTCTAAGTTCTCTCCTAGCATTAATTTTACTTCCGTATCCTAATATTATATTCTATGTTCGCTTAACGCACTATTTCAATGAAAATACTTGATAAAATTCAGATTAAGCACTATAATAGGCACATAAATTTCAGTAAAGAATATAAAAGGGGGTGCAAGTTCGCAAATGACACAATTAGAGAAAATAAGAAAAGCCAAATGTTTTCTTCAAGAGGATGTAGCTAAAGCTAGTGGAGTCAACACCAGCATCACGGATGTTGGTCCGAAACTAACTGTTGCTAACGACTCAAAGACAGAAAACAAAATCATAAATTTGCGTAAGTCTCTGAACACTTTAGCCAACGACGAGGGTGAAGAAATATCGCAATTTTTTCAAGCCAACCTAGACGCAGGCATTATTGATGAGGATATGCTGCATATTTTTGACGACTACATCAATGGCGAGGAGAACGCAATGGGCAAAGATACTAGCGACAAGGGCGAAGAACCTAGCGACAAGGGCAAAGAACCACTCCCGCAGTTTTATCAAGCTATGATAGATGCCGGGGTTATCACCGCTGATGACCTGCGGGAGTGGAATAGCTACCTTGAGGACGAAAAAGGCGAAGAAAACACAACGGACGTAGATGGCGACGACGGCGAAATTGAAAATCTGATAAACACCCAAACGCTTGAAAAAGACGCAGAGGCAGCTACTGAAGCCGAAGATAAGCTGATGAAAATAATCGACCTTCTTGGCGAGGAAGAGCAGAAGCAGGTTAAAACTTATCTTACAAAACACCAAACCGATAAGGAATTTTTGCTCGGCCTGTTAGGGAAACACCCAAAACTTTTGTTCTCCGAGGTCTAAGATAAATCATCAAAGAGCGGCACAAGACTTATTTATTATGTTATCAGCGATGCCGACGAACGCCCCGCGAGAATTGCAAAGATGCTGAAACCGCTGCTCTTTAAACTTCAAGTTTTAGAGAATGGCAGCGATGTTATCGGGAAACTCGACGAATACAACAAGGAACTCAAGAAAGCAGCAGACGTTGCAAGAAAAGAGATTCTTGGAATTAAAGACGATGGCGAAGAAGATGACAAATACAAAAGCGAAATAACTATCGACGACTATGACGATTATCTCGCAGAAGTAAAAGAAGAAGAAGGTCGAGAGTATGCTAACGAAGTCGAGAATCTACTGTCCTCTGATGCTATTCTTAAAGATGTCAAGGATAAGGCGCTTGTGCTGGACGACGGAACCTTACTGGTCAAAGAGGATGGTAGCCTACTTACTTGGGATGTTTTTATTCGCATAATCGTATTCCGAGACTTGCAGCTAGATTATAATATAAACCTTGAGAGGCTCGAAAAAGAGTTTAATTTATTCGACGACGAGCTGGATATAGTCAAGGACTATTACTATACGCTTTGGGATAAATTCCAAGGACAAGAAAAAAGACAGCTCTCAGATGCACGCTCGAAAGTCCTTGACGAAATAAAAGGAAAGGAAAATGAGAAGCCTCAAGAGCAAACTGATGCTGTCGACACAGACGGTGTAGAAGGCAACATCAAGCAAGAAGATGTGGAAGCGGCTGCCGCGCTCGTGTTAGAGTGGGGCGAGAAATTTTTTTAAGCGGAGAAACGAGGGGAGCAAAGCTTTGAAAGCATATCCTAGATGGGGCGACGAAAATATGTTAGACTTATGATAAGATGAAAATGGAGGTGGAAGTAATGAGCCTATACGAACTACCAGAGAACCTAATCAAAGCAATAGTGGACGAGGGAATGAAAACGGCGTGGAAGGAGAGCCTGTCACTCCCGACGGAGGCAGCCAGAACCCGAGCGAAGGCAATAATCCGCAAGCGGATAATGGAGAGCAGGGGGTTGAGGGCGTTCCCAGAGGACGCGCAAATGGCAGCAAGGATGTTTCTGGAGGTGGGACCGTTGCTGGCGGAGCACGAGGCAATCAGCAAGGCGGTCAAAAAACATCCGATGCTTCGCAACGCGGCACCGGAGATTCTGGACCAGAGCGAGGCGAACGCACTGGCAGGAGCGGAGTTTCCGTTCGCGACAAGCAGAGCCAAGGATTTTCTGAACATACTTCTGGGCAGAATGAGGTTGAGCGTCAATCCTCCGATGAAGCTACCGAAAGATTAAAACGACAACAACAAGTAAAAGATGATACGCCAATTAAGGCAGCGGACGAAGCTAACATAGCTGAAACGCTGCCTTTGTTGTATTCGGAACAGCACGAAGATATAAAGGCGATAGAAAAGCGTCTGTACTCCAATGGCAAGTCCTATGAAATTGGCGTGTACACAATTGCTTTTAGAGGTCTGTTCGGACATAAGCAAGGTGGATTAAGAGAATATATGCGCATGCCAAAGCCCCTTCTGATGGAATAATCAAAAATAAAATCATAAAAATATTGGCGTAAACATGCTGAATATGATATAATGATTTTGGTAGATGTCATAACATTTTCCGTGAACATTCCACCTTAATGTTTTTTTGTTTAACGTTTACCACCTTTTTTCAGCAAAACCCCACGGCGAAAGCTGTGGGGTTTTTGTGTCGTGCGAGTTAATCTCTGGGGTTTTCGTTCTCCCATTTATGGACAGCATCCTTGAACGCCATTACGCTGATGATTTTGGCTACACTTTCGCCTTTTCTGAAGCCTTTGCCACGTCCGCCGTAAAGATTGATAACTTTGTACAACTCCTCGGCAAAAGGTTTTACGGTAGCCTCGATGATAGCATCGGTCTGTTGTTCTCTTTCAGCCTCAAGCATTTTAGCCTTGGATTTTTCGCCTCCGCGCAATTCGGCAATGAAATTCTTTACCGCGATACGCTCGGTATCAGTCAGCTTAAAGGATGTTACCCTTGCTCCAGCGGGGAGCTCTCTTTTACGGCCTGCACCCTCTCTGGCAGCGCCGGCTTTGATAGAATTTTTAACATTTTCCATAACAAATACCTCCTTGTCTTACAAACGGTAATAATGAATTTGAAATTTCTATAATTATAATACTACGCTCGAGAAAATATGTCAACTATAAAATGAGAAAAATATGATAAGGTAATACTAAAAGAGCGACTTGCTTTTGTAATTGTCTATGTGAAGCTATATTCTCATAGTAGCAGTCAGTCTGCAATAAAAAAGCCGTTGGTCAAACCAACGGCTTAGTAAATTCTGGTGGAGATAAGCGGGATCGAACCGCTGACCTCTTGAATGCCATTCAAGCGCTCTCCCAGCTGAGCTATACCCCCATATTATATATCTATCTTACAAAAGAGAGCGGTGTTTGTCAAGTAAGCAAAAGCATTATTAATCCGCAAAGTAACGTATGAGCAGAAATGTTTCATACAGTATAAAGCAGATATACTTTAAAAATTGCTATATAATTTAATTTCCTGCTTGATGCCATTATGTAAAATTAAAGCCGAGAATCTGCGGGGAGGCAGCAGCTGCTCAAGAAAATATATTGTGCATAATTTATTTCGCAAGCTTAATGATAGTCCGGGTGGAATTTTAGTCAAAAATTTGACTAAATGCGTGAAAAGTATTAAAATATAAACGTTGTATTAGCTTCGTTGAAAAGAATAAAACATAGTGATTTAATAGATATTAAAAATAAAAGGAGTATCAGAATGAGTCAAAATTTCTTGGAGCGCTGTAATGAAAAAATGCAGTCATTATATGATTGTTGCGGAAAAAAAGTAAACGAATTGTATGCTAAGCTGGCAGAAGAAGTGCAATCATTATATAATCACTGTAAAGCACAGGCAAGCGAACTGGTTGCCAAGCTGTTAGAAAAAGTGCAGTTATTATACAATGGCTGTTTAGAAAAAATAGTTGCGATTATTGCTCAGGTGAAGGCCGTAATAGCTGTTGCCGCAGCTGTTGCAAAAATTCAACTGGCTATGGTCGATCGTCGTGTGCGTCTGCAGGTTATGAGCTTTGTAAATAAGGTGCAGGCTAAGCAGCAGGAGCTTGTTGAGCGTATTCAGGCTAAAAAGCGTAGGGTTGTAGGACGTATGAAAGCACGCTATCATGCGCTGAGCAGTACATGGCGCCGCAATCAGCATTTCACCTTCTGCTTTATTCCGGCAGACGGTCAGAATATCGCTAAAACCCATGTAAAAAAGACTCATTTGAAATATGCTATGACAGCAGTTGCTTCATTCCTTGTTTTTGTGTCCTGTACTATCGGTGTACTGGCTCATTTTGCTGTGCAAAACGAGCAGCAGAAGCAGGAGCTGGCTGCTTATAAGCAGAATAAATCCGAGCAGGAGCAGACTATCAGACAATTACGCCTGATGGCAGAAACTAACCAGAAGAAGCTGGCAGCTTTGTCTAAGCTGGAAGATCAGGTTCGCAGCCAGATGGAAAAAAGCGGTGCACAGCTTCCTCCTAAGAGCAATGCTTCCGATTACGCAGGTCAGGGCGGTCCTGTATTGGGTTCTGCTAATCCGGCAAACATTGTACTGGAGCAGGAAAAGAACATTGGTCTTGAGGCTGATGCGAAAAAAGTTGATTTGGAAAATTTGCTGAGCGCTATTGAAGCTGAGAACTATCGTCGTGAGGTTACTCCGAGCCAATGGCCTACCAGTGGCGGTTATATTTCCTCTTCTTTCGGCGGTCGCGCTAATCCCTTTGGCGGTTATGGCCGTGATTGGCATCCTGGTATTGATATTGCCACTGATTATGGCGAGCCGGTTTATGCCAGTGCAGCAGGCTATGTACAGCAGGCAGGCTGGTATGGCGGTTATGGAATTTATGCACGTATAAACCATGATTATGGCTATCAGACAGCATATGGTCATATGAGCCGTGTTGTCTGCCGTGCAGGACAATATGTGAAAAAAGGCGAGATTATCGGTTATGTCGGCAGCACCGGCTACAGCACCGGTCCGCATCTGCATTTTGAGGTTATTCATTATGGCGAGCAGGTTGATCCTTCCAGCCTGATGTAATTGTGACTGATAACCAGATATTGAAAATTTTAAGTTCGTCGTGCTTTGTGCGACGAATTTTTTTAAGTAAAAAAGAAATAAATTTCAGAAATATTGTTTACATATGTTCTGACAAATGCTACAATGAGGATAACGAAAGGAGCGGATGAACTATGCTTACTTTAGAAATGCTGGAAAAAATGCTTTTGGCAGCAGCAGTTGAGCTTGAAGAAAAAAGCAAAATGCTGTGCGAGCTGGACAGCGTAGCCGGTGACGGTGACCATGGCGTTACTATTGCGCGTATGGCAGAATCCATGAAAAACAAGGTAGAAGCGCATGATAGTGCTAATATTAAAGATTTGCTTGATGATTTGAGCATGGCTTTTATGAACAGCAACGGCGGCAGTGCAGGACCTTTATGGGGCACTGTTTTTGGCGGACTTGCCGATGCTGCACCTGAGGATGCTAAGGAAGTTTCTTTGGAAGAGCTTCAAGCTATGCTGGCTCAGGCTAAAGAGGATTTTGAGGATATTTCCAAAGCTAAAATCGGTGATAAGACGATGGTTGATGCTCTGTATCCTGCACTTGAAGCAGGTATGACTGCCGAAGGTGATGCGAAGGCTGTCTTTGCTGCTATGGGCAAGGCAGCAGCCGAGGGCGCAGAAAAAACTGCTGACATGGTAGCACGCTTCGGCCGTGCTAAAAACGTCGGTGAACGCAGCCTGGGTACTAAGGACCCAGGTGCAACGTCTATTTCTATTCTGCTGACAGCAATGGCTGCGGCAATTTGATTTGCTGATAAAGCGCAGGCTTAAAAAACAATAAAATAAATAAAAACGGAGGCGTCATTATGCAAAAATTCATTAACAATCCGGAAAATCTGACAAGTGAATTATTGGAAGGTCTTGTGTTATCTAATCCTGATATCATCACTCTGGAGCAGGGAAACCTCATTGTAAACAAGAAGTTGGCAGAGGCAGACCGTGTAACTATCGTAACCTTGGGCGGAACCGGCCATGAGCCTGCTATCAGCGGCTTTGTCGGCGAAGGTATGATTGATATTTCTGTTGCAGGTAATATTTTTGCTGCACCCGGTCCTCAGGCTTGCGTAGAAGCAATTAAGATGGCTGATAAAGGTCGTGGCGTACTTTTCGTTGTACTCAACCATGCAGGTGATATGCTGACCGGCAACCTGACCATGAAACAGGTGAAAAAACTGGGCATTAATGTTGTTAAGGTTGTAACTCAGGAAGACGTTGCCAATGCTCCGCGCGAAAACGCTGACGACCGCCGTGGTCTGGTTGGCTGCGTTCCTCTGTACAAGATTGCCGGTGCTGCAGCTGCTGCAGGCAAATCCTTGGAAGAGGTTGCTGCTATTGCACAGAAATTTGCTGATAACATGGCAACTATTGCTGTTGCTACTAAAGGTGCTACTCATCCCGCAACCGGTATGGAAATCGCTCATATTGCCGAAGGCACTATGGAAATCGGCATGGGCCAGCATGGTGAAGGCGGTGGCGGTACTCAGCCGATGAAATCTGCTGACGAAACAGCTGCAATTATGATGGACGCTCTGCTAAAGGATCTGGACGTAAAAGCAGGCGAAAAGCTGATGGTCGTTATCAACGGCAGCGGTGCTACTACTCTGATGGAACAGCTGATTGTTTTCCGTGCCTGCCATAAGCTGTTGGCAGAAAAAGGTATTGAGGTTGTGGCAAGTGCTGTAGGCGAAATCCTTACCGTACAGGAAACCGCAGGCTTCCAGATGTTCATTGCGCGTATGGATGACGAGCTGCTTGGCTACTGGAATGCTCCGTGCCGCACTCCGTACTATAGAAATTAAGCAGGTGACTGAATATGGCAGATAAAGAAGGTAATGTACTGGCAAAAGATTATGGCATCGGCATTGCTCCGCCGGAGCGTCCGTTCCCGGTAAAGGGGCACGCATCCGCAGGCTGGGGCATGCAATCTCGTCTGGGACAGATTTTTGCTGATGACGGCCGCACTATTATGCTGGCCTTTGACCATGGCTATATCATGGGCTCTACCGCAGGTTTGGAACGTCTTGATCTGACAATTCCGCCGCTGATGCAATATGCGGATTGCCTGATGGCAACAAGAGGTGCTTTGCGTACCTGCATTCCCGCTAACCATCACAAGGCTGTTGCCCTGCGCTGTACTGCTGACACTAGCGTACTCAAGGACGATATGAGCTTTGGTAATGTCGGCGTTGAAATAGAAGATGTTATCCGCATGAATGCTTCCTGCATGGCAGTTCAATGCTTTGTAGGCTCTGCAGGTGAGCTTGACTCCCTGCGCAATTTGTCTTATTATGTAAATATGGGCGAACGTTTTGCAATTCCTGTTCTCGGTGTTGTAGCAGTTGGCAAGGAGATGGAGCGTACTACGCGTTATTTCTCCCTGGCTACACGTCTGCTGGCCGAAACCGGCGCACATATCATCAAAACATATTATTGTGATAACTTCGAACAGGTTACTGCTGCATGCCCCGTACCTATCGTAATTGCCGGCGGCAAGAAGATTCCTGAGCGCGACGCACTGGAAATGGCTTATCGTGCCGTAAACGAAGGCGCAGCCGGTGTTGATATGGGACGCAACGTTTTGCAGGCTGCCGCACCGAAGGCTATGCTGCGTGCAATCCGTATGGTTGTACACGAAAACGCAACGCCGGAAGCAGCTTACCATGCTTATGAGTTATGGCAGAAGGATGTGGATTAAATGAAAGAATTTATGCATGTCGGCGTACCGACGACTGTTGCAAGAGAAGGCGAGATTTATGCAGAAGGCATAAAAACGCATCTCATTACTCCTGATACCAATGAATTTCATATTGAATACCTGCGTTTCGAAAAAGATACTCCGTTGCCGGAAGAGCTGCAGACCTTAGTGCATGTAGCTTATAAGGTTGATGACCTTGATAAGCAGCTGGCAGAAAATAAGGTTATTGTTGAGCCCTGGATGGCTGATGAGCATACCCGCATTGCTTTCATCATGAAGGATGGTATCCTGTTCGAATTAATGGAAGAAGTTAAATAAATGCTATCGGTTCATGAACGGGCACAGCTTGTAGCTGCTGCCCGTTTATATTATGAAAGCAATCTGACGCAGGCGCAAATTGCGCAACGCCTTAATGTGTCACGTCCATCTGTCAGCAAGATGCTGGCAAGAGCGCGTGAGCTGGGAATTGTGCATATCGAAATCCGTGCCGGAGATGAGGGAAAGGCGGATTTGCTGCAGCGTCTGCAATCTAAATATGCCTTGGCCGGTGGCTGTGTGCTTACAGATGAACAGGACGCATTGACGCAGGCTATGCATTATCTTATGGCTGAAACAACGGCTGACAAGAGCTTGGCTCTGGGCTGGGGTTATGCCTTGGGCGAGGTTGTGCTGAAGGCTGCGGACTGCAGCAGTTATACGCAGGACGGTATGGTATATCCGCTGATCGGTACGGCGAATTTTCCTAATAAGGGTTATCATCCGGATGAGCTGGTGAAAATATGGGCAAGCGCCTGTGGCAGAAGCTGTTATATGCTTGGCTGCAGTGCTTTTCCTGATTCCGAGGAGGAACGCGCCGGGTTGGAAAGCCGTTCTGTCTATCAGCAGCTTCTACAGCAATGGCAAAGTCTGGATGCTGCTGTTGTTTCAGTTTGCGATTATCCTGCCGTGCCCGATGAAGCAACGGCAACCCGTTTCGGTAATGCGTTGGAACAGCAAAAGGCCGTAGGAAGCTTTTTGTCATATTATTATAATCAGCGCGGTGAATTCATCAGCGGTAATAATGATTACTGTTTGCATATTCCGCTGGCGCAGCTGCGCCGTTGCAAGAAGCTGATAGGCATTGGCTTGAATGCCGGTAATAAGGCGTTGGTGGGTGCTTTGGCAACAGGTCTTTTTACGCATCTTATTGTCAGCGAAGAGCAGGCTAAGGCTTTGCTGAAATAATTTCATTGAGGATTGACTGCCTCACACTATAGGTGTGGGGCAGTTTTACTTTTCACAGCAGAACATGTAACTTTTTATACAGTAAATATACATTGAAAACAGAAATGAGGAAATTTTTTCAAAAAACTTTACAAATAAAGTATAAAAGCATAAAATAACCTTAACTACATTTATACGAAATTTGTAGCATGGAAGGATGGTAGAAAATGATTTCTCTCAAAAGCAACAAAATTAAAGCATTGGCAGCCGGTCTGATGCTGACCCTCGCCTTGGGGGCATTAGGCTGCGGCGGTGACAAAAAGGAAGCAGGTGCAAAGGCTGAAAAAGTTAATGTAGGCATTGTACAGCTGGTTGAGCATGAGGCGCTTGATGCAGCTAACAAGGGTTTTATTGACGGTCTGGCATCTAAGGGTTATAAGGAAGGTCAGAACATTACTTTTGACAAACAAAATGCTCAGGCTGACCAGTCTAATCTGCAGAACATTGCTCATCGCTTTGTAAACAATAAGGTTGATTTGATTTGTGCTATTGCAACTCCTGCGGCACAGACGGTAGCAAATGTTACCAGTAATATTCCTATCGTTGCTACTGCGGTAACTGACTACAAAACCGCTAAGCTGGTTAAGGATAATGCTAAACCGGGCACTAATGTAACCGGTACAACTGATATGAACCCTGTTTCCGAGCAGCTGGATTTGCTGCTGAAGCTGGTTCCGAATGCTAAAACCATCGGCACAATTTATTGCTCCAGTGAGGTTAACTCCCAACTGCAGGTTGAGTTGCTGAAGAAGGCTGCAGCTGCTAAGGGAATTACCGTAAAGGAAGCTACTGTTTCTACTGTTAATGATATCCAACAGGCTGCCCGTAGCCTGGCAGGTGATGTACAGGCAGTATATGTGCCTACCGACAATGTATTGGCTTCCGCTATTCCTACTCTGATTAGTGTAACCGAGGAAGCAAAACTGCCGGTTATTTGCGGTGAAGGCGGCATGGTAAGAGCCGGTGGTCTGGCAACATTGGGTGTTGATTATTACCAGCTCGGCTTCCAAACCGGTGTGATGGCTGCTGATATTCTGAGCGGTAAAGCAAAACCGGCTGATATGGCTATTCAGGCACAAAAAGAATTTAAGCCTACCATCAATCTTAAGGAAGCAGCTAAGATTGGTTTGAAGGTTCCTGAAGATTTACTTAAGGGTGCAGATGTTATTAAATAATTAAAATTTGGAGCCTGCCGTTAAAAAAGCAGGCTCTTTTTTCGCTAAGAAGATTGGGAGGAATTGGGAAATGATTAGTTTGTTGATACCTACAGTGGCACAGGGCTTGCTGTGGGCGTTGATGGCTCTTGGTGTATATGTAACATTCCGAGTGCTGGATATTGCTGATTTGACGGTAGAAGGCAGCTTTCCGCTGGGCGCGGCAACAGCTGCTTCCATGATGGTTGCAGGCTTCGGTCCTCTGGCCGCACTTTTGGGTGCCTGCGTTGCCGGTATGCTGGCAGGTATTATAACCGGCATTTTGCATACTAAAATGAAAATACCTTCTCTGTTGGCCGGCATTTTGACAATGATTGCTTTGTATTCCGTTAACCTGCGCATTATGGGTAAGGCTAACTTATCCCTGCTTGGTGTGGATACTACCTTTAAAATTGCCAAGTCTATGATGGACCTGTCAATGGCGCAGACGACGCTTGTTGTTGGTCTGGCTGTAACTGTTCTGGTGGGCTGCTTCATGTACTGGTTCTTTGGTACGCAGATTGGCGCTGCTATTCGTGCTACCGGCTTCAACCAGCAGATGATCCGTGCTCAGGGCGTAGATACCGATGTAACGATTATCCTTGGCTTGCTCATCAGTAACGCTCTGGTTGCTGTTTCCGGTGCTCTGGTTGCACAGTCCAACGGCTTTTCCGATGTCGGTATGGGTACCGGCACAATCGTTATCGGTCTGGCATCCGTTATTATCGGCGAGGTGCTTTTCGGTACACGCAGCTTTAAAAACTGCTTGATTTCCGTAGTTTTAGGCTCCATTGTTTATCGTATTGTAATTGCAGTTGTACTGGCTATGGGTATGCCGCCAAACGATCTGAAGCTCTTTACCTCAGTGCTGGTGGCAATTGCTTTGTCCATGCCGCTGATTAAAAGTAAATTCGGTGCCAGAAAGGCGGTGCGTTAAATGCTGCATGTAGAACACGTTTCCAAAACATTTTTCCCGGGAACTATCAATGAAAAGAAGGCTCTGCAGGATTTATCTCTGCATCTGGAGCCCGGTGATTTTGCTACAGTTATCGGTGGTAACGGTGCCGGCAAATCTACTACGCTGAATGCGATTGCCGGTGTATTCCCGATAGATAAGGGCAAGATTATTATTGACGGTGAGGATATTACCAAAGAGCCGGAGCATAAGCGTGCCAAATATATCGGCCGTGTATTCCAGGATCCGATGCTTGGTACTGCTGCCGGTATGATGATAGAAGAAAATCTTTCTCTGGCGGCCCGCCGCGGAGAAACTCCCGGCTTGGGCTGGAGTCTTTCCAGCGATCAGCATGACCGTTTTTATGAGCTGCTGAAGGAGCTTGATTTAGGTCTGGAGGACAGAATGACTGCTAAGGTCGGTCTTTTGAGCGGTGGTCAGCGTCAGGCACTTACCTTGCTGATGGCAACGTTGAAAAAACCGAAGCTGCTGCTTTTGGACGAGCATACGGCAGCGCTGGACCCCAAAACTGCGGCGAAGGTGTTGACGCTTACGGAAAAAATTGTAACCCGTGATCAGCTGACAACGCTGATGATTACCCATAATATGCGCGATGCTTTGCGTTACGGCAACCGACTGATTATGCTGCATAACGGCAGAGTAATTATCGACGTTAAGGGAGAAGAAAAGCAGCATTTGCAGATAGCCGATTTGTTGGATATGTTTGAAAAGGCAAGCGGCTCCGAGATGGCAAGTGACCGGTTGCTGCTTGGCTGATAGCCTAAAATTCTTGGGGGGGTAGACATAAGTTTACGATAGGTAAACGAGAGTACCATAAAAAATAATTTTAGCATTTCACTAGAAATTTAATAGCTTCATAACTAAAATATAGAGGAAAGTAAATAAAATATATGAAAAAACTCTTGCGAAATCTGAAAAACGTGGTAAACTTTAAATAAGTGCTTTATTAGTTTAAAAAAATTTGTTGCAAGTAAACCGAAAGGCGGTGCTAGGAAATTGCAAGAGGAAATTAAACTTATTGGTCGCAGAATCCGTTTGCTGCGTACCGCAAAAAATCTGACACAAACAGGGTTGGCAAAGGAGATGGGGATTTCCCAGACACACCTGTGTAATATAGAGTGTGGCCGTGTTCCTGTAACTCTGCCCAATCTGCTTAAGCTGCATAGCTTATTAGAGTGCAACATGAGCAGTTTCTTTGTTGATTTAGATGAACAGGCTGATGCCAAAGATAAAGATATCAGCTTGGAAGAAGTTCTGCAAATTGTAAAGTTGTTAAAACAAAAAGGTTAAGCACTTCTGCTTTACGAGGAGAGAGAGAATTTTAAATAGCCGGTGCAAGGTGAGTGAGAGTTCCTTGCACCGGCTATTTTTTATGTGGTTTAAAGGTGTTGGATAGCTTTACTTACTCTGTAATCTGCTTTGTGCTATAATTAAAAATAGCAGGAAAAAAATTTATATATAAAGCGTTTGTTGATAGGAGAATAATTATGGCTACAGTAAAAACACAGGCGCACTGCCTGCTGGCCGGTGCAGCAGCTGCCGCTGTCTGCGCCTGGCCTTGGGCGCAGGGCAGTTTGGCGGCTGATTTTATACATCATACGGCATTGGCTGCGACGATTGGCGGCTTGGCAGATTGGTGGAGTGTGACGGCACTGTTTAAGCGTCCGCTCGGTATCAATGCGCCCGGCACCGATGTACTGCGCAATAATTATGAGCGCCTGACAACAGGTTTGGCGGATTTCGTGAGCAATGACCTGCTGACGGCGGAAAATGTTATGCAGGCTGTCGGCAGGGAAAATTTTGCCAAGCTGCTGTTGGTACATTTTGCGCAGCAGCAGAATGTGGAGCGCCTGTGGCAGACGGTACGTCCGTTGGCGCAGCATGCGCTGCGCTCGCTCAATACAAGGCAGGTAGAACAGCTTTTGCTTTCGGAGCTGCCTAAGTATATTGCCAGCCTGCGTATTCCGGAGATTTTGGTGGACGCACTGCAGAAGGCTGTGGCCAACGGCAGCTTTAACGGTATTTGGCAGCTGCTGACGCAGGAGGCCAAGCAGATTCTGCATAAGCCGGAATTTACCGCTTTGCTGGAAGGCTTGGCGCAGATGGCGGAGGAAGAATATAACAAGGACAGTCTGTTGCGTAATTTGTTTGTGAGCGGGCAGGCAGCAAAGCTGGTGCCGCTTTTTGTGCAGGAGCTGGAAAAAGCTTTGGACGCATTGGCAGATCCTGCAAGTGAGCTGCGGCGACAGCTTGATAATTGGCTGTTGGCGCGCATGGAGGATTATCGTCATGATATTGCTTTTGCGGACTGGCTCAACAGCAAGTTGTCACAGTTGGTAACAGCGAAGGCACTGGCTTTTAAAGAGCTGCTGCAAACGCAGGACGTAGATATTTTATTGACTTTGCTGCAAAAGAGGCTGCAGCTGCTGGCTGACAGCGATACGGAGCAGAGCAGGCTGGACGGTGCGTTGAAGGAGCTGCTGCTGCAGGCCTTGTCAATGCAGCATGATACGGTATATGATTTGGTTTTGGCTAAGCTGCATAGCTATGACAGGGATGTATTGATTGCGAAAATGGAGCAGCGCGTGGGCGATGATTTGCAAAATATCCGCAAGAGCGGCACCTGCATCGGCGGCTTGATGGGAGCGGTGCTGTTTATTATTGCGACGATGGGAGAAAGGCTGGTGGGGTAGGATGAATAGCCTGAAAAAACATTGGACATATGCAGACAGTGTTTTTCTTGCTTCCGGTGAAATCTATCTGCTTTTCTTATATCTCAGGCTGCATTATGCCGGGCTGTACATGGGGCACTTCGGCGAGCTTAAGTGGGATTGGCTGATTTTGGGTTACTATATGGCGGAAGCGGCGCTGATTGGCAGCTTTGCGGATTGGTTTGCCGTGACTGCTGTGTTTAAGGTGCCATGGATATGCCGTCTGCTGCCGTTTATGGCCAAGCATACGGCGATTTTGCCGCGTAGCAGAGAGGGTTTTGTGCGTGGCTGCGGTCAAATGGTACAGCAGGAGTTTTTGACGAAAAAGGCCTTGCTGCTGCAAAAAAAGCAGCTGGTAATTCTGGATAAATTTATAGCTTATCTGGAAAAGCCGGAGAACAAGGCGCGTTTGCAGGGGTTGCTGACCAATTTTGCCGAAGGCGTTCTGCATAAGCTCGATACGCAGGCTTTAAGCAGGCAGCTTGAGGGTAAAATAAAAACAGCCTTGGCTGACGTAGAAGCCAACGAACAGCTTGATAAGCTGTTTAAAGCCTTAGCTGCACAGCGTAGGGATGAGCAATGCTACGAATGGCTGCTGCAGCAGCTGGTTACCCTGGCGGAATCTTCTGCTATCAGAGAGCGTGTTCGCCGAGAGCTGCAAAAGCAGGTGGAAAAGTGTGGCAGCGAAGGCTTGTGGAGCAGCCTGAAGCTGTGGGCTGCCAAAAAGCTGGATGTTGTTAATGTTGATGATGCAACAGATGCCATTTGCCGTGCCTTAGTGGGAACTGCTCACCGTCTGCAGGATGATGAGCAGTGGCGCTCCTGGCTGTATGCGCAGCTGCAGCGTGTTGCAGGCAGTGTTTACGGTACGCAAGCGTGGCATGAGCTGGTGCAGTCACTGCAGAATCGTGCTTTGCATGATATTTCTCTGCAGTTTGCCTTGAAGCAGCTTTTGGATAATATGATTAAAGCTTTGTGCCGTCCGCTGGCGCAGGAAGGCGGTGCGGTAATGCAGCCGACGATTCTGCTGCAGGCTGTGCAAGAGGCTTTGGAAACTATTGAAACGGATTTACGTTCCGACGCACAGTTTAAGGCCAAGGCAGAGGCGTATCTGCAGCATATACTTGGCTTGGGACTGCTGCAGGCTCAGACGATGCTGGGAGATATCGTGGAGCGCATTTTGCAGGCAATGGTTGATGAACGTTTGACGGAGATGGTGCGAAGTAAGGTTAATACCGATATGCAACGTATTCGCCTTAACGGTACGGTTATGGGTGCCTTTTTGGGAGCAATTTTCTATCTGCTGAAATGTGCCTGGTAAGAAAAAGATGCTGCCGGTCAGCCGGCAGCATCTTTTTGTGTACTTCTAAGCGGCAGCACTGGTGCAGGGTGGCTTTGCAAGGTAATTTTATCCGGTGTGAATGTTAATGTAATTGTCAAGGTCACGGATAATGCAGTGTGTCCCCATGCTGCTGATAGTTTCGTAAAAATAGGTTATATATTCGTACAACTTGTAATGTGCAAAAAGTTCTGCAACCTCATGTCCGGAAAGCTGTTTGTAAAAGCGGTAGCGTTCCATGCATCCGATAATTAAAATAGCTTCTTTATTCATTTAAGTCATCTCCTCCGGATAGGTAAACTCATCTGTTTTTTTCAGCTTCTCGGTACATTTGTGCCAAAATCAGAGGACTATATTGCCAAAGTCCGGATGATTGGTCAGCAAGCTGTGCATAGAAGCATGATTGGTAAAATTTATGAATCAGTTGATGTGCTGACATCGTTTCGTCCTGCATAAGCCGTTCTAGTATCTGTGGTACGAGCTGCGTGAGAAAAATACTGAAATCTTTACTTTCCATGGTCATGCCTCCTCATAAGTTAGTTAAGAGAAAACTATATGTTTTGGTAGTGGTTACCGGTTTATGAAGATTGATAAGAGAACATCTGATACACATAAATGATAGTCCAATCAATTATCATTTATAATATATATACAGTTAAACAGATATTTCTTTAACTTATTATACAAAAGAATTCTAAAAACTGTCAATAAAGTACCATTTATAAGTATGCTGGCAGAAAAAATAATTTGTAATAATTTTTTCGGTAAATAAAAAAGCTCCAAGCCAAAGGCTTGAAGCTGATAAGCATAAATGGAGCGGGTAACGAGAATCGAACTCGCGACACTCAGCTTGGGAAGCTGATGTTCTACCGCTGAACTATACCCGCAGGTAAAAATACTATAACTCTATTATATACTATAACAGGTAAAGTTGCAAGTATGAGGCAGTGCTGAGGGCTTTGCGACGAGCAATTGTAGTTGTCAGAAAAACTTTAAAATTTTTTCGAGAATACTGTATACAAAATACAAAAAAGTGCTATAATAGATAGCAGATGAGGGAAAAAACCCACAGGCTGTAAAAATACAGCAGCAAATAAAAAAATAAAAAGTGCGAATGCATGGAGGTGAGTTACTATGTTTAGTGCCGCTGGTGTTAGCTTAGTTTTCTTAGGCGTCCTGACTGTTATGTGCATTTTTGAATAATTGTAATGAGGGAACGCCTCTGACCACGCTTTGAGCTGTGGGCAGAGGCGTTTTTATTTTGCTTGTAATTCTGTTTTTGTTAAGCTAATCCCTTGCGGTGGCTGTCATCCCAGCCTACCAGGTCCTTGATGACTTCGGAGGCAATAATCAGTCCTGCTACCGAAGGTGTGAAGGCATTGCTGCCGGGCAGCGCACGGCGTTTGGGTGTTTCGGCGTGACATTCGCTTTCTATTTCCTCATTTATAGGTAAAAGCGGCAGCTCCTGCGAATAAACAACCTTTAGTTTTTTAATGTTGTTTTTCTTCATAGCCTGGCGCATAACACGCGCTAAGGGGTCAACCTTGGTTTTATAGATATCTGCTACCTCGAACATGGCAGGATTAACCTTGTTGCCTGCTCCCATGCTGCTGATAACCGGTACGCCTGCTGCCTTGGCTGCAAGTACGATAGCAATTTTGGCTGCCACTGTATCTACGGCATCGACAACGTAATCATATTGTGAGAAATCAAATTCATGCTGATTTGCCGGCAAAAAGAAGCATTGGCGGCAATTTACGTTGGCATCGGGGTTGATGCTCGCAATACGTTTGGCCATGACTTCAACCTTAGGCTGGCCGACAGTATCAAGGGTAGCGATAATCTGACGGTTGAGATTGGTGAGAGCAACGGTATCGTTATCAATGAGGTCAAAGCTGCCGACACCGCTGCGGGCGAGTGCTTCAACTGTATAACCGCCTACACCGCCGATACCGAAAACAGCGACATGGGCATTCTGCAGACGCGTAATTGCTTCGCTGCCGAAGAGCAGCTCTGTACGTGAAAATTGGTTAAGCATATGAATCTCCTTGCGTGGTATTTATTGGTTTGGATATCGGAAGCTTAAGCTGCTAAGCTGATTTCTACCTTTACACCGTCCTTAAGATCTTCTGGCTTCTGGTCTGAAGTAACAGTGATTTTAGTGCCGTCAATGCTGCTTATCTTACCGCTGAAGGGTGCAGGTGTTTCGGCAGCCTTAATGTTTACCGGCATGCCTGCCTTAAGCTTCTTGGTCTGGGCTGCGCTGACATTCAGCGTTATACTGCAGCTGTCGACAGCTTTGATGTGCAGGATTACCTGATCCTTTTGTACGGTAGCATTATTAGCGGCCTGCAAATCGGTAATGATGCCGGTGCAGGGGCTGTTGCCTTCATTTTTTTCCTGCTGTGCTTTTGCAGCGGCCTGCTGTGCCTTGAGCTGTACAATGAGCTTTTGCTGTGCATCGATTTCTGCCGGAGAAGCTGGCTTGAAGCTGACGCTTACGCTGCTTGCTGCCTGCAGCTGTGCGATAGCGCGCTGCAGCTCGTCCTGGGCAGCCTGTGCCTGATTGCGTGAAACTGCGCCCTGCGCCAGCAAACTGTTCATCTTAGCGGCTTTTTGTTGTGCCGCTGCTACGTTGGCCTGCGCCAGAGAGGTGTCAGCAACCGGTGCTGCCGTTGGCGTGCCCTGCTGCATACGTTTTAAATCTGCTTCGGCCTTGGCAACCTGGGTTGCCAGGTCCTTAACCTGCTTATCCAGCTTTGCGTCACCGATAGCAAAAAGCGGCTGGCCCTTGCTGATGCGCTCGCCCTTTTCACTGATAAGACCTATGAGCTTGCCTGCTGTCGGAGCCTTGACTGCATAGGTGGGGATGCTGATTGTGCCTCTGCCAAGACTGTTATCAGCCTTTTGCAGACTGCAACCGCTCAGGCTGAAGGCTGTGAGGCAGACGGCTGCCATACAACATAATATTTTTAATATCTTCATAGTAGATTCCTCGTTTCCTTGAAGTTAAAAGCCTATTGTACTTGTATATTATAGCGTAAGTTTGTGGCATTTGCATGACATTTTGCATAATTAGCCAGCTAAAAATTAAAAAGCTGCTGCCTCCGGCGTGAATGCCGAAAGCAACAGCTTTAATTGTATAGGTCAGATTTTATTTCTCAATCAGTGCCATACCAGCTTCGAGAGCCTTGGTATTAGCTTCTTCGGTTCCTTTCGGAACACGGTTCAGTACAGCCTTGAGAATTGCTTCTTTGGAAACGCATTTGGTGAGTGCAACTACTGCTCCCAGAGCAACGATGTTCGCAAACAGTGTCTTGCCGCAAACAGTGTTGGCAGTATGGGTGATAGGCAGATCAACGCGTTTGCCGTACTTGCCGGGAACATCAGTTACGAAAAGAGTATCGGTGATAACGGTGGTATGCTCATCGCAGTCGGCAATGAATTTGTTGGCAGCCTCCTGGCTCATTACCAGCAGAGTATCTGGGCAGATAACACGGCTGAAATAAATAGGCTCATCACTGATGATAGCTTCGGCCTTGGAGGAGCCGCCGCGGGCTTCCGGGCCGTAGGATTGGGATTGTACAGCCAGCTTGTCGTCTAAGAGGGCAGCTTCGGCTAAAATAATACCAGCAGTGATCAGGCCCTGACCACCGGTACCGGAGAAACGAAAGCTATGTCTCATAATTATTTACCCTCCTGTGCACGTTGAATAATTTGGTCATATGCCTTGGTGTATTCCATAACGTCGTTGTTTTCGTAGAGAACGCCGATGGGGAATTTGCCGGCAGCGATTGCTTCTGCCTTTTTATCTTCATCCATGCGGTCCCAAACAGCCTTCATAACGCCATGGTCACGCTGCCAAGCCATCATCTGAGCAGGTCCGCCCATCTTGTTCTGACGGCCGAAGGAAATCGGGCAAGCGCTGACAGCTTCGATGATAGAGAAGCCTTTGTGAGCAATGCCTTTAGCGATAACATCGACCAGTACGGGAACATGGTAGGTGGTTGCGCGTGCTACATAGGTTGCACCGGCAGCTTTTGCCAGATCGAGCAGATTGAAGCTCGGTTCAACAGTGTAGTACGGAGCGGTGGTTGCTTTGGAATGAATCGGCGTCATCGGAGAATATTGACCGCCGGTCATGCCGTAAATGCTGTTGTTGAAAACAACCAGAGTCAAATCAATATTGCGGCGTGCTGCATGAATCAAGTGGTTGCCGCCGATAGCGGTGCAGTCACCGTCACCGCTGCAAACGATAACGTTCAGTGCAGGGTTAGCCATTTTTACACCGGTAGCAATCGGCAGAGCACGGCCGTGCAGAGTGTTGGCGGTGTTGAAGTCCAGATAACCGGAGGAACGGCTGGAGCAGCCGATGCCGCTGATTACTGCAACGTCGTCTTTTGCCAGACCTTGCTTATCAATTGCTTTTACAATGGCGCCGGTGATAACGCCGTTGCCGCAGCCGGGGCACCAGATGTGAGGCAGACGGCCCGGGCGGAAATATTTATTGATTAAATTTTCCATTTCACTCATCGTTTTTTCTCCTCTCATCCGTTAGGCCATAGCCTTTTTGATTTCAGCTAACAGTTCGGCCGGAGTAGCAGATTCGTTATCGTATTTAGCGTACAGGCTTACAGGAACCTTGCCTGCTACCGCACGTTCAACTTCCAGAACGTACTGGCCGCAGTTCAGCTCGTGTACGAGGATGCCTTTAACCTTGCCTGCCAGCTCCTGCATTTGCTTTTCGGCAAACGGCCAGATAGTAATCGGGCGGACGAAGCCAACCTTCAGGCCTTCCTTGCGTGCCATATCAACTGCTTCATAAGCAGTGCGGGCAGCACCGCCGAAGGCTACAACAGCAAATTCGGCATCTTCCATACGATAGTTTTCTACTTGTACGATGTCGTCTAAGTTATCTTCTAATTTAGTGCGCAGACGGTCCTGAGAGGTGCGGGTTGCTTCACCGGTGCCCTTCGGGAAACCGGTTTCGTCGTGTACCAGACCGGATACGTGCCAGCGGTAACCGCTGCCGAAGTCTGCTATAGCAGGAACCTTGGAGCCTTCCTCGCAGCCGTAAGCCAGATAATCTTCGGGTGCGCAGGTCGGGCGCTTGCGTTCTGCCTGCGGAATTTCATCATAGTTGTCGGGAAGCTCGATTTTCTCGCGCATATGGCCGATAACCTCGTCCATCAGGAGAATGACCGGGCAACGATATTTTTCGCTCAATGCTACTGCACGCAAAGTCAGGTCAAAGCATTCGGGAACACTGGACGGAGAAACGGTAATCAACCAGTGGTCGCCGTGGGTGCCCCAGCGGGTTTGCATAACCTCGCCCTGAGCGGGGGAGGTCGGTTGGCCGGTAGCAGGGCCTACACGTTGTACGTTAACGATAACGCAGGGGATTTCGGCGCTGCAGGCGAGGCCGAGCATTTCCTGTTTCAGGGAGAAGCCCGGGCCGCTAGTTGCGGTCATAGCCTTTTTACCGGCCATGGATGCACCGATAACAGTGCCGAGACCGGCGATTTCGTCTTCAGTCTGCATAAATTTACCGCCAACCTGCGGCAGACGCAGAGCTAATTGTTCAGCAATTTCGGTAGAAGGGGTGATCGGATAACCGCCGTAAAATTTTACACCGGCGGCAATCGCACCCTCAACAACCGCTTGGTTACCTTGTAACAGCAGGATTCTTGACATGGGTTACCTCACTCCTTTTTATTTATCTACAAAGATAGCATAGTCGGGGCAACGCATTTCGCATTGTCCGCATTTGATGCAATTTTCTTCAGCAACGGCTTCGACTTTGCCGACTTCGCTGACTGCCAGAACTTTTTTCGGGCAGAAGGCCGCACAAATACCACAGCCTTTGCAACGCTTAGTAATTATTTTTAAGCTCATATGGTCTCCTCCTTATGATACCTTGTTTAAAATAACAGCATGCGATAGCTTCACCTTATATTATATCAAAAATAGCATTTTATGAAAGTGTTTTTGAAAGCTTTTTACAAATTATCTTTTACTACATCATGAATAAATTCTATAATGTTTTGTAAAGTGAAAAAGATAGTATTATTGTAACTTTAAGTCAAAATGTACAAACAAATCTTGACTTCGACCGTACTCCAGGTGTTATGCTATACTTAAATAAAGCAACATGAAAGGAAGCAGAGCATGAGCAAGATAATTAAGCTTTTACTTTTTATATTGTGCCTGGCAGTAATGGCCTTAAACGGTTGTGCTAAAAATGCTGACAGCGAAGTGCAGGGCAGTGATACCGCCGTTGCCATTACCAATCCGCGTCAGCTTGTCGCTGCAGATAACAAAACAGGGCGCACAATTATGTGGGAAGCGAAGGTGAAGCAGCCTTATACACTGGAGTATCGCTTGCAGGACGACAAGGACATACAGGCAGTGCAGGCAACAGACAGCAGCTTTACGGATAAAAACAGTATTATTCAATATACTGCACGTCTTAGCGGCCTGGTGCCGGGCAGTGCTTATGAATATCGCATCAACACAGCGCAGAATAAAGGACGTTGGCACAAGCTGCAGACGGAAAAGGGCGCAGGCTTTACTGCTTTAATTTTCCCGGATTCGCAAAGCGCTGATTACAGTGTCTGGCAGCAGCTGGCGCGTGAAGCGTACAAGCGCCATCCGCAGAGTGCGTTTTACGTGAATATGGGAGATTTGGTGGACAACGGACAGGATGCAAGCCAATGGCGCGCCTGGTTCAACAGCGTGAGCGTGTTCAGTGATGCTGTGCCGCTGGCACCTGTAATCGGCAACCATGAGGCGTACAACATGGAGTGGAAGGAATACTTGCCTGCAAGCTATACGCATTTGTTCAATGTGCCGCAAAACGGTCTGGCAAAATATCCGAATCAGTTTTACAGCTTTGATTACGGTCCGGTGCATTTTGTAGTGTTGGATACCAACTTTCCGGAGATGGAAAATTTTCAGCCTGATTTGCTGGCAGACGAGCTGTCTTGGCTGGAAAAGGATTTGGCGGCGAGCAAGGCGCAGTGGAAGGTTGTTCTGATGCACCGCGATATCTTTCTCTACGGCTTCGGGCCGGAGTCTGGCAGAGCGCAGAGCAAGACGCAGTTTCTTGATTTCAGCTATCGGCTGATGCCGGTGTTTGAAAAATACAAGGTTGACGCAGTACTGACGGCGCATTTGCATACATATCGCCGCCGTGTGCCGCTGCAGAACTTTGCGCCTGCACCGCAGGGAAGCGGTATTACCTATATTCTGACAGGTGTGGCCGGCAGTGTGCGCTATCCTAAGCTGTGGGGCGATTTTGAGTGGGATGCGGCAACAGCGCCGAAACCGGAAACTGCCAACTATATGACAATGAAAGCCGATGAGAAAACCTTGGAGTTTAAAGCCTTCCTGCCGGATGGCAAGCAGTTTGACGAAGTTAAATTAACCAAATAAGCAAAAAGGCTGTCGCATCATCGTAGTGCGACAGCCTTTTTAATTACGGTTAATCAAGCTCAATCAGTTCATATTTGTCATTGCCCATTTTCAGCTCGTGCATAGCGGTGAGCTGGTGCAGGCCGTGACGGCTTTCCATGCGCTCAACGAGGTCATGGTTGCTTTCCTTGGCATATACCAGATCGACGGAAGCCTGGTCGATAGCCAGAATGTCGGTAGAAGCGAGAATGCCGATATCAGGAATAGTCGGCTCTTCTGCGCTTAAGCCGGCGCAGTCGCAGTCAACGGACATGCGGCGTAGGACATTGATGTAAACGATGTGCTTGCCGAAGAAATCAATGGTAGCCTTGGCAGATTCAGCCATGTTTTCCATGAGCAGCTCCTTGCCGGGCCATACGTTCCAGTCTGCAGGCAGGTTATCCTTATCTACGCCGTGAACCTGTGCTTTGCCGATGCGTCCGTCAGCGCAGCCGATAGCAAGGTTTTTCATGGAGCCGCCGAAGCCTCCCATAGCGTGGCCCTTGAAGTGCGTTAAAACGAGCATGGAATCGTAGTTGACGATGTTTTTGCCCATGGAAACCTCTTTGAAATGCTTACCGTGGCGTACAGGCAGATTAACGGTGCCCTCTGCATCCATGATGTCGACAGGGCAGAAGGTCCAGCCGTTAACCTTTAAGGTGTCGAGATGTTCTTCGGTGGTATAGCGGTCGCCCTGATAAAGAGTGTTAGTTTCTACGATGGTGCTGTCAGGGATTTGCTGCTGCAGCGCTTTCACCAGCTCGCGCGGCAGAATGTTGGGGCCGTGCTTTTCGCCGGTGTGCAGTTTGATGGCAATCTTGCCGTAAATGCTTTCGTTGATTAAATCGTATAATTTGATGAGATGCTCGGCATCAATGTGCTTGGTGAAATATACTTTGGCATGAGAGCCTGCGTTATCGGTTTTGGCAACTCTTTTGCAGCCTACTACAGGGGCTTGTGCAAATTCTTGTGTCAATTTCAACTACCTCCTATAATTTGGTTACTTATATTTTAATACCTGAAGTATACTCTAAGTCAAGAGGAAAATGGAAGTTTGTGTTAATGGTAATATAAATTTTTGGCAGCTTACTTGCTTGGCGCGATAGCGTTTACACAGCTAAGTCCGTTTAAGGTGCGCGGATAGCCGATGTAGGGCAGGGCAATGGTGAGCGCATCCAGCAAATCCTGACGGGAGTTGCCGACGGAGATATTGGCAGCGGCGTGTGCCTTGGCCTGTGGTTCGCATCCGCCGAGAGTAACGATTGCTGTAAATGTGATCAGTTCACGCTCTTTGACGTCGAGCACTTTGCGTGTGTAGTAGTCGCCAAAGCAGTTGGCACTGAGGTAATCATTAATATGCTTTTGGTCAGCAGGGGCACTCGCGTTCATCTTATCAATGTTCTCTGCGCCGAAGATGGCGCGCTGTACGGCGAGGCCTGCTTCGTGGCGTGTTTGATCGGTAGTTGTTCCGGCAGGAGCGCAGGGCTTGATTTTGAGCATTTCCATAACCTGGTCAAAGCGTTCCAGTGCTGTTTTTACCTTTGGCAGACCAACGTATGGCGTGCAATGGAAAATGCTTTCGTGTACCTGCTCCGGCGTTGCACCTGCTCTGAGAGCGCCTTCGACGTGGGCAGGAATATCCTCCGGTGTGTTGTTGGCAGTGAGAACAACGAGCGTCAGCAGCTCCTGTTTGGCGGTACTGAGCTTAATCTGCTTATTGATATCGTGATAGATAAACTTTTTGCTGATAGCGGAAAGCTCCGGTTCGTTTTTAATATCAGTAGGATCATTTTTGGTGAACAAGCTTTGAGCAGCAGTATTTGCTGCTGTTTCACGTGTTTGTGCCATAGCGGTGGTGCCTCCTAAAAGTAAAGTGCATGAAAGAAATGCAGTGAGTATAATTTTTGAGATGTCTTTCATTGGTGATTCTCATTTCAGTAAATTAGTGTTGAGCGACTTGTCTGTCTGTAAGGGAAGATATCACTGAAGGTGACAGCGGGTTTATTTCAGCTTATTATATTCCTCTGCATCCACAGGCTCGCACCATTCGCTTTTGGTGTTTTCGCCCGGAACCTCGATGGCGAGGTGCGCAAACCAGCTGGTGGGGGCGGCACCGTGCCAATGCTTAACTCCGGCGGGGATTTTGACTACATCACCGGCATGCAGCTCACGGGCAGGCTTGCCCCATTCCTGGTAGTAGCCACGACCGCCGGTGACAAGCAGAATCTGCCCGCCGCCTTTATCGGCGTGGTGGATGTGCCAATTGTTGCGGCAGCCTGGCTCGAAAGTTACGTTGCCGATGACAACCTGGTCGAGAGAAAGCATGTTAAGATAGCTTTGGCCTACGAAATATTTTGCATAAGCATCGTTTTTAGGGCCTGTTGGGAATATGGTGAAAAATTTTTCTTCTGTCATTGTTATCGCTCCTTTAAAAATTAGAATTGCAAGCTGTCAAGCCAGCTTTTGATTTGACCTTGGGCGTTCTTGGAGCTGCTGCCGGAGAGAACAAGATCTTGGGTGAATTTGGCATTAGGTGTCAGCTTCTGCAAATCGCTTAGGCAGCGCTGTTCGCCACCGCCGCCGTGGGTGAAGAAGGGAGCAACGGTTTTGCCGTCCAATTTATAGGTTTCTACGAAGGTGGCAACAGGCATGGGGAAGCTGCCCCACCAGTTGGGATAACCAAGGAAAACAACGTCGTATTTGTCGAAATCAGCAATTTTTGTGCTGATGGCAGGACGGGCGTTGGCTGCCTGTTCTGCTTTGGCTTTGGCGACGGTGACGCTATAGGTTTCGGAGTACGGAGTTGCGGGCACGATTTCTACGATGTCGCCGCCGACCTGTTTATGGATTTCTTCAGCAACAGCTTTGGTGTTGCCGCTCCAGGAAAAATAGGCTACTAAGATTTTTTTACCATTATTCATGTTTTGTGATGCTCCTTCACTAGTGGATTGTTTTACTTTAGGCGCAGGTGCGTCTGCTTTAGCAGCGTTGAACGAACCGCAGCCCATAGTTAATGCTGCAAGGCTCAGAAGGCTAACGCCTGCGAGTTTTAAAAAGTCGCGTCTGTTCATATTGAATCCTCCTTGTATGATTGATGTTTATATTTAGCTAAGATAGCAAGAAAAGCCATAACGCCCACGCTCCCCACGCAGCTTCCACCGCAGCTGCCGCACACGCCTGTGCAATAGGGCAGCGTCTGTGCCGTGACGGGCGCAATGCCGGCGAAAAGCTGTGGCATAGCCTTCGTAACAGCCTGGGGCAGGAGGATGCTGGCAGCAGCCCCGCCGCCGAGAACGAGCTGAGATAATTTGTTGTCATGAAGTGCTTTATCAGTTGTGCTCATCTTACTCTTTCTCCTTCGCCAGATTGCTTTGATAGCAGATAGATTGTTTCGGACAGACGTGCGCGCACTTGCCGCAGATGATGCAAAGTCATCTGTCAATCGTTGCTTGGCGTTCGTGCATGGTTATCGCACGCATGGGGCAGTTTTGCGCGCATTTGGTGCAGCCGATGCAGGCGTTTTTGCGCACCTGCATGGCGAAAGCACCGGGAACAAAACGTCCAAAAATGTGAAACAAGGAATTATATGTGCCAACAGGACAGATAAACAGGCAATATCCGCGTCCACCTTTGGTGAAAAGCCCTAAGAAGACATTCGCTAAAAAGAACGTGGCGATGAGCGAGGAGAGCGTGTTTAAGAAATATTCTGTGAGAAACAAGTTGATAAAAATCTCGAAAGAATAATAATTGCAATAGGTGCAGGGAATGCCAAAGCCCAGCCAGATGGAAAAAAGAAAACCGATGAGGAAACCATAACGTAGCGGCAGCACGGGCACGAGCTTTACCCAGTCTATTTTATATTTGTCAGGCAGCAGGCTGCCAAGCAGTTCACTGAAGGCACCGGTAGAGCAAAGCTTGCCGCAAAAGAGCGGACCGAACCACAGCGAGGTTACGGCGAGTAGCAGGCAAAAGATTAGTGAAATCGTGCTTGTCGCAAGCCATTCGCCTGTGACGATGTTCGCAAGCGGAATACGTGCACAGGGAACGTGAATCGAGCTGAAGCTTGTGTCGGTGATGAAAGTACTTGCTATTTGGTTGAAGAACATGAACGGCTCGTAGAAAAGTATGAAGCCGACGATATAACCGACAGTGCGTTTGAGATTGTAAGTTAGGTTTTGCATAGCGTTTCCTTCGTTTTTAGTTTATGACTTGGAGATAACTCCAAGTCAAGTAAATTATAGCTTGCGATTGTTGCTATCGGTCAAGAGTTTTTTATAAGCTGTGATCTAAATCATAGGCAGCCTGCGGATAGGTGGTTTTCAAAATATCCTTGCGGGTTTTGCAGTTAGTGGCGAGCAAAGTGCCACGGCTCTGCCAGCGCATATAGCCTGAGAGTGTGGCAGTCCATAGCCCAAGGAACGTCGCTGCCTGCTGCTGCGAGCAGAACGCTCTGCTTGCCGCTGATACGTCCTGTGCGTGCGTAAAATCTATCAATGCAGGTCTTGAGTTGCGCGCTGACGTGCCAATAATAAACGGGCGTGATGAGCGCGATTAAATCAGCATTAACGAGGCGCATAATCAAATCATTTTCAATGTCCTCCTTCTGCACGCAGAGCCCGTTCATGCCGCAGGCATCGCAGACCAGGCAGCCATGAATATTATGAAACGCTGCGTCGAAGCGAAAGACGCTGTGTCCCTTGGCTTCTGTGCCTTTGATAAATTGTTCTGCTAGCACGCTGGTCATGCCGTTTCTATGCGGACTGCTCGTAATGACAACGATGCGCTGTTTGCCGTTTGGTGTTGGCTGCTGTGCTGCTTCAGCGGCAGGCACATTCGCTTCAGGCGTATTTTTGTTAGACAGAAAGTTGATAGCTGCGCCGCTGGCAAGCATGGTGCCGAAGCCTGCGACAGCGAGCCTGATAAAATCATGTCTGTTCATAAGTTTTCCTCATCAAAAAATAACAATCAAAAAGGCAGATAACAAATTGCTATCTGCCTAAAATTATAATGATTCTTATTTACATGTCTAATACTTATCTTGTAAAGCTATTCTATGCTTAAAAAGCATTTTGCAAAATCAATGAATTTTTGCAGAGTATGGCTCTGCTGTCTGTCGCGTCGCCATACAAGCAGAATATCGCCGCTTAGTGCCGGCTGCAAAGGACGGAATACAAAGCGGTTTTCATTCATTAGCGGCGGCCTGATGGTTATAGCGTAATAGTTATTCTGTTCTACGAGTACGGCTGTATTGGCAAGCAGGTTACAGTTGCCAACAAAGTGTATTTTGGCAATATCGCCGCTGAGCCAATTGAAGATTTCACTGCGTACTTGCAGGCGTACAGGTAAAATAACAGGCAGGCCGCAAAGCTCACAGGCTTTAATGGCTTTTCTTGTTGCCAGAGGAGCATCCTTGCGCATGAGAATACCCCAAATTTCCTTTTTCTGTAAATGAATATAGTCATAATTTGTTGTATCGACAGGTGCCTGCAGGATAGCGATATCGATAAGCCCTTTTTCCATTTTTTCCAGCAGAGTATCTGCCGTAGCTGTAAAAAGGTCAAAGGTTACAGCCGGATATTGCCTTTGAAAAGCTCCGATAAGCTGTGCCAGTGTTTGTGTAGCATAGTACTCACCTGCGCCGAAGGCAATGCTTCCGCTGAGGTTTTGCTCCTGGTCTTGGATGTCGAGCGTAGTTTTTTCTACCATGTCTAAAATTTCCTGTGCGCGCTGTACGAGAAACTGCCCGGAGGGTGTGAGCGCGAATTTATGTTGGCTGCGGTCAAATAGCTTAGTTCCTAAATCTTCTTCAAGCTGCATGAGCTGACGGCTGAGCGTGGGCTGAGTGATGTGCAGAACTTCAGCTGCTTTGGTGATATTTTTTTCGTGTGCGACAGTCAGAAAATAGTTGAGAATACGAAAGTTCATAGCGACGGCTCCTTTCTATCGATATGCTTGTAATTTTTGGCATTATTATAACGCAGCCTTGCTGATTATGCAAAAAAAGCATGTAACGGTAATTATTATAGGTATTGGACGCATATTTAGGCTGTTAGTATAATTATCGGTGAAGGGTAAATCCTGTTTTACATAATGATGTCTGCAAGGAGGTTTACTATGAAAAAATTATTGGCTTCTACAGCTTTAGCTGTAACATTGCTTATGAGCGGCTGCGCCGGTGCGGATGCACCTGATAGTAAAGCAGCTCAGAATCCTGCACCGAAAGTGCAGTCTGCTCAAAATAAAACGCAGCAGTCACAGTCTGCAGCGCAAGGAACCAAGCTGAAGCTGCAGGTTGATGGTAAAAATATTATTGTTGTACTTGCGGATAATGCGGCAGCGAAGCGTTTAATTGATATGCTTCCCGCAGGGATAAACCTGAATGATTTTAATCATACCGAAAAGATTGGCTATTTTAAAAATAAGCTTACCGGGGACGGAGCGCCACGAGGGCATGCTCCGAAGGCCGGAGATGTGTGTGTTTATGTTCCATGGGGTAATATAAGTGTGTTTTATAAGGATTTCAGATATACGGATGATTTGATTTATTTGGGACACGTTGAACAGGGACTAGATATTTTGAGTACGCAGCAAAGCGATTTTAAAGTAAATTTTAGTATAGAGCACTAATTAAGCTAACTGTAAATCCAGCAAGAGAAAAAGCTTCTTTGGATAATACAAGAAATTAAGCTTTCCTTAGTTTATTACTTAGAGAAAACGTAAGCGTCAATCATGGTGCAGGCTTGAGCGTAAAAACTGGCAAAGATAGCTATGCGTACTTTGACATCGAGCGTGCAGTCGGCGGCGAGTATAATAAGAACTGGGATTTTCACGCTGGCGTGCGTTGGAACTTCTAAAGAAGTCACAAAGACTTCACAATACAAATCCTAGAAATTTAGTATACTTTAAATATGGTTTAACTTTTCACATTGAAGGAGGTTTATCTCATGAAAAAATTAACAGCTATTATTACTGGCGCGCTGACTGTTTTGGCAATTTCTGCTACAGCATTTGCTGCTAATCTGATTAGTGCGGAAGAAGCTCGTGCAATTGCGCAAAAGCAAGTTCCAACAGGTAGTACTTACCTGCATACTGAAGCAGAACTGCAAAAACTGCAACCATATTATGAAGTGAAGTTTTTTGATACTGCTACTCAGACAAAATATGAAATTGATGTATATCAGGTAAATGGTAAAATCAAAGAATACAATATGGAAAGAAAAGCGTTGGGTGGTAGCGCTAATGTCATCTTGTCCAAAGATGATGTAAAAGCAATTGTTGCCAAAGAAGTTGGTGACGTGTCGATTTATGAACTGAAATTGGACAGAGAACATGGATTATATGAATATGAAGTGAAATTCAGTGCATCTGGTTTGCGTGGTGAGATGAATGTTAATCCGGAAACTGGTGTAGTGCTGGATAAAGAAGTAAAATACAGCTTTTAAGAATAAATTTTTATAAATTTTTTAGAGCGGTGCGAAAGCATCGCTCTATTTTTACAATCTTTATTCTTGGTTTTGAGTTAAATTCAGATGCCATTAAAAAGCTACAAGGAGACAATAAGGAGCTGGTGATTATTTCTGGTGTTGTGCATCGGATTTGTACTGCAAGATTGATGTAAGTTCCTTTGATAAAATAGAAGCTTTCTATATGAAATATCTGAAATAAAAAGTGGAGGCTATCACTAGAGTGTATGATAGCCTAACTTTTTCCACAAATCGGCTGGGAAGACCGATATTGAGAGGGGAATCAGGGCTTTACTGTTGTACGGTAAGCCTGCTTGCCATCTTTGAATTCGATGATGGTTACGCTTTTTACTGCGTCATGCTGCTATACAAAAGGAGCGGGCAGTGTATCTTTTTTCAACAATTATCTAAATATATAAATACGTCACCATCGGTATCTTCTACTGGAAAGCTTTGAAAACTTCGCTTAAAGATGATATAATAAGCTATTATACTATGACTGGAGTACGCTATGCGCAGGAAAATATTATTTGGTGTTGATTATACGGACAGCGAGCTGATTAAGCTCTTGCTGTATCTGTTTGTCGGCGGCACGGCGGCCTTGGTGGAGTGGGCCTTGTTCTACATTTTCTTCCACTATCTTTTAACCGGGCTGAGCCTGACCTTGCTGACTATGCTGGCAACAGCCTTATCCTTTTGTTTGGCAACACTGTATCATTATTTCTTGGGCAATGTTTTGGTTTTTGACAGCGGCAGCCGTTACAAACGCGGCAAGGAGCTTAGCCTGGTGTTTTTGGTAAGCTGTATAGGCTTGGCGTTTAACCTGCTGCTGATGTATATTTTTGTCAGCCTGCTTGACTGGCAGCCGATGCTGTCTAAGGTGCTGACAAGCTGTATTGTTGTTGTATGGAACTATCTCTCACGTAAAAAATGGATTTTTAGGAGTTAGATATGCCTGGAGAATATGTAGACGTAAAAAAATTTAAAAAGGTTGTGCTTTTGTATAACCGTAATTCCGGTAAGCAGCTTTTTGCCAGTATGATGGCTAAGGTGAATGAAACCTATAAGCTGGTGAAGGAATTAGTAGGACCTAAAAATGCAGAAATGCGAGATATCCGCTTCTTTGACCAGATACCGCAGATTGCTGCGGAAATAGTTGAGGAAAAGGTTGACTGGGTGATAATTGCCGGCGGTGACGGCACAATCAGAGCGATGATTGAACAGCTGGCTAATCGCAAGTATGTGCCTTACATCAGCGTTTTTCCTGCCGGTACGGTAAATCTGGTGGCTAAGGAGCTGCTGCTGAAGGCGGACCCGCATAAGTGGTTTAAACGAGTATCCAAAGGTATAGAGGTGCCTGTTTATCTGGGACGCGCCAACGGCAACGTCTTTTTGACGGTTGCCGGTATAGGCTTTGATTCCCTTGTAGTAGACAAGGTGACCGAAAAGGAGAAAAAGCTGCTCAACAAGCTTGCTTATGTTTGGCAGGGAACAGAGATTATGCGTAAGGAATTTCTGTTTAACAACTGGCGTTACCGCTTTCAGGTGCGTTTTGATGATGAAGCCGAGTGGTATGATGCAACTTCTGTTATTGTAGGCAAGAGCCGCTATTATGCCGGACGTTACAACCTCTTTAACGGTGCGTCGCTTTCGTCACCTCTTTTACATGCGGCGCTGTTTACCGGTGATAAGCGCGGGGATTTTATACGTTATGCGGCCTGCATTGCTATGGAGGCGCTGACGCTGGATAATGATATTATTATCCGTGCAGCGAAAAAAATGGAAATACGCTGCAATGAAGAGAATTTTGCAGCAGAGCTTGACGGAGATGCTGTAACAACTGCTCCGCTTTTAATTGAGATGGAGTCCGAGCCGATTAAGTTTTTGGCGTAAGCAAGGAAATGGTGTAAGGTGAATAGGATAAGCAGAAAAATGGGCTGGCTGATTTTTATTATCGCGGCCTGCATAGTAGAAGGATTTTTTGCCTGGCAAAGCTTCGGCGGAACGCACCCCTTTCCGCTGAATGAGTTTGGCTTTCAGATTTTTGATCATGTATTGCGTGACAGCGTTTTGGCAGAGATAGCATATGTACTGTATTACCGGCGTAAGCGTGTGCCGGACAGATTGCAGCGCTATTTTCCCGTTATTGTTATCGGTATTCTTTATCTGGGCGAAGCCTTTTTTATGGTAAACCAGCTTAGTCTTGATAAAGGTTTGCAGACAAGCCTGTCCGTGCTTGCCGGTATTAACAATAACATTTTTGCAGTGCTGCTGATGGCAATGTGCTACCATAAATGGCCCAACATCGGGATGAAAATCCTTTATTTTGCTGTTTATGTATTTTCCGCTTTAGCGCTGGTCTTTGACGGTTTTTACTTTTGGCAGACCTCCATGCACGTGGAGAGCGTTCTCTTCCAGAACCTGAATATCTATGCTGTTAAAGGTATTTTTGCGACGATGAGCAACACGATGATTGCCGGTATCGTTATCAGCATTGTGGTGATTTTACTGCTGTTTTATGTACCGAAACCGCAAAAGCGTAAGCCGAACTTTGCCTGGTCGTTGCTTTGTGTGGCCATGTTCACCTTGGGCTTGAACCTTACCGACAGATTGCTTGGCTATGCCGGCATGTACGGCGTGGAAAATGTTATCGGTATGTACGCTGAGGTAGAGAACGAAAAGACGCGCATGAACTATCGCAATATGCTTTCCGTTCCTGTTAATGTGAACTTTGTCAGCAAGGCAATTTTTGATACGGATAAAATTGCCGGCGGCAAGCATGTGGAGCAGCGCGAGCTGACTGCCAAGGATAAAACACGTCTGACGGAAATGGGCATTGATGAGCCTAAAGCAAAGATTGCCAAAATCAAACCGCAGTATGACAGAGTTGTTCTGCTGATTCTGGAATCCATGCACCGTGATTACATCAACTACTATAACCATGATATTCCCGAAGAAGCTACTCCGTTTTTGAATAGTCTTGTTATCCGTTATCCGCATATGAACAGGTATTATTCCTCTGCCGTGCCGACAACGCAGGGCCTGAATGCTACATTCCGTTCGCATCTGATTATGGATAAGGATCTTCCCGGTAAAAATACGCCCTCGCTGTTCCGCAGTGTACAGGCGCAGGGAATGCGCGGCATTTTCATGAATGCTTCCAGCCAGTATTATGCAAACGAGCTGCGCGAATATCCGACGCAGTTCGGAATGAACGAATACTATGCCAAGGAATATCTGGAAAAACAGGGCTATACCGGTGCCAGCGGCTGGGGCTTCCATAATGACGTAATGTATGAGGAAACACTGAAGCTGCTGGAAAAAGCCAAAGCGAAGAATGACCGTCTGGTGATGGTTACTAAAACCCTGGATATGCATCAGCCTTATCCTTATACAGGCTTCAGCTGGAACGAAATGCCGGACAATGTGCGCAGCAATCAGTTTATTACAGTGCGCGGCGTTTATTGGGTTGATAAAACGTTGGAGCATTTCTTTAAGGAAGCACAGAAGCGTGGCCTGATGGATGACAGAACGCTGTTCATCATTACGAGTGACCATAATCCGCACAGCGGCGGCGAGTACACAAAGCTCGTTACCAAGGCTGATGATAAGCAGAGCATTGCACCGATTCCGCTGATTTTTGTGTCGAAGAACATGGCACCGCTCAATAATCTGCGCACCAATGAATATGCTTCGCAGATTGATCTGGCACCGACGCTTTTATATCTTCTAGGCATCGACGTGCCGGAAAAATTCATGGGCCGCAATCTTCTGCAGCCTACGGATATTCCCTATGCCTTAGGCTACTTTGGCGGTAAGGCGTTCTACTGGTCGGATGAGCGTCATTTGGTCGATCAGATGGATAAGCCTGTACCGGATACAGAATATGAGGATGCTTTAACAAACTATATTATTCATTATTATGGCTTGTGGCACCAATAAAGTTATTAAAAAATACCGTTCCGCAGAGATGTGGGACGGTATTTATACTTTTGCTATATAAACTTAGCTGAAAAAAGCAAGTATTATGTATACAATTGATAATACACTTTTCAAAAGCAGTTCTATCACATATAATATTAATGCAAAAAAATAATTTTATGGAGGGAATGAAGATGTTTCTGATAATAGGTGCACTCGTTGTTATCGGTGTAATTTATCTTTTGTTGAAACGACATGAATCCAGAATGGTATTGATTGCCGCTGGTATTCTGATGTGCTGCATTGCCGGCAACCCGATGGCTTCTCTTGATGCTTTTGCCAAGAGTATGACTAATGCCGGTCTGATTACTTCTGTTTGTTCCTGCATGGGCTTTGCCTGGTGCATGAAGTATACCGGCTGCGACAAGCATTTGGTTGTCGCTATCGGTAAGGTTTTGAAAAAAATGGGCTTTTTGCTCATTCCCGGCGCTACGCTGGCAACCTTTGTTGTTAATATTGCTATCCCCAGTGCTGCAGGCTGCAGTGCTGCGGTAGGTGTAATTTTTATTCCGATTATGATGTCCGCAGGCATTCATCCGGCAATGGCTGCTGCTGCCGTTAAATCCGGTACCTATGGCAGTATGCTGAACCCCGGTCTGGTACATAACGCCGTTATCGCTAAGCTGGCAGGCGTACAGGTTACTGATGTAATTGCCAACCATATGCTGGCAACTGTGGTCGGCGTAATCATTGCTGCAGCTGTACTGACTGTTCTCGCAGTTGTGCTGAAGGAAAACAGAGGCTTTGTTCCGGAAGGTGAAGCCGGTGTTGACGAGAACTTCGGCATCAATCCGCTTTTCGCTATCATGCCGCTGGTTCCGGTTATCATTCTGCTGTTGGGCAGCACTAAACTGGTGCCTGTACTGAAAATGGGCGTACCCCACGCTATGGTTATCGGTGCAATCCTGTCTTTGGCAGTAACCCGTAAAAATCCTGTTGAGCTGACCAAGAGCTTCTTTGACGGCATGGGCGATGCTTATGCTAATATCATCGGTATTATTATTTCCGTAGGTGTTTTCGTAGCAGGCCTGAATGCTTTGGGACTGATTAAGGCGCTGATTAACTGGATGCTGAATTCTACCGGTATTGTTAAAATTGCTGCTACCTTCGGCCCGTTTGTGCTGGCACTTATTTCCGGTTCCGGTGACGCTGCAACTGTTGCGTTTAACGAAGCAGTTACTCCGCATGCGGCACAGTTTGGTCTGGAAACCATGAACATGGGCTCTATTGCAGCTTTGGGCGGTACTCTCGGCCGTACTATTTCCCCGATTGCCGGCGCTACTATTATCTGCGCAGGCATTGCCGGTGTAGACCCGATGGAGGTTTGCAAGCGTAATGCTCTGGGTATTACCCTGGCGCTGGTTGTAGGCATGATTCTGCTGCTGTTCTAAAATCTGATATTTTTAAAAGTATAAAATGGATGCGGAACTTTTGCTTCGCATCCATTTTTATTGCTACGACTTGCCTCTATGCGGTATAATAATGCATGGAGGGAATTATGGAGATTAATACTTTTCTTGATAAATTACAGAGCTATCACAGCGAGCAGGTTTTTAACCCCTGGCGTGATTTTGATACAAGCTGTGATATAGGCCCGCAGGCTCCCGTTATCCGCAGTGCCAATCTGCGCCGTTATCTGGAGCTGCGCGCGGATGCACATTATTTGTTTATTGCCGAGGCCTTGGGCTATCAGGGCGGTCATTTCAGCGGTATTGCTATTACTTCGGAGCGTATTCTGCTGGGGCATCATCCTGATGTAGAGCCGAAAAGTGTGCTGGGCGAATGGGATTACCGCCGCACGAGTGATGCAAGCAGCGCAATGCTGAACAATACGCAGCGCCTGAAGGGCTTTAACGAGCCCACGGATACTGTTGTCTGGAATGCGCTGAACAGTCATGGCCTTGCGTCCTTTGATGTTATTCTTTGGAATATTTTTCCGTTTCATCCGTATAAAGCAGGCAATCTGCTGACTAACCGTACGCCCTCACCGAGCGAGCTTGATGTAGGCATTGAGTACGCGCGGATGCTGCTGGAGCTGCGTCCGGGGATGAAGATTGTCGCTATCGGTCAGAAGGCGGCGACAACGCTGTCACGTTACGGCGTTGAATGTATGGCTGTGCCGCATCCGTCTATGGGCGGTGCCAACCGCTTCCGTGCGGCAGTAGCGCAGCTGTTAGGCGGTGAGATGTAATGGAATTGGAAGCTGTTCCTTTAAGCCGTGAACAGACCTTGCATATTGCTCTTGGCATGGGCAAGGCACTTTTGAAAAACGGTGCGGAAACCTCCAGAGTAGAGGACACTATTTCCCGCTTCTGCCATACGCACGGCTATCATGATATTCATGTTTTTGTTACGCCGACGGTTATTATTTTAGGCGATGAGGAAAGCGAAGGTGCGACGATTATCAGCCGTATTCGTTATCGCAGCACCAATTTGAGCGTCATCAGCGCGGTGAACGATTTTTCCTATAATCTGAAACGCTGGCCGCTGAATTATGAAAAAACGCTGGCGTATCTGGATGAGCTGCGTCATAAGGCTCCGCCATACGGCAAATGGCATGTCTGCATGGCTTCGGCAATAAGCTCGGCAGCCTTTTCGGCGATGTTGGGAGGCAACGGCCATGACTTTATTGCGGCCTTTATTACCGGTGGTCTTTCAATGGTGCTGTTGAAGCAGCTGGGCGGTTATCGTCCCAGTGCCTTTTGGGAGAATGCGCTTTCCGGTGCGGCAATCGGTGCTTTGGCTATTTTTTGCTGTGAGATGGACGGCGAATGTACACGTACCAACATCATCGTAGGTGCACTGATGCCGTTCCTGCCGGGCGTAGCTTTTACCAACGGCCTGCGCGATTATATGGCCGGCGATTTGATTTCCGGTAATTCGCGTATCGCCGAGGCGATGCTTTTCGCTACATCCATTGCGATTGGCCTGGCATTTAGCCTGCTTGTATGGTATCACTGGGGGTGGAAGCTGTGGGCATAAATTATTTTACAGCCTTTGGCTTTGCATTTATTGCTACTGCTGCCTTCGGTATTCTGTTTCAGGCACCGCGTAAAAGTTTGCCTATCAGCGGCTTTATCGGTGCTGTAGGCTGGGTAGTTTATTGCTACATCCGCAAGGATATGGCGTATGATTCTTTTTATGCCATGTTTTTTGCCACGGTTGCGCTTTCACTTTTGAGCGAACTGGCGGCACGCATGTTTAAGCAGCCGGTAACCATTTTTGTTATACCGGGTATTATCCCGATTGTGCCGGGACTTGGCATGTATCGCGGTATGGCAGCGATTATAGAAAATAATTACGACACGGGTATGAACATCCTTATAACCACCGGCATGGATGCCAGTGCTATTGCCTTGGGGATGATGCTTATGACAAGCGTATTCCGTGTAATTAAGATAAGCAAGGATCATAAACGATTGCTGCAGCTGTTGCATAAGGAAGAAAAAGAATAAGGTTATTTGTAGTGAGTGAGGGAATGAAAATATGGGTTTAGCAGAACTGTTGCTGTTGGCGGTTGGCCTGGCGATGGATGCCTTTGCCGTTTCCGTTTGCGGCAGTATGGTGCTGATACCGGATAACAGACTGCGCGGAGCTTTGCGCTTCGGCAGCTGGTTCGGAGTATTTCAGTTTTTGATGCCTGTGATAGGCTATTTCGGCGCTGTATCGTTTCGTGATTATATTACGGAATATGACCATTGGCTTGCCTTTTTCTTATTGCTTTATCTGGGAATCAACATGATTCGTGAAGCAAACGAGGCCTGCCATGTCAAAAAAGATTATAGCGTGAAGGAGATGGCGGTGCTGGCGATTGCCACCAGTATTGACGCTATGGCAGTAGGTATCAGCCTGGCCTTTTTGAATACCGATATCTGGTCCGCTTCCATACTGATTGGTGTGGTGACCTTTGCTATCGCAGCCTTTGGCGGTCTGGCAGGCTTTAAGCTTGGAGCTATGGCCGGCAAAAGAGCTGATGTTGCCGGCGGCTTGGTGCTGATTTTTATCGGTGTCAAAATTTTGCTGGAACATACAGGAATAATTTAAGGAATAAAAGTTTAGCGGATTTGCTGCCCCTTTAGGCACGCTGAGCTTAATTTATATCATAGAAAGGAAGATATACATGACGCAAGTAAATAAGGAGCGTATGCTCGCAGAATTTAAGGAAATTGTTGCTCTGCCTTGTCACAGTCTGCAGGAGCGTCCGGTATTCGAACTGCTCAAAGGCAAATTGGAGGCTCTCGGCTTTACGGTGGAAGAGGATGACGCCGGTGAAAAGCTGGGTGGCAACTGTGGTAATCTGTGGGCATTTTTGCCTGCCAGCGCAGGAGTTGAAGGTGCGGTACGCGTGCTGCTTTCTGCACATATGGACGGTGTTGAGCCCTGCGGCGGCACTACCGTTATCCAAAAGGACGGCGTTTTATACAGCGACGGCACCACTATTCTCGGCGGTGACGATAAATCCGGCGTTGAGGGTATTTTAGAGGGTATTCGCATGCTGCTGGAGGAAGGCGCTCCGCATGGCGATATCCAGATTCTCTTCACTGTTTGCGAGGAGGGCGGCGTTAACGGCTCCCGTTGCCTCGACCGCTCCAAGCTGCGTGCGGACGTTGGCTATGCACTGGACGGCGAAGGCGCACCGGGCGAGATTGTTGTCGGCGCTCCCGGCCAGAAGAAATATAAAATCGACATTATCGGCAGAACCGCGCATGGCGGACTGGAGCCGGAAAAGGGCATTAACTCCATTATGATTGCTGCCAAGGCTCTTGCCGATGTTAAACGCTATGGCCGTATTGATGAGGAAACAACCTGTAATATCGGCATTATCGGCGGCGGTAAGGCAACCAATATTGTGCCTGATTTGGTAACCATTGAGGGCGATGCGCGCAGCCGTAATAAGGAAAAGCTGGAAGCTATCTGCAAGGAAATCGTAGAAACCATTGCAACCAGTGCTGAAAAATATGGCGCTAAGGCAGAGGTTTTTGTGGATAACAAGTATGATTCCTTTGCTGTTGCCGAGAACAGCGATGTTGTAGCACTGGCAAAGGCTGCCTGCGCAATGCATGGCTTTACTCCGGATATTACGGTAACCGGCGGCGGCAGTGATGCCAACTTCCTGAATGCTTACGGACTGCCTAGCGTAATTTTGGGCACTGGCATGGCTCATGTGCATACTGTTGACGAATACATTAAGGAAGAGGATTTGTATAATACCGCGTTGATGGTACATGGTATTCTGAAGGCTGCGGTAAAATAAAAAAATCAAACGCTGTATATAGCAAAAGGCCTGCATGTGCAAAACGTGCAGGTCTTTTCTTATGAAATTTGACCGGATAGCCGAATTAAGGTATAATTTAGCTATACGAAGGAGGTGCGATTATGCCGAAAATTACTTCCAGTGCAGATTTGCGCAACAACTATAACGAGATTTCTAATTTCTGCCATCAGTACAAGGAGCCGGTTTTTATTACCAAAAACGGCAAGGGCGATTTGGCTGTCATGAGCATTGAAGCCTACGAGGAGCTGACAGCAAGGTTTGAGTTGTATGGTGCGTTGAAACAAGGTTTAGATGATATTGAGGCGGGGAGAGTAGTTTCTGCAGAAGATGCTAAAGAGATGTTCAGAAAGAAATATCCTGGAGCAAATATATGATGACGTACAAGATAATTTATACGCAAAAAGCATTGGCGGATTTAGATGCTGTCGCTAGTTATATAAAGCTCAAGTTGTGTAATATCTCTGCGTCAGATCGTATAATAGAGAATTTTTTCGGCGAAGGAGATAGCCTTGCTTCTTTTCCGACTCTTTATCCCTTATGTAACGACGCATTTTTGCGTGCGTGGGGAATCCGCTTCGTGCCCGTGAAAAATTATCTGCTGTTTTATGTCGTGCGCGAAGATGAAAGTGCTGTTTATGTCATTCGTTTTCTGTATGCTAAGCGTGCTTGGCAAAATATTTTGCGCGAGTATGTCAAAAAAGAAGGCGGCGGATTTATGCCTGTTTTTACAACACATTATATTCAGGAAGAAACAGAAAAATATGGAGCAAAATAAAAACAGCAGCCTTGGCATACGCATGCGTATACTGAGGCTGCTTTGCTTTATTCTTCTTCTGCTGTCGCCAGCTGCACCTTCAGCTCTACGCCGAAGGTCTTCTTGAACCATGACAGATGCTCCTGAATCTGATGCATTTCGATACTGGGAATACCTTGAGCATAGAGCTTTAAGGTAGCAGTCTTTTTGTTGATGCCAGGTTCAATAACGTGAATCTGGGAGGTTTCCGTATAATCGAGGCTTTCGGCTAATGCCAGCAGCAGTGCCAGCTTGTTGATTGTTTTCCAGTTGGCGTCGCTAAGCAGTTCCTTGTAGAAACGGTCCTTGAAATAGTTTTTGGAAACGCCGTTGTGCCAGCCGGCGATAGCTGCCGTGATAACCTGCTCTTTGTGCGTCAGTCCGAAAAGCTTGGCATTTAAGATCATATAGGCACTGTGACGTGCGTGACTGTAGAAGTTGATAGTAATGCCGATGTCATGCAGCAGTGCAGCGGTTTCCAGCAGACGGCGATAATTTTTGCGTAAGCCGTGCAGCTCACTCCAGCCGTCAAACATTGATAACACCAAATGGGTGATGTGTCTGGAATGCTGCTGGTCGGGTTCATATAGGTTTAACACATTTTCCCTGCTCATTTTAAGGATATCATTCGCTATAATGGGCACGTGGTTTTCCTTGGAATAATAATCGAAGAACAGTCCTTCGCGCAGGCCGCAGCCGGAGGTGATGAGCTTTTTGGCACCCGTTGCCTCCAAAAGGCAGCTGATAATGCTAATGCCGGCCAAAATGATATCACTACGCTCACTGCTGAGGCCGGAAATTTTTTTGCGTTGCTCCAGATTTGTGTTGCGCAATCTGTTGAAGAAGCTGCAATATGTTTGCGCGGTATAGGAATAATTGTGGATTTTGGTTGCCGGATATTTCTTTTCACGCTGGATGATTTTAGCTACCGTACGCGCGGTACCGCCGACGCCGATGAGAGGCAGTCCGTTCTGCTTGAGCCAGGGGTACTTTTCCAGACGGCTAATGATAAAAAAGCTCACGTCGCTAAAGACATTGGCTGGCATGACATTGCGTGTGTTGAACATGGAGGTGGTATTGACTGCGCCGATAGGCAGGGATACGCTTTCCAAAATTTTACGGTTTTTGAACAGAATCAGCTCGGTACTGCCGCCGCCCAAGTCAAAGATGATGCCGTCCTTGACGTTGATGGTGTTGATAACGCCAAGATAGCTGATATAGGCTTCGGTATTGCCGGAGATGATGTGCAGCTGGATGCCTGTTTCCTCGGCAACGCGTGCGACAAGCTCCGCACCGTTGGCAGCGTTGCGGATGGCTGCAGTAGCAACGGCAATGGTTTTGTCAGCCTGATAAATTTTGCACATATAGGCAAAGCTTTTCATGGTTTCGATGGTGCTGCTGAAGGCTACTTCTGTAAGCATGTTTTTTTCGTCGACCTTCTGACTCAGGCGCAGTGCTTCTTTTTGGTTATAGACCATATTATAAGCACCATTCTTATAAATATGGCTGATAACAAGCCGGGCCGAGTTGGAGCCGATGTCGATAATTGCGATTCGTTGCATTTTTCTTTTCTCCTTGTGGGGTGTTCCTCTAAACTTCGATTATTCTATTTTAACGATATATTTATTATATTACCCATAAGCGGAAAAAATCCTGCGTAAAAAAGTAAAATTCGTGTTAATTTGTTAAATTAATGTATAATCTCGATTTCTTCGCAGGATTTTTGTTAAGAAAAACGAATTATATCAATAATATACTGTTTTGGAGGCTTAGCTAATGAAGCGTAAAAATTATACAACCTTTGCTGCGATTCATCTAGGCTCGGAGATGCTCAGTATGCAGATTACCGAATATCATAATACCGAAAGGTACAAGGTTGTCGAATGCTGCAATCGACGCATCCGTTTGGGTGAGGCAACTTTTAAAAATAAAATAATTCCTTTTCCGCTTGTTTCCGAAATCTGCGAGATTCTGATAGGCTTCAAACGCCTGATGAAGGAATACGGTGTAGAGGAATATGTTATGCAGGCGACAACGGCCGTGCGTGAGGCCAGCAATCAGGTTTTTCTGCTGGATCAGATTTATAACAAAACCGGCCTTGTGGTCGATGTTGTTGATATGCCGAAGGAGATTTATACCAAATTTGTGGCCATCCGTAATACGCTGAAGGCAGAAAAAATTTCTACCGAGCGTGAAGGCATGCTGATGATGGATATTTCCTCCGGCGGCTTGGGCGTAACGTTGGTGCGCGACGAAAAAATCTGCTATCAGGGCAATTTCCACATCGGTATTATCCGTATTAAGGAAAGCTTTGAGCGCAATCGCCGTGAAAGCATGCATTTTAACAAGGCGCTGACGGAATTTCTCAGCAGCACAATCGGCCCGGTAAGAAACGAGCTGGGTGACAGCAAGGTGCGTTATCTGGTGCTTTCGGGTACGGAAACGGAGCTTTTGCTGCGTATGCTGGGGCTGGATGAGCAGCAGAAGGTGCATCGCATCAAGGCAGCGGATTTCCATGCCTTTTTCGACAGCATGCGTCAGATGAGCCTGCCGCAGCTGATTCAGGTATATAAGCTGCCGGAGAATGTTGCGGAGCTTGTACTGCCTACGGTGCTGCTTTATGAACAGCTGCTGCATCTGATTCCCGCCAAGGAAATTATTATTACGGCAGACCGCTTTATCGACGGCATCCAGCTCCTTCATATCGGCAATAAAACGAATCCTGTAATGCGCAAGGAGCTGGAGCAGGAGCTTATCAGCCTTTTCCATACCATCGGCAGCCGTTATCTGTATGACAAGAAGCATGCCCAGCAGGTGGAGCGCCTGTCGTTGATTATTTTCGATAAGATTGCCAAGGCTTACGGCATGGGTGAGCATGAGCGCCTGCTTTTGCGTGCAACCTGCATTTTGCATGATATAGGCAAATACATCTGTATGCGCAGTCACTCTATCTATACATATCAGCTGATTATGTCTACGGATATTATCGGCCTGAGCGAGAAGGATAAGAAAATCGTAGCGCTGGCCTCGTATTATCATGCCAACAGACTGTTTGACAAGACCAATACGCTTGCTCCGCAGGTGGAGAAGGAGCTGGTGCCGGTTGTAGCCAAGCTGGCTGCCATTGTGCGTCTGGCTGATGCCTTAGACCGCAGCTATATGCAAAAAATCCACAGCTGCAGTGTAACGCTGAAGGATAATAAGCTGAAGGTTCTGGCAGCAAGCAAAGAGGATTTGACGTTGGAAATCTGGACGTTTGATGATAAATCAACTTTCTTTGAGGAAGTTTTTGGTATTGAACCGATTTTGGAACGGGTGAATAAGTGATGGGAAAATTAGATTTGACAAAGCCTGAGTATTTTTATAACCGCGAGCTGAGCTGGCTGAAATTTAATCTGCGCGTGCTGAAGGAAGCGATGGGTAAAGAAACGCCGCTTCTGGAGCGTTTGAAGTTTATCGCCATTTCGGCTTCTAACCTTGATGAATTTTTTATGGTGCGTGTAGCCGGACTGTGGAGCAATTTTGACAGCGGCGTAGAAAAGCGCGATGCTTCCGGCATGTCGGTGCATGAGCAGCTGGTGGCTATTTCGCAGGCAGCGCATGAGCAGGTGCGCACTCAGACAAAATCGCTGATTGCGCTGATGGCAGAAATGGATGCGGTGAAGCTGCATTTCCGCCGCGTTAAGGATTTGAGCGAGCTGGGCAAGGACTGGCTGGAGGAATATTACCGCGAGGTAGTTTTCCCGGTATTGACGCCGATGGCGGTAGATGCTTCGCGTCCCTTCCCGTTTTTGGCCAATAAAACACTGAACCTTGCTGTTGAGCTGATTAAGGCCGACGGCGAGCACAGCATGGGCCTGATTCAGGTGCCGAGCGTGCTGGACCGCATTGTTGAGGTTGAGCCTGAGGGCAAGCGTACCTTCGTATTTTTGGAGGATATTATCGCCAGCCATTGCCACGATTTGTTCAAGGGCTGCCATATTCTGGATATGGTGTCCTTCAGAGTAACGCGTGACAGTGACCTTGACTTGGAAGAGGATGACAGCGTTGACCTGATGAAGGAGGTTGAGGAATCACTGCGTAAACGTAAGCGCGGCGCTGCTGTACGTCTGGAAATCTTCAAAACGAATAATAATCGTATCAAAAAATTCCTCGAGGAAAATCTGGATGTTACAGAGATGGAGGTCTATGAAATCAACGGACCTTTGGACCCGACATGCTTCTTTAAATTTATCGGTATGAAGGGCATGTGGCCGTGGCTGTATGAGCCATTTGTGCCACAGCGTCCGCTGGAGCTGCCGGATGACAGCGATTTGTTCGCCGCTATCCGTGAAAATGATATTTTGCTGCATCACCCCTATGAAAGCTTTGACCCGGTAGTTAAGCTGGTGAGTGATGCTGCCGACGATCCGCAGGTGCTGGCAATTAAGCAGACACTGTACCGTGTGAGCGGCAACAGCCCGATTGTTGCTGCGCTGGCGCGTGCTGCGGAAAACGGCAAGCAGGTAACCGTACTGGTAGAACTGAAGGCGCGTTTTGATGAGGAAAACAATATCCTCTGGGCGCGTCGTCTGGAAAAAGCCGGCTGCCACGTTATCTACGGTTTAGTCGGCTTAAAGACGCATGCCAAAATTATTCTTATCGTGCGCAAGGAGGATAACGGCATCAGGCGTTATCTGCATCTGGGTACAGGCAACTATAACGACAGCACCGCAAAGCTGTATACCGACCTTGGCCTGATGACGGCCAATGACGAGTTCGGCAGCGATGCTTCGGCGTTCTTCAATCTGCTTAGCGGCTACAGCGAGCCACCGGTTTGGAATAAGCTGGTTATGGCGCCATTGGGACTGCGCGAGAAAATTTACGCGCTGATTGATAATGAAATTGCCATGGTGCGTGCCGGTCGTGAGGGCCATATCATCGCCAAGATGAATTCGCTGATTGACCAGCCCGTAATCCAGAAGCTGTACGAGGCTTCGGCTGCAGGCGTGCATATTGATCTGATTGTGCGCGGTATCTGCGGTCTGCGCACAGGCATCGAAGGCATCAGCGATAATATTACGGTCCGCAGTATTGTAGGCCGTCAGCTGGAGCACAGCCGTATCTTCTGGTTTGCCAACGGCGGCGAGGAGCAGCTCTATCTTTCCAGTGCCGACTGGATGCCGCGTAACCTTAATGACCGCGTTGAGCTGTTCTTCCCGGTAGAAACAGAGGAGCATATCCATCGCATCAAGGCGCTGCTCGACTTGTATCTGCGCGATAACATGGGTGCGCATATGATGCAGTCCAACGGTACCTATCGCCGTGTACGCAACAAGCTGGAGCCTGTGAGCGCACAAAGCACCTTGTACGAGATGGCGCAGCTGGCGGTGACTGCCGACAAGCTGCCGATGGAAAAACGTCTGCAGCCTGTATTCAGCCGCAGATAATAGTGCCGCATCATATTTATCAAGGATTACGAGCTAAAAAAGACTTATATTTTAATTGCTTACTTAAATCCTTATATTGATATTATGTGCTTAAGTTGTTATAATTAGTAACAAGAGCAGAGGGGGATTAAAATGAGTAATTATGCTGTAACTTTGAATTATAATTGCCATTATGGCTATGTAGAATATAACGAAGCGGATAAGACTGCCGTAGTAACCTTGCCGGAGGCTGTTGCCGAAGCCAAGGCTGCTGTCGAGAAGTATCTGGCAACTCCGTTGAGCCTGGATGTACCGCAGGGTGATACTATTCGTGATTTTGCTACGATAACGCTGGAGCCGCTTTCCAGTAAGGAGGCGTTTCAGGTAGCGCTCACCCGTCTTTGGGGTAAAACCGGCGTGCGTGTTGAATGGAGCATGCCTCCGGGAATGGCTGACGATATTGCCGCTGAGGTGTTGGCAGAAGCACATTAACTTCTGATTGTTTTAGGGCAGACTCTTGATTTAGCAGAGTCTGCCTTTTTGTTTATAAAAATTGTGTGAAGAATAGGAGAAATGCAGATGCTGGATATCAACAAATTACGCAATGCTTACAATGTTATTCACCGTATGAGCCAAAACAGACATCCTTTTGCCGAAGAGGAGCTGTCGCTGGAGGTTGTGCAGAGCGCGCAGGTACAGGAGGCGCTTGCCGATGCCGCAGAGGTTATTGCTGTTTACGGCAAGATTATGAATCTGGTGTCGCAGAGCACGAGCTTTAAGGTTGCACCCAAAACTCCTAAGGCAGTTAAAAGCAGCTTTGTTGTGGAGCAGGATGACCTGAGCAGGCTGCAGCCTATGACTGAAGCTACCAATATCACAAAGCTTGTAAAATATATTAATGATACCTTTGCAGATAAGGAAATGCATAATCTTACTACGGTGGAGCTTGGCAGATGGTTGGAAAATACCGGTTATCTGCAGTTGCCCGAGGATGGGCGCAATAAAATTCCGACAGAAAAGGGTTCTGCGTTGGGTATTGTTACCGAAAAGCGTGTAAGACAAGCCACCGGAGAGATTTATTATATTAACCTTTATCCGCAGGCAGCGCAGCAGTTTATTTTTGCTAATCTGCCTGCTGTGGCGGAGTTTTTGGCAAAGGAAAAAGAGGAGAAGCTTGCTGACGCATAACTTGCTGTTTCCTCATTGCCAGTATTTTGTTTTTGCGGTATAATATTTAATACAGCTTGGGTGGAAAGGCTTGAGTTCTGCCTGAGCTGTTGTTATGGTTCCGTAGCTCAGTAGGATAGAGCAACCGCCTCCTAAGCGGTAGGTCGCCAGTTCGATTCTGGCCGGGATCACCAAATGAAAGAGCCGCTCCCAGACTAGGTTTGGGGGCGGTTTTAGTATTTTAATGAATAAGAGGCTGCCGTACTTGTTGTGTACGACAGCCCCTGTGCCATATGATTAGTCTTTAGTATATTTTTGCTTGTATATACTATTTACTGCTGTGCATATGGAAATTGCAT
>ERZ779924.3-NODE-3-length-188943-cov-6.85895_pt1 | contig 188943 bp, 176 predicted proteins | sample MGYA00511955_ERZ779924 | MGnify/ENA primary metagenome ERZ779924 (study PRJEB29588, sample SAMEA1969417) | human gut metagenome | biome: human gut; feature: human-associated habitat; material: faeces | place: Denmark | collected 2008/2010 ... | reverse complement strand
GGTTCCCCTTTCACATCCTCCGGCGCTAATATGCTGTATAGGCATAAAGGGGGGGGAGCCACTGTGTAGAGAGAATTTGTAAAATGACCTCACTTGCTTCCATTTCATCTCAAGGCGTAAAGACGGTGTTACATTGAATTCGGAAGTAACAATTTGTGCCCTGGTTTGTCACGTTGGTATAATACCAGTTAGATACCGAGGCTTGCGAAGTGATGATGATGGACTTCCGTCCATGTCTGTCCTTGATGATGTTCAGTAGAAGCGGACGTCCCTTGGCGTCAAGCGGCACGAGGAAGAGGTCATCCAAAATAAGTAGTGGATAACGTTCTATTGTTCTTCCGGTGTAAATTCGTTACTTGGGATTTTGTTTCAATTTTATTTCTGCTATCGTTTAAGATACAAACAAAAGTGTTATCTTTGTAAATGTCATGATACATCAGAGGTACTCACGCCTTTAACGATAAGGTTGGCCTTGTTTTTTCTTATGACAATAGTATATAAAGGATTTTATATTTAAATTTTGTTTGATTATAAAAAGTAAAGTGATGACTAATATCAATATAAAAGAAATTTTATGGAAGTTGCATATAGATAGTTTGACAGCGATGCAACAAACCACAGTTGAGGAATACAGAAAAGGGAAAGACCTGGTACTTTTATCTCCGACGGGTTCGGGAAAAACAGTCGCTTATCTGTTGTCTTTAGTGCAATCTTTAAAAGAAGAGAATGTTCTTCAAGCTGTGGTATTGGTTCCTTCTCGTGAATTGGCATTGCAAATAGAGCAAGTTTTCAAGTCTATGGGAACAGGCATTCCTGTCATGAGTTGCTATGGCGGCCGTCCGGCCATGGATGAGCACCGTACGATGAAAAGCTTGAACCCACAAGTTATAATAGGTACTCCGGGGCGTATGAATGACCATTTAAATAAAGGAAATATTGATGCTTCACATGTCCATACGTTGGTGATTGACGAATTTGACAAATGCCTTGAGATGGGTTTTCAGGAAGAAATGTCGGAGGTAATTGCGCAAATTCCGTATTTAAAACGTCGTTTTCTTCTCTCGGCCACAGATGCGCCGGCTATTCCTCGATTTGTATCAGAGGGCGATTTTTTGAAATTGAATTTCTTGGAAGATGAAGAGCAGATTCCGGAGCGTATAAAGGTTTATACGGTGAAATCTCCACAGAAAGATAAGTTAGAGGTCTTGTCCAAGCTTTTGTGCTATTTGGGAAATAAGAGTTCCTTGATTTTTGTGAACTACCGTGAAAGCGTAGAACGGGTTTACCGTTATTTGCTTCAGGAAGGAATCTCGTGTGAAATGTTTCATGGAGGAATGGAACAGAAGGATCGTGAGCGTGCGCTTTACAAGTTCAGTAACGGATCATGCAATGTATTTGTTTCAACGGATTTAGCTGCACGAGGACTGGATATACCCAATATAGACCATGTTATCCATTATCATTTGCCGCTCAATGAAGATACTTATATTCATCGTAACGGCCGAACGGCGCGGTGGGATGCTTCCGGAAATGTCTTTCTCATATTAGGACCGGAGGAATACTTGCCTGAGTTTATACAGCAGATTCCCGAAGAATATGTGTGGGAAGGACCTAAGCCCGAGCCTGCCAAGCCCCAGTGGGTAACGCTTTATATCGGGAAAGGAAAAAAGGATAAAATCAACAAGGTGGATATTGTGGGGTTCTTGTCAAAAGTGGGAGGATTGGGAAGAGATGATGTCGGACGAGTAGATGTGAAAGAACATTATGCTTTTGCTGCTATCAGGCGGAATTTGCTAAAAGAAACCTTGGAAACTGTGTCTGGCCAAAAGATAAAAGGTCTTAAGACGATTATAGAAAAGACAAAATAAGATTACGAGTTGTAAGGGTTAAAAGCCGTTTTTTATAATATATGATAGTAAAAAAAGCGCTTGGCTTAAAAAATGTGGTTTCAATCGTTGCTTTTATGGATTTTATTTTCTACTTTCGCAGATGTTATGCTTAGAGTAACTGATAATTAATCTTAAGTTTTACAAATTAGATGAAGAAGTATAATTTTAATGCAGGTCCATCCATGTTGCCGCGTGAAGTAATAGAGGCAACAGCAGCTGCATGCTTGGATTTTGAGGGTAGCGGTCTTTCCCTGATGGAAATTAGCCATAGGGCAAAGAACTTCCAGCCTGTAGTAGACAAGGCTGTAGAATTGGTAAAAGAATTACTCGACCTACCGGCCGGTTATTCGGTTGTTTTTCTGGCAGGAGGTGCCAGTACGGAATTCTGTCGTGTTCCCTATAACTTTTTGGAGAAGAAGGCAGCCTATTTGAATACAGGTACATGGGCCAAGAAGGCTATGAAAGAAGCAAAGTTGTTCGGTGAAGTGGTTGAAGTAGCTTCTTCGGCCGAAGACAACTATACCTATATTCCGAAAAACTTTACGGTACCGGCTGATGCCGATTATTTGCATATTACGACAAACAATACGATTTTCGGAACAGAAATGCGCTATGATTTGGACAGTCCTGTTCCTTTGATTGCGGATATGTCGTCGGATATATTCTCTCGTCCGGTAGATGTGAGCAAATATAATTGTATTTACGCCGGAGCACAGAAAAACGTATCTATGGCCGGAGTGAATATCGTTATCGTAAAGGACGAAGCTTTGAATAAGGTAAGCCGCCAGATTCCCACAATGTTGGATTACATGACCCATGTGAAAAATGGTTCCATGTTCAATACGCCTCCAGTGGTACCCATCTACTGTGCCATGAAGAATTTGGAATGGGTGAAGCAAAACGGTGGTGTGGAAGCGATGGACAAGCGTGCGAAAGAACGTGCGGACATGCTTTATACCGAAATAGAACGTAACAAGTTGTTCCGTGGAACTGCAAAGGCAGAAGACCGTTCATATATGAATATTTGTTTTGTAATGAACGACGAATATAAAGAATTGGAAGCCGACTTCTTGCAGTTTGCTACGGAGCGCGGCATGGTGGGCATAAAAGGCCACCGTAGCGTAGGCGGTTTCCGTGCTTCATGCTACAACGCACAAACGATAGAAGGTGTGCAGGCATTGATACAAAGCATGAAAGACTTTGAAGCTCAGCATTAAGAGGCTATAAAGACAGGCGCGCCTTGTACAGAGGTGTGCCTGTTTATTTATGGGATGTATTTAAATAAAATAACTATGGCTAAAATATTGATTGCTACAGAAAAACCGTTTGCAAAAGTTGCAGTGGACGGTATCAAAGAGGTTGCAGAGACAGCCGGATTGGAAGTCGTTTTGTTGGAGAAATATACGGAGAAGGCACAACTTCTGGCGGCAGTGGCCGACGTGGAGGCCATGATAATCCGCAGTGATAAGATAGATAATGAAGTTTTTGATGCGGCGAAGAACTTAAAAATCGTTGTCCGCGCCGGAGCCGGTTACGATAATGTGGATTTGGAGGCTGCTACCGTGCACGGGGTGGTGGTGATGAACACTCCCGGTCAGAATTCCAACGCCGTAGCCGAACTGGTGTTCGGAATGTTGGTATTCGCCGTACGTAACTTTTATAATGGAAAGGCCGGTACGGAGTTGAAAGGAAAGAAATTAGGAATCTTGGCCTACGGTAATGTCGGTCGTCGCGTCGCGCATATCGCAAAAGGATTCGACATGGATGTTTATGCTTACGACGCATATTGTCCTGCGGCGGCCATAGAATCCGATGGGGTGAAGGCTGTCTCTTCGCAAGATGAGTTGTTTGAACAGTGCGAAGTGGTTTCCTTGCATATCCCGGCTACGGCAGAGACGCGTCAAAGCATCAATTATGCCTTGGTCGGCAAGATGCCTAAGGGAGGAGTGTTGGTCAATACGGCCCGGAAAGAGGTAATTAATGAACCCGAATTGCTGAAATTGATGCAGGAGCGTACAGACCTGAAGTATGTCACGGACATCATGCCGGAAACGGATGCTGATTTCCGTATGTTGGGAGGACGTTATTTCTCTACACCCAAAAAGATGGGTGCACAAACAGCCGAGGCCAATATCAACGCCGGGGTGGCTGCGGCACATCAGATTGCCGCATTCTTCAAGGACGGATGTACGAAATACCAGGTAAATAAATAATTGCAGGGGCTATGGCTTGGGTTAAACCGTTTAAGGGGCTTCGTCCGCCTAAGGATTTGGTGGAACGGGTAGAGTGCCGTCCGTACGACGTGCTCAGTTCGGAAGAAGCCCGTATAGAGGCAGGCGATAACGAAATGTCGCTATATCACGTGATTCGTCCGGAGATAGATTTTCCGGAGGGGACGGATGAATACGCTGCATGTGTGTATGAGAAGGGGGCTGAGAACTTTGCCAAGTTCCAACGTAACGGCTGGTTGGTGGAAGACGCTAAGCCCATGTATTATATTTATGCACAGACCATGAACGGGCGGACACAGCACGGCATCGTGTTGGGAGCTTCGGTCAAGGACTATATGGACGGGGTAATCAAAAAGCACGAACTGACGCGGCACGAAAAGGAAGAAGACCGGATGAAGCATATCCGTATTACGGATGCGAACATAGAACCGGTTTTTCTGGCTTATCCCGACAATGCCGCGTTGGCTTCCTTGATAGACCAATATGCAAGGCGTGAGCCGGAATATGATTTCGTTGCCCCGCTCGACGGTTTCCGCCATCGGTTCTGGCTTGTGGATAATGAAGCGGATATTGATGCGATTACGAAAGAATTTGCAGCCATTCCCGCGTTGTACATTGCAGACGGCCATCATCGTACGGCTGCGGCAGCTTTGGTGGGACAAGAGAAAGCTTTAGCCCATGGCAGGACGCACCCCGAGGCGGAATACAATTATTTTATGGCCGTGTGCTTCCCTGCAAGCGAACTGACTATATTGGATTACAACCGTGTGGTGAAAGACCTGGGGTGCCATACTTCGGATGAGTTCTTGCAGGCTTTGGAGAAGGATTTCGAAGTGGCTTGCACGGGCTGTTCGGTGTACAAACCTATGCGACCTCATGAGTTTTCGCTTTATCTGGATGAAAAATGGTACAGGTTGCGTGTACTTCCGGGACGTTTTGATGAAGACGATCCGATTGATGTGCTTGACGTGACTATCAGTAGTCGGCTTATATTGGATAAGATTTTGGGAATTAAGGATTTACGTAGGGATAAGCGGATTGATTTCGTAGGAGGACTGCGTGGTTTGGACGAACTGAAAAGACGTTGCGACAGCGGCGAGATGAAAATGGCGTTGGCACTGTATCCAGTGTCTATGCAGCAAATCATGGATATAGCAGATTGCGGGAAAATCATGCCCCCAAAAGCTACTTGGTTCGAGCCTAAATTACGTAGCGGACTGGTGATTCATAAACTGTCGTAAGGAAAAAATAAGTATCTTTGCAACTCCGGTTGCCGGTAGAATCCGGTAGCCGGAGTTTTTTGAACAGTAGGGATATGGAAGGAAATGACGTATATAAGACGATAACAGCACCGGCAGAAGGGGAGTATAGCGAGAAACGGAGTAAATTCCTGGCTTTTATTCACCCAGTGCATACGATAGACGAAGTGAAAGAGCAGGTGGAGCACTATCAAAAGAAGTATTACGATGCACGCCATTGTTGCTATGCCTACATGTTGGGACACGAACGGAAGGATTTCCGTGCCAATGACAACGGGGAGCCTTCTGGTACAGCCGGGAAACCGATTTTGGGACAGATTAATTCTTACGGGCTTACGGATGTCTTGATTGTCGTCATCCGTTATTTCGGTGGAATCAAGTTGGGGACGAGCGGCCTGATACAGGCCTATAAGGCAGCAGCCATCGAAGCCATACAGGCGGCCCGGATTATAGAAAAAACGGTGGACGAGGAAATCACCTTTTTCTTTGAGTATCCTTTCATGAATTCCGTCATGCGCATTGTCAAGGAGGAAGAGCCGTCTATTGTCTGTCAAGGGTATGAACACGATTGCAGCATGACGCTGCGCATCCGGAAAGGGAGCATGCCACGCCTTAAATCGAGACTCGAGAAAGTGGAGACATTGAGGTTTGAAGACGATGGGGAGTAGAAGAGGGAAGTGCCAGATGGAATAAAAAGAAACGGTGTGTTCCGCCAGAAGAGGGGGAATACACCGTTTCTTTTTTTTGATACGTATCAGGCCTGCAAATTGTTGCATTCATCCATCCATGCTGCAGCCGACGCGTCGCTAGGCATTCGCCAATCTCCACGAGGACTCAGGCTACAGCTTCCCACTTTAGGACCGTCGGGCAGGCAGGAACGCTTAAACTGTTGGGAGAAGAAACGGCGGAAAAACGTTGTCAGCCATTTCTTTATCACTTCGTCTGTATACTTTCCGGCAAAAGCATATTGGGCCAGATAGAATATCTTGGACGGGCGGAAACCGAAACGCAAGGTATAATATAGGAAAAAGTCATGTAGTGCGTAAGGGCCGACCAAGTCTTCTGTCTTCTGGCTGATGTTGCCATTTTCGTCTGCCGGTATCAGTTCGGGGCTAATCGGAGTGTCCACGATATCCAGCAAGGTGGCTTGGGATGGTTCGTCAATAATACTGTCGGCCACCCACTTGACCAAATGTTTCACCAACGTCTTGGGGATAGAGGCGTTGACGCCGTACATGCTCATGTGGTCGCCGTTGTACGTGGCCCATCCCAGAGCCAGTTCCGACAAGTCACCGGTTCCCACTACCATGCCGTTCATCTGGTTGGCCACATCCATCAATATCTGCGTACGTTCGCGTGCCTGTGCGTTTTCATACGTCACATTATGGTTGGCCATGTCGAAGCCCAAGTCCTCAAAATGTTGTATGCAGGACTTTTTGATGCTGATTTCTCGTAGGGTCACCCCCAGGCTTTTCATAAGGTTGACGGCATTGGTATAAGTACGGTTGGTGGTCCCGAAGCCAGGCATGGTCACACCGACGATGCCTTTGCGCGAAAGTCCTAATTTGTCGAACGTCTTGGTGCAGACCAACAGGGCAAGGGTGGAATCCAGTCCGCCGGAAATCCCGATGACTACGGTCTGTGTTTGTGTATGTACCAATCTTTTGGCCAGTCCTGCTATCTGTATGGCAAAGATTTCTTCGCACCGTTCATTCAGTGCCTTTCCTGCCGGGACAAAAGGCATCGGGTCAACCTTACGGCTTAATTCGATGTCCTTGGAAGCGAAGAGTTCGGTATCTATCCGCATGGTATCGTGCGGTCTCAGCCGGGCGATGGAGGCGCTGAACGTGGTGTTCACACGCCTTTCCGCACGCAGGCATTCTACGTCTATTTCGCTGTAAACCAATTGCTCTTTAAAAGAGAAACGTTCGTTTTCCGCCAACAGCATCCCGTTTTCGTAGATAAGGGCCTTGCCGGCAAAAACAACATCCTGTGTGCTTTCTCCGAATCCTGCCCCCGAAAATACATAACCGGCGAGGCATCTTGCACTTTGTTGTGCCAACAGGGATTTGAGATAGTCTTGTTTGCCTACGCCTTCATTGTCTGCGCTAAGATTGAAAATGATTTCTGCTCCCTGGAGTACCAATTCGGAACTGGGGGGGATGGGGGCCCATACGTCTTCGCAGATTTCCACACCGAAACAGCAAGAGGGAGTGTTGAATACCAAGTGGCGGCTCAGCGGCACCATTTGCCCGCAAACCAATACATTGCTGTTTCCGTGCACATCGCCGGACGTGAACCAGCGTTGTTCATAGAATTCCTTGTAGTTGGGCAGGTAAGTTTTGGGGATAAGCCCTAAAATTTTTCCTTTTTGTATCACTGCCGCGCAATTCAGCAGCGTGCCGTGGTAAGCGACAGGCAGTCCTATGATAGAGATGATGTCCAATGAGCGGGTGAAGTCGAGGATGCTGATAAGGCACATTTCCGCCTCGTCGAGCAGCAGTTGTTGGGCAAATAAATCGCCGCAAGTGTAAGCCGTGATGCTGAGTTCCGGAAAACAAATGATTTCTACGCCTTTACCTTCCGCCTGAATAATCAAACTTTCAATTTGTTGCGCATTATATTTGCAATCTCCTACTTTTACGCCGGGGATGGCTGTGGCAATTCTGACAAATCCGTAATTCATGTTGCTATGTTTGATATTTGTGGAACAAAGATAATATAAAGGTATCAATAAAAGCAAAAAAAGCTGTTATTTATCAAAAAAAACACGGGAAGGCTTGCACAGGAACGGAACTTACGCTAAATTTGCATTGTAAACATTACAAATTTATATTGAACATGGTTAACAAAGAGGCTTTGGATACATTGCAGAAATATGGGATTCACCCCTCCGTACAACGCATAGCAATTATGGATTATTTGCTTAAGAATCATACGCATCCCACAGTGGATGAGGTGTATGTGGCTTTGTGTAAAGTTATACCTACGTTGTCTAAGACGACCGTGTATAACACTTTACGGCTTTTTTCCGATCATGGAGCTGCCTTGATGTTGACCATTGATGAGAAGAAAGTTTGTTTTGACGGGGTAATTGTTCCCCATGCGCATTTCATGTGCAAGAGGTGCGGAAAATTATTCGATGTGGCTCTTCCGGAAAGTTTGAAAGACTTTTTACCGGCAGGCTCGGACTTTAAGGTGGACGAAGCGCATGTCTATTATAAAGGTGTATGTAAAGCCTGTGCGATGGAGGCATGAGCCTGAAGGGCACGGGTAGAGAAATAATAAGAACGAATGTGTAATTTAAATTAAAAACGGAAGAAAATGAAAAAGAAATTTGTGTGTACAGTATGTGGTTACATTCATGAAGGCGAAGAAGCTCCGGCACAGTGCCCGCAGTGCAAGGCTCCGGCTTCAAAGTTCAAGGAATTGGTAGATACGGAATTGACTTTCGTGACCGAGCATGTTATCGGCATTGCCAAGGACGTTGACCCTGAAATCAAGAAAGGTTTGCAGGCAAACTTTGAAGGAGAATGCACCGAAGTGGGCATGTACTTGGCCATGAGCCGTCAGGCTGACCGTGAAGGCTATCCTGAGATTGCGGAAGCTTTCAAGCGTTATGCTTTTGAAGAGGCCGACCATGCTTCCCGTTTCTGCGAATTGTTGGGCGACATGGTTTGGGACACGAAGACCAACCTGAAGAAGCGTATGGAGGCTGAAAGCGGTGCTTGCTCCGGCAAGATGGATTTGGCCAAGATGGCTAAACAGCAGGATTTGGACGCCATTCACGACACTGTGCATGAAATGGCAAAGGACGAAGCTCGCCATGGCCGTGGTTTCGCCGGTTTGTACAACCGTTACTTCGGCGACAAGTAACCATCTTGTGGTATTAGTCCGGATGTCGTAGCATATCCGGCAGAAAAATCCCGTGAAGTTGGATGCCTGGCTTCACGGGATTTGTATTAAATGTCATGACAGCCTTTTGAGTATGGGATGAAAGGATGTAGCGAACGGCTGTTCTTTCGGATATATCGGCAAGTTTGACAAAAAAAGGCTTGCATGAGAGCGGTTTATCATCTTGCGGCAAACGGAAAATCGTTTGCCTGAGAATGAAAAATCAATCTCAGGCGAATGATTTTTCATTTGCCGCACATTTTTACGCTGTATTCAAGAGTCTGGAAAAGAGGAATATAGAAAAATGCAGGGGCTTTTTTCCCGGCAGAAAAAATTTTTGACGCAAAGGGAGGGAATGGGAATGATAAAAAAACGACGGGCGGTTTATTCGTAGTCTTTCAGTCGTTTGGGATTTTTCGGGAACCAACCTTTCAGCACCCGTTTGCGTTGGTCGAACACTTCGAGTATCCCCCAAAAGGAAGAGAACGATATGACACCGAAAATGATACTCAAGTACACGTTTTCCACATAGAGGGACAAACCGGCACATAGGATTCCCGTCACGAGGAAAGCCCACCAGCATCGGGTTCCGAAATAGTATTCGCCCTTGATGACTAAAGGATGGAACAGGCCGATAATCAGGAAGGTGGCCAAGCCGATAAGTATGCCTACGTAGTTCATTGCGTTTGCGTGTATTTAGTTTGTAGGATGCAAAGTTAAGATTTTATTTCTATATAGCAAGTGTTGCATGAGGCCTCGCACGAATAAATAGAGGAGAAAAGCCAGCCAAAGTGCGTGGTTTTGCCATATAGGGAAGAGGCTGAGATAGACGCTGAAAAAAGTCAGGGTGGCACCCAACATGGACAGGAGCATATAGCATGTGGCCGTGAGTCCGATGAAAACACCGTCCCAAATGAATGCCGAGAGACCTGCAAAGGGGATGAGGACAGCCCAAGGCAGGTAGTCGGAAGCTGTGGCGACGACATAGGCTTCGTCGGTGAGCAGGTTCATGAGAGCCTTTCCGCCGGCCATATAGAATAAGGTGAAGGTCAGTGCCACGCCGCATCCCCAAAGAAACAGGTTACGGATGACTTTTTTCAGGGCCTGGTAATCTCCCGCACCGGCACATTTGCCCGAGAGGGCTTCTCCCGCAAAGGCGAAACCGTCCATGAAATAAGAGTAGAGGGTGAAGTATTGCATCAGCAAGGCATTGGCTGCTAAGATATATTCCCCTTGACGGGCACCGGCTGAGGTGAAATAGAGAGTGACGCACACGAGGCAAAGGGTGCGCAGGAAAATGTCGCGGTTGACACTGAAGAAACGGCGAATGGCGTTTTTCCGGAATACGGAAGAGGGGACGAATGTATAAGGAAGACCGAGCCTACGGTGCATACGGTGGCAATAATATAGGGAAAGCACCAGTCCGCAATATTGGGCGATGACCGTTCCCAAAGCCACTCCGGCCACGTCCATGTGCCATACGAAGACGAAGGACAGGCTAGCCGCTATGTTGACGAGGTTTTGGACGATGGCCACGTAGAGCGGGTATTTTGCATTTTGCAATCCGATGAACCATCCGGTCATACTGTAAAGCCCAAGCACGGCAGGGGCGCCCCATACGCAGATTCTAAAGTATACCGAAGCAAAATCCGCCACAGCTTCCGTGGGCGACATGACGGACAGGGCCAGATGAAGTAACGGGCCTTGCAGGAGGAGTATGAGGATGGCTATGCCCGTGGAAGTAGCCAAGGAACGATAAAGCAACAGTTGGATTTCTTGTTTATTGTCGGCACCGTAGGCTTGTGAAGTCATCCCGCTGGTTCCCATCCGCAGGAATGCAAAAATCCAATAGATCATATTGAATATCGTACCGCCGATGGCTATGGCACCGATATACGAAGCGGCACCGAGATGTCCCGCAATGGTCAGGTCTATCAGCCCGAGCAGGGGAACGGTGATATTGGAAAGGATGGACGGGAGAGCGATGTGCAGTATCTCTTTGTGATATGACTTATTCATGACGGTCATTTGTTGGCTGAATAAAAACAAAGGCACTGTCAACTCGCTGAAAGCTTGTTTTACAGTGCCTTTTTTGATGGTCGGGGTAGCGGGATTCGAACCCACGACCCCCTGCTCCCAAAACGTACCCAATTCACTGTATTTTGTATAATTATCAATGTTTTAAGTATCATCCTCTTTTAACTTGCACGTTTTTTGCACGGATTTTACTTTTTCAAATGTCCAACCGGGCAATAAAACATCTCCTTCACCCGACAAAAGCCAAAACGGAGAGACCTTGTAATCACGTACCATGTAATCAAGCCATGCAAGTTGAAACAAGTCCCTTGAAGGTGACTTTTCAAGCGTATTAAAGTTCCATGGGTTTATACCATACCGCTTGCAAAGCGTGCCTTTTCCCCTTATGACCTTATTCCTCTTCAAAACCTGTATGGTTTCAAAGAATCGGCGTACGATTATTTGGCTATCCTCTTTTTGCATTATCTTTTATCTTAATATATCCGGATGTGCTTCCAAATACATATCTCGAAGTGGCAAACTTAATATATAGCAAATATCACTTAAAGTCAACTCATAGGGCTTTGTATTCCCATTCTCATCCTCTATTTCGAAAGTTGGTGCATTATATACGTATAGTTTGTATTCATTAAAAAAATCCTCATCAGATTTAATTTGGAGTGCCCTTAGTGAGTATAACTCCACATCATAGGCCGTTTTAGGCGCGAGGCTGTCGATTACTTCAAACAAAGAATCCTTATGTGCTTCAAGAAAATTTTCCCCATCAAGTTCTTTATAGAATTTTTCTCCCATTTTATTTAATCTTCTCGGGCTTTTCTTTTCACTTACCATTTTGCATATTTGTTGTGCATCGCTTATCGGCTCTATCATATTTGGGTCAAGTTTCATTATCCATTTCGATATAGCCGTAAGCATGCGGTTGTTTGATTCCAATATACTATCCGTACGGTCTATTTTTGTATCATGCCGGTTAATCTCACTCCCGTACTTATCGCATGGAAGGGTATTTATTTTATTTTCGATATTGGATAGTCGATGTATTTCTTCAATATGCTCCCTTTCTTTTTTGGAATACCGCCTGAACAGCCATACCATAGCACCTATTATAGATGTTATTACGGTAAATGCAGTTCCAATTATAGTACATATTAATTCTATTTTCCCCATTTCATTTTTTTGTTTAAGCGTGGAAAACTACAGGTTTTCAATCCATTTTTTTCCAGATTTTGTGTTTAGCCAAATGGCGATGGCCGACCCTACGCCAGCCATAACCGAGAATAATGCTATTAATGCTTCCATATATTTTTATTTAATTATTTTATAACCTATGTATGCAAATATATAAGTGACAAAGGCACCGATTGAGATAATTATCCAAGAATCCACATCGTCCTCCTTGATTATGACAGAAGCCGTGCTCCCTATGACAAGGGTTGCAAATGATAGTTTTGCCAAGTCATAGAAAAACTTGCCAAGGTTTTCACGGCTTGTCCTGTCCCGCTCGTTTTGTTCTTCCTTTGCCTTTTGTTGCTCCACGAATTTTCCCATAAAGTTACTATTTACCTTTCGTTGAACATGAAATCCAACCCCGACTTTTCATACCGCGAAAATTTACGGTCGGAACTTATGAGAGTGATTCTGTCTGCTATCGCTTGGGCGATAATCAGGCGGTCGTTGGGGTCGCGGTGGTCGTCCATGAAAGGAAGCATAGAGAATTGAGAAAGATGGCGTGAAGAAGGAGGAACTACTTCAATGCCCACATCCATAAGCCAAGGAATAATTTCCCTTGCATCGGCAAATGGTTTCTTTTTATTTCCATTCACCTTTCCAATTTGGCATAAATGGATAAGCTCTTGCACACAAACCGAACTTGTAAGAATACGGTTTGAATAGTCGTCGATTACCTCCTGCACATCATTGCTTATTTCGTCCATCCTCTTTTGGAACAAGAAAACCAATATATTGGTATCAATGTAGTATCTCATTTTAACGCGAGCCTCATTATTCTTTTCTGTTCCGCTTCATCCAATGCCGACAAGTCCATAAGGGGCTTGCTGTCAGACCGCAACCACTCACCGATTTTACTCAATTTCTTCTTTGTTTCCATATCTTTCCTTATTTAATTGACAAACATAACATTACTCTATATTTCCCCATAAAGTTTCTATTTAATCAGTAATTAAACCTCATCCTCCTTTCGACATGAAACTATTATCATCCTATAATTCGCCCCATTTACAGGCCTTCCAACCATTTCTTGCCACTCTTGGTATTTGTCCAAAGAATGATGCCGCCAACCACGACTATCCCTACGGTGAAAATAAATCCTAAAGCATCCATAATTCTACTTTTTATTAAACCCATTAATTATAATAAGCACATACTAGAATAGTTCTGAATGGCTTCCGGCACGGATAACCCTTATGCAATCATTGTCAATCCAAACCAAAAGGAAATCATCTTTTATATGGCATTCCATACATCCTTTGTAATCGCCTTTTAGTTGGTGTGGTTTGTACTCCTTTCCGAGAGTTTCCCCGTTTGCCAATATAGCCAATACATGCGCGAGCGCATTTCTCTTGTTGGTGTCGTATTGAATCTTCTTCAAGTCCTTTTTGGCTTTACTTGAAAATATAATCCTTTTCATAATGCCATTATTGAGTTGATGATGGCTTCTTCGGAAGAGCTGTCTAACTCTCCGGCATATTCTCCACGTCTGATTTCTTCAAGAGCCTCTAAGGTTTCCTTGTTGAATTTCGGTCCTTCCTCTTTCTTCTTGCCGACTTTCACGGATACAACCCCTTTAATCATATTTGCTGCTGCCTTGATTTTTGATACGACTGCATCATCTTCTACATATAAGGTTATTTCTCTCATCTCACCCTCCTTTCCTCATGAAACTATTATCATACACTTTTAAAGTACATTGCAAAGTTAATCAATAAATTAATAAATACAGCAACGGGACGCATCTTTTTAATGACACGCCCCGTTGGGATTTATGGATGGATAATTTCGTTTATTGGTTTTGCCCGTAAAATACGGATTTCAGGTAGATTTCAGATTCTTGTATGATTTCCTTTTGCATCCCCTTCGTGATGAAACGTACGTATCGGTTCAGCCTTGGGGTATACTCGCACTCTTTTCTTTTCAGTGCGAAAAACTCATCGCTTATCTCGTCCTCATTCCTTTTCCCGTTTTCGTTTTCAAGCCATAGTTTCTCCATACTATTCATGTAGCGTGAATAAAAGCCATACAAGCCATCTATCTGGGACAATTCCCCACTTCCTTGCATGGCGATCGACTTCCCCAATTTAAACAAGTAAACCACGAAGAACACTATGGATGATATGAGAGGGGAAAACGCAAAGTACTTGTAACAGATTACGCCCGAAGCCGAAATCAACAACAGCACAAAAGAACACGCGATATTTGCCCATCTTATCTTATGGGAATATTTTTGCAAGCACAGCACGTTCGCATGCGCTTGTTTTAACTCCTGCCATATTCTGTCCCTTATTTCCATTTTTCTGTCTGTTTATTGGTTTATTGCAAAAATACAACAATAAGATAAACAAACATATAATACTCATAGAAAAAATGGACTTCATGCCGAATTTTCACATCCTACTTTTTTCTTGGTGGTGGGAGCGGCGATGGTTTGGGAACCGCTCCGTTGCTCTTTGGAGATTTCGGGGGATTGGTTGTCGTATCACTCTTTTTCATTTTGTTTTCAGTAATTAAACCTCATGCCGACTTCATTCTGACTTGAATATATCTGTAAAGAACGCCCGGCATTCAATTTGTGTTTTATGGCGAATATTTCACAGACAAGTCCGGCAATACCGAACACCCCTCCTATAACGTATGCCGCATTTCTTTGGCTCTTTTTACTTTCTATATTTATTTCACCGTATTTGTTATTGGTTACATTATCTTTTATTTGAGAACCATATATCGCAATTCCAGCCCCTACAGCAAGACAAGACAATGAGCAATAATCTAAAAATGCGGATTTGGAAAGATGATAGCCAGGTACATTCAGTGTCATTCTAATATCTTCTTTCTCAACAAGATTCTTTTCTTCATGCTTAATATTATTTTCATGTTCATTTTTTTCTCTATTGAGAAAATCGTATAAATAATACCCTACTTGGTCGAATGAGAATTTTCTTTCGAAAACGACATCCTCACCATTTTGTAATATTATTCTCGAAACACCTTGCTTAAACGTATTTATATCATTATCGTTTATCTTGTATAAAACATCGCCTTTATGATGGATTTTATCCATAGAACTATGAATAGAAACCTTTTCACCATCAAATGTTTCCAATACCATTGTATTGGCTATGATGCTTCCTTTTACAGACCTTGCAGAAATATAGCTATACATGCCATCTTTATCAATGGAATATACAGGATATATAATAACAGCATTCCATTTTTTAGACGTAAGCGTTTTTTCCCTGCCAAAATATTCTATTGGGTCTTTATTAAATTCTTGTGAATATGAAAATAAAGACATAAGAGACAACAATGTAAATAATAACTTTCTCATGTTTTTTATTTAATTGACAAACATAACATTACTCTATAAATCCCATAAACATCATTCAAGTCAATTTCAAATGGTGCATAAATAGGGTCGGGGTTGATTGATATGCACCTCACATATCCCTCTCTTTCCGATGGTACAATTCGTTTGATGACCGCCCCGTTACATGTATCAAGTACATAAACCCGTCCCCATTCAATGAACGCATTCTCATTAATCTTTTTGACATGCACTTGTGAACCATTGGGGTATTCTGGTGCCATGCTATCTCCAGAGACGGGTATAGCGAAATCTGCGTCTTTAATTGGTGAAACGACCTTCTCGCAATCACTTTCACGAACGGAAACGACAAAGTCGTTCAAACGTCCACCTTGCGCGGAGACAGGAAGCAAAGGTATAAATTTTCCTTCTATGCCATCTAATTCATTATTGTTTTCTTCTTTCGATGGCTGTTTCAGCATATCGCCTTCGCCGGTCAAGAGCCAAACACGGTTTAAATCTTGATAAATACTCAATATCTTATTTATTGTTGAATTACCGAGGTCGCTCTTTCCCGTTCTTGCTTGGCTTAGCAATCCTTGGCTTAGTTTACATTCTACAGTAACTTGATTGTCATTCAAGTCTCTGTATTTCATGTATTTGTCAAATCTGAACATTTTTTCCCTCATGCCTATCGTATTAATTAGTGTTAACATCTTGATAAATTATCAATATATAGATTGGCGATATTGATAAAGTATCTATCTTTGCATTGTGATTTAAAACACTTAGCAAATATAGATAAAACAAAGTAAAGAACAAAATAAAAATAGGTGATTATGAATCTACCAGAATTAAGAAGTCTTTTGGCCACGATAGAAGACGGGGTGATAAACGAGTTCGACCACCGAAAACGCTCATCCTCCATTTGCATGAGCGGTGAGGCGTGCGACCTTGAAGTGTCATACGATGCTTTGACTGGCGAAGTGGAGGCCATGATATACGGAGATGATGCCTGTAAGTCATATCCCAACATCCAAAAGCTGATAGAGGATCCGGTAAGCACTGAAAAGATAGACAACGAGATATATCTTGAAGAGATGCGGGACGATGAAGAATACGAGGCCGCAATGGACAACCGGATGGCCTTAGACCGCGCCCAAGGTTACGGGGTTTATTGGTGATTGGATGTAGCCGGGGTTCGATTCCCCGGTCACCAACAAGAGGATAGTTCTTTGACATATTGCGAACATCAGCCATGCCGGAATGTTGGCGAGCGGAAACGCCACGACACCAACCATGCGGAAGACTGAAAGAGTAAGCGGACAGCGGGATTTCACCTTATCCCATCAAGTATATCGCATTGGGGCGCGAGCACGCTACCGCTGAAACTCATGATACATATAAACCACCGCAAAAGGCGCGATGCCGCCAATCGGATTGGCGCGGTGGAACTTAACCCAAAACAAAAAAATATGATTAACAAATTAGATGATTTTATAGAAAAGGAAAGAAAGAAGACGGAAAAGAAAGAATCCATTATTTCTGCCTACTTGAAAGCCAAGGAAGAGCTTCCTAACGCAAAGAAGTGGACGATATTCAGGATCGTTGGGGAATCCATTGGCATATCAACAACGTATGTCAATCAAATTTTAAAAGAGAAAGGAGTGGTATGATGAAAGCTTTGAAAGCCATAATATGCGTGATTTCCTTTGTAGCTGCATTGGGATTTGCCGGGACATCCGATATGACCGACCAGGTAATATATACGATGCCGACAGAAACCTATCACGACATAAAGGAAACCCTCGCGGCGGACGGGGATTCCCCAAGTGATTATGAAATAGCAATGTTTTACCTTAAAAGTAAAGACCAATGACGGATTTTTCGGAAATCAAGGACACGGCGCAATACAACCGGCAGGAAGCGGCCACATTGTTAGGCATCAGTATCAGCACGCTCAACAATTACAAGAATGCAGGAGACTTAAAATGCCGTTGGCGCAAAAAGAACGGCCGGCCGTTTTATTACGGTCGTGACCTGAAGCAATTCCTCAAATCAGAATTGGATGTAAAAAGATAGTATTAATCCAAGACTATTTCGATTTATAACCCATAAACGAACAAGATTATGAACAACAGTGAAACATTAAGCCAGGCGCAAGCCATCCAGTCGCTCAAATCCACGGAAGTGATACGTAACGACTACGTCCGTGGTCAGTTCATCTCCGTCTACAACGCCATCTGGAAAGAGGGCGGGGAAGGAGCCTACGAGCGCGAGGCCATGTACTTCAACAACCAACTGCGCGAAAACGAACGGCTGCGCGCATGCACCGGCATGTCCGTCTTCTTCGCCTTCATCGACCTTGCCGTGCGCGGGCTTACCCTCGAACCCGGGTCACAGGCATTGTGCTACCTCCTTCCGCGCAACTATTGCGTAGGCAAGAACGCACAGGGCGGCAACGTCTACGAGGCACGCTGCAACCTCACCATTTCCGGCTATGGCGAACTGGTACTGCGGGCAAAGGCCGGACAGATACTCCACGCCGACAACCCCGTGATTGTCTATGACGGCGACGAGTTCTCCTTTGGCGAGAAGGACGGGCGCAAGTACGTCAACTACTGCTGCCGCATCCCGCGCCAGTCCAACCGCATCATCGCCTGCTTCCTGAAGATTACCCGGCCGGACGGGACGGTCGACTACTCCGTCATGACGGAAGCCGACTGGAAACGCCTGTCCGACTTCTCCGGCAAGGCAAACCGTTATTGGGACAACACTGAAAAAAAATACGTGGAAAACCCCAACCAACTTTACACCTCCGGCGACGGGCAGATAGATACCGGCTTCCTCAAGGCCAAGTGCGTCAAGCACGCCTTCAAGACCTATCCCAAGATAGCCATCGGGAAGGGCACGCAGCTCGAAAGCGACGTGGCCGATGAGCCGCAGCCCGGCTTCGACCCCTACGGGGGAATGGCAACCGGCATGCCACAGCCCCGGCCGGAGGAAGAAAAGACATTCGCCCCTGCACCCGACATGTCCGCAGGCGTGACGGTGGACCCGCAGGCAAACGGGAACAACGACGATGCCTTCTAAGCATCTCCCACCGCAGGAATGCCTCTCATGCGCCCGCACCCACAAGGGCATCAACGGGCTGCATTGCGACAAACTTCACAGGTATGTACAACAAGCGGACACCCCGCCATGCCGTCCGCAACAAAACGAAAACAATATGGACAACAAAGAATTGGCTATCATCAAGCCGGAAAACATACAGGCAATCGTACAGGCTGCGCCGCAGTCCTACAACGACAACAAGAACTCCCACGACCGCTGCATCGACTTCGGCCTTACCATCCTCAACGCCGTGCGTACGCAAGGCATGAACGACGAACTCGACCGGCAAGCCGCGTCATTTATCGACAAGGCCCGGCGCACGGTCAAGGTCATGAACGAACGCCGCTCGCCCGTCACCAAGCTGTTCGACGAGGTGCGGTCGGCGTTCACCACGATGGAAAACGAGATAGACCCCACCAAGCCGGGCACCGTTGCCTACGACCTCCAACAGTTCCGCAACCAGTATGCGGCCAAGAAACGCGCCGAGGAGGAACAACGCCTCCGCGAAGCAGAGGCCCGCCGTAAGGCAGAAGAAGCACGCCAAAGGTTCCGGCAGGACGTGGAGGACGATTTCAAGAGGCAATTCCAACAGCTTGTGAATGAAAACATCGACAAGCTGACCGCAACGGACAACAACGTCACGCTCGACACCTATGAACAGTCCCTTGCATTCATCAAGGGATTTGACAAGGAGCTTCCTTCGGGCTGGCTCGCCAACCTTAAATCCTGTGTCCGCATACCTGCGGGCATGGATATTACCAAAGTGAAGGCAGTGGAAGCCGACACCAAACAACGGCTTGGCAGACAATTCTCCGAGCAGTACGCTTTCGAGGTGGGCCAGACGGCGGATTATATTCTCGATCGCCTGCCCTCCAAGAAAGCCAACTTGGAAAAGATGGCCAAGGCCAATGCCGAAGAAGCCGCACGCATCAAGGCCGAAATGGAAGCACGCCAGAAATCCGAGGCGCAGCGCATTGAAGCGGAACGTGCCGCACGCGAGGCCGAGGAAAGGCGCAAGGCCGAAATGGAACGGAAAACCGCTGAAATGACATCGCTGTTCGACAGCCAGGCAGTCGCAGCCACTTATGCCCCCAAGACGAAAGTCACAAAGAAAATCAACCTGCTCAACCCCGAAGGCATCATGCCCATACTCTCCTTGTGGTGGAGCAAGGAGGGCTGCACGCTCTCCGTGGACGAACTTGCCAAAATGTTCAAGAAGCAAATCGCGTTCTGCGAGAAGCTCGCCAACAAGGAAGACTTGACAATCAATGATGAAAGCGTTGAATACGTGGACGAAGTTAAAGCCAAATAATCATGGAAATACAAATAAAGATTTGGGCTAAACCGAAAGAACAAAGAAGAAATTCCTACAAATACTTCGGCTATTCTTTCGAGTTTCATGCCGGGGAAAAGCTCATGAGGGACTTTGACATTTCCACGGATGAAAACGTCAAGGAGATTGAGCAACTGCGGCAGTTGGCATTTGAAATCAGGGAACTAATACGGAAGAGGGATATTGTCTCTATCAGGGAGGAGGCCTGTAATATCCGACGTTCCACCTGAAACAGGACCTTCTGTGTAGATGGTTCCGACAAACACCTCATAAGGGCAATCCGTCTCGTATTCGCCACCACCAGCCATATATAACTTGGCTTTCCCGTCAAGAGCCTTTGCCACGGCCACGACGTAATCAAGGTTGATGAATGTGACATCTGATGGTTTTGACATCTGAAGTTTGATGAATTTACTCATAATGATTGAATTTTAATTGGACAATGCAAAGATAACAAAAAAAGGAGGGCAACGCCGTACGCCGTTGATTGGATTTTGATTGGACAGCTTGATTCGCTCGCGGTTACGGCTTGTCTTTCCTTTACTAAACGATAAAAACAATGAACCACAATCCCGATGAATACTACAATCGCACGGAAGTCTCGAACTCCGACCTCACAGCCCTTCGGGACATACTGCATCCCCGGCAGCAGTTCGGCGACCGCGAGGCGGCGTTCCGCTTCGGCACGTTGGTCGATGCCCTCATCACCGAACCGGACCGCGTGGACTACTACCGCTTCACTGTGGATGACGTGCAATACACCGATGACGAGTTCCTCCATGCCAAGGAAATGCAACAAGCCCTGCGCATGGAGGCGCGGCGCGACGCCTTTCTTGCCAAGGTATTGGAACTGGCCGACACGCAACGCTTCATGGTCAACCGCGCCCAACAGTTCAGCTACTGCGAATACCCCTTCTCGCTCGACACCCGTTGCAAGTGGGACTGGTACCTGCCGGCCTTCGGCTTCGGCGGCGACTTGAAAACCACGTTCGCCGCCTCGCAGCAGGAGTTTGACGAAGCCCTCGACTTCTTCGACTGGGACCGTAGCCGGGCATGGTACATGGACATCGCCCGCAGCGACCGTGATTTCATCTACGCCATAAGCAAAAAGAATTGCCGGGTGTTCAAGAAGTTCATCAGCCGTGGCGACGGGACATACAACCGTGGCCGGGAGAAGTACGAAGAGCTTGCTTTCCAGTGGTGGCTGTTAACCCCTAAAAACATAGCGTGATATGGACATCTATTGCCGTGTGACCCCCTATGGCCTTGTGCCGCTCTATGAGAGCGATTACGACCTGAAGAAGCGCCTGCGTGTCGGCTCCACCGTCCGTTGCCGTGTCAGCCAACCGCGCAACTACGAGTTCCATAAGAAGTTCTTTGCGCTTGTCCGGCTGACGTTCGACAATCTGCCTTTTCCGCTCGTCGGGCGGTGGGCCATACGCAGCATGGACGACATGCTGCGCCGCTTCAAGCGCGACCTCGGATATTTTACGTCGTCAGTCAACGAGCTTGGCGAACGTGAGATAGAGTACCGCAGCATATCCTTCGCCGCGATGGACGAGCACGATTTCGAAGCGTTCTACGAAAATTGCGTCAACCTCGTGCTCCACAAGTACCTGTCCGGCATCGACCGGCAAGAATTGATCGAGGAAGTTCAAAAATTCAAATAAACTGAAAATCATGGAAAGAGCAGGAATATATTTCTACATGCGCCGCGGACGCACATTCCGCATCTACCGCCGCCACGACAACGAAGACGGGACGGGAGGAACCGCCGCGCCCGTGGCCGGCGAACACGTCTTCTACACCCAACAGGATGCCCGGGACCGCGTGTACGAACTCAACGGATGGAGGCCAAAGAAATGACTGCGGGATTGAAACACCGTCTCCGCGTCGAGCCTTACCCCTACCAACGGGAGGGCATCGCCTACGGCTTGGACAAGAAACGCCTCATTATTGGTGACGAACCGGGCTTGGGCAAAACCCTGCAAAGCATCGGTATTGTAGACACGGCAGACGCATACCCCTGCCTTGTCATCTGCCCCTCCTCGCTCAAGATAAACTGGCAGCGCGAGTTCGAAAAGTTCACTGACAAAAAGGCACTCGTCCTCGACAACTCCACGCGCACCACATGGCCGTACCTCCTGAAGATGGCGATGTACCATGTGGCCGTGGTCAACTACGAGAGCCTGCGCAAGTTCTTCGTGTGGGACATAAAAGGAGGAAAGTCCTTCCGCCTGAAGGATGTCGTCTTCTGCCCCCACATACGCATGTTCCGTAGCATCATCATCGACGAAAGCCACCGCGTCAAAGACCCCGCCGCGCAGCAGACCATCTTCACCAAAGGCATCGCCACGGGCAAAGAATGGATAATCCTGTTGTCCGGCACGCCGGTGGTCAACCGTCCGGCCGACCTCATCTCCCAACTGTCTATCATGGGGCGTCTCGTGTCCGATTTCGGAGGCCGTTCCGCTTTCCTTCAGCGATATGGCGGTGGCGATGGCAGGAGGGAGAACAAACCACGCAGGTTTGCCCGTACGGAAGAGGAGAAGATTCAGCAACAGATTGAACGGGAAAAAGAGGAAGAAGAAAAACGTCCCCGTAATCTCGGCGAGCTCTCGGCCCGCCTCTACGGCACCTGCATGATACGCCGTGAGAAAGCAAAGGTCCTGTCCCAACTGCCCGACAAGACCTGCGTCGACCTCTACGTCGAAATCTCCAACAGTGCAGAATACAATCTGGCAGCTTCCGACCTCGCCACCTATCTGCAAGCCTATACCCAATGTGCCGACTGGGAGATACGCCGCAAGATGCGCATGGAGGCTTTGGTCCGCTTTATGACATTGCGCCAGCTTGCAACGATCGGCAAGATAGCACAGGCCGTGGATTTCATCCGCACGTTCCTCGAAAACGGCAAGAAACTCATTGTCTTCTGCTCGCTCCATGAGGTTGTCGACCAACTGCTGCAGTTCTTCCCCAAGGCGGTCACAGTCACCGGGCGCGACACGGCGGCAAACAAACAGGCATCCGTCGATGCCTTCCAGGACAATCCCGACACGATGCTCATCATCTGCTCCATCAAGGCGGCGGGAGTGGGATTGACGCTCACGGCCTCCTCCAATGTGGCTTTCATCGAATTGGCCTGGACCTATGCCGACTGCTGCCAGTGCGAAGACCGTGCCCACCGCATAGGGCAGAAGGACAATGTGACGTGCTACTACCTGCTTGGCAGGGGGACAATAGACCAGACCGTCTACTCGCTCATTCATCGCAAGAAGTCCATTGCCGCCGAGATAATGAACGCTGACGATGACATACCCACTGATGAAATGTATTTTAATGAATTGGTATCAATATTCTTAAATCAGGACGCTGAATAAAAAACTTTCAAAACATGAAGAAAATGACGAAACAAGAAATCATTGAGCAAATCACGGAGCAAACAGGCTTGCGACGCTCCGAAGCCAAAAAGGCTGTCGAAAGCATGATGGACATTCTCTCACAGGCTTTCGCAAAAGGCAATAACGTGTACCTCCGTGGATTCGGCACCTTTATGGTACGGCAAGCCAAGGAGAAGAAGGCACGTATTGTCGCCACGGGGGAGGAATGTATCGTCCCGTCCCGCCGTACCGTGAAATTCAAACCCAGTATGGAACTTAAAAACAAATTGAAATGAGATTTTTTGAATGTGGCATCCGCTACGAAAAGACATTGGAAAACGGGATGCAGAAGAAAGTGACGGAATTGTATATCGTGGATGCCCTGTCATTCACAGAAGCAGAAAAGCGCGTCACCGAAGAAATGAAATGGTTTATCAGCGGTGAGTTCGAGGTGGTTTCCGAGAAAATCACCAAATACTCCGAACTGGTGGAAACTTCCGACGGCGACAAGTGGTACAAGGCCAAAGTCAATTTCATCACGATTGACGAAAAAAGCGGGGCGGAGAAGAAACAGGCTTTCTTCTACCTCATACAGGCAAACGACATCGACCATGCACGTAAGCGGCTCAATGAATACATGAAAGGCTCCATGGCCGACTGGGAGTGCGAAGCCTTGCAGGAGACAAAGGTAATGGATGTCTTCCTCTACAGCACGGAAGAGCAAAAGGACAAGGAAGAAGACTTGAAAAAGATATGCGCAAGCCCCGGAATCCAAAAAGCCGCAAAAAGGTTCGTCGACAGCATACCCGACGGACAGAAGGTGACGATCAGTTCGTCCGGCTTCAAAGATGCGGTCATAGATAAAACACACGGCCATGAAAAAGATGACGCTTGACGAACTGTTGGCCGCAGCCAACAAGCCATCCGCACGGCGAACAAACGGGGCGTTACGGCCCCCATCCGACGAGGAACACCGCTTGCAGGTGGCCTGTGTGAGGTGGTTCAACCTCAAATACCCACATTTGAAGGGGCGGCTTTTCGCTGTCCCCAACGGTGGACGGCGTGACGCAGTGACCGGCGCATGGCTGAAAGCCGAAGGAGTGGTGGCCGGGGTGGCCGACCTCGTCCTCCTGAAAAGAAACCGCTGCTTTGGAGCGTTGCTCATCGAAATGAAGACGATGAAAGGCAGGCAAAATGACAGCCAACGTTGGTGGCAGTCGGCCATTACAAAAAATGATGAGTATAAATACGTGGTCTGCCGTTCCTATGACGGTTTCATCCGCGAAGTGGAACGGTACCTGAACGACACAGAGAGATATGGGCAAGATGGAAAACAACTATTTCAGCCATGACAGCAACGCACGGAACAGCGACAAGCTGATACGGCTGCGCATGCGCCACAAGGCAGCCGGTTACGGTGTCTATTTCATGATCCTTGAACGGTTGAGGGAAGAGCCGGGTTACATGAGTGTCAAAGATTACAATATGATAGCCTTTGACCTTCGTGAGGATGCCTCCCTGATAAAGTCCGTAGTTGAAGATTTCGGGTTATTTGTCTTTACCGAAGACGGTAAGTACTTCTACTCCGAAAGCTTCAACCGGAGAATGGCCATAAAGGACGAAAAGGCGAAACGGCAATCCGAAGCCGGACGCAAAGCCATGGAAAAGAGATGGAAAAAGGGGACCGTGAGGAAAGAGGAAGATAACCAACTTATAAGTAACTTATCAGAAAACGATAACATACTTATAACAGAGCCATCCGAAAGTGATAACAAGGAAAGTAAAGTAAAGGAAAGGAAAGAAAAGGAAATAGATAAAGAAAAAAACAAAGAAACAAACACGTGCGAGGAACCTGAAAAAACTGTGGAAGAAAAATGCATGATGACCTTCAAGTACTTCAACGACATGACCGCCTACTACCACAGCTCTATCAAGCCCGTGAAAGTACTTACTCAGGAACGCATGCGGAAACTGGAGAACGTGGTCCTGCGGTATGACCGCAACCAGATAGCTTCAGCCATACGCAACGCCATGAACAGCGATTTCCTCAATGGGCGCACGGCACGCCGGAAGATGCCCGCCGATTTCGATTGGATATTCGAAGAACGCAATTTCACAAAAATATTTGAAGGAAGTATATGAACCATAATTCTAAAAACCATTGGACGCCTGCCGAACTCCACTTTCTGGAAAAGAACTACGGCTTCATGCCCACGCATGACATTGCCGTTTGGTTGTCCCGGCATTCACTCAGTTCCATCTACCAGAAGGCATCCGCTTACGGCCTGACACAGAAATATCCGGAAGCCAAAGAATACCATTCCCTCAAATACCGCAGCATGACGGTCAAGGAACAAGCTTGTGAGATGGGGATGTCGTATTCGGCCGTGTGGACGAACCGCAGGAAAAAAGTGGTATGACAATTTATTTTTAGACGAAAAATAGAAATAAAAATGGAAAAGAAATTTGAACTTACAGACAACTTCGTGATAAATGCCTTTGGAATCAAACTGTTCCAAATCAAGTGTACCAAATCCTTCAAATATGCCAATGAGGGTGATTTAGGTGGGTATGTGGAAAAAGAAGATAACCTTTCTCAGTCCGGCGATGCTTGGGTGTCCGGCAATGCTTGGGTGTCCGGCAATGCTTGGGTGTCCGGCGATGCTCAGGTGTACGGCAATGCTTGGGTGTCCGGCGATGCTCAGGTGTACGGCGATGCTCGGGTGTCCGGCGATGCTTGGGTGTCCGGCAATGCTTGGGTGTCCGGCAATGCTTGGGTGTCCGGCGATGCTCGGGTGTCCGGCAATGCTCAGGTGTACGGCAATGCTCAGGTGTCCGGCAATGCTCGGGTTGAGAACAATCACATGCACTGTGGCTTTGATTGTTTCGGTTCATGCAACCGACATACGCATGCTTATAAGACAAAGGGAAATAAAGTCGAAATAACCTGCGGCTGTTTCCGTGGAAGCCTGGAGGAGTTCGAGAAGAAAGTAGAGGAGACGCATAAAGGCACAATCTACGAGAAGCAATATAAAGCCATCATCAACCTGATTAAGATTAAGTTCGGAATCGATGGATAGAAAGTTGACACACGGCAGCTTGTTCAGCGGGATTGGAGGTTTTGAGAATGGGGCTGAAATGGCAGGTATAGAAACACTTTGGAATTGTGAAATAGAAAAGTATCAAGGTAAAATATTAGAATTAAGATTTCCTAATGCAGAAAGACATACAGATATTACAAAGGCAACAGGATTCCGATATGTGGACATCATTAGTGGAGGATTTCCGTGTCAAGACATCAGCCTTGCCGGAAAACGTGAAGGTATTAAGGGAAAACGCTCCGGGCTATGGAGTGAGATGTGTAGAATTGTACGGGAAGTTGGACCTAAATACGTCATCGTTGAAAACTCGCCAGCTCTCATTATTTCCGGACTCGAACAAGTGTTATGCGACCTTTCCAAAATCGGGTATGACTCGGAATGGCAATGTATATCAAACTACGCTTTTGGATACCCACACAAAAGGGAAAGACTTTATCTTATTGCCTACTCCGACAAAATCAGACAGCAAAGGAACTTATGCCAACATGGAGAGTTTGACCCGATATTTAAAAAGTGGACATCAGATACGAGTGTCGGATATACTTGCGCAAAAAGGATTCTTGAAATCCCAGCGTATAGCTTTGTTAGAAATGATGATGGGTTTTCCCATTGGACACACAGAGTTGGGGCGATAGGAAATTCCGTAAATCCTTGTGTTGCGAAATATCTTTTCGAGTGCATAAAAATTTTTGATGAATCTTTAAATAAATAGAACCATGCCGATAAGTGAAGTATATAACATGGACTGCATGGAATACATGAAGTCCGTTCCCGACAAGTTCTTTGAACTGGCTGTGGTTGATCCACCTTACGGACTGGATAAGAAAAGTACACATGGGAGAGGCAAACTAAAAAATAGATGTCTAAATCGTGGGAATATTCAGAAATGGGATATCCGTCCAAGTAAAGGATACTTTGATGAACTATTCCGGGTGAGTAGGAATCAGATAATATGGGGCGGCAATTACTTCCCATTACCGCCAACCCGATGTTTTGTGTGTTGGGATAAGCAACAAGTTTGGGAAAACTTTTCTCAATGTGAATTTGCTTGGACTTCCTTTGATAAACCGGCAAAACACGTTACCATTCCCAACAGGGGAGGACAAGCAGACCGCAACAAGTTTCATCCCACACAAAAACCTATTGAACTCTATGCCTATCTGCTACACACTTTTGCGAATCCCGGTGATAAGGTACTCGATACCCATTTAGGTAGCGGGAGCAGCCGGATAGCCGCCTACAAGATGGGCTTCGATTTCTACGGGACGGAAATAGACAAAGAGTATTTCGATGCGCAGGAGAAACGATTTCGGGAAGAGTGTTTGGGAGAAATTAGACTGAGAAACGGCAAGGTATATGTACAAAAAGAACTGTTTGAATTATGAAATTGGATAAAAAGATAGACTACTCCATCAACCTTTTGCGCAAGGCCGAACCCATGGCTCTGCGCCTTGACCCGGAAAACGGATTCTATTTGGCTTTCTCCGGTGGTGGAATGACAAGAGCTTCTCGAAGTTCTATGCCGATGAAGTGTTGCAACAGAAAATAGATTTTGATGTATGAATGATAGTTTAATTGAAGCACTTAAATTGATTTGAAGATGGAAAAACTAATATTAGATGCTTGTTGTGGAAGCAGAATGTTTTGGTTTGACAAGAAGAATCCGAATGTACTTTTTGTAGACAAGCGTTCTGAAACAGTTACAGCCAAGGACAAAGATAAGATTAGAACAATAGAAATAAAACCTGATATAGTGGCTGATTTTACCAACTTGCCATTTGAGGATAGCTCTTTTTACATGGTCGTGTTCGACCCACCCCATCTTAGAAAACTTGGGGAAACATCATGGATGGCAAAGAAATATGGCAGGCTTCCTGACGACTGGCAGGAAATGATAAAAAGGGGCTTTGAAGAATGTATGCGTGTTCTAAAGCCAAACGGGACATTGGTGTTCAAATGGAGTGAGAGTGAAATTAAAATCAATAAGATTTTATCCATTATACCTTACAAGCCCTTGTTTGGGCATACCACCGGCCGACAAAGTAAAACGATATGGATGTGCTTTATGAAGCTGTCTGACAATGTTTAGTTAATGAAAGAATGGGTAAAACAAAACTATATTACCTGTCCCTGTCAGTCATGTGGTGGCTGCCGGGACAGGTGGAAAGGAGATAAGATGAAAAGAGAAGATATTGAAAAAGCAGCAAGAGATTACGCTACCGATAAAATAAACGTAAAAAGCATTATTGAGCGTAGTAGGATTAAGATTGCATTCAAAACTGGTGCAGCATGGCGCATCAACAGCGTGTGGCATGATGCAAGCGAACGTCCTGAAAAAAAACACGCTAACTGCCTCGTAGAGGTAAAACAGGGAGATTTTAGTTTTTTCCTCGTCAGTGAATTTTATCAAAATGGCGGATTCTCATTTATGGACGGAATATGTAATCTGATTTTGAAGCGTTGGGCATACATCAAAGACTTAACACCTAATACGGAGGAATGAAAATGGCAAAAGAAACAATATATAGATATTCACTGAGAACCGCTTCTAATTGTTGGTTGGGTGAAGTGATTTTAACAGATAGCAAAGAGTTCTTTGCAATGACAGATTGGGGTAATTTTAATTACTGCTGGTCTATTCAAGAAGATATACGGAAATTCATCCTACATCTTGATGAAGATTATTTTTCACGCAAAATGTTTCAAAGTGTTTCTTATCAATGCAGTACAAAGAAAATGGAAGACTGTTGCAAAAGGTTTGCATCGAAGGTATTGCCAGCCCTAAAAGAGGCGATTAAGAAGGAATTAGTTAATACGGAGGAATGAGTATGAGCAGAGAAATAAAATTCAGGGGTAAAAGGGTTAAAATGGACGATCCCTTAGAAAGGTGGATTGAGGGCAGCTGTGTCGAATACACCAATATCCGCGATGAAAAAGTGGTCAGGATTATGTCAAAGTCCGGATATCAGAACGAGGTTTATCCTGAAACCGTCGGGCAGTTCACGGGCTTATATGACAAGAACGGGAAAGAAATATACGAGGGTGATATACTTCGCAGTGTTAAGTTCCATGATATCGTAGGATATATAATGTATGACAAAAAAGAGGGGGCATTTATGTTTATTAAGATAGATGAATTAATGAAAACAGAACTTGAAACCAGATGTCATATAACAGAGAGACGGCTTAATGAATTTCCGAAAGAGGTTATCGGCAACATTTACGACAACAAAAAATTATTGGAGGAATGAATATGTTAGAAATCTTAGAATTTATATTTCAGGACTTTTTCCATTGGCTCGGTACGGTAATACTCATTATCTGTATCCCCTTTCCATTTAGCCATAATAGTTTCATTAATATCAAAAACGAAAACAAGGAGGATTGAAACATGAACTTGAACGAACTGAGAGACCGCGCCTATAAGACCGCCTGCGAACACGGATGGCACGAAGAAGAATACAGTAACGAACATTACCTCTGCCTGGTCATATCCGAACTGATGGAAGCCTTGGAAGCCGACCGGAAAGGAAAACATTCTGATGTAGCAAAATTCAAGGAATGGCAAGGGAACAGTATTCCACTAACCGAAGAAACAAGGTCGAGAAGATTCAAAGAAGACTTTGAAGCATATATCAAAGGAACTGTCGAGGAAGAACTTGCAGATGCTTGCATCCGGTTGCTTGATTATTGGGGAACAACCAATTTTGTAATAGATGATTCATGGTCGGAAGATGAAGTAATTGAAGAATTTTCGCGCATATTCAAAAGAAAAACATTCACTGAATCCATATTCAATATCGTAACCTCAATAACAAGATTTGAAATACAGATTGCCTTTCTAAAGATATTTGGACTTGCCGAACATATTGGAATAGACCTTGCTTGGCACATCGAAAAGAAGATGCGCTACAACGAACTTAGGAGTTTTAAACACGGAAATAAAAAGTATTAAACGATGAAAAATAAACTAATAGCAGCAACCGCAACCGTTTTGTTCATGTCCGCAGCCATAGCCTTTCCGTGGCTTTTTGAAGAATACCTTTTATTCAGAATCATAGCTGTAACCATATTGTTCGTGGTCTTGACGACTTTAGTTTACAAATTTGTCAAGCTCATCCTTGACGACCACGATGAAACGAAACGCAAGAAAACAGATAAATAATTACATTATAATTATTTGCAGCATTAATATAATTATATAGTAATTATTTTGTATATTTGTATATGATAAAATATTTGTTATGAGCAACTATATACCTCTTATTAAACCAAAAGGCCGACCACCCTTGTACACTCCCAATAAACTATGGGAAGCATTTGAGCGTTATGTCAAGTGGGCTGAAGACAACCCTATTAAAATTGATTGCGTTTATTCAAAGCATAAAAAATCAAGAGATGAAGAAAAACCATCACAGAGGCGAACGGAGGAAAAACCACGTTTGTTATCCATTAATGGATTCTTGCTTTTTATTGGGTTAAGTGATTCATGGTGGTCTGCATTGGGAAATGATTTTTTGGGGGTCAAATCAGCTATAAAAACCTACTGCGAAATGGGACAGATAGAATACGCTGCAATAGGGATATTCAACGCCAATATCATCAGCAGGTTGCTTGGATTGGCCGACAAATCAAAAATTGAACATTCCGGTAATGTAAGAACAGGGCTGAACATAATAGTATCTGATGAGGAAACGGCAGAACTCGTAAGAAGGTTGAAAGATAAATGACGGCAACGAAAGTGTATAAGGAAAGTTTGTCCGCGTTCTTGGGTGGGGCACGTATAATAGCTAACAAAGGGGGTTCGCGTTCGGGGAAAACATACTCGGTCGTGTCCCTTTTGTTGACTATCATTTTCAGTTCTGAAAAGAAGAGGGTGATAGACATCATCTCTGAATCCATCCCACATCTGAAACGTGGTGCCATCCAAGACTTCACCAATATAATAGATGCGGAAATGTTGGTGGAGGGTGTTGATTACGAATCCAACCAGACGGACAAGACGTATACATTCAAATCCGGGTCGCAAATACGTTTCTATTCCGCAGACGATTGGGGAAAGGTAAAAGGAGCAGGTCGGGACATCCTTTTCATTAATGAGTGTAACCGTATTCCTTATGAAGTATTCCGCCAGTTAAGCATTCGTACTCGTGAGTGTATCTTCCTTGATTGGAACCCGGACAGCGAGTTTTGGTATGAACTAAAAGGAATATCAGCCAGAGCAAACACGGTGGAGATTCACTCAACCTATAAAGACAATCCATTTATTACAGAGGAACAGATTGCAGAAATAGAAAGCAATAAAGATGATGAAAACTGGTGGAAAGTTTATGGCCTTGGATTGACCGGCCGACCGCAAGGGGTTGTATACACAAGATGGAAGCAAGTACCGGACATACCGGATGAAGCTAAATTGGTAGCAAGGGGGCTTGACTTTGGTTTCTCCGTGAACCCGACCGGAATTGTTGACGTGTACATGTTGAACGGTGAATTATGGCTTGATGAACGCTGTTACATGCGTGGAATGACGAATGACAGGATAGCCGATGAACTACGTGGCCTTCCCGGGTCAACAGTTGCGGACAGTGCTGAACAAAAAAGTATCACGGAAATATACAATTACGGTATCAAGAGGATAGAACCGTCAGAAAAGGGTGCGGATTCCGTACGTAACGGTATCCAGATTCTTCAAAGGTACAACCTCAACATAACGAGCAGGAGCCTGAATCTGATTTATGAGATACGGAATTACAAATGGAGAGAGAACAAAATGACGGGGGAGTTCTTGAATGAACCAATCAAAAAGTTTGACCACCTCTTAGATGCGGTCAGGTATGTAGCCCTGAATTATTTGAAAGAAAAGAAACCTGTCAGGCGACCGCGTTCAAGATATATTGAGTTATGATATGACAGTACGTGAATTTTTGCATATAAGCGAGTTTATTTCTGATTATGATAATCTTATCAGAATGGCAAAAGAAATCAAGCCATCGCAATTTGTGTGCGGTGTGAGCAAGCCTAACACTATTAATGACATTACAATGGGAAAACTCATGGAGTTGCAATCAATTTTCAATGATGCTGATTTTCTTATATTGCCTTGTAAAATCCTTTTGGGGGTCAGTGAAGAAACCATATTAAACGAAGATGTGCAGGCCGTCCTATCATTTTCTTTCTGGGTTTCAAAAGAAGTGGAACGGGTTAACAAGCTGTTTTCAAAAGCAAGTGTCGCCCCTACACCTGAAGAACAACAGGCCGGTATTGAGAATTTGAAGTTTGGAATGTTTGGCTTGTTGGACTATTACGCCACACGCATGCACATACCAGACCATGGGGATGTTGAAAAGGTTCCATGGATTCGGGTGTACAAGTGCCTCGACATGGACACAAAGCGGATGAAGTTTGAAAGAAGATTACGTAACATCATAACGAAGAAAAGGAAATGAAAGAAGAAAGCAAATACAGGAGACCGGATGGTTTTCAATCCATAGAGGATAAAATAAGGCTTGTGGCAAGTGAAATGAAATGTGTGCAATACATATTTGAGAACTGGCAAACGGCAAATGTGAAGCTTGACAGCACGGCATTACCGGCCATGCTCAATGTCCTTCCGGCAAGCGGGGTTATGAAGTTTGGCCAACAACAAATAAAGGACTATCCTAATAGTTTGTTTGCCTTCATGGACAAGGTTGATTTGGATTTCGATGGTGAAGAAGCAAATGTCGTGGTGGAACGATGCAAGGCATACGCGCAAGAATTTATAATGAGGGTGAACAAATCCGGATTGTTTGAACCTGTCTATGGGGAAATCCCGTATTCCATCTTTTATGACAGGCTTGACGTAAATGTGGCCGGGGTCACTATTGAAGTGCAATTAAAAGAGACAAAAGGATTGGTTCTGTGTCCGTCAAAGAGCATAGAGGAGGTAATTTATGGAAATGACAGTAACCCGTGCGGATGTACAGAAAATACTCGGTGACGAACTGGAGGCATTACGTTCCCGAATTATAGCCAACCATGTAGCGGCCAAACAAGTTGCAAGCGGACGCACAAAAGATAGCATCAAAGTTGAACTTACGGAAAACGGTGGGATATTATGGGGACGGTTCCCTTTTGGGACTTTGGAAACGGGACGGCGTGCCGGTAGGACACCCCACAACTTCACCGGCATAATCCGGCAATGGATTATAGACAAAGGCATATCCGTGCCACCAATACAATATATACGGGAACCATCGGAACGATGGAAACCGAAATATACACCCAAAGAAAGGGGACTGATGAGCATGGCCGGTGCAATAGCCCACAAGATAAAGACAGAAGGGACCAAGTTATATCGTGAAGGTGGGAGAAATGATATTTATTCACCGGAAGTAGAAAAAACTGTGAATAGCATTACCGACAGAGTCGGTTTGTTATTTGAGCAGGAAGTTGAACACATAAACTTAAATACAAAAAATGAGGACGGACATAATAAGTGACGGATGGGGAATTTCCTACCCTGATGCTATTTCATTTGCATTCAACCGCAATTTGATTAGGATTCAAGGAGAAACAGACGACGAAGTAACTGTTACGGTTCAAAGGGAAAGCGTTTCTTATCAAGATAAAAGGGAAACGATTGGTGGTTATGTGCAATTTGACATAAGCGAATACATCCGTTTATTCTTCTCGATCAAAGAAACAGAACTGGTTCCAAGTTTGGACATTGAGGTACATGTCAGTCTCGGCAAAGGAGGTAATTTCAATTTTACCATGACATGTATTTGGGGAGTTATAAATATCGGTGAAACGTTCAATTCCGGACGGAAAGTTATATGGTTCAAAAACTATCCTCAAACAGTCAGCTTTTATTCTTCTGACAACGCGGTACAAGCCCAAAGTGACAATGAACCGCTTAAAGGGATTGATGTAACGCCCGGCATTGTGCATTTGGATTTAGATGGTACTTTTCCAAAAGTACAAAACCATGCTACGATATTGTTAATGGAAGAGTACAAAGCTATTTTTGACTATACCTTTGATTATACCTTCACTTCCATAACTGATAATTTGGTGTTGAACATCGAAATAAGCAATGCCGATTGCGGAATTTTCATCAGGTGGATAGACCGGCATGGCTTTTACCAATATTGGCTCTTTAATCCCGGTGACATTTCATATAAGGTTTCTGACATAGGAGAAGAATCAGAAGTAAATTCTACAGCCTTTCTAGATGTGTATGGAATAACCCGTGTCCAAGGCAAAGAAACCCACAAAACAATCAAGGCATGTTCCCCCTTAGTAGACAAAGAGACATTTGACATGTTACTTGGGCTTTTATCCTCTCCTTTGCCTTCTTTATGGGACGGGAATGAATGGATTCCAATTCATATATCAGAGGGGACTTCCACCCAATCCACTTCTGATTTGCAGGATTTCGAGATTCAGATAGAAATGCCAGAACTTATTTCACAAAAACTATGAGGGACGAACTATATATAAACAACCAACGTGTAGACATGTCGGAAAGTGGTATAAACCTTACTTTCCGTAGTAACTTGCTGTCAGACATAAGCAAGATTGTCAGCAATTACAGCTATACCATCAAGTTGCCCAAGACTGCCAATAACATGCGGATTATCGGCGGTGCGGTGCTTCCAAGCAGTGAGAGCGACTTCCCCTATATTGTCCACTCCGGACGGGTGTTGCGTGACGGGATTATGATTGTTGACAATGCAAACGTGGTACTTTTATCTATTGGTGAGGACATAGAAGTCACGTTATCATGGGGAGCATCATCAAACCTTACGGAACTTGTTTCAGGTAACGCCAAGCTAAAGGATTTACCATTTTCTGATGATACGGATAAAGTCGTGACTTCTGTTTTGCCTGGTTCATCTCCAATGATGCCTTTTATTGATTGGGGGATAGAAATCAATGAAAGTACGTGGAACGCATTCAATCACCCGGTATTAACGTTAAGTACCATTTTTCAACGTATAAAGAATAAATACGGCATTGAAATAGCCTATCCTGATTCCATCGAGAAAATAGCCGGGCTATGTATCCCACTTACTTCACAGAACGTGGCGGAGCAAAACCAAACTGATGAACAAAGAACGTTTTATGTTGAGAAAGAATTAACTAATAACAGTCAAGATATAACCTTTATTCAACTAAGGAATGACGGGAATCAATATTGCTATATAGGTGATTTCGAGGAATTACAAAATATTGGCATTTATGCAAATCATATTGATATTGTTTGCGATATGGATTTACATCTTATTGTATACCAAGAAATAACATCCCCTTATGGCTATGTAGTACCATTGTTATTTATGGGTAACGAATATGTAGGAGAAATATTATCAGAAGAAGTGATAGACCCATATAAGACGCTCTTTAAAATAAAATATGATATTCAAATTTTAGGCGTTAATTTATCAATAGAGCCGAAGATAGAACAATGTCTTAGATTCAATCTTATTAAGGCAAGTACATTGGTATATACATCATCAAGTGATAATTCATTCATAAACGTCAATCCGTATGTTGAAGATTTACGGAATGGGGCTGCTTTTTATTTCTCCGCAAATATTCCTGATTTAAAGCTGACCGACATCCTGAAAGCTATAAAAAACATGTACGGGCTATATGTGACAACGGAGCCGGGAAAGTTCATATACCATGAGTACAAAGAGGTGTATTCAAAGAAAACCGTGGCATACGATTGGAGCCAAAAGCTTATATCGAAAGTTAACGTCCCTAATACAACAGAGTATAGGTTGGATGACATTGCCCAATCAAACTTGTTCAAGTATAAAGAAGACGACACAGTAAAAGGGAATTATGACGGAGTTATAAATGTAAACGATAAAACGTTGGATGCGGAAAGGGAAGCATATACTTCCATTTTCGCGGGGACGGATGAATATGGAAAACCTTCAGATAATTCATACGCTCGTATCCCTATCTATCGCTACAATGATTCCGGAGAAGTGGAATATGATGACGTGGAGCCACGTATATTATATAGGCAGTATAACCGTACATGGCGTGCTACTTTTGTAGGTCTTGGATGGGAAACATTAATCAGCGAGTATTACGGTAGCTATATGGATTTTATTACTAAAGCAAAGATAATCACGGAAACCATAAAGCTTTCACCTGTGGACTTAAAAAACATGGACTTATATACGCCCGTGTATTTGAAACAATACGGGGCTTATTTCGCAATACTTGAAATCAAGACCGGAGATAATAACTTATGCGATGTGAAACTTCTAAAATTATAAAACTATGGCAAACGACAAAGTAGAAAAGGTTTTAGACATAAAAGTAAATTATGCCGATGCAATAAACGGCATTGCCCAATATAAAGCTAAACTTGAAGAACTTAAAAACACCGAGAAAATTTATAAGGAGCAGTTAAAGGCGGGGACTATTGGGCGTGAAGAATACAACAAATCAATGGCGGCGACAAAGATTCTGATAGATGATACAAAAGTCGCCATACGGGATACAGAGAAGTATGTAAAGTATCAAATCAAATTAGAAAATGCACAGAAAGATTCTTTGCGTGCCATGCGTGCGGAGCTTTCAAAATTAAAATACGAATATCAAGACCTCACGGATACAAAAGAGTTGGAAAATGCAGCAAAACAAATCAACGAACTTAATGAAAAGATTAAAAAAGCCGAAAAAGATATAGGCCAATTTGGTCGTGAAGTCGGAAACTACGAGAATGCCATAAAAAATGCCCTTGGATTAAATAACGAGTTTGCTGAATCCATTTTGAACTTGTCTGAAAACGGAAAAGGACTTAAAGGAATGTTTGATAATGCAAAAACAAGTGCCGCAGCTTTCGGAAAAACATTATTGGGTTTGCTTACCAATCCTATATTTCTCGCTTTGGCCGGTGTCGTCGGTGCCGGAATGGCTTTCAAATGGTTCTATGATTACAACAAGGGGATTGTAGAGGCGACCAAGTTAACGAAGCAATTCACCGGACTTGGGGGCAATGAACTGAAGGAATACCGGAACGAGGTCCAGGCAGTGGCCGACATGTACGGTAAAGACTTCAAAGAGACATTGCAGGCGGTTAACTCGGTATCGAAGCAATTCGGCATCACGTCACAAGAGGCCATGAATATTATAAAGGATGGTTTTGTGGCCGGTGCAGATGCGAACGGTGAGTTTCTTGATACATTGAAAGAATACCCTGCATATTTCAAAGAGGCGGGTATCAGCGCGGAGGAATTTGTAGCCATTACAGCAAATGCAAGCAAACAAGGTATTTTCTCCGACAAGGGAGTGGATACCATAAAGGAAGCAAATACCCGTTTACGTGAAATGACAACGGCCACGGCAGAAGCATTGGACGGTATCGGTATATCATCGGAAGAGGTACAAAAATCATTGCAGGAAGGAAGTACAACCACTTTCGAGGTAATGAAAAAAGTGTCTGATCGGTTAAATGAGCTTCCGGCCTCCTCTGCAAAAGTGGGTACGGCAATAGCCGATATTTTCGGTGGCCCCGGTGAGGATGCCGGACTGGAATACATCAAGACCTTGGGAAAGATAGAAACCAACCTCGATGAAGTCAAGAAACAAGCCGGTGAACTCGGTGAATTGGAAGAGAAACAGTTAAATTCACAGATAGAACTGCAAAACGCACTTTCCGGATTGTTCGACAAGACAGGAGGTGATTTTGAACGCATGAAAACGCAAGCCATTGTGTTTGTAAACGAGGGGCTTGCCAAAATAATCAACGGCATAAGTGATACTATAAATTGGTTCAAAACCATGTATAAGGAATCCGAAGCGTTCAGATTATTGTGCGATTCCATTTCCGGCATATTTACCGGCATGTTTAAAACGGTGGGCAACCTGATAAATTTGCTTATAGTACAATTAAAATCATTGGGGCGTGTATTGAAAGGCGTGTTTACGTTTGACTGGGAAGAGTTTACGGGTGGGTTGGAAGATTTCGCCATCAATACCACAGAGGTTCTGAAAAAACAGTTTACCCAAGCTAAAAAAGAGATTGAGGAAACGAACCGGGAAATGAAAGACAAGATAGAGCCTGTCACCATTCCTGTAAAAGTGGAGAATCCGGCCACAAAGGACATTTTTGCCAACGATACAACCACAACGGACACAAACACGCTTACTGATGAAGAAATCAAGAAGCAACAGGAAGCCGCCAAAAAACGTTTGGAACAGTTACGTGAACAGAAACGCGTGGAGATTGAAGAAACCCGAAAGGCTGAGGACGAATTACTGAAACTTGTCACGGACAACCAAAAAAAGTTAAGGGAACAAACCCGGTTGAACTATACCCGTGAAATCGAAGACCTGAAAAATAGGTTGGATGAAGAAAAGAACCTCACACCGGCAGCGCGTGAGGCCATCAACCAACAAATAATGGCAAAACAAAAACAGTTTTCCAATGAAATGGCCGCTTTGGACAATGAGGCGTTGCAGAAGCAAATCGAAGACCGGCAAAAGCTTATCACCCTCCAATTACAGGCTGTCAAAAAAGGCAGTGAACAGGAATACGCCCTGAAGCTTGAAGAGTTGGCAAAAGAAAGGGATTTGCAGCTTTCCAACATGCAGGCCACGCAAGAAGAAAAGGATGCCATTTGGGCGGCATGGGCGGCAAAGGACGAAGAATTGAGGATGCAGCATGAGAATGACATCACGAACAAGCAAATGGAAGCCATGCGCCTGCGGCATGAAACGGAGTTGGCACAACTCGGAGAAAATGAAATTGCGATACTGGAAGCCAAAGTTGCACATAAACAAGAAGAACTTGAATCCTTGCACCAGTTGGAGGGTGAAAGCATAGAAGAATTTAACCTTAGAAAAATCGAGCTTCAAAATGAATATGTGGACGCACAAAAGGAGTTGGCCGACAAGGAAGTGGAAATAAACCAAGCAAAAGCACAAGCCATTGCGGCCACGTATGGCTCAATCGGAGATGCCATTGCAAGCTTGGCCGGTGAAAACAAAAAGGCCGTGGCGGCGGCAAAGGTTCTCGCCCTTGCGGAGGTGGCAATAGAACAAGGTGTCGCCATAGCAAAAGCCACGAGCCTTGCATTTAAAAAAGAAAGATCCGTTTGGTCTGCAATAGCCGCAGTAGCGGCTGCAACTGCAACCATCATCAGCAGCATGGCATCTGCCATAAAGGCTATCAAGTCGGCCAAGATTGGTGGAGATGGTGGAAATGGCAATGAAAACCGTCGTGGCTATGCAAAAGGCGGATTAGTCACTGGTACCGGAAGTGAAACAAGTGACAGCATACCGGCAAGGCTGTCCAATGGTGAGAGTGTAATGACTGCACAATCAACACGTATGTTCGCCCCCATCCTTTCGGCTTTCAACACCATGGGTGGAGGCGTGCCAATTCAGGCTACCCAAAGCGCGGAGCAAGCCATAGGGGAAGACATGTTGGCACGTGCCGTGGCCAAAGGAGTACAATCAATGCCGAATCCGGTTGTCAGCGTGGAAGAGATAAACACGGTAGGCAACAGGGTAAAGGTTATTGAGAATATTGGAACTATATAAAAAGCATATCATGACATCATACGAATTATTATCCGCTAACCGGAATTTGATTGAAATAATTGCAAAAAACAAAATTGACTTGTCAAATATCCGATACCTTGAACTGTTTCAGGAATACGCTCGGCTTTCTAAAGAGGGGCACAAACAAGAGTATATCGCATCCTATTTGTCAGAAGTGTACAGTATTTCATCACGTTCTGTTTTTAGGATAGTCAAAAGGATGAAAAAGCACGTTGAAATATGAAAATATTCTGTTTCTTTTCATTTTTCTCCATAAATCCTTGCGTAATATACAAAAGTTTATTATCTTTGTATTGTCAAAATGATAAGCGATGGAAACAAGAAAATTAACTGATTTAGAAGCCGAGTTCATCGATGCGGTGAGGAATTACAAAAAGGCTTACCCCAATGGAAGCGATGAATTGGAATGGTACATTGAAGGCTTGTACGAGAAACTTCTTGAAAGAGACTAATCAACTTCCCCCTTCCTTCCCTATAAGCGGGAAGGGGGATTTTACAGAAGAAATAACCACTAAAACAAAAAGAAATGGAGACAGTAATGATTAAACGTGAAACAATGAAGCAAACGCTTTCGGACATCCTTTTGGATATTTCTTGGGCACGGCTGTCCGTGAGATATTTCGGTAAAAGCCGTTCGTGGCTGCACCAAAAATTAGATGGAATAAACAGCAATGGCGGTGAGGGCGGCTTCTCGGAATCCGAGAAAGCGGAGTTACGCCTTGCATTAAAAGACTTGTCAGCGCGAATAAATGCGGCGGCAGACCGTATAGAGTAATCCCTCGTTTATCGTTTTGACATAACCTAAAGCTTGGGATTTACTTCACGTGGGCTTTGCTTGATTAATACAAAAGTCAAGTTCACGATTGGACGGATGGATATTTTCCATCCGTTTTTTGTTTTAAATTTGGCATTACTGACAGTACGGTGTCAGTAGAAATTACACTATAAATAATTATATTATAATTATATTTGTTAGATTTGCCATAAATTAAATGTTATGGCAAAGTTATTCATAAACAAAGACATTGCAGCCGATGCGGACAAAATGAGGTACTGGCTTTCCGGTGATGATTGTGTTTCATTCAGCGATATTCAGGGCTTTTTATCTTGGATGGACCCGTCTGACAACAGCATCGAAGTAGAACTTCATTCTTGCGGTGGGGATTGCATTGAAGGATATGCCATTTATGACGCGCTTCGCGCAAGTGGGAAAGAAATCAGTTGCACGGTGGTAGGACTTTGCGCTTCAATGGCTACCGTCATATTATTGGCCGCACCTATTGAAAGGAGAAAAATGTATCAGCACGCACAATTACTGATACATGAGCCATATTGCCCAAAGGGGGCATTCAATGAAGACCTCACTATTGGAAGTTTACAAGAGAAAATGAACTTTCTCAACCAGGAACGGAACAAGATGCTTTCACTGTATGTAGAGCGGACAGGAAAGGCACAAGAAGAAATAGAAGCACAAATGATTGCCGGTTCATGGTTCGGGAGCGACAAGGCAGTAGAATTGGGATTTATATCTTCCGTAATGCCTGCAATGAGCGCAAAGGTTGAGAAGCCAGTTATAAACAATCAAACAATCAAAACAGAAATGAAAGAGAAGGAAGAAAAGAAGCCCACTGTGGCAGAAGCTTTCCGGATGCTTGGGGTGGCTTTGGGAATATCCAAGCCGGAAGCCTCCGGAATGGTAATTACAACGTCAACAGGTGAAGAGTTGACAGTAGAACGTGAAGAGGGTGAAATACAGGTAGGCGATACCGCATCCCCTGACGGTGAATTTGTCCTTGAGGACGGTCGTACAGTTGTCGTTACTGATGGGGTAATCACGGAAATAAAGGAACCGGGAAGCGGTGGTGAAGACGTTGAAGCCCTACAAAGCCGGATTGAAGAATTGGAACGTCAGGTAAGCGACTTAACCGCCAACGCAAAATCAGAAGACGAAATCCGTATTTTGTCCATGGTGGAAAAGGCCGGTGGAGAATCTTGGCTAAGAAAAGCGGCTGCAAGCCATTATACACCTCCCTTGCGCAGTACGCAAGTCGGAAACAAGAAGCCTGAAAGTAATATGTCCACATCAAATAGCAAAATTGACCGGATGCTTGCGGAAAAAAGAGAGAAATTCAAACAAAGATACAACAAATAAAAAATAAAGAGTATGGCAAAAGAAAGAATAGAATGGGATGACCTTCAAAGTTTAACTCCTGATAATGGAGCCATCAAGTCTTTGAAAGACCTGTTGGTTATGACAAATTTTGTCGATGAAGATTTGGAACGTTTCTACACCCTCCGGCAAAATGTACATAACGGCGACAAATTGGGATGGGTTGGAACAATGGAAGATGTGGGTTGGAATGGTTCCGGCTGTAACCCAACGTATAAGAACGCAGCGATTGAATTTGCTGAAAAGGAATGGAGTATCGGTGATTGGCAGATACCCCTCAAATGGTGTTACACAGACCTCATCAATACCATTGCAGAGTATTGTTTAAAGACCGGCACGGAAATCGGTGATTTGACCTCCACAGAATACATGGACGACATTGTTCTTCCGGCTCTCGATTTGGCCATGAAGCACATGATGTGGCGTTTCATTTGGTTTGGTGACAAAGATGCAAAAAATGTCAGCAGCTCCGGACAAATTACGGATGGCATAAATGTGGATTTGTTTAAAACAACAAATGGATTTTGGAAACAGTTGTTTGCCATAGGTACTGCAAACGAGGCGCAAAAGACAACCATTGCGGCCAATTCAGAAACAACCATGGCATTGCAATTAAGCAAGATAAAAGAATCAGGAGTAGCAATCGGTATTTTCGATGAGTTGCTTGAAAACGCCGATAGTAGAATTTCTTTGTTGGACGATGCCGGTATCTTCTGCACAAAAACTCTCGGGGACGCACTGACACGGGATTTGAAGCGTGAATATAAACTCATATTGGATTGGGAACAAGTTTTCAAAGGCTTGGATGTCGCTGAATACAATGGCGTGCCCATTTACCGGGTATCCATTTGGGATAGATTCATTCGCACGTACCAGAATGACGGTACAAAATTGAACCTTCCCCATCGTGCGATGTACGGATCACCCAAACAGCTTTTTGTCGGTACGCCTGCAAATGAGTTGATTTCCGACCTTGACATCTGGTTTGACCGGAAAGACCGTATGAATTACATCTATTCAACCGGAAAGTTGGGATGTTTAATCGGAGAAGACAACCTTTTCCAAATGGCATATTAAAAAGGAGGTGAATCATGGATATTTGTGATATTCTTTTAAAGGGAGACATTTCGATTAATTGCGACGACCCTATTGTTCCCGGTGTGGAGAGTGAAGGCATCATCATAAACCGTTCGGATATTGATTTTGCAGCCACCACGTTTAATGCCACCCGTAAGAATGTGATTGAAACCCTTGTTTTGAAGTCCAAGAAAAAGGCTTTCAAATGTGCACAATTAGGGAATACTCCATTTACGGGCACCAATGTGGCATTGGCCGTAGGCACTTACCGCAATACATTCACCAATACGGTGAACCTTGTGGTTTTCAACAATGACCCGGACACTTGCGAGCAAATCATTAATGGTTTGGCCAATGGCTCTTTTGTGGTCATTCTGGAGAACAAGTATAAGGGAACGAGCAAGGAAACGAATCCGGGCGATGCAGCTTTCCAAGTGTTCGGTTGGTACCAGGGACTTCGGGCAAGCGAAATAACCAACGACAAGTATTCGGAAGATACTGATGGCGGATGGTTGGTTTCCCTCCAAGAAACAAAGGCTCCAAAGTCGGGATTGTTCTTGTTCAAGACAAGTTACGAGGCTACCAAGGCTGCTATTGACACGTTAACCACGGAAGCTGAGTAATATGAATGCGACGGAAGCCCTGAACAGACTGAATGAGCTAAAGGACAAAAAAACTTTGGCTCATTCAGATAAAACAGAAATCGAAGAATTGTATTACGCCGTATATGGTAGAAATTTCGTGAGAAGCTCATGTAATGACTGTTATTACGATGCCGTGATACAAATGTATTTATATCTAAGAAGCAAAGGTAAGATGAAAGAAAGATGTTTGTATAGCCTAAAAAACGGGGCACTCATTCAAATGGAGTTTGGAAGTGGTGAAATGTACACCAATGCCAATTTGACCGATGAAATTGCGGAAAAATACTTGGCTGCAAATCCGGAGGGTCGTGTGTTCTTTTCCGTATTACCTGACGATTGGATTGAACGTGTTGAAAATCGGAAAAACGGGAATGCAGAGAAAGTCATTGAAGAAATGACCCAAATGTTGGAAAATGGTGAAACCGTTGAAGATGTGAAAGCAAAATACAAAGGCTACATGATTGACGGGAAAAGAATGAGGGTGAAAATTCTGAATGCCTACATAAAGGAAGCACAAAACAGGTTGGAGGAATAAAAACAAACGGGACATGAAGGTAAAAGAACTCAGTAAGAAAAGTTCTCCAAGGATTGACAATAAGTTTATCCAGGCTCTGAATATCCAAACATACGGAGAAGACAATTTGTATCCACAAGTTTTCCGCGATATAGTGCATGCAAGCCCATCAGGGAACGAATGTATTGACCAGCTCGCTGATTTTATTGAAGGAAATGGATTCAAGGATGAATTATTTTCCGAATATGTAATCAACAGGCGTGGCGATACGGTGGATGAGGTGCATTGTAGGATGTGTCAGGATATGGCAATGTTCAACGGAATCTCCTTGCATGTCAATTACAACGTTTTTGGGGAAATTGTAGAGTTGAACCATGTCCCGTTTGAAAATTGCCGATTGACGGAACCTGACGAAAACGGTGTCATATCAAAAATTGCCGTACATCCTGATTGGACCGGGAAAAAAACAAGAAATGGCAAGACTATCCAAGTGAAAAAAGACAATATAGACTACATTGATGTCTTCAATCCTATTAAAGAGGTGGTTTTGGCACAAATTGAACATGCCGGAGGTATTGAAAACTATAAAGGACAAGTCCTTTGGAAAACTTTGTTCGGGAGCTATGAATATCCGGTAGGAAAGGGAGACAAGGTGGCCACGGAAATGAGCACGGATGAGGGGCTTTCCAATGTAAAATACAGAAATGTCCGCTGCAATTTCATGCCCTCCACAATCATGCTGTCAAAAAAGGCCAATTCTGTAACTCAAACAGGGCTTGATGGAAGTGAATCCATAGATTATGATAATGACGAAGTTATGAACTCTCTCACCAAAATTCAAGGGGACAAGAATTTGGGCAAAATAGTCGAGATAACAGTGGAGGCAGACGAAGAAAAGCCCGAATTTGTCAACATGGATTCCAAAAATTACGACAAGGAGTTTGAAGTCACAGATTCAAGCGTGACAGAACGTATATATTCCGCTTTCGGACAGGAGCCATGGTATTGCATCCGGAAAGGAAAAATCGGGTTTAGCGGAGATATTTTGTCGGACGCTTTTGAGTATTACAATTCAATCGTGTCACGACAACAACGTTTTATTGAAAGGGTGATTACACGCATTTTCAAATATTGGTTTGAACCGGTAAACCCTTCAAACGATTATAGTATAACCCCATTAAGATATGTGCAAAATGGTTCATCTGATAAAAACGAATGAAGTTGCTGATCTGTCCCGACCCATATCCGGACATATAGATGATAAGAAGATTAATACCTATATCCGCGAAAGTGAGGATATAGACCTGAAATCAAGTCTCGGTGACGTGCTTTTGATGGATATAAGGTCTAATCCTGAAAAGTACGATGATTTATTAAATGGAGGTGAGTATGAGGATAAATGCGGATACAAACATACATTTGCCGGTCTTAAAAGGGCACTTGCTTACTATTCTTATGCCAGAATAGTAAAAAACAATGATATAAATGTTACCCGGTTTGGGGTTACATTCAAAGATGATGATTACAGTGATAAGGTAAGCGTAAAGGAACGTATTTTAGCTTATAATGACGCCTTTTCCATTGCGGATAAATACCTTCATGAATGCGTGTTATTTCTTTCTGAAAACAAAGATAAATATCCATTGTACCGAGGTATCGGTAAAGTAAAAGCAAACCGGATTAAATTTAGAATCATAGGAGACTGAAATATGGATATAGAAGAGATAAGACAAGAAATAGAACAAATCCGGGATGCAAGTAAGCCCGGTGAAAATACGGCATCCCGGGTCGGTGGTGCAATGCTTGATTTACTGAGTTTCACTGACACCGAGTTTAAGTCTTACCTTTTGAATCGCCTGCAAGGCACGGCAGAGGACAGCGATGCGCTTCACGACCCGCACAAGTGGTTGGGCGGCGTGGAGGATGACGGCGGTCTGAACGCGCTGTTGGACGGGCTTCACGGTTCCGGCGAGGCGGGGAAGCAGAAGGCGGGTTTCTTCCGTGGTGACTACGATGGCAGCCCTTTCACGGTGGAGAACGTCCCGGTAAATTATGCGGAGGATATGTGGTTGCAGTCGGTGCGGGGGCGGTTGTCGCCGGTGTATGCAGGTGGTGCCGACACGTACAAGGAGCTGACGCGCAGCTCGGATGTGTACAGCGTCTTGTGGAGGGTACGCGAGAATGGGACGTGGGGAGCGTGGAATTCCTTGACGGATGCCCCTCGTGTGCCGGAAACAGACTTGTCGATGGGTGTCAAGGATGGTGACCCGCGTTCCTGCCTTGAGATTATGCGCACGCGCAAGGGAGGATGCTATTCTGTGACGAACGATGCCGGGCAGGTGACAGGCATAATGATGGTGTTCTGCGACAGTTGGGGACAGCACGGCATGGAACAGGTGTTGCTGACGGACGTGTCGGACTTGGAGGGGGGCATTGTACACAGTCTCAGTGGGCGCACGCACGTTGACGGCAAACCGATGCTTTACCACCGGTTTTATGACATGAACCGGGAGGCTGGGGGGCGTTGGGGCGCGTGGAAGACGTTCAGCATGGGCGGCGGTACGACAGAGCATCCCTATGCGGCTTTCGACTTCGGTACCCTTCAGGAAAAAATCGGCAGCGGTCGGACGCAGGATGACTTGGACGCTTTCGGGCTGACGGAAATCGTGTGGGACAGCATAAGGACCGGGGAAACGATGGTCATCCGCGATGACCAGAACGAGCGTACGTACATCGTAACGGGAAGCTCGGACAACTATATTTCATTTTCCTACGGTATGAATGAGGCTTACGAGGGCTGGGAAATCAAAAGTTCGGGCGATACTTACACCATATCCCGCCACCAGACGCAAGGCGGTGGCGGCGGGGAAAGCATAACAATAGAATAAATTTTTACCAACAATTTAAAAAACAGGAAAATTCATGGCAGCAAACGGTCAAAAACTGAGGGTGGCGGTGACGAAGACTTCCGCACAAGGTAAAGCAGCACAAAGTGCTACACCTAATTTAATGTCTTTCAGTAGCGATGAGAACAGTATCTGGTTCAACGGGAAGAAGTATAGTACACATCTATTTAAAAATAAACTATACAACTTAAGCACTAGTAGCTCTCATGCTGATATAACAGAAGCTTTAAACGGTGCAACTTTTAGCGACATAAAAGATTTTGTAGCTAGAGGTATCCAAGGAGTTGTTATGGTTGATGAAAACCCTGATTATCATTTATTGCCTGTAACAATGCAATATTCAGAGGAAGATAACAGTTCAGTAGTTTATTTTTCAATTATCTATAGCAACCATTATATTACAGAAATAAGCATTGACATGACAAGCTCTTCTGCTTATAAAGTAAAAGAAGTTTTATCGGATACATTTTTGCTAGAATCTAATGTAATTAATTCTTTAGCATCTCAGAGTATAGCCTCACCACTATCCGCCGCAATGGGAAAGAAGCTAAATGATGAAAAGCTTGCAAAAACGGATGTAGTGAACAGCCTATCAGATTCAAGTACTAACAAAGCATTATCAGCAGCTCAGGGTAAGGCACTTAATGACAAGCTTAGCAGCAACAAGATAAGCATTAACTTTTCTGCTATTAACAACACTAGTGATAGTGCCACTATAAAAGGGTATATGGGTTATTTAGATGGTACCGCTCTTGTTACTAAGCTTACCTATGGCGCAACTTTAATTGATTCTAGTAGTGAAGATTGGGTAATTACTCCACAGGAGGTAAGTGCCTCAAAGGTAGTATTTGTAGGGTTAAAGCTTCAATCATTTCGTATATTTACTAAGACTATCACAGTAACTATAAGTGGCAGTAATTACACAAATATGGCTGTTATTACTGCCGATAGATATGTGCCTAATGTGGTAAATAATCTAACCTCATCTGATACTGCAAATGCTCTTTCAGCTGCGCAAGGCAAAGCACTTAATGATAAGATTTCTGCGTTAGGCTCTGTCTATAGAATAAAAGGTAGTAAGACAAATATTTCAGAGGTTTTAGCTTTGACAGATGCAAAGGTTGGTGACGTTTGGAATGTAATTAATGCCTTTACCTTAAATGGTAAACCATTTCCTGCAAGTACTAATATTGTATGTATTACAGCAACAAGTTCATCTGACCATGATGAAGGTAATTGGGACCCTATTGGTGGTACAGTAGACCTAAGTCCTTATGCAAAGAAAACTGAAGTAGAAGAAAGTGATAATGAAATCTGGGAACAGCTTAATGTAGTGGTTAACAAAGATGAAATAGTTAATAACCTTACTTCCACTAATACTGATAAGCCACTTTCAGCGGCAATGGGAAAGAAGCTTCAAGATGAGAAGTTATCTAAGACGGATGCAAACAATACTTATTTAACTAAAGTAAATGCAGAATCCACTTATGCAAAGAAAGCTGATGGAATTTCCCATTATAGCATAGGAGAACTTACAGCGTTAAGTTCTAATCCTACACAAGAACAACTTAAAACAGCTTTAGGGACACCGTCTGCTTTTAGAAATGCCATTGATGCAGGAGAACTAATATTAGTAACCGGCAATGCTAATGTGCAATCTCAAAAATCGGCAACATGTATAATTGATTCAGGTAATGTGATAGTAAAATATCTTCATCCCGGTAATAACGATTGGACTGTAATCGCAAAATGTGTCCCTGCAAGTAGTGGTGATAACTGGGATAATGCTCAATTTAGTATAAGAACTGTTAAACCTTCGGATTCAGCGGGTATTACAATAGAATAAAGCTATGGCAGCGAATGGACAAAAACTAAGAGTAGCGGTAACAAAGACTTCCGCGCAAGGTAAGAGTGTACAAAGTGCTACACCTAATTTAATGTCTTTCAGTACTGATGAAAACAGTATTTGGTTTAATGGGAATAGGTATGGAGCATTTCATTTGAAAAGAGTTGAAATGCTTTCCGCTTCAAGCACATCTTCGGAAATCGCCTCTGTCATAGGGGAGGCTACGGAGGACAACTTCATTTCTATCGTGAATTTCATAGCAAAAGGCGGTTTGTTCATTGTGCAGGATAAATGGCGTGAATATGTAGCCATATCAAATTATAATAACACTGGAGACAAAAGGTATGTACAGTTTGAATACATAAAATTAGATAATAATACAGTATATAATAGAATTAAATTCGACTTTAACGGTTCGTCATGGAGTTTCAATGTTTTTCGGATAAAAACGGACGATATAGTGAATAATCTGACCTCAACTGATACTACCAAGCCTTTGTCCGCTGCGATGGGAAAAGAACTAAATGATAAAATAAGCGATATCAAAATAAAAATATTTGAAAGCCTTTCTAGTAAAACAGAGGGAGAAGATGTAACGGATATAGTTGGGAAACTAACAGATGATTGGAATTTACATCCAGAGGAGTATATCTTTTATATAAGGGATGACTCTGAATTGTGCATAGCTCCTTGTACCGTTTATTATGAAGCTGAAATGAGGTATTTATCTTACCAAGTTAATGGAACAATATATGAATATGACTGTGAATATACTAATGATATATGCAACCTTGTAGGAATATATACGTTTCATGCAACACCTGACTAAAAATAGTTGTGCAAGAGTTGTGAAAGTTTATAAATGACAAATGATTGGTTTATGAGAACAGATTGGGAACATTTGCGCATGGTGTCGGCATCGGCCATCAGTCCGGTACTGGCGTATTACACCCCGACGAAAGGATTCTTGTTGGCTTTGGTGTTGACCTTTGCATTCAACATCTATGCCGGCATGAAGGCGGACGGGGTCAGCTTTGCTTGTTGCGAGAACTTTTCTTTCGGAAAGTTCAAGAACGCCTTGGCCGAACTGGTTCTTTACGTGGTGATAATCTGCTTCCTCTTCACGGTGATGTCACAGTGCGGTGACGGTGAGGCTGCCATTATCGTCATCAAATCGCTGACGTATGTGTTCATGTACGTTTACGTCCAGAATGCGGTGAAGAACCTGATAAAGGTTCATCCGACGAATATTGCCCTGCGTATCGTCTACCATGCGGTAAGGTTGGAATTTACCCGTATGCTTCCATCTTATTGGAAACCCATCATGGAGCGTGTGGAACAGGAGCGGCAGGAAGCAAAGGATAAGGAAAAGAAATAAAAAGGGAGGCACGCCGCCTCCCCCTGTTAAACTTAAATATAATACCATGAAAAACATATTAGTTCTTCGGGCGTCCCTCACGGGAGGCGATGGCAAAGTTAAACAAAAAAATGTAGATATGAAAGCGAGCAACACATTGATTGAGGCGATAAAGAGGTTCGAGGGTTTCCGTGGCACGGCTTACAAGTGCCCGGCGGGCGTGTGGACGATAGGCTACGGACATACGGTTGGCGTGAAGCGTGGCGACAAGATGACGGAGGGCGAGGCGGAACGGCAGCTCAGGCGCGACTTGGCGGAGTATGAGGCATTCGTGGACAGATTAGGCGTGACGGAGCGTCAGAACAAGTTCGACGCATTGGTGGACTTCGCGTACAACCTTGGGTGCGACGCGTTGGCCGGTTCCACACTTTTGAAGAAGATACGGGCTTGCGCCCCGGATGCGGAGGTGCGTGCGGAGTTCATGAGGTGGGTGTATGCCACGGTGGCCGGGAAGAAGCGGAAGCTTGACGGACTGGTGAAGCGGAGGAAATGGGAGGCTGACAGGTTCTTTAATATCGCGTGAACATGAGAATGAGTGATGAATACTGGCCGATGCTTGACGACGGGGGAGGGGGCGACGGGAAGGGCTTGCCGCCTTGGTTGGTCTTCCTCGTGTTGGCTTTTGGTATCTGGATGTTGGCACGGGCGTTGGTTTTATAAATTAACAACGGTATGGATATGAATAGATTTTTTAGGGTGTTTTGGCCTTGGCTGATGGTGCCGGTGTTCTGGCTCGTGGTGGGGCTGTCGTTGTTTGCCATGTGCGGATGTGCCGGTTCAAAGCATTTGGAAACGGAGCGTGCGGTGGATTATGCGGGACACAGTTCTTCTTTTGAGGATACCGTGGACAGCTTGCGCATGGAGTTGTCGCGTGCCGCCCGGCAGACAATGGAGCGTTTTTCGGACTTGAAGGTGGAGAACCGGATGGTGGTATGGTCGGCACCGGATTCTTGCGGGAGGCAGTATAAGGAACGTGAGAGCCACACGAGCGTTGACCGGAGTGACCGGGAGATGTCGGAACTGGAGGAGAAGGCCATGGCGGATTACCTGCGGCTTTCGCACAGGATTGATTCGTTGATGGAAAAGGTGGATGGACAGTCGTTGGAAAAGGTGGTGGAACGCAAGCTTTCCTGGTGGGAGGAAACGAAGCTGCACTATGGGGGATTTGCGCTCGTGGCCGTGGTCGTTTGTATCCTTATAGGATTCGGGAGGTTTGTGTACAGGCTGAAAAAGTAATGTTTACTCCTTCGGGGACGGGAGTATAAAAAGTCCCCGGCACTCTCTTGTTTACGCCAATAAACAATTAGACAAGCAAAAAGACACTTATCACCCAGTGCCGGGGAAATATCCTCGGTGGGTGACAAGTGTCTTTTTATTGTTTATTGGCAATGCAAAATTAGTAATAAAATCTGTTATGACAAGATTTTCCGGAAAAAACAGGAGAGAAAGTACCGTACTTAGGGATGATAAGGTGCATGAGATTTACGCGGAAATACGTGCGGAACTCGGAGAGTTGACCGATGTAATTTCAAGGCAATACATTTATGAACGAATCAAAATGAAGACAGGACTTTGTACAAAAACAATAGCGTTTATTTTGAACCATACAATTAAACGTAATTTAACAAATGGGGGGGGGTAAAAATTAACTTCTACTTTTCAGGTAATTGTTTCTTTTTTACCGGAATTTAAAAATTCTGCAGTTTTTTATCCTAACGTATTTTTGTGGCACGGTTGACATTGACCGTGGCATAAAAACAAATACAATCATGACTATCAAAGGTGCAAATGGAGACAATTACCATGTGACCGGAAAGGGACAGGGTAATTTTAACACGGTCGGGGCTGCCGCAGGCATAGCCTCCCTGTTGGGTATCGACTTGGGGTCAATCCTTGGAAACCGTTGCAACAACGGAACGGGTACTGATGCCCTCATTGCCGCGTTGGCCGCGTCAAGGCCGACATGCAGCGAGAACAACCCGGTGAACCGTTATGAACTGGACATGACGGATAAGCTGAACGCCAAGGAATCGGAAATCGCCTTGTTGAAGGCCGACAAGTACACTGACGGGAAGATTATTGAAGCCTACAAGGACTTGGCCGGGCAGATTGCAAACGTGCGCGAGGAAATGCGCGCCAACAAGGATGAGCAGTACAAGCTGAACCTGGAGCAGGCGGTGTACAACGGAAAGAACACTTCCACGTTGGCCTGCATGCAGCGTGAGATAGACGAACTCGACCGCCTGACAAAGCGTGTCTTGCCTTCGTACAACGTCTGCCAGCAGGATTGCGGCTGCATGTGCCCTAACCAGTAACGGGATTGGAGGGGCGGCACGGAAACCGCCCTTTCCCCTTTGACTTTCAAAAGGAAAAGCTTATGAATCATACAAACGCACAAATCCTTTCGGCTGTCCTGAACCACTGGCTGCAACCCGTGGCGCGGCAATTCGCCGGGCGGAAGCTGGCATCTCTGCCTTTCGTGCAAGCCGTCGAGAACAAAATCCGTTTCACGGGATGGGTCAGCCCGTCATGGAGCATGTCGGAGGAACTGTCCCCCCTCATGGAAAACATGACGGGAACTCTCTTGCAGCCGTTGCTCGATTCTTACCTGTCAAGAATTCCCGATGAAGCGATTCCCGAAATGGCGCACTCGCTTGTCGGCAAGGCGATAGCCGATAACGGGCTGGCCCTGTTTGAAGGGAATCTGGTGTTCGAGAAGGAGGACATGGAGGAATTGAAGAAATTGCTCGACTATAACCTCCCGTTGACCAAGACGGAAGCCTATGTGGTCAAGACTGCCCCGGCAAAGGATGAAAAGAAATAGGCCGACACCGGGCGGCATGGTGTCCCGGTAAAATACAATTTCAAAACAATACAACTATGATTAGATTAACCCCAATCTTAATCGCGCCCACTTCACAGGTTTACATGGTGGAGATTGGCGAGAACCTTGTCCGGCCTTTTTGCGCCAACGCCCAGGGCTTGCCGAAAGTTTCGGTATCTTTCAACGTGGTGAACCAACAGTTCATCGGCACGACGCAGACGGCTGTGACCGTTGATGCGTCCGTTTCCGTCATTTACCGTCCTGCCGGTTCGACGGCTTCGGTGGTACGGCAGTTCAACGAGCAGTTCACCGTAGGGTTCACGGGCACGGCAGGCAAAGTTCCGGCCATCACGTTCGGCCTTGGCACGCCGAACGCAGTGGCTGCGGACAACGTGAAATGCGGTGGCAGGGCATACGGCATACGGACGTTCGTGCCGCTCTCCATCAATGCCGCCTTTCCCGCCTGACGGAACCAAGGCGAAACCAGCAAAAAGGAAAGCGAAGAAGACCCGGACGTAATGCGAAGAAGGGAATACATTGATGAGCTGATTGACAGTACCGACAATATCCCGTATGGGGATTATTGCCGGTTGCTGTCGGTTTTATATTGGAATCTCATATAGATTTTTCCCCGTGAACAGGAATACAAAATCTACGCTATTTTATATACAACTTTTTCTTGTTTTTATATAATACATTTTCAGCCGGACCGAATAGGCTATAAATTACGCTAAAAAAAACTCCTGTTAATATGTTCATTATCAACATATTAATATTAAACCATCTTTTCTATTTGTCGTATAATACATAATCTATTAGCTTTCTGTTGGCTTCATCAACTTTCTTTTGGTCAAAGTTAATGTAGATGGACGTTATACGACTTCCTATCTCATGGCCAAGTGCAGATGAAATGGTTTCCTTTGGTATATCCAAATAATACGCCAAAGTAGCCCAAGTATGCCGGGCGTAGTATGTTGTCAGGTTAGGAAATATGGGGGTTATTACTTTTTTCCCACCAAGCCCGCAACGTTTTACTTCCCCTATATGCTTTAAATTATCATTAAGCCTTTTTGCATAGTCCTTGTAATTGTCATACCTGTCAAGCACATTTATAAGGTAATTTTTGCCACGGTATTTATTTATAATTTCCATAGCCTCGGGTTCCACCTTTATATCATACATCCGGCCTGTTTTTGCCCGTATATACGTCAATCGGCCATTTTGGAGGTTGTCAGGCTTCAACCTGAACAAGTCCACGGTATTGATTCCTATCAAAAAGAATATAAGTTTGAACATATCTAGATATTGCTCCTGAAAAGGCTCGACGGGGTAACCAAAAAGGGTTCTGAGTTGTTCCACGGTCAAAGAGCGTTTGGCAGTTGGAACACCCCTGATTTTGAATTTACGGAAAGGGTATGCAGTTGTAAGTTCATTATCTATCCCATAATTAAAAACAGCCCTAATGTTACGCAAATGAATATTACGGGCGTTTTTGGATGGTGAGGTCTGTGCAAGGAAGTTTTCAAATGAAGTAAGCCATTCTTTTGTGACATCCTCAAAGTTCAACGAGTCCGCATCCGGGCAGAACTTATGAATACGTGAGATAGTATATTCATATACTTCTTTTGTACGTGGATTGCTTTTTTCGGATATGAATTTAAGGAAGCTATCGACAAACGTTCCTTTCTGTTCATCTTCTTCATCCGGCGAAAGCATCTTTTCGATATGTTTCTTTATGTCTGACGCAGACATCGAATCTATTTTTCCGCTTCTCATGAGGTCTAAAATGACTTCTTGTGCATCAAGTCTCCTTTGTGATATATATGCGTTGTAGGATGCCCTTCTTGGGTGTGAAATCACCTTTTCAGTACGCACGTCCCACTGCGATGGAAGTAGAGATATACCCAATCCAATAAAAGAAGATGTGTTCTTGTTTCTTATCGCCAATTTCAATGGTGATTCTTCACCTCTTTTGGAGTTTCTTGTATCCAAGTATAGTTTTATCTTTGCCATAAGCACGGTTTTTGCACGGTTTTTACTCTGATATGATTTATATTGGTCTATTTTGTACTAATATTTATTAATTATATAACGTATATACGAATAAAATAAAGCACTGTAAACTTGCTAATCGCTTGTTTTACAGTGCCTTTTCTGATGGTCGGGGTAGCGGGATTCGAACCCACGACCCCCTGCTCCCAAAGCAGGTGCGCTAACCGGACTGCGCTACACCCCGAGACTTGAGAGAATGTGATTTCTCAAAAGCGATGCAAAGGTACGTCTTTTAGACGACATATCCAAACTAAATACAAAAAAAGTGGCATGCCTCTCAAAAGAAACATGCCATTTTCTGATAAATGCCAGACTAACGGTTTAGAATTTGAAAGGCTGGCTCTTTACGTAGATTTTGTAACCTTTGATGCTTTCGGGCGCTCCCTGTTCCACGCGGGGAAGATATTGGAAACCGCCTAATGTCTGCTCTGCGCCCAAATCCAATACGATGTAATGGGGGAACTTCACGTCTTTATTGGTACTCCAATACGTAGACTCCTGAAGGTCGAAAATCTTATCGGCTGTCTTGTTGCCCGAAGAGATGTCCTCGTCGTCGGCGTATGCCACTGTCCATGGCTCGCGGCTGATGCGCTGACCCTTGTCGTCGAGCATGTACCATTCTGCGATACAAGCATATTCGCGGTTGTTATGGGAATTCAAGGCTTCGATGCACACGTAACGTCCCGTTACGGGTTGGTCGAACCGGACTTCCTGCCAACCGTTGCCTGCGGCAAACTCACCGGTCTTGCAGGGCGTTTCGTCGGCCAGATTCAGAGTTTGTCCTTCCTTGCGGTGCGTGTTCGGCGCATCGACGTTCAGTTTGTCGATGATAGGTTTGGACAGGCCTTCGACCACGGTTTCCTGCGGACCTACAATGTCTTGTACGATAATCTCGTTCTCGCCCTTCTTCAACCAACATCCGGGCATGTAAAGCGTCTGTTGCGGACCGATTTTCCAGAAGCGTCCGATGGCGTGTCCGTTTACGTAAACCTGTCCTTTGCCCCATGTTTCCAGGTTCAGGAATGTGTCGCCGGTCTTTTTCAGGTTGAAAGTCGCACGGTAGCATCCCGGTACTTTCTGGTCCTTCAGCGGAACATATTTCATGTCCTTCTGTACCTGATAGCTGTCGCTGAGGGTGTAAATCTGCCAGTTTTTCAAGTTGACGGTCACTTGGCTGCCGGTATTCATGGTGTAGCTCAATTCCACTTTTTCCGTAATGCCCTTGAAGTCCTTGATGGCACGGCCGAAGTTGATTCGTCCCATGGCTTCCACAAGGATGTCCAGTTGGTCTCCTTCCTTCATGGCCGGCAGCAACATGGTCTTCTCATGGTTGCGACGGTCGATGGAGCCGATCAGTTTCCCATTGATAAATACTTGCGCGAAGTCGTGCGCATCCGTTATGGTCAGGATACTTTGTGTCGGTACGGCCGGAGTCTTAGTGCGGTAAAGAATGGAACCCCATCCTTGGTTGAACGCTTCCATCGTTTGAATGTCCATCGACGCATGAGGTGCAGGGAGGTTCTCAAACAAAGGAGCCACTTCCGTAAACTGTATTTTGGGAACATTGATTACAGGGAATTCTTTGGGGATGGAGGGTAACTTCTTGTCGCTATACCCCGATAGCATCTCTCGCAATTCCATGTATTTAGGAGTGACTTGTCCGGCCTCGTTGATGGGAGCATCGTAATCGTATGAAGTCACGTCGGGTGAGAATCCGGGGCTGTTGGCACCGGCCCAGTGTCCCCAACTGGTACCTCCGTGCGTCATGTAGAGCGAGAATGAAATGCCTTTGTCCAACATTTCCTTCAGCCCACCGACCATTTCCTTGCTGCCGCGCGTTTCGTGACGCCCGCCCCATTTGTCGAACCATCCGCTCCAGAACTCGGAACACATTTGGGGGGACTCAGGACGCAACTCGCCCAACTTCTTGAATTCGTTTTCGATATTGGCGCCGGTACCGAAGTTCATGGTCCATACCAGATCGTCCAGTCCGTTTTTGGTAAAGTTGGAACTCCAGTCACATTGGAACAAAGTTACTTTGTCGAAACCTGAGTCGCGGATGATGTCGCGAATGGCCGAAACATACGGTTTGTCCTCGCCGTACGACCCGTATTCGTTTTCTACTTGCACCATGATAATCGGTCCGCCTTTTTCAATGGTCAAGTCTCCGATCTGTTCTCCCAGTTTTTTGGCGAAGATGCGGTAACGTTCCATGAAGTACGGGTCTTGTTCTCTCAGACGGATGTCTTTCTTCTTCAACAACCACCAGGGCAGGCCGCCCATTTCCCATTCGGCGCATACGTACGGGCCGGGACGCACGATGACATAAAGTCCGTTTTCTTGTGCCAATCGGATAAATTCCGCCACGTCGTTATTGCCCGTGAAGTCGAACTTGCCTTCTTCCTGTTCGTGTATGTTCCAAAAGACATACAGACAAAGCGTGTTCATTCCCAAAGCCTTGCACATCTTGATGCGCTGTTCCCAATAGGGACGCGGGATGCGGGGATAATGCACTTCGGCGGCTTTGATGATGAAAGGCTTGCCGTTAAGGAGGAATGTCTTGTTTCCTACTCCGAAAGTTTCGGTTTTGGCCGCAGCTTCTGTCGGAGTGAAAAGGAACAATCCGGCCGTAAGCAAGGATGCTTTAAGCACGTGGCTGATACTTCTGTTTAAATTCATCATAGAAATCAGTTATTAATGATATGGTTTCTCAAATTTTGTGGGTTCAAAAATACGACACTTATTTTTTATATACAAGTTTTTGAAGAAAAAGGATAAAATAAGAACGAAAACTTTTATCTAACGTTGAATTCCTCATAAAAAAAGGATAACTTTGCATGTTGAATCTTAATATAAGCAAACAGATATGTTCAGGACAAATACTTGTGGTGAGCTGAGACTTGCGGATGCCGGAAAGACCGTGACGCTAGCCGGGTGGGTGCAGCGTGTGCGTAAGATGGGAGGCATGACTTTCGTCGACTTGCGTGACCGGTATGGCATTACACAATTAGTTTTTAATGAAGAAGTGAATGACGCGCTTTGTGCCCGGGCTAATAAGTTGGGGCGTGAAGATGTGATTCAGATAAAGGGCGAAGTGAACGAGCGTGAGAGTAAGAATAAGAATTTGCCGACAGGGGAGATTGAAATCATCGTGTCGGAACTGACTGTACTCAATGCTTCCGTTACTCCTCCTTTCACGATCGAAGACAATACGGACGGAGGGGATGATATACGTATGAAGTACCGCTATTTGGATTTGCGCCGTGCTTGCGTGAGGAAAAATCTGGAACTCCGCCATCAGATGACGATGGAGGTTCGCCGTTATCTGGACAGCAAAGGTTTTTTGGAAATAGAAACACCGATGCTGATTGGGTCTACTCCTGAAGGTGCCCGTGATTTTGTGGTGCCTTCCCGCATGAATCCGGGGCAGTTTTATGCGTTGCCGCAAAGCCCGCAGACTCTGAAACAACTCTTGATGGTAGCCGGTATGGACCGTTACTTCCAGATTGTGAAGTGTTTTCGCGATGAAGACTTGCGTGCCGACCGCCAACCGGAATTTACACAGATAGACTGTGAGATGAGTTTTGTGGAGCAGGAGGACGTGATAGCCCTTTTTGAAGGGATGGCCAAACACCTCTTCCGTACGATACGGGGTATAGAACTCACGGAACCATTCCCCCGCATGCCTTGGAGCGAAGCCATGCGGCTTTACGGTAGCGACAAGCCGGACACGCGTTTCGGTATGGAGTTCGTGGAACTGATGGACGTGTTGAAAGGTACGGGAGAGTTTTCCGTGTTCAATGATGCGTCCTACATCGGAGGTATTTGTGCGCCGGGATGTGCTTCATATACCCGTAAGCAGTTGGATCAACTGACGGACTTCGTGAAGCGCAGTCAAATAGGGGCAAAAGGATTGGTATATGCCCGTGTGCAGGAAGACGGCAGCGTAAAATCCAGTGTGGATAAATTCTATACGCAGGAAGTGTTGTTGTGCTTGAAGGAGGCGATGAAGGCCGTGCCGGGCGATTTGATACTGATAATGAGTGGCGAGGATGCCATGAAGACGCGTAAACAGTTATGTGAATTGCGTTTGGAGATGGGAACTCGTTTGGGATTGCGCGATAAGAACAAATTCTCTTTGTTGTGGGTGGTGGATTTCCCGATGTTCGAATGGAGCGAAGAGGAAGGGCGCTTGATGGCGATGCACCATCCGTTCACGCATCCCAAGGATGAGGATATCCCATTGTTGGATTCCAATCCGGCGGCTGTGCGTGCGGATGCTTACGATATGGTTTGCAATGGAGTTGAAGTAGGAGGGGGGTCCATCCGTATCCACGATCCGGAGCTTCAGGACAAGATGTTCAAGATATTGGGCTTCACGGAAGAACGTGCACAGGAGCAGTTCGGTTTCCTGATGAATGCTTTCAAATACGGTGCGCCTCCTCACGGTGGTTTGGCGTACGGGCTTGACCGTTGGGTAAGTTTGTTTGCCGGACTTGACAGTATTCGCGATTGCATCGCTTTCCCGAAGAATAACAGTGGGCGTGATGTAATGTTGGATGCACCTTCTTATATAGACCAGAAGCAGTTGGATGAACTGAGTTTGGCACTTGATTTAAAAGATTGAGCAAAAGAAGGATATATAGAAATATTATAGTTATAAAAATGTGCGAAGGAAATAATCCCTCGCACATTTTTATAATATCCATCTCATGATAACGGAAATGGAATTATTCAGAAGGTGCTTCTGCCGTAGAGTGAAGCGGTTTGCTTACCGGAAATAATTTAGTGAATAAAGTAGGGAAAGGGGTCTCGAACTCCATTGGTTCCCCCGTGATGGGATGGTAAAAATTCAGTCGATAGGCATGTAATCCCAACCGTCCTATCGGATCGCTTCCATTGCCGTATTTTGAATCGCCGACTACCGGATGGCCAATATCTTGCATGTGTACACGGATTTGGTTTTTCCGGCCGGTTTCCAATTTCAATTCAACCAACGAATAACGCTCTCTCGCGTCTAACGTATGAAAATGTGTGACGGCATATTTTCCTCCGTTGTCTGTCGGACTGGAGTAGGTTACATACGCTTTATTGTCTTTCAACCAAGAAGATATGGTTCCGCCTTCTTTTTCCATCTTCCCACTGACTACGGCCACGTATCTACGGTCTGTCACGATTTCCTGCCAGTGTTCTTCCAAAATCCGTTGTACCTCTATATTTTTTGCATACATCATCAAACCGGATGTGTCGCGGTCCAAACGGTGTACTACGTGGGCTGTGCATTTGAAATGCCGTCGGGTAAAATATTCATCCAATACGGTTTTGATTGAAAATTGTTGTGCAACAGCGGGCATAGAGAGAATGCCTGCACTTTTTTCAATCACAATCAGGTCTTTGTCTTCATATACAATCTTAACGTATTTGTTTTTCAGCTCATTGTTACGCTTATGTTTGCTTACCCGTACAACCATACCGGGTCGTAATTCATAATTATATTGGGAGACAGATTTTTTGTCTACCGTGATGCCATGTCCCGTCAGAATATCTTTGGCTTTATTCCTGCTGATTCCGTTCATCGATTCCATAATGAAATCCAATAATAACATGGGTTTATTGACTGTAAACTCTATGTATTTTGATGCTGCATATTGTGCACCGGACTTATTTCTCATCTTTTCTTCTGTTTTTTGCAAAGGTAAGACTATTTTTTCAAATACAGGCCTTGTGGTTGCTTGAATCTTGAGATTTAATACCTAACCGCCATTATGTTTAATAAGAAAGAAGCTTTTTAATTATTCATTCTACTTCGAAAGTTTCTTTCAAAAAAAGGAAAGAAAGCCAAAATCCTCTTCGGCTTTCTTTCCTTTTCTTTATTTCGTGTTTTATTTTGCTGTTTAGAGAAGTTCCAACTGCTTGAATACTTTTGTAAGTTTCTGAATCGCTTCATCCACTTGTTCGTGCGTATGGTTAGCCATCAGGGCAAAACGTACTAAGGTATCCTGAGGCGCACATGCAGGCGGAATCACAGGATTAATGAAAACTCCTTCGTCAAAAGCCAATTTCGTAACCATGAATGTTTTTTCCGTATCACGGACGTATAAAGGAATGATAGGAGATTCTGTGGCACCGATTTCAAATCCTGATGCGCGAAAACGTTTTAAGGCATAATTCGTTACGTTCCATAAATTTTCCAAGCGCTCCGGTTCTTGCTGAAGAATATGCAGGGCTTCTAACGCTGAAGCCGTAGCGGCCGGTGTGGCTGATGCACTGAATATATAGGTACGCGCATTATGCTTTAACCAATTAATGATACTTTTGTCTGCTGCGATAAAACCTCCGATTGAAGCCAAGGACTTGCTAAATGTTCCCATTATCAAGTCTACCTCCTTCGTCAAGCCAAAATAATCACATACTCCTCTACCCTGCTTGCCAAAAACACCAAGACCATGAGCCTCGTCTACCATAATGGAAGCGTTATATTTATGTTTCAGGCGCACAATTTCGGGAAGATTAGCTAAATCTCCTTCCATTGAAAAGACTCCGTCTACGATGATTAATTTGATAGCGTCTGGATTACATTTTTGTAATTGCTTCTCCAAATCAGCCATGTCATTGTGCTTGTACTTCAGGTTTTGAGAGAAAGACAAACGTTTGCCATCTACAATAGACGCGTGGTCCCGGTCATCGCAAATAATATAGTCTCCTCGTCCTGTCAAACAAGGGATGACACCGGAGTTGACTGTAAAGCCTGTTGCGAAACAGAGAGCTTCTTCTTTGCCTACAAAAGCCGCCAATTCTTTTTCAAGTTGAACATGTATGTCTAATGTTCCGTTGAGGAATCGTGAACCGGCACAACCGGAACCATATTTACGCATAGCAGCCACGCCAGCTTCTATGACGCGGTCATCGCCCGTCAGACCTGTATAAGCGTTAGAACCAAACATGAGTACGCGATGACCTCCCATGAGGACCTCGGTGCCTTGTTTGCCTTCTATTTCGCGGAAATAAGGGTATATGCCTTCAGCCATGTACTTTTGTGGCTCGTCATATTTAGCTAATTTGTCTTGTAATAAGCCCATTTTAATAAGTTCGTAATTAAAAAACTTTGCAAAGTTAATAAAAACATCTTTTTAAATAGCCTTTAATCATAAAAAATCTTTTTAATGTTCTTGTAAGCCTTAAAGCCAGATGCTGTATTTTTCATTTTTTATCCTTATCTTTGCTTCCGATTTAAGAAGCAATATGGCAAAGAGGAGCATCGTTTTTATTATAAACCCTATATCTGGAACTCAAAGTAAGGACAATATCATAGAACTGATTTCTCAGCATTTGGATCAAGATAAATTCAATTATCAGGTTGTCCGGACTGAATATGCCGGACATGCTACTTTATTGGCACAAGAGCATGTTGAAAAAGGCTGTGATGCGGTTGTGGCTATTGGGGGCGACGGTACGGTCAATGAAATAGCCCGTTCTTTAGTACATACTTCTGTGGCTTTCGGTGTCATTCCTTGTGGTTCGGGAAACGGATTGGCACGTCATTTACGCATTCCCATGGAGCCGCTTGGCGCCATCAAGGTACTTAATCGTTTTGATATTGAGTGTTTGGATTATGGGAAGATAAATGACCTCCCTTTTTTTTGTACATGCGGTGTGGGGTTTGATGCTTTTGTAAGTTCCAAATTCGCTCATTCGGAGAAACGCGGAGTATTGACTTATTTGGAGAACACGCTTCGAGAAGGCTTAAAATATAAGCCGGACACATATGAGATTGAAATAGAAGGAGAAACGTCCAAATACAAGGCCTTTCTGATAGCTTGTGCCAATGCGTCTCAATATGGGAATAATGCATATATCGCTCCTCACGCTTCTATGTCGGACGGACTTATGGATGTAACGATAATGGAGCCTTTTACAGTTCTGGAAGCTCCTCAGATTGCCGTTCAGTTGTTCAATAGGACATTGTTGCAGAATAATAAGATCAAGACATTCCGATGCAAAAACATTCGCATCCATCGTGAACACCCCGGGGTGATTCATTTTGATGGCGATCCCATGTCGGCCGGGACGGATATTGACGTACAATTGATACAAAAAGGCTTGAATATGATTGTGAATACTCAACAAGCCTCAGACACTGCGTTTGGGCGGGTTGTTTCAGAATTATATGACGAACTGATTTCTTTGAGTATAAGCGTACGTAATCGAAATATCCGGCGTATAGACAGCTTTAACAAAGAAGTCATGAGACGCCTGAAATTATAATCAAAAATGTATGTAATATTCTTCTGTGAGCTTTTTGTATTCTTCCGTGTAAATACCATTTCTGTCTCTGACCATGAGCCGTGTGGTTTGAGGGTAAGGCGTATTTCCTTTTTTAAAGCTCAATAAGGCTCTTTTCGGCATACTCTCAGGCAAACTGTGTATCATGCATCTTTTGTGGAGATTGAGCCCCCTCTCCCACGCCATTTGTATGAAAGCATCGGCTGACGATGCAGGGAGGACGACGTTGAAACAAGCTCCGTCGTTCAACCATGTATATGCGTTAGCGATGAGTGCATCGAAAGGAAGAGCGTCACTATGGCGTGCATAGTTACGTTTTTCTCCAGGGCATTGCAGTGAATTCGTGAAAAACGGCGGGTTACATGTTATCATGTCAAACTTTTTCTGAGGAATGTAAGTGAGGGCATTTTCTACTTCAAAATGCAGACGTTGTGACCAAGGTGTCTTTTTCCCGTTATCTGTGGCTTGGTTTACTGCTTCCTCGTCTATGTCTATTCCTATGATGTATGCGTTGCACTTTTGAGCTAACATGATGGCTATCAATCCGGAACCTGTGCCGATGTCGAGGATATATTTGGAATCGGGACAAACTTCCGTCCATGCGCCTAGCAGTACTCCATCCGTACCAACCTTCATGGCACATTTGTCGTGATAAATTGTGAACTTCTTAAAGTCGAAATGAGTTTTTGCCATAAAATTCGGGTGTAATCTTAGAGTCTATCCTTCGTTTTGCTTGCAAAAGTAGCAAATATTTGTTATTTCCACTGTATATCATACGTAGAGTACACTCTTTTTTTGTATCTTTGCCACGTTTTGTGAAAAAAGTTTTGTTCACTAAATCATTTAAGATTTTTAATATGCATATTGACGATAATCAGAATCCATTTTCATTGGTTGCAGATTTTGAAGGAGATGAATCCAGTGTTTTCGACGTGGAAATGGAGGCCACATTACCGATTTTGCCGTTGCGCAACATGGTGTTATTCCCAGGTGTGGTGATGCCTGTGGCAGTGGGACGGAAGTCTTCTCTTCGTTTGGCGAAAGCCGCAGATAAAAATAAATTGAACATCGGCGTAGTTTGTCAGTTGAGTCCGGAGACAGAGAATCCGGGGTTTGATGATTTGTATCACATCGGGACGATGGCAAAGATTATTCGTATTCTTGAATTGCCAGACCGTTCTACCACTGTCATCTTACAAGGTATGAGCCGTTTCGATTTGAAAGGTATTGTGTCCGACAAGCCTTATCTTACCGGTATGGTAGAGAAATTAGAAGACACGCTCCCTTCGAAGAATAACAAAGAGTTCGAAATCTTGGCGGAAGCTTGTCGCGAACGTACGGTGCAGTACATTCAGATGAGTGACCAAATGCCGAAGGAATCCATGTTCGCGGTGAAAAACGTGAGCAACAATATGTTTTTGGTAAATTTTGTATGCGCCAATTTCCCATTCCCTATTGTCCGCAAGATGGAGTTGTTGAGAGAGGGGGCACTGGATTTGCGTACGGTCAACTTGCTCAAGTTGTTGAACAAGGAAATCCAATATTCTGAACTTCGGGCCGAAATCCAACGTAAGACCCGGGAAGATTTGGACATGCAACAACGTGAGTACTTTTTGCAACAACAAATCAAAAACATACAGGATGAACTCGGCGGTACGCCGCAGGATCAGGACTTGCATGATTTACGTACTCAGGCCAAAAAAAAGAAATGGCCGGAAGACGTTGCCAAGACATTCAATCGGGAAGTGGACAAACTTGAACGTTTGAATCCCCAAAGTCCGGATTATAACGTCCAACTCAATTATTTGCAAACAATGTTGAGCCTGCCTTGGCAGACCTATACGGAAGATAATTTAAATTTGAAGAATGCCGAAAGAGTTTTGAACAAAGACCATTACGGCTTGGAGAAAGTAAAAGAACGCATATTGGAGCATCTGGCCGTTTTGCAATTAAGAGGCGACCAAAAATCTCCGATAATCTGTTTGTACGGTCCTCCGGGTGTCGGCAAGACATCTTTGGGTAAAAGTATCGCCTCTGCCTTAAAGCGGAAATACATCCGCATGTCTTTGGGTGGATTGCATGACGAGGCTGAAATCCGGGGACACCGCCGCACGTATATCGGAGCTATGCCCGGGCGCATTATAAAAAGTATGATAAAGGCAGGTTCATCCAATCCGGTGTTCATCTTGGACGAGATAGACAAGGTGACGCAGAATACGGTGAATGGCGACCCCTCTTCTGCCTTGTTGGAAGTGCTCGACCCGGAACAGAACAGTGCTTTCCATGATAATTTCCTGGATGTAGACTATGATTTGTCCAAGGTCATGTTTATTGCGACAGCGAATAATATCGGCACGATACCCCGTCCCTTGCTCGACCGTATGGAACTGATAGAAGTGAGTGGCTATATCACGGAAGAGAAGGTAGAGATAGCTAAACGTCATTTGGTGCCCAAGGAAAAGGAAAACAATGGCTTGGCCAACCGGTCGGAAATCAAAATCAGCAAGCCGGCATTGGAGTACATGATAGAGAACTACACCCGTGAGTCCGGTGTGCGAGGATTGGAAAAACAAATAAACAAGGTGTTCCGCAAGATGGCATTGGAATACGCCCGAAATGGTGCATTTTCTTGTACGGACGTGAAAGTGGCCGATGTGGAACGCTTGTTGGGCAAACCTTTATATACTCGCGACAAATACCAGGGCAATGGCTATGCCGGTGTGGTAACCGGATTGGCATGGACTTCCGTAGGGGGAGAAATCCTCTTTATAGAGACGAGCCTGAGCAAGGGAAAAGGTAGCAAGTTGACGCTCACAGGAAATTTGGGCGACGTAATGAAAGAGTCGGCGGTTTTGGCATTGGAATATATCAAAGCGCATGCTGACCATTTGCATATTGATGCGCGGATTTTCGACCTATGGAATATCCATGTGCACGTGCCTGAAGGAGCCGTACCTAAAGACGGACCGTCGGCCGGTATTACCATGGCTACTTCCATCGCTTCGGCATTGACCCAACGTAAGGTCCGCCCGAATCTGGCTATGACCGGTGAGATAACGTTACGTGGAAAAGTGCTGCCCGTAGGAGGCATCAAGGAGAAAATCCTGGCAGCAAAACGTGCAGGCATCAAAGATATCGTCATGTGTGAGGAAAACCGCAAGAACATAGAGGAAATTCCGGAAATGTATCTCAAAGGGCTGTCGTTCCATTATGTGAATGATGTGTCCGAGGTCTTGAATTTTGCTTTGTTGGATGAAAAAGTAACCAATGCCATCGAGTTTACTTTCGATGAGCCTAAGAACGAAACGAAATGAAGTTTGAACTCCAACATACAGATTCCCTTACGTCGGCTCGGGCCGGGGTGTTGACCACAGACCATGGCTTGATAGAGACGCCTGTTTTCATGCCGGTGGGCACGGTGGGCTCGGTCAAAGCCGTCCATCCGTGGGAATTGAAGGACGACATCAAGGCGCAAATCATTTTGGGAAATACTTATCATTTGTACTTGCGGCCTGGTATTAATGTCCTGGAAAAAGCCGGTGGGTTGCACAAGTTCAACGGTTTTGACCGCCCTATGCTGACCGACAGCGGAGGCTTCCAAGTCTTTTCGTTGACCGGTATCCGTAAATTGCGTGAGGAAGGGTGCGAATTCCGTTCGCACATCGACGGTTCAAAACATATTTTCACCCCCGAGAAGGTCATGGACATTGAGCGTGCCATCGGGGCAGACATCATGATGGCATTCGACGAATGTCCACCGGGCACATCCGACTACGCATACGCGAAAAAAAGTTTGGGGCTGACCCACCGTTGGTTGGACCGCTGTATTCGTCGTTTCAATGAGACAGAACCCCGATACGGTTACCAACAATCACTTTTTCCCATCGTGCAAGGCTGCACTTATAAGGACTTGCGTATCCAATCGGCCGAGTTCGTGGCATCGAAGGAGGCCGATGGCAATGCCATTGGCGGATTGGCTGTGGGCGAACCGGCGGAAGTGATGTACGAAATGATAGAGGTGGTCAACGGGATCTTGCCGAAAGACAAGCCTCGTTATCTTATGGGGGTCGGTACACCGGTGAATATTCTTGAAGGCATAGAGCGTGGAGTAGACATGTTCGACTGCGTGATGCCTACGCGTAACGGGCGCAATGCCATGCTGTTCACACAGAATGGTATTATGAACCTGCGTAATAAGAAATGGGAAGACGACTTTTCGCCTTTGGATCCAGACGGGACTTCTTACGTAGACAAGGCATATAGCAAAGCCTACCTGCATCACCTTTTCAAAGCTCAGGAATTGTTGGCGCTGCAAATCGCCTCCATCCATAATCTTGCTTTTTATCTGTGGCTGACACGCGAGGCGCGACGCCATATCATAGTCGGGGACTTCTCTTCTTGGAAAGCCTTGATGGTAAAAAGGGTGGCCGCACGGCTATAATTAAAGAAGTACTGTATATGAAGTGGTATAAACGTCTCATTTCCAAGTTGGATATGTATCTTATCAAGAAGTTTCTGGGTACATATTTCTTTTCCATTGCATTGATTATTTCCATTGCCGTGGTGTTCGACTTCAATGAGAATATCGATAAGTTTACGACCAACCATGCCCCGTGGAAAGGTATCATTTTCGAGTACTACGCCAACTTCGTCCCTTATTTTTCCAATTTGTTCAGTCCGCTGTTCGTGTTCATCTCTGTGATATTCTTCACCTCCAAACTGGCAGAGAATTCGGAGATTATCGCCATGATGGCCGCCGGGATGAGTTTCAAGCGCCTGATGCGCCCTTATATGATTTCGGCAGCCATCATTGCAGTGATGACTTTCCTGTTGGGAGCCTACGTTATTCCTAAGGGAAGCGTCACGCGACTAAACTTTGAGAACACATATAAAAAGAAAAAAAGGACGGAATTCGCCCAGAATGTGCAACTACAGGTCGATACGGGGGTTATTGCGTTTATCGAACATTTCGACGGGCGTACCAAGACCGGTTATCATTTCTCGTTGGACAAGTTTGTGAACAAGAAGCTTGTGTCACACCTTACGGCGGCTTCGGTGTCTTACGACACATTGTCGGACGAGCGTTACCATTGGCGAATCAACAATTACACGCTCCGCGAATTGAAAGGCATGCGTGAGTACATTTCCCATGGTTCGAGGATAGATTCCATCATCGCCATGGAACCGTCGGACTTCTTGCTGACGCGTAACCAACAGGAAACCTTGACCAGTCCGGAACTGAAAGAATATATCGTCAAGCAGCGTGCCCGTGGCTCGGGGAATGTGAAACCGTTCGAGGTGGAGTACCAGAAACGGTTTGCCACTCCCTTTGCTTCGTTCATCCTGACGATTATCGGTCTTTCCCTTTCGGCGCGGAAGCGGAAAGGGGGCATGGGACTGTATTTGGGCATCGGGTTGGCACTAAGTGCCTCTTACATTTTGTTCCAGACGGTTTCGTCTACTTTTGCAATCAATGCAGACTGGCCGCCGGCTTTGGCGGCGTGGCTGCCCAATATAATATTTGCCTTTATTGCGTTCTTCCTTTATAAAAAGGCACCGCAGTAGAGTGGATGTAGGATTTAAACACAAATTAGAACAGTGGATTTTTACGATTTGGATTTAAGCGACCAAGTGCTCGATGCCTTGGACGATATGAATTTTACCGAGTGCACGCCTATTCAGGAACATGCCATCCCCGTGATTCTCGAGGGGCGTGACATGATTGGTGTGGCGCAGACGGGGACGGGTAAGACTGCGGCTTTCCTGCTTCCCATATTGAGTAAGCTAAGCGATGGCGGTTATCCCGAAAAAGCCATTAATTGTATCATTATGTCCCCCACCCGGGAACTGGCCCAACAAATAGACCAGGCCATGGAGGGGTTTTCCTATTATATGAACGTGTCGAGCGTAGCTGTATATGGTGGAAACGACGGGATACGTTACGAGCAGGAGAAACGCGGGTTGGCCATGGGAGCCGACGTGATAATCGCCACGCCGGGACGCTTAATCAGTCATTTGAGTTTAGGCAACGTAGATTTGTCTGAAGTGTCTTTCTTTGTATTAGATGAGGCAGACCGCATGTTGGACATGGGTTTCAGCGACGACATCATGCAGATTGTCAAGTATTTGCCCAAAGAACGCCAGACCATCATGTTTTCGGCCACGATGCCCCGGAAGATTCAAGACTTGGCGCGCACCATCCTGCACGATCCGGTAGAAGTGAAACTGGCCGTATCGAAACCGGCCGACAAAATCGTGCAGTCGGCTTACGTATGCTATGAGGCGCAAAAGGTGTCATTAGTCAAAAAGCTGTTTGCCGAGCGGCCTCCACATCGCGTGATTGTCTTTGCGTCTTCCAAATTGAAAGTGAAAGACATGGCCATTGCCTTGGGACGTGCCGGATTTAAGGTCGGTGCCATGCACTCGGATTTGGAACAGCAGGAGCGTGACGAAGTGATGTATAAGTTCAAAGCCCAACAAATCGACGTGTTGGTAGCTACGGACATTGTGGCGCGTGGCATCGACATCGACGATATCCAGTTGGTCATCAATTTCGATGTGCCTCATGATGCCGAAGATTATGTGCACCGTATCGGTCGTACAGCCCGTGCCAACAACGACGGAGAGGCGATAACCTTGGTGAGCGAGAAAGACCAGCAACGTTTTGCTTCCATCGAGCATTTCCTTGAAACTGAAATAGAAAAACGTTCCCTGCCGGAAGGGCTTGGAGAAGGTCCGGCCTATCGGCCGGAAAAAGGTGGCGAAAAGGGGAATGGCAGACATGGAAGTCCAAGACACGGCAGGCGGCAAGGCAAATCGGGAAACCGCAGAAAAACAAGCCCCATCCCACAAACACATACTCCAAACAATACCAAGGCACAAGCTTCCGGTTCAAAAAGTGCGCCGGTAAATGGGGACGCGCCGAAATCGCCATCTTTGACAGAGAAGAAAAACAAGAATAAGCCTCGAAGATATTTTAATAAGAAGAAATCTGCAACCGTTTCGCAAGGAAGCGCAGAAAAGAGGGAAAATACAGGCGGTGTTTCCTGATAGAATTGTTGTTCCGCATTTAATGGACCGTCCGTTTGCTTCATCGCGAAGGCAAACGGACGGTTTTTTTTATTTCTCTTTTTTCAGTAAATCCCTGATTTCCGTGAGCAGTTGGATGTCGGCCGGAGGGGCAGCCGGAGCTTTCGGTTCCTCTTTCTTCTTTTTGTTGAGGGCGTTCATTCCCTTTACCAAAAGGAAGATGGCCAGTGCAATGATGATGAAGTCCAACGTGGTCTGGATAAAATTACCGTAATTCAGCGTGACGGCCGGCGTCACCTCTGCCCCTCCCTCCACGACTGCTTCTTTCAATGTGATTTTCAGGTCGGAGAAATTCACTCCGCCGATGAGCAATCCGACGGGCGGCATGATGATGTCGGCCACCACCGAAGAAACGATTTTACCGAAAGCGCCGCCGATAATGATACCGACTGCCATGTCCACCACATTGCCACGCATGGCAAATTGCTTGAATTCTTGCAAGATTTTTTTCATAGTTCCCAGTTCTGTTTATGAATTACCAGGGCAAGTTAAGCAAAATTATTCCAATGGCCAAATTTCTCTTTCATTCTTTTCCTTTTCTTTTCCCTCTTATTGTTTTTCTTTACAGCCATAGTGTCGTGTCCTTTTGTTTTTAAGATAAAATCATGATTTTCTAAACCTTTGTATAATAGATACTTATGAATGTAAAATCAATCTCCTGAGATTGAAAAATCAATCGGCTGAGAATGATTTTCCGTTCTGCGGCAAACGATTTTTCATTTTCAGGAGATTGATTTTATGCTTGGAGGAAGGTGCGCGGAGAGGCTCACCGGATATTCTGAAAAATATACAGAACGGACGTACGCTCAATGCCTGAACCGGGAAGTATCCACTTCCTTGATTTCCTTTTTCTTATATCCTCCGAAACGGAAATTGAAGTTCAGGGTGAACGTTCTTAGGTAAAAAGAGTTTTCCATTCTCACGTCCTGACCTCCGTAACGTAGGTTACATTCCGGCATACTTGTATTGAATATGTCGCTACAACGGGCAGAGAGTGTGGCTTTGCCTCCGGCAAAGGTCCATTTCACCCCGGCATCTACCGTACCCACCATTTTCAGGTCGTATGTACCTTGTATAGCCGGAGTCTGCATGAATCCGCGCAATTCGAAAGCCAGATTCTTGTTCAGCTTGAACGTGTTGTCCCATTGGCACTGCAAAATCCACTTTTTCCGGTCGAAAGGAAGGTCGAAAAAGTCGTCGCAACGGTGGCGTGCGTATTGTTCCACCGCTACCCAACGGGAATCCCACCACGTTCCGACCTGGAACGGCACCGTGGCCATGAGGCCTACGTACTGTGTGTAGTTCCAGTTCATCATCTTGTAAATCATGGCCAACCGTTCTGTGGACTGATAGGCAGTCTGCATGAACTGGTCTTGGGTACGGGAGAAGTATGCGCCGAAGACATACTTCTGCTTCAGGATGTAGTTGGCATTCACACTGTAGTTCGTCTGAGGACGCAATCCGGGTGTGCCCCATATTTCGGAATATCCGTTGATATAGCTGACGGAAGACTGCATTTCCCAATATCCCGGATAAGTCTTTCGGGTGGAGAGCGAGAGTTGCAGGATGTGTTCGGGAGTCTTCATGTAAGTGAGGGAAGCCTGAGGGTAGAAAGCCCATTTGCGGTAATTGCCGATGGAGTAATACTCCCCTGTGCCCGATACCGACCATGATATACCACCGGGGTAATCTTTTCCCAACGATACGTAGAAGTCTGTGGTCTGTTCTTTTAACTTGGAGTCCGTAGAGGGAGTGGCGATGTCGCCTTCCACCTCGGTGTAGGTTTGAAAGTCATGGTTATGGGTTTGTGTATAAGAGACGCCATATCCCAGATTCCATCCTTGGGACAGTTTGTGTTTCTGGTCGGCATACACGTTGTAGCGGTCTATCCGTTGCCCGCCAACCAAGGTGAAACGGTTCCGGTTGCCGTCGGCATACTCGGCGTGCATCCACCGCCTGTTGTCGGTCGTATAGTGCGTATAGTCCCCGCCGGCATCCAGGCCGAATCCCGAACGGAGGTGCAATGCGATGTTGTGCATCTGGGCTTCGCGACGGCCGTCTATGTCACTGGTTTGGAAATTTCCTGTTGTTTGCGCGTCCTCTTGTATATTCGGCATATATTTGCCGGTATAAGCCAAGTCTATGCTGCTGTTCTCGTTGAAGTGGTATTCTCCGGCCACCCGCATGTTATGCCTGTAAGCTTTGTTGCGAAGCTGTTCGTTTTCTTCTATGGAATATATCTGTCCGTCCAGGGTGTGCCGTGAAAATAAGTTGTAATATTGCATCGTGTGTATACGGTCTATGCCGTACATGGCATCCAATGCCAGTTTCGGGGTTGAGAAACGGAAATTCCCGGTGGCATTGCCCGCGTTGAAGTAGCAGTTGTCATAAGTTACGTTGACTTCGCCCTGAAAGGAATAGTCGTTGGGACGTTTCAGAACGACGTTCAGGGAAGCTCCTCTTACGTGATATTGCGGCGGAGTACTATACATGACCTCCACTTTCTCCACGCGGCTGACCGGAGTATTCCGCAAAAGGGTCTCCAACTGTCCCGCATCCATCGTAGTGGGCTTGCCGTTCAGGATGACCGTGACCTCTCCGGCACCGGCCAAGGTCAATTTGCCTCCTATCTCTTGCACGCCGGGCAACCTCTGCAAGGCCTCGTAAGTGTTGTTGACGACTTTGTCCCGGACGATTTGTTCCAAATCATAGTTCAATCTCCCCTCTTCCACTCTTACTATGGGGCGCTCGGCTTTGACCACGACCTCACCGATGGTGCGGTCAGCCGGTTGTAGTACAATGGTCCCGGCATCCTTTCCTGTTCCGTTTACGGTTTGTGAACGGTATAAAAGGTGTTGTACAATCAGGCGATACTGCTCCGGTTGGGCCGGTAGGGTGAAATGTCCGTCGGCATCCGATACGGCGGCACTGACGAATGTGGAATCCGGAGCCTGCAATACTACCGTAGCCCCTGTTACCGGACAGGATTTCCGGTCCGTAATTCTTCCGGTAACAGTCTGGGCATCCAGTATTTGAATGCCCAGACCGTAACTCCCCAATAAAAGGACGCTTAAAATCTTGTATGTTCTGTTCATGATGGTGTGCAGGGGTTAATACTCGAGAAGTTCCATTGTCGGCTTGCCGTCGTATCCTACACAGATATTGACCATATAGCAACTGGCATCGTCGGGGATACATACCGTGGCATTGAAATGGCATCCTCGCGGACCGGCTTCGGAAAATACCATATTCGACAGGATGGCCTGGTTCAGAAATCCACTGGGTACGAGCCCGGTGAAACTCTTCCGGGTGTAGTCTTGTGAAAACAAGCATGTCTTCCCCTTGTACACACAAATGTGAATCACGTTGTCGTAGTATACATTTTCCACGGCGATGCCCTCGTCCGTATAACTTGTCTTATATACTTTCAAGCGCGAGGGGTTGACGTAGACATAGCAATGGTAACGCTCGCCGCCATGGAACACTACTGTGTCTTTTTTTACGACTTCATTGTAGGTGAGCGTGGCGGCTTGCCGGTGGATGAAATAGATACTGTCGTTCGGGTCTTCCGACCGGACGAGCTTCACGATGTCGCCCGTGGCTGAATGGAAGTGGAAAAGGTGATTTCCTCTCTTGTCTATGGGATAAGCGGTCGTATCTCCCCCTCCGGCCAAAAATAAAGTGTCCTTACGGATGAAAAAACGTACCGGTACGTTGGCCGTATCGGGGTAATAGATGGTGTCCCCTTTGGCGCAGAACGAAACGGTCTCGGTCTCCTGGTCAATCCAGATTCCCTGCAAAGCTTTTTTGGCCTCCTGGTCTTCCGGTTCGGGAGTATCCCCGTTTGGAGTCCGGTTGTCCCTTGTGCCGCAACTTGTCCACGCAGTCACGGACACTAAAAGACTACCGTATATAATATGATGTATCCATTTCATTACTTTCCGATACAATGGTATTCAAATCCGGCTTCGCGTACTTCGCCTGCGTCATATACGTTACGCCCGTCGATGACGAGCCGTCCGCTCATCGTCTTCTTCAGCACGCCCCAAGCCGGCAGGCGGAATTCCTTCCATTCGGTCACTAAGAGCAGCGCGTCGGCATCCAATGCCGCTTCGTACATGTCACGGGCATAAATGACTGCGTCACCCAAACGGCGGCGACATTCGTTCATGGCTTCCGGATCGTAGACACGAACCGTGCATCCGGCTTCCAATAATTTCTGGATAAGGATGAGAGAAGGGGCTTCGCGCATGTCGTCCGTCTCTGGCTTGAAAGCCAGTCCCCACAATGTGACGGTCTTGCCAGCCAACTCATGTTGCCATGCCGCGTCCAACTTGTGGAAGAGGATGGATTTTTGACGTTCGTTTACTGTCTCTACGGCTTTCAGCACAGCCATTTCGTACCCGTTTTGCTCGGCCGTCTTGATGAGTGCCTTCACGTCTTTGGGAAAACAAGAGCCTCCGTAGCCGCATCCGGCATATAGGAACTTGCGGCCGATACGGGTGTCGGCTCCGATACCGTTGCGCACCATGTTGACATCCGCTCCCACGCGTTCGCACAAATTGGCGATGTCGTTCATGAAAGAGATACGTGTGGCCAACATGGAGTTCGCCGCGTATTTCGTCATCTCTGCAGAGGGAATGTCCATGAATATCACCCGGAAATTGTTAATAAGGAAAGGTTTGTAGAGTTTGGTCATCAGTTCCTTGGCTTTTTCAGACTCCACGCCTACCACCACGCGGTCCGGGCTCATGAAGTCGCTGATGGCGTTGCCTTCTTTCAGGAACTCCGGATTGGAAGCTACATCGAATTTGATGTCAAGACCCCGTTTGTCCAATTCTTCCTGAATGGCGTGGCGCACTTTCCGCGCCGTACCGACAGGAACGGTACTCTTAGTGACAACCAGTTTGTAATCAGTCATATATCTACCTATAGTTCGAGCAACTTGTAGGACGTATTTCAAGTCCGCGCTTCCGTCTTCGTCGGGTGGAGTCCCCACAGCACTGAATATCACCTGCACCTTGTCGAGCACGCTTTCGAGCGTGGTGGTGAAATCCAACCGCCCTGCCTTTTGATTCTTCAAGACCAACTCTTTCAGGCCTGGTTCGTAAATAGGAATTTCACCTTGTTTGAGCTTTTCAATTTTATTCCGGTCCACGTCCACACAAGTGACATTGACCCCTATTTCGGCAAAACATGCACCGGTTACCAAACCTACGTAGCCGCTGCCTACAATCGCTATATTCATACTTTCGTTGCTATTAACCACAGGCAAAAGTAATGAAAAATAGGGCTATCAACAATACAAGCTGAAATATTTGATAACTTTTTCTGCAAAAATTAGCAATGTCCACGGGAAAGCCGTAAATTTGTAGTGTGAAAGAGTTAGTAAAACATATCGAGATATTGTTGTTGGACCACGACTGCGTGGTGGTTCCGCAAATCGGGGGATTCGTGACTTGCAACGCCCCGGCCAAATACGTGGAAGATGAGAATCTGTTTTTACCTCCTATCCGCACGGTGGGGTTCAACGAACGCCTGAAAGCCGATGACGGGTTGTTGGTCCGTTCATACGTGGAAGCATACGGTTGTTCCGACATCGAAGCGAGAACCATGCTCGGGGAACAGATCCGTGACCTGCAACAGGAATTGTGGGAGGCAGGTACGTACGACCTTGGGAGCATTGGCGTATTGATGTTGGACGAACGGAACAATGTGGGGTTTTCACCTTGTCAGGCCGGTACGGTCTGTCCGGCTTATTATGGTTTGGATGCCTTGCTGTTCGAACCTTTGCAGGCGGAAAAAACGGTGGAAGCGCCATTGGCCGTCGAGGTTTCGCGTACAGTCCCCGAAAGAAAGCCCGAAACAGTGACGGTCGAAAGCGAACCTGTGGCACGCGGAGAAATTACCATCCGGCTGAAGACGGCGTGGCTGCAAAACATTGCTGCCGTGGCTGCCGTGGTGCTCTTGTTTTTCCTGATGTCTCCCGATGCCAAGAACACGGGGGTATCTTCCGCAAGCCAGGCCGAGTTTGCTCGCCTGATGTGGATGCCTGCGGTACAGGAAACTGTGCCTGAGGCATTCAACAAGCCGGAAGAAATACAAGTCAAGGGTTCAGGAACGGGTGTGGAAAGTCCGGTGTCGGCTGCTGTCCAACCGGAAACCGTCCAAAAGGCGGCTGTTTCGGTGGCAGTGGAAAGCGGTTTTTGCGTCGTGGTGGCCAGTGCCATACCGGAAAAGAACGCGAAAGCGTATGTCGAACGGCTTCATAAGGAAGGTTACAAAGAGGCGCAAGTATATAAAAAAGGAAATATGGTGCGTGTGGTTTTTCCGGGATTTGCATCCGAAGCGGAAGCGCATGCCAAGATGAACGCTTTGAGTGACCGGTCGGAAGAATTTGCTTACGCATGGGTTTACCAAATCAAGTAAGGAATACAAGGAATGAAAAGAGTACGTTGTCCTAAATGTGACCATTATATCACTTTTGACGAAACCCAGTATGAAGACGGGCAGTCGCTTGTTTTCGAATGTCCGGAATGCCGCAAGCAGTTCGGCATACGTATCGGGGTATCCAAATTGAGGGCTACACGTAAGGAAGAGACCGTGGACGAGAACGAGAACGATGACGCATACGGCAGCATCGTTGTGGTGGAGAACGTCTTCCACTATAAGCAGGTGCTTCCGCTGAAGTTGGGCGACAACGTAATCGGACGGTATGTGAAAGGGACTGCCATTTCTACCCCCATCGAGACAGTAGACCCCAGTGTGGACACCAAGCATTGCATCATCAATGTGAAGCGGGACAAGAACGGTCGTCTGGTGTACACCTTGCGCGACGCGCCGAGCAATACCGGCACTTTTTATATGAATGACATATTGACGGACTATGACCGTGTGAGACTGGAGGACGGCAGCATAGTCACTATCGGGGCTACCACGCTGATATTGCGTGCGGCTCGTGAAGAATAATTTTTATCTTATTTTATGCAACCGGAATTGAGCAAGATGGTTGCCGCTACACTTTCCATTGCCGAAAGACAAGTGGCACGCACCTTGGATTTATTAGCGGAAGGGGCTACCATCCCTTTTATCAGCCGTTACCGTAAGGAGATGACCGGAGGGCTGGATGAAGTGCAAATCGGAGAAATCAAAAGAGTGTATGACAAATTGGTCGAGACGGGGAAACGAAAGGAAACGATATTGGCTTCCATCGAGGCGCAAGACAAGTTGACCGATGAACTGAAACGGAGAATCGTGGCTTGTTGGGACGCTACGGAATTGGAAGACATCTATTTGCCTTATAAACCGAAACGTCGTACGCGTGCCGAGATTGCCCGGCAGAAAGGACTGGAGCCCTTGGCCGTAATTATCGCCATGCAGCGTGAGGCGCACATACGCGAAGTGGCCGGACGTTATGTGAACGGGCTAGTGAAAGATGCGGACGAGGCTTTGGCTGGGGCTTCGGATATTTTGGCCGAACAGTTCAACGAGAACGAACGTTGCCGGAATGCCGTGCGCCAACAGTTCCGCCGTGGAGCCGTCATCAGTTCCAAAGTGGTGAAGGGTAAAGAGGAGGAAGGGGCAAAATACCGTGATTATTTTGATTTCAGCGAACCGTTGAAGCGATGTTCATCCCATCGCCTGTTGGCTTTGCGACGCGGAGAGGCGGAAGGTATCCTGAAGGTGGCTATTTCGCCGGACGACGAGACCTGCGTAGAGAACTTGAATCGTTTGTGCGTCAAAGGGAACGGTGAATGTAGTAAACTTGTAGCTTCCGCATTGACAGATAGTTATAAGCGTTTGATTAAACCTTCCATCGAAACGGAATTTGCAGCCGCTTCCAAACAAAAAGCCGATGATGAGGCCATCAGGGTCTTCGCGCAAAATCTTCACCAACTGCTTTTGGCTCCGCCTTTGGGGCAGAAACGCGTGTTGGGCTTAGACCCCGGATTCCGTACGGGATGCAAGGTGGTATGCTTGGATGCCCAGGGGAATTTGTTGCATAACGAAGCGGTATACCCCCACCCTCCGCGTAATGAATATGCACAGGCGCAACGGAAGTTGCAGAAATTAGTGGAACAGTACGACATACAGGCCATAGCCATAGGGAACGGTACGGCCAGTCGCGAGACGGAGAGCTTCGTGCAATCTGTCCGTTTCGACCGTCCGGTAGAAGCGTTCGTGGTGAGTGAAGACGGGGCTTCCATCTATTCGGCTTCCAAAATCGCCCGTGAGGAATTTCCGGAATATGACGTGACGGTGCGCGGTGCCGTTTCCATCGGACGCAGGTTGATGGACCCGTTGGCGGAATTGGTGAAGATAGACCCGAAATCCATTGGTGTCGGGCAATACCAGCACGACGTGGACCAGACGAAACTGCGGGAAACGTTGAACCGTACGGTAGAGTCTTGCGTGAATGCCGTGGGAGTCAACTTGAATACTGCGAGTTGCCAACTATTGACTTACGTTTCGGGGTTGGGACCGCAACTGGCGCAGAATATCGTGGACTACCGTGCGGAAAACGGCCCCTTCCCCACCCGGCGGGATTTGATGAAAGTGAAACGCATGGGGGCGAAAGCTTTTGAGCAGTGCGCCGGTTTCTTGCGCATTCCGGGAGGTGAGGATCCCTTGGACAATACAGCCGTACATCCGGAACGTTATGCCTTGGTGCAAAGGATGGCCAAGGATGTGGGGGCTTCTGTGGAGGAACTCATCCGTAACAAGGATTTGCGGCGGAGCATTCCCTTGGAACGGTATGCGACTGAGGATTGCGGCCTTCCTACGCTGAACGATATCATGGGCGAACTGGATAAACCGGGGCGTGATCCGCGCAGCAAAATAAAGGCCTTTTCTTTCGATCCCAATGTACGCACGATGGATGACCTGAGGGAAGGGATGGTATTGCCGGGCATCATTTCCAATATTACGAATTTCGGTTGTTTCGTAGACATCGGGGTGCATGAGAAAGGTTTGGTACATATTTCGCAGTTGGCAGACCGCTATGTAAGTGACCCGAACGAGGTCGTTTCGCTTCACCAACAGGTAAAAGTACGCGTGCTGCAAGTGGACAAGGAGCGCAAACGGATTGCATTATCATTGAAAATCTGAGAATTTATGAAATACAAGATTTTGGTTCTGGATTTGGACGGAACCTTGACGAACAAGAAAAAAGAAATCACGGCATACACGAGGGAAACCCTCATCCGGGCACAGGAAGCAGGCGTGAAGATCGTGTTGGCTTCCGGACGGCCCACCTACGGCATCGTCCCTTTGGCCGAAGAATTGCGCCTCGGAGACTTCGAAGGCTATATCCTGTCTTACAACGGAGGGCAAATCATTGATTGGAAAACCAAGAAGATGATGTATGAGAATGAACTCGACCCGAAAGTATATCCTTATTTATATGAATGCGCGAAAAAGAACGGTTTCGTAATATTGAGCTATAAGGACGAGTATATCGTATCGGAAGACGCAGGGAATCCGTATGTGCAGCATGAGGCTTTTCTGAACAGGATGCCCAGTATTACTGTGCCGAATTTCCTGGAAGTGTTCGATTTTCCTGTCCCGAAGTGCCTGATTGTGGGCGACCCCGAACCGTTGTCCGTACTGGAGCAAAAGATGAAGCAAGATTTGGAAGGGCAGATGAATGTATTCCGCTCCGAACCGTTTTTCCTGGAATTGGTGCCCAATGGTATCGACAAGGCGCGAAGCCTTGCCGTCCTATTGGACGAGTTGGGCATGAAGCCGGAAGAAATGGTGGCTGTGGGCGACGGATTCAACGACTTATCCATGATACAGTTTGCAGGTCTGGGAATAGCCATGGCTAATGCGCAGGATGTCGTAAAAAAAGCCGCAGACTATGTTACTCTCTCGAATGAGGAGGACGGTGTGGCCGCAGTGGTGGAGAAGTTCTTTTGGGAATAACTCCGAATCTTGATACATAGAAAATGCAGGAAGGTTGGAACTTGAAACCTTTCCTGCATTTTTTGTGTTTACGCTCTTCTTTCCAACATGACCACGTTTTCCACGTGCTGCGTATGTGGGAACATGTCCACGGGGCGTACTCCCATGATTTTGTATTGAGAATCCAACAAAGCCAGGTCACGCGCCTGTGTGGCCGGATTGCAACTGACGTAGACGATGCGATGCGGTGCGGCAAACAGGATGGTCTCTATGACGTCTTTGTGCATGCCGGCTCTTGGAGGGTCCGTGATGATTACGTCCGGTTGGTCGTGTGCCGCGATGAATTCCTTGTTCAGGATGTCCTTCATGTCACCGGCGAAAAACAGGGTATTGCCGATTCCGTTGATTTGTGAATTGATTTTGGCATCCTCAATGGCTTCGGGCACATATTCTATTCCGATGACCTTCCGGGCTTTCCCGGCCACGAAATTGGCGATGGTTCCGGTTCCGGTATACAAGTCGTAAACCAGTTCCGTACCGGTGAGGCCTGCAAAGTCTCGCGCTACCTTATATAATTCATACGCCTGGTCGGTATTGGTCTGGTAGAAACTTTTCGGACCGACCTTGAACCTCAGATTTTCCATCTGCAGGTAAATGTGGTCGTTTCCCCTAAACGTGATGACATCCAAGTCTCCTATCGTATCATTATATTTGAGGTTGTTTACGTATAATAAAGAGGTAATCTCCGGGAATGTTTCGGCCAGATAACCCATCAATGCCTCGGCCTGCGCTTTTTCCGTATCGTTGGTGATGCAGAACTGCATAAGAAGCATCAATTCGCCCGTATTGGAATTGCGGATCATCATGTTACGCAATAATCCGGCATGTTCCCGCTGATCGTGGAATGTCAACCGATGCTCGTATCCGTAGTCACGGATGGCGTTACGGATGCGGTTATTGATATCGTCCATCAGACGACATTGTTCGATGGGTAATATCTTGTCGAACGAACCGCAGGTGTGGAATCCTACGGCTCCGTTCTGCGGATATGCGTTTCCGGACGCTATTTCTTCCGGTGTCAGCCATCTCTTGTTTGAAAAGCCGAATTCCAACTTGTTTCGGTATTCTTCCGTTTTCACGGAACCCAATATAGGTTGTACGCCGTTGAGTTCTACCTTACCGATGCGGGTAAGGTTATCCAAAACTTGCTGTTGCTTGTATTTGAGCTGCTCTTTATATGGGAGACACTGCCACTTGCAACCGCCGCAAAATCCGAAATGCGGGCAGAAAGGTACGGCCCGAAATGGAGAGTATTGGTGGAACTTTACGGCTGTCGCTTCGCAATAATGATGTTTTTTCTTTTGGATTTTCAGGTCGACCACATCTCCGGGAACGACAAAGGGAACGAAAACTACCATGTCGTCCACACGGGCCAGAGCTTTGCCCTCGGCTGCCACATCCGTAATTGTAATATTCTCTAATATAGGGAATTCTTTTCTTTTTCGGGTCATATCCGATGAGTTTATTGGGTTTCTTATTTTGATTTCAGGGAACAAAAGTAGCATTTTTTTTGCATTTTTTCTTGTTTTTCCTTTTGCAGCCCATTTTTTTTGAGTAGTTTTGCATTAATTCATTTTGTTAACTAATTCAAAAACAAACTTTGAAAAATGAGTGAAAAAAGAGTTTATACTTTTGGAAACGGGCAGGCTGAGGGCAATGCCCAGATGAGAGAGAGACTTGGTGGCAAAGGTGCTAATCTCGCCGAAATGAATCTTATCGGCATACCTGTGCCTCCCGGTTTTACTATTGCAACTGATGTTTGCAATGAATACTATGAGGTAGGGCAAGAGAAAATCGTAGAAATACTCCAAGCTGAGGTCAATGCTGCGGTAGCCCATGTAGAAAACCTGATGAACAGTAAGTTCGGAAGCACTGAGAATCCGTTGTTGGTTTCGGTTCGTTCCGGTGCCCGGGCTTCCATGCCGGGAATGATGGACACCATTCTTAACTTGGGCTTGAATGATGAAGTAGCCGAAGGAATGGTGCGCAAGACGGGCAATCCTCATTTCGTGTACGATTCTTACCGCCGTTTTGTTCAGATGTACGGTGACGTAGTGTTGGGTATGAAACCGGTGAATAAGGAGGATATCGACCCGTTCGAAGCCATCATAGACGAAGTGAAAGCCATTCGCGGGATAGAGTTGGACAAGGATTTGTCGGTGGATGAGTTGAAAGATTTGGTGGCTCGTTTTAAGAAAGCTATCAAGGAACGGACCGGAAACGACTTCCCTACCGACCCGATGGAGCAACTCTGGGGAGCCATCTGCGCCGTATTCCGCAGTTGGATGAACGAACGTGCTATCCTTTACCGTAAGATGGAGGGCATACCCGACGAATGGGGTACGGCTGTTTCTGTCATGGCTATGGTATTCGGCAATATGGGCGAGACGTCGGCTACGGGTGTTTGTTTTAGCCGCGATGCCGCAACGGGTGAGAATCTGTTCAACGGTGAGTATCTTGTGAATGCACAAGGTGAGGATGTTGTGGCTGGAATCCGTACACCTCAGCAAATTACGATAGAAGGTTCACGCCGTTGGGCTGCCCTGCAAGGTCTCTCGGAAGAGGAACGTGCTGCCAAATATCCTTCGATGGAAGAGGCTATGCCTGAGATTTATAAAGAACTTGATGCCATTCAGGCTAAATTGGAAAACCACTATCGCGATATGCAGGATATGGAGTTCACGGTCCAGGAAGGCAAACTTTGGTTCTTGCAGACGCGCAACGGCAAACGTACCGGTACGGCCATGGTGAAGATTGCCATGGACTTGGTACGTGAAGGATTGATAGACGAAAAAACGGCATTGAAACGTTGTGAACCTCAAAAACTGGATGAGCTTCTCCATCCTGTGTTCGATAAGGATGCGTTGAAGAAAGCCAAGGTGATTACGCAAGGTTTGCCGGCTTCTCCGGGTGCGGCATGCGGACAAATCGTGTTCCACGCAGACGATGCCCAGAAATGGCGTGAGGACGGCCATCGGGTGGTTATGGTACGTATCGAGACCTCTCCCGAAGATTTGGCCGGCATGTCGGCAGCCGAAGGTATCCTCACCGCCCGTGGAGGCATGACCTCCCATGCTGCTGTGGTAGCTCGTGGTATGGGTAAATGTTGTGTGTCCGGTGCCGGTGCCATCAATGTGAACTACAAGAACAAGACTGTGGAGATTGAAGGCGTTGTATATAAAGAAGGCGATTACATCTCCTTGAACGGTTCTACGGGACAAGTTTATGCCGGAGAAATACCGACGAAAGCGGCTGAGCTGTCTGGTGACTTCAAGGCTCTGATGGATTTGTGTGACAAATATACGAAGCTTCAGGTACGGACGAATGCCGACACGCCCCACGATGCACAAGTGGCTCGTTCTTTCGGAGCAAAGGGTATCGGTTTGACCCGTACGGAACACATGTTCTTTGAAGACCAGAAGATTGTGGCCATGCGTGAGATGATTCTGGCCGATAGCGTGGAAGGCCGTAAAAAAGCTTTGGCCAAACTGCTTCCTTATCAGAAGAGCGACTTTAAGGGTATTCTTGAAGCTATGGATGGCTGTCCGGTGAACATTCGTTTGCTCGACCCCCCACTCCATGAATTTGTCCCCCATGACTTGAAGGGACAACAGAAGATGGCCGATGAGATGGGTGTCAGTGTGGAAGAAATCCAGAAACGTGTGGAAAGCCTTGCCGAGAACAATCCGATGTTGGGTCATCGTGGGTGCCGTTTGGGGATTACTTTCCCGGAAATAACCGAAATGCAGACCCGTGCCATTTTGGGTGCAGCCTGCGAGTTGAAGAAAGAAGGTAAGGACCCGAAACCAGAAATCATGGTACCGTTGGTAGGTATTCTTTACGAATTGAAACAGCAGAAAGAAGTCATTTTGGCTACGGCTAAGGAAGTTTTCGCCGAAGAGGGTATCGAAGTGGAGTTTGAAATCGGCACTATGATAGAGACTCCTCGTGCGGCCCTGACAGCCAACCGTATCGCTTCGGAAGCCGAGTACTTCTCTTTCGGAACGAACGATTTGACACAGATGACATTCGGTTACTCGCGTGATGATATTGCCAGTTTCTTGCCGGTGTATCTGGAAAAGAAGATTCTGGCGGTGGATCCCTTCCAAGTGTTGGACCAGAACGGTGTAGGCCAACTCATTAAGATGGCAGTGGAAAAGGGACGTAGCGTACGCCCGAATATCCGTACCGGCATTTGCGGAGAGCATGGCGGTGAACCTTCTTCTGTGAAATTCTGCGCTAAGATAGGAATGGACTATGCTTCTTGTTCTCCTTTCCGCGTGCCTATCGCCCGTCTTGCTGCGGCGCAGGCGGCCATTGAAGAATGATTCGAATCCGTTTGATTGCAATATATAAAGAAAGAGACCTGCGCATCCATTGCGCAGGTCTCTTTCTTTATATATGTTCATAAGGGAATCGGTCGTTTTTTGTCATTATTATCTGAAAACAATCTCTACCTTAGGGGAAAAACTCATACCTACCGTATCAGTTTGATGCGGACAACTTATGAACAATTTTTCTATATGACGCTATTTCTTGTAATTTTAATGGACTGGCGTTTGCCCGTAGAAGTAGCGTATAATCCGATACATATCCCTTTGTTCCGAGAGGTGAGACGTATATGATTGTCCCCCATTCCGCAGGTCTCCGTTTGCAGAAGCACACCGGATAACGAATAGATACGTAATATCCCGGCTTCTTTGCTCTTCAGGTACAACTCCTGTCCGTGGCAGGAATAGCTGACGATGGGATTTATGGTATACTCTGTTTCGTTCCGACGGTCTTTGATGCCATCAGGGTCGTCCGGTTGTACTTTTCGGATGATGGCGAAAGGAAATTCCGAAAACACGCTTCTCGTCGTTACGCTTAAAGCCGGATTGCCGGCATCGGTTTCGAGAAAACCTGAGCCTGCGGAAGAAGAAAGACCGATGGCGTACAGGTCTTCATCCGAATATTTGCGGAAGAGATTGAAGGAATGTTTGGAATAATCGTTCTTTGTAGTCAGTGTCCCTTCGTCAGACAAATGTTTATTGTTATCCGTTTGGCTGACAAACATGTAACGGTCGCCATAAAGTGGCATGGGACGTATCCTCCACAAAAACGAGCGGTCGTCGGTTTCGTCCAGAGCTGTGAACGTGGCATCCGTGTTTCTCAAATACCGGTCGGTTTGCGGGTCTTTGATATAAAAACTGTCTTTGGCTTGCGGTTCGAGCGTATTGGATTCATATACAGGCAGATTGAAATGCAAGACGGTTTCGGCCTTTGAGCCTGTTTGTGAAACGCGGTGGAACATCAACGTGTATTCCATGCAGGTGTCCAACACTCCGACACACAAGGTATCGTTCAGGTCGGCCACTTTTCCACCCAAATCGTTCAGGTGGAAAGTCAATGTGTCAGCTTGTATGGTGTCTTTGTCGAGTATCCACTTGTAAATGCGCGTGGAGTTGGCGGACTGGGCGAGCAGGGAATTCGGCGAGGCGTACAAAGACACGGCCGTGTGGCGTGGCACGGCCAAGGTCGTCCCGCTATAGATTTTATTGTCGCCATACGTAATAAACGGGTCTATTTCCGATACTTCCACGCGGAACGTTTGCTGTAATCGGGCACCGGCCTGATTGGTCATTGTCACCCGGTAATAAGCATTCGATGAAACGCTCGGCAGCGTCATCAGATTTTCGTTATGACCCAGTGCATTCCAATTCTGCCCATTGGTACTTTTTTCCCACTTCCATTCACGTACAGGCGTATCGATATACTCCATACCCAATGTCAGTTCATCATATTTTCTCACGTAAATCAACGTGTCTGTTCCCGTTGTGCCGTTTGCTTTATAATAAGGAGTAAAATTGCCGGTCCATCCCTCCCCTTCTACATGAAGGGCGAACAACTGCGTGTTGCTCACTCCTTTTTCATTGGTATAATGCACACGGAAGGTACGCGAAGTGTCCAACACGATGTCACGTGTGGCAGAAGCACATGCCGGTTCATCGTCCCATGCCCATTTACCGGTATCTGTTTCTCCGTCCGGCAATAGAGCCGTCAGGGTCACGGTCGCCCCTTTGGGGATGCAGTTCACGTTAGGCCGGTTGATTTCACGGCCTTCATACGTGATTTTCCCGTTCAGGACCGTGGGAACCTTAGTCTTGTCCTCCAACGGGTCGAGCGTACACATCAGGGTGCTGAAGCCTAAATGATCGTAGCCGCCGCTGTTACCTCCGCCGAATCCTCCTCCCGCATCTATTCCGTTTTCGTTCATTTCGAGCATCTTCCTGGAGTAAGGCACCTCTATTCCTCGTATGTTTTCATAGTAATTCACGATACGGGCTTGAGCCGGACGGTTGGTTCCCCGTCCTCCGTCTCCCATCCTCATGAAAGTCCCGTCGCAATTCGTATAAGGACTGTTCGGCAAATCATCCACTCCCGAATTATAGGCGTTGACATATTCAAACCCGCATACGATACGGTCGTCCATCAGGGCATAAAAGTCATCGCCTTGGTTGCGTCCCGTACCGCAAAGGTCTGCAGCCAACGCCAGTGCCATTTCGGCATGCCCTTGGTCGCGGTTGGATTCCTGCATCTGCCCGAAATAGCCGAAGGGTCCGCGTTCGTCCGGATGAAGTTTCCAGACCAAATGATGCAGCGACTCGCCGTAACGGTGGTCTTCCATATACTTATAATATTCCGTGGCTTGGTTGTAGATGAAGACATCGTCGCACAAGATACCGATGCTCATCGCACACAGCACGTTGCACAAGCCCCAATTCGACCAATAATGGTCGTCTTGTGTCCCGTTGCGTCCTTGCAGGAAACCGATTACCCCGTGGTACCACACTTTCAGCATCCATTCTTTGAAGCGTCCGAAGTCCGTGGCATCCCATCCCGGATAGCCGCGCATCAGTTCGGCAGCGTTGGCAAACTGGTAGCCATACAGCCCGTATGCCAGACAGGCATTCGTGTCTCCGCTCACCTTCTTGCAGGTCTTGGCCCAAGCATTAAGGATTTGGACGGACTTGTCCGCATACGCCTTATCGCCGGATATGTGCCAGACCAACGCACATTGGTAAGCCGTGGCGGCATCCCGGTAAGCCAACTGGTAATTGTCCGGGTCGGGTTCCCAAATCGTCCGGCCTCCGCGTACGATTTTCTCGATCGGAGCAGCCTTCCAGTCCAAACTGACATGCGGGCTAGTCAGCAGTTTCCTGTAAGCGGAAGCCCAAGGCTCCTCGCCGGCTTCTACCTTGGCTTTTGTCCGGTCCAGATCGGCCTGCGTATGCAACATGCCGGGATGGATGAAGTTTTGTGCATTCAGCCATAACGAACTGCATAGCGTCATGACTATCAAGTATCTTTTCTTCATGGTAAATGTTTTTAATGAACAGCGGCAAAGTTAGCAGGTAAATACCGTACGGGGACGGATGAAAAAAAGCATCTTTTACGTCGTTCTGAACCAAATGCGCCCGAAGGCTGCTTTTCAGCCACGGCGTATGGGAAAATGTCCGAAAAAGACGGCTGATTCAGTACGATGCAACAAAACGACCTATATTTTGAACCAAAATATCCTACGTCAAATGATGCCGATTGCCTATCTTTGTCTAATCATCATTCGTTATTTGAAAGAAAAACCATGGATACCGTAAAACTAAAAGTCAATTTCCAAGCCTTATGGTTCATCGTTCCGACACTGTTCCTGTTTTTTGCCTCGTGCCTCCACGCACAAGACCGCCAATACAAATTCCGCCTTATTGATGCTTCGGACGGACTTTCGGACGGACAAATCCGCAGCCTGACGATGACGGAAGAGGGTTGCATCGCCATTAAGACCGGTTTCATCCTGAACATTTACAACGGTGCCACGTTCGACCGATTCCCCTACGACAAGACACGCAAATACACTTGGGCGTACGACCGTCCGCCCAAAGAGTATTACGACCGCGAAGGACAGATGTGGCTCAAAGAGTTGGGCTACCTGCTTTTGCTCGACATGAAGAGCGGGCAATATGATTATTCCGTCTCCGAGGTGTTGGCATCCATGGGAATAGACCGACGGCTGAAGAACCTGTTCATAGACGATTACAGGAATTATTGGTTCGTGACCGAAGACAATACCGTTTCCTTCTACGACGTGGAGCAGGGGCGTTTGCGCACCATAGAGGATGGTGGCAGCGAGTTTACCCGGCAATACGGCGTTCCGGTGGAAATGGCGCAATACAAGAACCTCTGTTGGATTGTATATGAAAGCGGGCTGATTCGCTGTTGGGACTACTCTTCGGCCGAGTTTGTATCGCAAGAGACACGTTTCCTGCATGTCATCAACAAGCTTACCGACCGCATATACTTGCATCCGGATACCCAAGGAAACATCTGGCTGATGTATAATAACGGGCTGTTTTTCTACAACCGTATGGAACGTACCTGGAAGGAGGCGTGCGGCATCAGCGGGCTTTCCAACTTCTTCACGTGCATGGATTTGGACAAGGACGGCAACGTATGGGTCGGCACGTCCAAATCCGGCCTCCGTATCATCGATGCCCGGACGTTCAAGGTGACCACGCTCCCGACATTGGAACTGACCGACGGCGGGACATTGGAAAACGATATTTATACGGTATTTTCCGACCGGAACGGGGGTATATGGGTGGGCACCCTCTTTCAGGGTTTGTGTTATTATCATCCCAGCATGCAGAAGTTCTCTCTCGGCCACACGGTGAAGCGGTATTCGTCCGTTACCAACGAGAGCATCCGGTGCTTTTTGGAGGATGGCGACGGGAATATACTTGTCGGAGGTGCCTTCGGACTCTTCCGTTTCCGTCCGTCCACCGGTGAAATGGAGCAAATGTTCAAGGCCGAACCGAATGACATTTGCCTTTCCGTCTTTAAGGACAAGGGCGGACGTATATGGGTGGGCACCTTCCTACACGGTTTTTATTGCATTGAGGACGGACAGGTCCGCAACCTTCTCCGTTCTACGGTGAATTGGGAACAAGACCCTAACCAGAACATATCCCGTGCTTTGTACGAAGACAGCGAAGGCCGTTATTGGGCCAGTGTGACCGGCGGGGTCGGACGTTTCGATCCGGCCACGGGAAAGATTGCCTATATGTTGCACGACCGTCATCCCGAACTCCGTTCATACGCCGTGGTTCATGCCTTCTACCCGGTGGACGGCCATACGTTCGCCGCTTTGGGCAACAGCGGCATCTACTATTATGACACGCAGAAAGACAGCGTGTGGATTCCGGACTTTCTGAAAGAACAGCGGTATGCCGACACCAAATATTTCTGCATGCTGAAAGACCGCCACGGCGTGGAATGGTTCGGGACGGAAGACGGCATTTTAGTGTTTGACCCTCGCCGCAAGGAGGCCACGGTGCTGACCGAATCCGACGGACTGCCCAACAATGCCGTCACGGCTTTGTTGGAGGACAACGAAGGGACGGTATGGGCATCCACGTTGAACGGGCTTTGCAAAATCGCATCCCGTGATGACCGTAGCGGCAAAGGGTTTTCCGTGGTGAGTTATGGGGAAACCGATGGGTTGCAAGGCGGCAAGTTCTATGAGAATGCGGCTTTGAAGACCCGCTCAGGCCTCTTGTTTTTCGGTGGAGCGCACGGATTCAATTATTTCAATCCTTCGGAAATCCGGTACGACCGGAGCGACAACCATCCCGTCTTCACCCGTTTCTATCTGTTCAACCACCCGTTGAAAGTGAACGAAACGTACAACGGGCATGTGATTCTGACACAGACCGCAGACCAAACGTCAGAAGTCCGGCTCCGTCACGATGAAAACTTCATTATGATAGAATTTTCAGGCCTGAATTACGTCAACCCTTCGCACACTTACTATAAGTATAAACTGATGAACTACGACAAAGAGTGGAACGAAGTGGTGGCCAACGGGAGCGGACGAGCCACCTATACCGGATTGCAGCCCGGTGAGTACAAATTCGTGGTCTACACCGCCAACGGGGACAAGATTTGGGGGAAGACACCGGCCGAAATAACCATTACCATTGCGCCACCGTTTTGGGCGACGGCATGGGCCATCGCGGTGTACGTCGTGCTGGCTGCCGGTTTGATGGTCTGGTCGTGGAGAAGGTTCCGGAGGCGGGCACAGCTCAAAATCCGGATGGCTCAAGAAGCTAACGAACGGAAACAGCGCGAAGAGCTCGACCAGATGAAGTTCCGCTTCTTCACGAACATCAGCCATGAGTTCCGCACTCCCCTCACCTTGATTCTTACGCCTTTGGGGGCACTCATCCACGATACGGGCGAACCGGAGCTGAAAAAGAAGTTGGAACCTATTTACAATAATGCGCGCCGTCTGCTCAATCTGGTAAACCAGTTGCTCGATTTCCGTAAATTGGAAATGAAGGGCGAGCGTCTCAGGTTGAAGATGAACGACATGGTCTTTTTCTTGGAAGAAGCTGTCAGGCAGTTCACCGACTTGGCGGCAAGCCGTGAGATAGAACTTTCCTTCGAGCCTAAGGTGGAACGTCTTTTCATGAATTACGATTCCGACAAGATGTATAAGATGCTCAACAACCTGCTTTCCAATGCCTTCAAATTCACCTCCGCGCACGGACAGGTACGGGTCACGTTGGAGAAGGTATCGGAAGACGGACGGCCGTATGCGGAGGTCAGGGTGGAAGACACTGGATGCGGCATTGCGGAGAAGGATTTGCCCTTCGTTTTCGACCGTTTCTATCAGACAGCCACGGAGGGACAACCGGCCGGGCAAGGCAGCGGCATAGGTCTCCATCTGGTGCGCGAGTACGCCAAACTGCATGAAGGAAAGGTCACGGTGGAAAGTCGGACGGGAGAAGGCACGGCCTTCACCCTGTATATCCCGACCGACCTGCATGGCGGAGGGGCGGCACCTGCGGCAGAAGAAAAGGCGGAATACCGGGACGAAGAGAGCGAAATCCACGACATGCCGCCCACGGAGACGGGAAGGAAGAAGATTCTGGTGGTGGAGGACCACGACGAATTCCGTCATTTCCTGGTGGAGCAACTGCAAAAGGACTTTTGTGTGGTGGAAGCGCGAGACGGCGTGGAGGGCGAACAGGCGGCACGGACGGAGTTGCCGGACTTGATTGTGTCCGACCTGATGATGCCCCGCATGGACGGCATGGAACTATGCCGCAAGCTGAAAGGAGACATACAGACCTCGCATATCCCGTTCATCCTGCTTACGGCCCGCAACTCCGACGACTCGCGCATCGGGGGATACGAAGCGGGGGCGGATTCTTATATCTCGAAACCGTTCAACTGGGAAATGCTGCAAGTGCGTATCCGCCAACTCATCGAGCAGAAAGAACGGCGGCAAAAGATGTTCCGCAAGTCCATCGACGTGTCTTTCGAGGCCATCACCACGACCCCGGTAGACGAGAAGCTGATGGAAAAGGCATTGGAGTCCGTCAAGAAGAACATCGGCAATCCGGAATATTCCATAGGCGACCTGAGCTTGGACGTGGGGATGAGCAAGACCCAGTTGAACCGCAAGATACAGTCTATCGTAGGCATGACCCCCTTGCAGTTCATCCGCTCCGTCCGATTGAAACGGGCAGCCCAACTGTTGAAGACCACCGGATGCAGCGTGAATGAGATAGCCGACCTCACGGGATTCAACACCATCAAGTATTTCAACCTGCATTTCAAGGAAGAGTTCGGAATGACACCGACACAGTTCAGGGAAAAAGAAGGAAAGGCGTAAAATGACGTAACAATCGGATGAAATCATCCCATCCCCTCGCCTGCCGTTAGGCTACTTTTGTGGTAGAAATCAAACGATGTGCCATGGAAGCAAAAAACGACGAAAAAGGACTGGCCGCGTGTTACGTACGGCAAAAGGAGGCTTTGAAGCATTATATCGCATCCCGCATCGACCGCCCCGACGAGGCGGAAGACTTGGTGCAGGATGTGTTTGAAAGATTATGGAGCCACAAGGACTTCATACATCCTGAGGCCGTACTGACTTTGACGTACAAGACGGCACGTAACCTGATAACCGACCGACAGCGAAGATACCGCAAGGAAGATGACGTGTATGGCGAACTGCTTTACACGCAAGAGTCCCTGCAAGACACGACGGAGGAAAAAGTCTCTTTCAAGGAATTGAAACTGATGTTCGACCGTTTGGTGTTTGCCCTGCCGGAAAAGCGGCGTAAGGTGTATTGCCTGTCTTTTTTTGAAAACCTCACCATTTCCGAGATAGCCCGTGAATTGTCTGTCTCCAAGCGTACGGTGGAACAGCATATCTTGTTGGCGCGCAAGGATATTAAGGCGCAGTTGCGAAAGGAATACTTCAGATATGGGTGAAGCGTATGGAGAAACTTACATTTGTACGTTTTAGAGGACTTTAAGCTATCAAAAAGACAGTTTTTCCGGAATCCTCCTATTTCAAGAAGAAGGGAAAAAGGACTTTTCAGGTCTTTTTTCTGCATATTTATACGGTATAAATACAATATTATGGCATAAATCCTGCATATTCGTGCTTTTTTCTCAGCCGAACGGTAAATCGTTCGGCTGAAAGCGATTTTTCATTCTCAGCATATTGTGCATCCATACTCTTCCAAAAGGGGAATCCGGAGGCTGAAAACGGTTGGAAAATGCCCTTTGAGGGGTTCTTCAGACGCTAACTGAAGAAAATACGTCTCGCAAAAACGGAATCAGAATGTTCCGGAGATTCGCGTCCGGCTAACAGGCCAACTGTTTTCTTCCGTACTTCATTCCTTGTAGCCGGACAAAAAGAATGTGAAAACAAGTCTATGCTTACAAAATATTAAACTTCCACCCTCACGAGAATAGCGTATTTGTTTCCGGCTTAGAGCCTAAGGGCAAATACGCTATTCTCGTGAGGGTGGAAGTGACAGATTGACAAAAATCAACGTTTTATCCTGATAACCGTGAAGGAATAGGCCGGCATTTCGTAGGGGAACTTCTCCCCTATCTCCATGGTGCTTTCCACCGGTACGGCGTCCGTATCGGACGGACGGCCCGAAAGGACTGTCCGCTGCCCCTCGGCTTGCCGACCTGCCAACGACGGGATTTCCACATTCGCCTTGACCGCCATCGGAAGCAAGTTCACCAATTTCACGACAAGGTCGCCGCTTTCGCCGTCTTTCACCACGGAAACGCCCACGCGGCTGCGCACATCATGCCTCCGGTTGTCCACCGTCAGCGTGGAGGGCAGGTATTCGCTTCCGGCGTTCTGTCCGTACATCTTTTGCACGTAGTAGTCCACAGTGGGTTTCACTTCCGTGTTGTTGAAGTAAATCAAGTCCGGCCTCCACTGCGTATGCCCCTCCTTGGCCAAGAGCGGAGCGTATGATGTCATGCTCACCACATCGCCGTTGCGCTCCACCGAAGTCAGGAACAAGGCAGCCGCCAAGGCCGTTTCGATATTGCTCGGCCGTCCCGGGGCATGGGCCGCATACTCTCCCAGATAGACCTTGGACTTGTTGCGGTCGTAGTGGTCGTAGTAATCTTGGTTGTAAATGAACCATCCCGGCGTATTGTAATTATGCTCGTCCACCATGGGCAGTTTCAAACGGTCGGCCAAAGCCCATCCTTCCTCATAGTCCGTGCCTTCGCTGAAAGGCCCCGTCGTGCCGATGACCGTGATTTCGGGATATTTTTCCCGGATGGCCTCATAAATCATCGTAAACCGTTCCGTAAACACGCGGCTGATGAGGTCTTCGTTGCCCAAACCTATATATTTCAGGTTGAACGGTTCGGGATGTCCGGCCTTGGCCCGTTCGCGTCCCCATCGTGTGGTCTTGGCATCGCCGTTGGCGTATTCTATCAAGTCCAACACGTCCTGCACATATTGCCCCATCTCTTCCATCGGGATACCGCCCTGCTGTCCAAGGCTCGTCACAATGTCCTTGGAATGATGGCTCGGTCCTCCGATGCCTGAGTTCTGGCAGGGCACGCCTGCCGCCACGACCGGTAACGGTTCGGCACCGATGTCCTCGCAGAACTGGAAATACTCGAAGTAGCCCAAACCGCGCGTCTGGTGGTAGCGCCAGATGTTGGCCGCAGGCTTGCGGGCTTCCAACGGGCCGATGGTTTCTTTCCAATGATAGATGTTGTCCACCCCGTCCCCATGGGCCAAGCATCCACCGGGGAAGCGGACGAAGCGCGGACGGATGTCGGCAATGGCCTGAGCCAGGTCGGCACGCAACCCGTTCTTCCGTCCCTTGAACGTCTTTTGCGGGAACAATGAAATCATGTCGAGGGCATACCGTCCGGCAGACTGCGGGATGATGACGAGCCGGGCCTGCGCGACGGTGGCCGTGGCTTTCAGCACGGCTTCCCGTTTTTTCCAGGTTTTGGAGGACAACTTGACGGTAGTCTCGGCCACGGTCTTTCCCTGTGGGTCGACCAGACGTACCACGGACTTTCCGCCCCCCTTTCCGTCCGGCGTACGGGCGAAAAGCGAAAAGTCGTACTTCTCGCCTTCCTTCACCGCAATGCCGTCGAATCCCGTATTTGTGAAGCTGCCGCCGGGTTGCGCCACGTCGAGCACGGCGTAATGGGGATTGTTGGGATGAACGGGCTGTTCCGTGGACACGTCAAATGTCATGCCCTTGCCTTCCACGCTCCATGCGTAGCGGCTGTTCCAGCTCTTGTCCTTGTTACCATCGGTTTCGGAGTACTCGAAATCCCGGTTTTGCACCAGTTCGGCATACAGTCCACCGTCGGCTGCATAATTCAAGTCTTCAAAGAACACACCAATCAAGTCCTCACTGATGGGCTTTGCCCGGCCTTCGTCCACGGTAATCCGCGCACTGACCGTTTGCAGTCCGGCAAACCGGGCCGCGTCATGTTCTGCACGTTCCCCGCGTTGGGCGTTGAGGGCAGAACGATATACGCCATGCCGTTCCAATCCTTTCACTATGCCGTACGGCACCTTCAGTGCAAATCCCGCGATAGTCTTGTCGCCCACTTGCACGGTGTCTGCCACCGGCATACGTGCGTTTTTCACCTCATGGCACGATTTCTCGTCTGCCATGAAAAACTCTTGAGGTTTCCACCGTATCAAGTCTGTTGAAGAAGAACTGCCCATCGCGCTGCCGTCCGGGGTCAAATCCCAGAAGCAATGCCACCGCCCGTCCGTCCGGTCCTGTACCAACTGCGGGCGGTACACGTGTTTCCAAGGACCGAAGTCGCATTTCAGGAACACCATGCCTCCGGCCACGTCGTGCCATTGCTCGCGATCCGTGCTCCATACAAGTTGCATGCCGCGCCGGCCCTTGTCGTTCGTCGTAGGATAAGGAAAGACGTAAACAGAATCCGGAAGGGCTGCCCGTATGGGCAGCGAAAGGCATTGTGCTAAAGCGGCACTCAAAAAAAGCTTTGGAAAATTCATATTTACAGGTTGTTATTTTTTCAGTGTAATAATCGTATAAGAGAATTTCGGGAAAGTATATCGCATGCCCTTGCGCGAGAATTTGGCCGCTGACCGCTTGAACACCACGTTTTCCTTGCGGTCGTAAGTGTTGTATTCCGTCAGTTCGCAACCGCCGATAGTCTGTACCTCGGCCTTTCCCTTGAAGTTGAAGCCACGGAGGTCTATCACGGCTTCACGCGGACGGTCTCCCAAATTGGCCACATAGAGAGTCAGTTCTTTCCGCCCATGGTCGGTCTTGGCCGTGATGTCCAACACGGGGTCGCTGCTTTCCGTGGACACGACAAGCGGCTTCCACGTTTTCATCATCATTTCGTCGATGTGAGCCGAAGGTTGGAACCACAAAGTATCGGCCAGGAAGTGGATGCGTCCTTGGTTCCAGTCGTAATGCAATTTGTGGGGTTGGAAAGTGTTGGCCGTCCCCACCATGCGGAAACAATCACCGTAGCGTTGCAACGTGTTCCAGTTGTGGGCATGCGCCAATCCCCTGTCCCAGTCGCAGCGTCCGCCGTTTTCTTCCATCGGGGTCAGTACGAGCTTGAAGCCCGGGAAGTCCTTGGCCAGTTCCCGTTGCAGGGTGATGCCCATCATGTTTTCAAACTTGGCTCCGGAGTCGGCAAACGGGATGGTGCCGTCGTAATGGGAATCCCATGCCAGTTTGTCACCTTTCCCCTGGGCAATGAACCACCCGGCCATCTCGACGGCCAAGTCGTACTCAGGCGTACCGCGCCGGTAGCCGTTCGGTCCGATGTTCAGCGAAGTCATGATGGTCATTTCCGGATCGGATTGCCATGCGGCCTCGGCAAACTTCTTCACGCATTCCAGATAGCCGCGAGTGAGCCTCCGTTCGTTGTCCACTTGGATGTATTTCAAGCCGTAGGGTGCCTCATGGCCATATTGGGCGCGCAACTGCCCCCATCGGGTCTCCCGTCCTCCGTTCACATATTCCACGAAGTCACGGATGTCCTCGGCCGTCTCGTCCATGCAAAGGCCGATAATGGCCTCAGCCCCGACCACTTCCGCCGCTTTCAACATTTCTTCAAAGCCGAAGCTGTGCGTGGAATACATGTTGAACCCGCTGCGGAAGGTCACACGCCGCTCGTCCACCGGCCCGAGCATCTTTTTCCAACGGTAGAGGTAGGTGTCTGCACCGACATCCACCATGGAACCGTTATAACGGAATGCTGCGATGCCCTGCCGTTTCAAAGCATCGACGAACATCTTGCGGAGCGGATAACCTTTCACCCGCCCCCATTCACCGGGCTGGAGGAAAGCAAAGCCGAGTTCAACCCGCCCCGGCGACTTGAGCGAGATGCAGAAACTTCCGTCGGTTGCCCCTGTGGCGGGCACCAGTTCAAAGTCCACTTTCTCGTAGGTGCCGTTGCCTTTCAGGCTACAGGATTTCTCGGCCAGAACCTTACCCTGACCGTCACGCAACGACACGTAAAGGGTTTGCGCCTTGTCTGCCTTGACACGCAGTACGCCTTCGTAATTCTTCCCTTGGTCGAAACGGATGCCCATCCGGTAAAGGCCGTGGTTGGAAAGCCCCACTTCGCCCGTGCCGTCCTCGAAACAGACCATTTGTGTCTGCCGTCCGATATAGGCTTGGCCGTCGCGGACGAGTTCATACCGGTAAGACGGATTCCCATTGACCTGCTTGCTCCAGTATTTCGAGATTTGCTCGTTTCCGTTTATGCGTTCCAACATCGTTTTTTGTATGCCCTCCGGCAAGGAGTCGAAAGGCTGGAACTGCCCCGGGAACGTGTATCCCGAAATGACACGGAGATGCCTGAGTTTCGGTGTGTCGTAGATGTCCTTCGAATTGAAGTCATACTTCTCGTCCCGGTTGTTCCAGGCAATCCGTCGGTATATGTCCGTTTGCGACTTCAGGTGCGGAATCCTCCGCTCGTCCAACACGACATATACCTTGGAGTAATCCTCGCGTGCAAGGTTCAGGAAGTCCACGTCTATGTTCTCCTCAAAAGCTTCCCCGTGGAGCAACTGGCTGAAAATGCCCCCGTTGGTCTGATTGTTCAAGTCTTCGATATTGGTCCCGTTGAAAAGTTTGCTGACCGTTGCGATTGACCGTGAAGCATCCACGGTCAATCGCAACGGTTGAACCTCTTCACCGGTCTGGGCTACCGATGGCAAAGCCTGCGTGAGGCAAAGTGCCATAAAAGGTTTCAGGATATTCATATCTTCTATCAGTATAATGGATAACTATGAGAAACAGGAGTCATGATAAAAGTGAAATCATAATCTCCATACGGCATGCGGAATTCCGGTTCGGGCACGGCACTCCAACTGTCGATACAGGCCAGTCCCATCTGTGCCTTGTCTATCAGTACGTTGGTCAGGTCTGCCTTTTCCACTTCCTGTGAATGGCCTTGCTTCTTCACCGGTCCCTCGTCCAACGATTCGATAGTGTAGTGCAGGGAGGAAGCTGAGAACGGAGCATCGGCCACGAACTGCAACCCCGTGCCTTTCACGTTGAGGACTTTCCACCATCGGATGTCTGTTTTCGTGCCGGTCTCTTGCGGACGGATGTAGGGATAGAACTGTTCGTCTACGGTCTGGTGATAAATGCCGAGGTCTGTGCTGTGGTTGCGGTTGCTGTAATTCTCCACCGGCCCGCGTCCGTAGTAAGACACGTATTCAAAATCCTTGGGCATGACTAATTGCATGCCGAAGCGGAACATCTCCGAAACCTTTTTCCCTTTGTCGGCCACCATCTTTTGGTTCACCCTTACGTCTCCACGGTTGTTGATGGTATAAGTCAGGTAAAGTTTGGCCGACACGCTTCTCATGTCGTATTCTGCCGACACAACGACCTGTCCGTCTTTCGTTTCATGCTTTAGAGACTTCAAGCGCAGGTCGGGATTTTTCCAAGCCGCGTATTTTTGTTGCAATTTGGCACCGTAGTCATTGTCGGTCGGGGCACGCCAGAAGTTAGGAGTCAGCGCACAGCCCCTCTTGATAAACTCCGTTCCCTCCACGGCATAGCGTTCCAAGTATCCGGTCGCCTTGTTGAAACGCATCCGGAAGTCCTCGCCCGTGATAATCAGATGGGCAAGATTACGGTCGTTGACTTGTGGGACGGCATCCGGAATGTAACGCAGGCTTTCGTTCTTCAACACCATGTCCAGAGCCTGATAAGGCCGGAGTTCGATTTGTGCCTTGGCCACCACGTGACGCGCCGGAATGATGCCTTCCCTTTCCCGTTGCAGGTATCTCACGTTGAGCAAACATTCGCCTTCCCCGTCAGTTCCGCCCCAGTCCAAGGTCATCGTGGCGGTTTGTTGCGGTTGGCAATCTATCCGTTCCACCGTTCCGCTACGCATGACTTTTCCGTCTTTCAGCGTTTCCCACTCCATGACGTATGCCGAAAGGTCGCGGAAGAAATTCTCATTGTATATCTTGATTTCGCCTTTCGACAAATCTCCGGGCGTGGTCCAGATGTTCTGGTAGAAGTACCTCACTTCATGGCTATGCGGGTTCGGCACACGGTCGGGGCCGAACAGGCCGTTGTCCATGTAGTTGTCATCTTTCGTCTTATAATCATCGAAATCCCCGTCGTAACCGTATATCATTTCCCCGTTGCGACCTGTCCATCTGGGCGACTGGTCCACCCAGTCCCAAATGAAACCGCCTTGGAACTTGGGATATTTCCGGATCAGGTTCCAATAGATGTTGAAGTCGCCCAAAGCGTTGCCCATGGCATGGGCATATTCGCACATGATGAAAGGTTTCTGTTTGCTCTCGTCCTCGCAATATTTGATGCAACGGGAATAAGTGGGATACATCGGGCAGTAGACATCGGTGGTGGAACCGGTGTCGTAAGCCTGTTCAAAGTGGACGAAGCGACTGGGGTCTTCTTGTTTGACCCAATCGTAACAGGCCTCGAAGTTCGAACCGTTGCCGCACTCGTTACCCAACGACCATAGGATGATGCTCGGATGGTTGAAATTGCACTGCACGTTGCGTTGGTTGCGTTCCAGATGTGCTTTCTTGTAGATTGGTTCTTTGGCCAACGTGGTTTCCTTGAATCCCATGCCGTGGCTCTCCAAATTGGCTTCGGCCACAAGATAAAGACCGTAACGGTCACACAGCTCATACCAGTACGGGTCGTCCGGGTAGTGACAGGTCCGCACGGCATTGACATTGAACTTTTTCATTAACTGCACATCTTGGAGCATCCTCTCGCGGGTGACATACGAACCACCGTCGGGATCCATCTCATGACGGTTCACCCCCTTGATGAGCACGGGCTGCCCGTTCACCAAAAGTTGGCTGTTCTTGATTTCGATTTTCCGGAATCCCACTTTTACGGGTATGACTTCGCGGATGGCGTTTCCGTCTTTCAGTGTAGCCCTGAGGGTGTAGAGGTAGGGTGTCTCTGCCGTCCATTTATGCGGGTTCTTCACCGGCATGACAACGGATGGGGTTCCCGTTTCCCGAACTTCTTTCATGCAGACGGTTTCCCCACGGGCATCGAGTAATTCGAGTGTAATGCGGGCCTTGCCCTTTACATCCATACGGACCTCCAGTGTCCCGTCCTGATACCGGTCGTCCAAGTCGGGAGTGACCCGGAGGTCTTCTATCCGCTTGGCGTGGCGCACGTAGAGGTAGCAGTCGCGTGATACGCCGCTGTAACGGAAGAAATCCTGATCCTCCAAGTAGCTGCCGTCGCACCAACGGAACACTTGGAAAGCTATCAGGTTCTTTTGCCCCGGTTTCAGGTAAGAGGTCAGATCGAACTCCGCCTCCATTTTGCTGTCCTCGCTGTAACCCACAAACTTTCCGTTGACCCATAGGTACATGTTGGAAGACACGGCACCGAAATGGGCGATGATGTCTTTCCCTTTCCAGTCTGAAGGAATCACCACTTCACGGCGGTAGGAACCTACGTGGTTGTTTTCCGTCGGGACATGGGGCGGCTTCTTGAACGTGCGCCCTTCGTAGCCTTTCCATCCAAAATCCACTCCTGCGTATACCGGGACATCATAACCGTTCAGTTCCCACACGCCCGGAACCGGGAAATCCACCCAGCCTTTGTCGTTGAAATCCGTCTTCCAGAAGCCTTCCGGACGTGCGTCGGCATGTTTCACCCAGTTGAATTTCCAGTTCCCATTCAGGCTCATGAAGTTCCCGGACTGTTCTTTCATTCCTTTTGCTGCCAGTTCCGTACTTTCGTAGGCAAAAAAGTCGGTGTGCATGGGGACACGGTTGACGGCATTGATTTCAGGGTCTTGCCACTCTTTGAAGGTTTGTGCATAGGCATGGCATGCGCATACGCCTAATATTCCCAATAATATTCGTTTCATTGTATGTCGATTCTATTTATGAATGTACATGGTACAATCTTTAATTATAGACTTGGAATGACTTGTTTTATTGTGCCGTCTTCATTAAAAACCACGCGATCCATGCAGACTTCGCGGTGATAACCCGCTTCACGCCCCATCGTGATGCCGTCGGGGAACTTGAAGCGATGGTAGACGACGTACCATTCGTCTGTGCCGGACACCTGCAGGAATGACTGGTGGCCTGTGGCGTAGATGCCCTGATCGGGCTTTTTGCAGACTACCACCCGGCTTTCCGACGGGTCAATCGGGCCGACAGGAGACTTGGAGCGTACGTAACGGACTTCGTAGTCCGCGCTCCGCGTATCGTTTTTAGACCATGTGAAATAATAGTAACCGTCGCGGTAGAATACATAGGGGGCTTCACTGTAATGCCGGTCGTTGTCGATGAGTATCTTCGTGGTGTTCGGTTTGACGGATACCATGTCGTCATTGAGTTCACACACGGCCATGTAATAGTTGCCCCAGTACAAATAAGTCTTGCCGCTCACGGGGTCAGTGAAAACGTCCGGATCAATGTTCTGCCCGCGTTTCATTCCGCTAGGTCGTTCGCGGCTTATCAACGGTTTTCCGCTATCACGGAACGGTCCTTCCGGACGGTCGCCCACAGCCACTCCGATTTGGCGTTCTGCCGTATAGTAAAAGTAATATTTGTAACTTCCGTCTGTCTGCTTTTTCTCTATGATGCAAGGTGCCCATGCGTTCTTTTTCGCCCAAGACACGTTTCTCAAATCCAAGACGACGCGTTCTTCTTTCCAAGTTTTCAAGTCGGCAGACGAGAAAGCCTTGAAACTCGTGCCGCCCCAATTCGGAATACCATCCGTCGTGGGATAAATGTAATATTTCTTAGTCTGTTCGGAATACAGCACTTCCGGGTCTGCATAATAACCGGAGAACAGGGGATTTTTCTGTATGGATGCCGTGGAGACATATTTCCGTTTGTTCTTCTGCCAGTAAGCTTCAAGCTTGTCGGCCTCTTCTGCGGTCAGATGTACCACAGCCCCATGCTTGGGCGCGTTGAAATTTGTGGATTTCATTACGCCTTCGTTGAAACGTCCTAGATTCTTGAACGTGATGAAGTCCGACGTTTCGGTAAAGGCGAAATTGTGCGGCGTGATGCTATATACGTCGTACATCAGCACCCATTTGTCCTCTCCGAGGCGTTTCCATACCGTGGGCGCCTCGCAAGATTTCGGTTCAAAGTCGTACCAACGCGGATCGTATTCGTAGTCCCCGCTGATACGGTCGGAAACAGCCTGTTTGATACCCGGCTGTCCGTCGTGAGCCACATAGAAAAGATGGTACTTGCCTCCTACCTTGGTGATGTCGCCGTCGATGGCCGAAACCGTTTCGTCTGGGTATTCGTAGAGCAGTTGGGGCAGGCTCTCGATGCGGTCGAAATCATCGTTCACGTACACGTAATACAGTTTGTTGCGTTCGTTGCGGAAGCGCATGGTGTAGTAAATCATCAGTTTGCCCACCCGTTCGTCGTAGGCGATTTCGGGTGCCCATGCGCAACCTATTTCACTCAATCCGGCTGTCAGTTGGTCGAAACGGATGTTGGCGCGTTTCCAGTTTACCAAGTCCCACGACTTCATCAGCACCAACCCCTTGTTGTTTCCCCAACCGTACATGTTGCGGTCGCGCTCCCACTCCGTTTCGCGGAAACCGTCACGACGGGCAAATACGTGGAGGTCGGTCATGGCCAAATAGAATGCGCCATCTGGCCCACGATAGATATAAGGGTCACGTATCCCTCTTTGGTAAGCAATCGTATCACCGGCTAAGACAGGTTCCCCGTCGTTCAGGGCCGTGAACGTGTATCCGTCGCGGCTCAATGCCATGTAGAGCCCGTGCGTTTCGTCCTTGTGGAACACCATCAGGTAGGCACTCAAGTCTTTTTCCTGCGGAACGGCGTTTTTATAACGGAATCGGTGGAAAGCCGCTTCACCCTTCCCGATGGAAACCAAGCCTATACGCAAGGCATAGAAACCCTTGTAGGCGTTGTGGTGCATGCCGGACACATCGATGCCTTCGGCCAATGTGGTCCATTCCTTTCCGTCCTTTCCAACCAAAATGGAGACGTGGTTGCCTTGGTTCTTTATTCGTACCGTGAACTGTCTGCCTAACGTGTTGGGCATTTCTGTCTTTTGTCCGGCGTGCCGGTAGATAGTGAATGTCTTGCCGTCCGATACCAGTCCAGCGTATGCTTTTTCGCTATAATAAAGTAGGAGTCCGGCTGTATTGTTTTTCCCGACCGTGACTTCAACTTGTGTTTCATAATTCTTGTCTTCCGCAGTAGCGAGCAACAGTCGGCCGTCTGCTGGAGTCTTGCCTTTGGCTTGCAGCCGCAATGTTTGGTTTTCGAGCGTCACGGCTTTCGGGGCATATTCTTTCCAGAACGTCCATTGTAAGCCCAATACCTTCCCCTTGAAGTCATCGGAAAGTTCCAGGCCGTGAGGGATGGGAGCCTCTGCCTTGGGAAGTGTGCCTGCGGACTTGGCACGACACCATCCGTCCGGTGTCCACTCGATCGGTTCGATAAGGGTTTGCCGTCCCAACGTATGGTAGCCTTTGGCGTATGCGTGGTACACCACCCACCAGTTTCCGTTTACGTCGTCTATCAGTGTGCCGTGCCCTTTAGACCACCAGCTTTCTCTTTCGCTGTAAGTGTGCACCAACGGGTTGAACGGAGAGTTCTCCCACGGACCGAGTACGCTTTTCGAACGTGCCGTCACGACCATGTGACTGGTGCCCGGTCCGGCAGTTCCGCCTTCGGCCGACGTGAGGTAATAGTAGCCGTTGTGGTAGTTCAGTTTCGGAGATTCCAGATACATGCCTTCCGTCCGCCAGTTCCGGGGATAGGGCCAACCGTCGTAGACCTTTTTCACCTCGCCCACCGTAGACAATCCGTCGTCGGAGAGCTGCACGACTTTGCCTTCGGAGAGATACAGGTAACGTTTTCCCTCCGCATCGGCCACATGTCCGGGGTCGATACCTTTCACCTTTAAATCTACCGGTGTGCTCCACGGCCCACGAATGTCGTCTGCCCATATCACCCAGTTTGTCCCGGCAGCCGGATAATAGATATAATACCTATTATTATATTTCACCAAATCCGGTGCCATGGCTGAGCCTTCCCATTGCGCCATGGCGCGGCATACCGGTTCCCAATGTTCCAAGTCCTGGGAATGCCAAATCAGGAAGCCCGGCGCATAATAAAAAGGAGAATGCGTCATGTAGTAATCCTTCCCGTCGCGCAAGATGGAGGGATCGGGATAGTCTCCGGCAAGGATGACTTTGGGAAAGTCCTTCGCTGACGAATTCCATACCATGAGAAAGAACAGGAACAATGAAATAACTTTTTTCATAAAATCATGTTTGGGTTTGTGATGTGATACATTATTTAACAATATACTTTTTACCATCTACAATATAGATGCCTTTACGCAACCCTCCCAACGCATCCGCACGTTTCACGCTCTGGCGAACCATGCGTCCGGTCAGGTCGAATACATCCACTTCGTCCTTGTCATCAGGATTTCCATTTGAGATGCCGTGGATATTATCCCCCTTGTTCTGTCCGACATAATAGAGGCGGAAGTTGTCTGCCCACCAGTATTGCCCGTTGCCTCCTACGACTCCGGTACCCCGTACACCGATGACTACCGTACCGTTTTCCACATACACCTCCGGGATGACCGTGGTCGTGGAAAGTGCCCCTTGGGCTACGTCCCATTTGTCCTTATCCCCGTTGAAAGGCGCATCCGTGAAAACGCTGTCCGAATACACATAGACCGTACTATCAGCTCCTGTACCACTTTCAACAGTTTCAATATCAATTTGGCGTGTCAAGGCAAACAGTTGGATAAGTTCAGGCTGTTTTGTGCAATAAGTTGCGGCTTCTACACGATAAGCACCGTCTGGTAAAGCCACTTTACCTTCTTGGTTTCCCATATTGCCCAACACTTGGGAATAAACATTGGGTGTGCCGATATTATGTGCGGCATTTCCGGACCAACTCCAACAACTCAGCCATGTATCACCTGATAACTGGTCGGTTCTGGCCGGAGAATCCGCAGTACTCGTGCACTCCCAACCGTTGACGAGGGTGTTTATAGGGGAGTCGTTTTCATCCGTCGCGTCTTGATAGACATTCGGATTCGCAATGAAACTGGTCATATCCAACGGATGATCCACACTCACTTCTGCCAATACTTCCGGAGTCATTGCTTCCACGCATGCCATCTTCAAAGCCTCCGTATTCATGTCGGCATCGATTTCGTCGAAATCATCGTTTTTCAATAATTCCACCACAGCCTTATAGGCTTCATTATCAGACAAACCACCGATTTGGTCTGCCAAGGTTTTGGCTTTGGCCATAGGATAGCACAAAGCTATGGAGGCTCTTAAAGTTTGCATACAGCCGTTAAGGGTTTCTATTTTGGTCTTGATTCTTTCATCCAAATAGTTATCCCAACTCATGTCTTCGGCATAAACCATAGCGTCTTCTAAAGCAACCGAGAAATCAGCCGTAGGTTTAGGCTGGGCGTATGCAAGCCCGTCTCTTATCTGGGCATCCAAAGCAGAACCTTCGCTTAACAGCGGTGTGATGGTCTTATAGTGCTTTATGATACTGTCAGCTTCTGCATTCAAATCATCCAAGTCTTCAATAGCCATTTTAAGTTCCTCTACGGTGGCATGTCCTATCAATGACGGATAACCTTCCTGCTCATCCAAAGCAATTCCATAAGTATCGCTGTCGTCAATTCCTATTTCTACTATCACCCCATGCTTTGAATATGCTGAATCCAAACGGACTTGTAAGCGGTCGCGGTAGGCACTGATTACATCTTTCTTTATGTAATAAAGGCGGAAATTATCCGCATTCCAATCCTTTCCGTTCCCGGTTACGGGGCCGTCGCAAACGACACCGATGTACAGTTTACCGTCACGTACCTCAAAACTGGACACTTCGGTCGTGGTACTGAATGTCTCGCTGGCGTTGTCATAAAGTGCCTTGTCAGCATTCACCTCGGCAAAAGCAAAATCCATACTGTCGGTAGAGGCATACAAATGCACACTGGACGGTTCCGTATTGGTCCACGTGGCGGCTTTCAGTGTATACAGGCCGTCCGGTAGCTTGACGGCACCATCCGAATCGCCTCCTATCAGTTGGCTGTAATTGGATCCCGTAAGGCGGCTTCCTGTCCAACTGTTACATATCAATCCTTTGTTACCCGTGCCTTCCGGAGTGGTATACCATTTTCCATCGGCACTCCCTTTCTGGCACTTCCAACCATCAGGCGGTGTCATTTCAGACGTTTTTTGGTAAATATTGGGATTGGTGATGAAACTGGTAAGTTCTATCGGATTCTCATCAGAAGCTCCTTCCAAAAATTCCTCTGTCATGGCCGGGAGACATACTGCATTCAGCGAAGAAGTTGCAGCAGCGGCTACATCATACGTAATTTCTTCCTTACCGGAGAGCAAAGTTTCCACTTGGGCATAAGCTTCGTTGCCTTCCAATCCACCTATCCTGTCGGCCAAATCCTTTGCCTTTTGCAGGGAATATGCCAAACTGATGAACGTAGTGGCTTTCGCCGTGGCGGCTTCCATATCGGCAATACCTTGTTCCACACCGTCTTTCACTTCGTTCAATGTAGATAGTTGTAATATGCTTTGGGCCGCTTCAATTCCATTTTTCAAGTCTGCCCTCACGGCATCTGCAACCTGATAAACACCGCTTTCCATTTTGCCGTATATATCCTGTGCCCTTGCGATGCTGTTACGTAAAGTTGCCCCATGGGTACACAAGGTTTGGGCCAAAGCCGTATGCTCTTCTATAATGACGGTAGCTTGTGCGATTTCGCTTTCAGGGGTGGAAGCATTATATTCCTTATACTTATCGATTATCGGTGACAATTCTTGAGAAGCTGTAATCCCCAAGACCTGAAGAGAATCCTGCAGGAACTCCAACTTGTTGAGCTTTACGGCAAAAGCATCGAAAGCCGTACCTTCAATGTACAGTTTAAAATTGTCCCAACAAGTCCATGTCCCTCCGGCATTGGTGGTAATGGCGATACCCATTAGCATTTCCTTCCCTTCGTTCACGGTGAAAGTAAGTTCGTTCCAATAACTTTCCGGATATTTTTCACAATAGGCATGCATGCCTTCCATCCCGTCCGGCCATCCGTTTCTTTGGTTTGCCACGCTCCCATCTTTCGCTTCGCTATAAAGCGATTTCATTTTTACAGAATCCGTCCCGGCAAACAAGTAAGCCTGAATGACCTCCGTCCCGGCTTCATAACCGGCACCGTTGTCATTTCCACCCGCACGGTAAAAACCTTGCACTGCCAATTTGTATTTTCCGGCTTTCAGGCCCATGACTTTTTGGGAGGCCGAATTTTGTGATTGGTAAAGCTCTGCATTCTGGAACGTTGCATTTACCGCAGGAAGTATGGTTCCGGATTCCCACCCTTCGTTCGTACCGGTGGAGAAATCTGCGTTCACGATGTACGTATCTGTTACATCAATCCAATTTTGCGCGGAAAGCATGCCGCTGACGGCCAATGCCATGGCAAAAGTAGCTACCCCCCGCCGTGTATCCCGCAAAGGGCTACTCTTAAAAAAGTCTTTCTTCTTCATAACGAAATTCAAGGTTCTATTAGTTTTACCGTAAGACGCAGCCGAACCGATATAACTGCGAGACCGGACTATTTTCAATCACGTTTCATATATAAGACGAACGACGGGATGAAAATACCTAATTGATCCTCGAAATTTTAACATTTGACTCGAAATGCCTATTAATTATCAGGAGAAAGCGAAACAGGCATACTTCCTTTACTGTTTTTTTCGTACCTTTGCGCCCAAATTATGAAGTTAGGCTGTTTTCCTACATATAAATCAAACATACACAAGAAGAAACCAATGGAAGAATCAAACAAATCCGAATTAAAAACAGAGTTGATATACGGGTTGAACGATCGGCCGCCTTTACGCGAAACTTTATTTGCAGCCCTGCAACATTTATTGGCCATTTTCGTGGCTATCATCACCCCACCGCTTATCATAGCCGGAGCTTTGAAGTTGGACATCGAGACGACCAGTTTTCTGGTTTCCATGGCATTGTTTGCTTCCGGCGTATCCACGTTTATACAGTGCAAGCGAATCGGAGGTATCGGTACGGGATTGCTGTGCATACAGGGCACGAGCTTTTCTTTCATCGGTCCTATCATCTCTGCGGGGCTGACCGGAGGTCTTCCCGTTATTTTCGGGGCTTGCATGGCGGCCTCTACAGTAGAAATGTTGATTAGCCGCTTATTGAAATATACCCGTAAAATCATTACGCCGTTGGTTTCCGGTATTGTCGTGACGCTGATTGGCATGAGCCTTATCAAAGTGGGGATTACGGCCTGCGGAGGCGGTGCGGTGGCCAAAAGTAACGGGACTTTCGGCAGCTTTGAACATGTCGGCCTGGCGGCTTTGGTTCTGTTGCTGATTATTTTCTTCAACAGGAGCTCGAACCGTTACTTGCGTATGAGCTCGATTGTCATCGGACTTGTCATCGGTTATGCGGTGGCTTGGTGTATGGGTTTGGTGGACTTTTCTTCGGTACAGAGTTATGGAGGGTTCAATATACCTGTACCTTTTAAATACGGCTTGTCTTTTGACTGGTCGGCTTTTATCGCTTTGGGACTGGTGTATTTGATTACGGCGATTGAAGCCTACGGCGACATCACGGCCAATTCACTCATCTCGGGAGAGCCGGTAGAGGGAAAGACGTTCGTGAAACGGGCTTCCGGAGGGATTTTGGCCGATGGTTTCAATTCCATGTTGGCCGGAGTGTTCAATTCCTTCCCCAACTCAGTCTTTGCCCAAAACAACGGGATGATACAGTTGACTGGAGTAGCGAGCCGTTACGTAGGATATTATATCGCAGGATTCCTTGTCTTGCTAGGACTTTTCCCGGCCGTGGGTCTGGTGTTCTCCTTGATGCCTGAACCTGTATTGGGCGGTGCCACGCTGTTGATGTTCGGCACAGTGGCTTCCGCCGGAATCCGCATTATTGCAGCCCAGACCATCGACCGCAAAGCCACGTTGGTGATGGCATTGAGTTTTTCTTTGGGATTAAGTGTGGAATTGGTGCCCGAGATTCTTTCACAACTTCCGGAAACGGTGAGAAACATATTCTCGTCCGGTATCACGACCGGTGGTGTCACAGCTATTTTGGCCAATGTCTTGATTCGTATTAAAGAATAGGTAGAAAGGAAAAGAACGGCTTTGGGCAAGGGTAAAAACAACCGGATAGAGGAAGAGCAGCGTACGGTAGAATTGATGATTCGTCTCTACTGCCGCTACAAGGAAGGCAACAGGACTTTATGTCCGGAGTGCCGTGAAATGTTGGATTATTCCCGTGCACGTCTATCACGGTGTCCCTTTCAGAAAGATAAGCGTACGTGCCGTCTTTGCACCATACATTGCTACCGTCCGGACATGAAGCGACGCATCCGGAAAGTGATGCGATATGCAGGTTCGCGTATGTTATGGTATCATCCCCTGATTGCTTTGCGGCATTTATGGCGGGAATATAGGGGATAAAGCTACGATTATTCAGAAGGTTTTTGATAATAATAATACCACCAATACGTATTTCCGTACATGCGCCGGCATTGGTTCGAGCGTTCCGTCGCATGAGTATATTGCATACCGTAGTGGAGGAAGTCGTTCAGATTTGTTTCTATTACGCTGTTTTTGTACGTAATGGCCGGAGTGGTATGCAAACGGTTATATAGAATGAGAGCCTCTTTGTAATGTAACGGGAGGTTGTCGTTCACTTCATGGCAACGTGGTAGTACGGTGACAAAAGCATCAAGGTTCTTGTCCAACAGATAGGCGCAGAGCAAATAATCTTTTGCGGCAGCAGTGGCCGAAGGCCGTTGTGACAGAAGCTCGAGAAACTGAGTGTTGTCTTTCATATTTTTCCCCGGCTTCCCCCCTAAATGTTTGTATAAGGCATTCGTCCAATCATGAGTGTAGGTTGTATCAGAAAAACTGGGCAACAGCCCTTGGCTACCGTTATATTGAGGAAAATCGAAAAGCTTCTCGCCTAAAAGGTTCTCACGGCTTAGTGCAAACATTCTCATGGCAGTCAGGCTCCGGTCTGCCTGTAATGATTTGGCTCCTACTTGCAACGCCAATGAGTCCTGCCCTTCGACGAGGCATCTCTCGGCTTTGAGCCGGTAGTGGTATACATCTTTCGTATTGGCTATGCTGTTTACCATGCAGAATTGCAACGCAAGCCATAGGAAATTCACCCAAAGGAAGGAAAAAGCATTCTGTTTTCCGTTTTTACGGTCCGGGAAATGCAGGGCTGTCCATGTCACAAGGATATACAGAAAAATGCAGACCGTGAGCCATATCCAATTAGTGGATAATTGCACATTCCATCCCGTTTGAGGAACAATGGACGTAAGCAATCCCAACACGACGCACGACGGGAAATAATAGAGCGCATGGAAACGCAACGGATATACCATTATCCGCCGAAAAACTCCCTGCAATAGCAGTAGCAGAAGGGTAATGACGACCGCTCCCCACAACGGAGAATAAACGGTCTGCCCTTTCGATAACAAATGTTGTGCGGTAGCCAATAAGTCAGCCTGCATCACAAACAGGTAAAGCAGGGAGAACAAGGTGAAAAGAGAACCGCATACCCATGAAATCATGCGTGCGGTTCTTTTCTTATATGTCGGTTTGTACATCCGGAATCCAGTTTCAGTTTATTTGTTTTTACTCTTATTCATTTTCCGTCTTTTTATCTTCTTGCGCCCGACGGAGTACCATGGCGGAACGTGCCGGAAGATAGAGTTTGAGCCATCCCTTTCCATCCCGGGCCAGAAGCGGGTCGAAGTTGGTCAAGTGGCGGAGGCTGTCATCATTCAATCCGTGTCCGCCGAATGCCGGGGCATCAGTGTTCAGCACCACGTCGTAAGCCCCTTGAGGCACCATGAAGCCGTAATCCGTATACGAACGGGCATAGCTGAAGTTAAAGACAAATATGAGGTCATTACGGCTATAGGCTAATACTTGGTCGCCATCGTTATGCCAGATTTCCGTCACGGGAGATTTCTGGATATTTTTCTCCTTGCCAATAATATCAAGCATTGCTTTGTCGAAATCGCCTAAGTAATGATAGCACAACTCTTTATTGTCTACAAGATTCCACTGTCTCCGTGCATACTTGTGACTCCATCCGTTACCTTCACGCGGAAAATCAATCCACTCCGGATGACCAAACTCATTACCCATGAAATTCAGATAACCGCCGTTGATGGTGGAAGCCGTAAGCAGGCGAATCATTTTATGCAAGGCTATACCGCGTTCTACAGCGTAGTTTTCATCTCCTTTTTTGAAGTGCCAATACATGTCGGCATCTATCAAGCGGAAAATGATAGTCTTGTCGCCCACCAAAGCCTGGTCGTGGCTTTCACAATAAGATATGGTCTTCTCGTCAGCCCGTCGGTTCGTTACTTCCCAGAACATGCTGCTGGGTTTCCAGTCCTCGTCCTTCTTTTCCTTGATGGTCTTTATCCAATAGTCGGGAATGTTCATGGCCATGCGGTAGTCGAACCCGTATCCGCCGCTTTTGAACGGGGCAGCCAATCCCGGCATGCCGCTCACTTCCTCAGCTATGGTAATGGCTTTGGGGTTGACTTCGTGAATCAGCACATTAGCCAACGTCAGATAACAGATGGCATTGTCGTCCTCATGCCCGTTGAAATAATCCCCATAGTTGCAGAACGCCTCGCCCAACCCGTGGCTGTAATAGAGCATAGACGTGACACCGTCGAAGCGGAAACCGTCGAAATGGTACTCGTCCAACCAGAATTTGCAGTTGGACAATAGGAAGTGCATGACCTCGTTCTTGCCATAATCGAAACACAAACTGTCCCAAGCAGGGTGTTCACGCCGTCCGCCCGAATAGAAGTACTGGCAGGGGTCACCGGCAAAGTTGCCCAAGCCTTCCACTTCGTTCTTCACGGCATGGGAGTGCACGATATCCATAATCACGGCGATGCCCCTTTTATGTGCCTCGTCGATGAGCTGCTTTAGTTCCTCCGGCGTACCGAAACGACTGGAAGCGGCAAAAAAACTCGACACATGGTAGCCGAAACTTCCGTAGTAAGGATGTTCCTGTATGGCCATGATTTGTATGCAGTTGTACCCGTCTGCAGCGATGCGGGGCAGCACGTTTTCACGGAATTCATTGTAAGACCCTACTTTCTCCGCATCTTGCGCCATGCCGATGTGGCATTCATAAATCAGCAAGGGAGCCGTATTGGGGCGGAAAGTCTTCTTTTTCCATACGTAAGGCTGTTCGGGTGCCCAGACCTGTGCACTGAAGATTTTGGTCTGTTCGTCTTGCACCACGCGGCGGCACCATGCCGGAATACGTTCGCCGCATCCGCCTTCCCAATGTATTTTCAACTTGTAAAGGTCGCCGTGCTTGAGGGCTTTGCCGCGCAATTTGATTTCCCAGTTGCCGGTGTCCTTTATCCTTTTCAACTGATATTTCGGCGATTCCTTCCAATCATTGAAATCGCCTATCAAATAGATTTCGGTGGCATGGGGCGCCCATTCGCGGAACACCCACCCCGTAGCCGTGCGGTGCAGGCCGAAATATAAGTATCCCGAAGCGAAGTCCGACAAAGAGCATTTCCCATTCTGTGTGAGTTCTGCGATTTTGTCTTCCGCATGCCGGTGGCGACCCACGATAGCGGCTTCATAATCTTTCAGCCAAGGGTCGTTTTTAATGATGTCCAAAGTCTTTGGACTTGACTTTACTGTTGATTTTGCCATAATAAGAATAGAATTAAGGTGTTATTTTTATTGTTGGTTCCAATCATCCGATACCGGAATTTTAAAGACGGCTTTCTTCAAAGCTGTCGGTGTTACGCCCGGCGCGTGTGCGTCTTGCGGGAAAAAGATGGCAAACATGCCTTTCTTTACGGTGACGAAATTTCCAGGGCACTCTTTATAGAATGAAATGTCTTTGGTTTCATCGTATGGTGTAGGCTGCAATTCTTTTAAGGGGGAATATCCCATGGTTTCATCGCCCGTGAGAGGTATTTGTATGTCTACCATTTTCCTGTGCGATTCGAGAACGGCCTGGGAAGAAGCCTTTGGAGGGACGGTCTGCACGTTTACGAAGCATCCGTCGGCATCCCATTCAAAGCGTCCTTCCGGTAAAGCTTGCAAATCGTGGCTTTTCAAAAAGCCGATGACCGTCTTCAATGTAGGGAGAAGACGGGTATAATCTTTCAGGTGCGCTATGTCATCGATAATCATAATGTCAGGGGTTTATCGTTCTGTCGGTGCAAATATAGACGTTTGTACGAATATCTCATTCATTTTTCAGTAACTTTTTATGCCTTTGGAGCACTTTCAAGAGATCTTCATGCACTTTTCCGTTCGAGGCGAACACTTCCTTGGCCCCGAGGCAATCAGGATTGCCGTCAAATCCAGTCATTTTACCACCTGCTTGTTTCAAGATGATGTCCCCCGCCGCAATATCCCATGGCCCTATGAAAGCCTCCACGCGGGCTTCAAAGCGCCCGGCTGCAATATAGCAGATTTCTGCGGCGGCCGCGCCCATAAGCCGCAGCCCTCCCACATGGCCGTACAAGTCTTGTATGAGGCCGAGGGCGAAAGAGCGGTAGTTCTCTGCTTTATATGGGAACCCTAATTCAATGAAAGATTGGTCGAGCACACTTTGGTCGCTGACGTATATCTCCTTGCCGTTCAAATAAGCCCTACTGTCTTTATTGGCCCAAAAGAGTTCTTCACGGCCGCATTCGTACACTACGCCCAACAGTATTTCCTCACGGTTGCGCAAGGCAATGCTCACGCAATACGGCATGCAGTCATGAATATAATTGCTCGTCCCGTCCAAGGGATCCACCACCCAACAATACTCCTGTTCTTCCAACGAACCGGACCCTTCTTCGGCAATAAAACCGGCTTCGGGGAGCAATTCATGCAACCTCTCCACGATATGTTTTTCAGATGTCTTGTCCACGTACGACACATAGTCATGTGCCGCTTTCTGCTCTACACGGCTACGGTCAAAAGAAAGCCGTTCTTTTTTTAAAAACTCACCGGTCTGTCTGGCCAGTTTCTTGACTTCCTCGGTCAGAAAATCCAAGTCCATTTATGTTCCTCCTATTTTACTATCACTCCGTGGCTGTACTCTCCTTTTTGGACGATATTGCCGTCCTTGTCTTTCATCACGAAAGGGCCGTCTTTCTCATTGTCCTTGAAGTTTCCTTCGAAGCGCATACCGTTTTCATCCTCCATGATGCCAGGACCGTTCTTCTCTCCGTTCTTGAACATTCCCTTGAACTTCGAGCCGTCTGTCATACGCAAGATGCCTTCCCCGTCCATTTGTCCGTCTTTCCAGTTCCCTTCGTAGGTGTCGCCGTTGCTCCACACGTATTTTCCCTGTCCGTCGCGTTTGTTGGCTTTCCACATGCCGGTGTACGATGCGCCGTTGTGCCACGTGAACGTGCCTTTACCGTCTTGGAATCCGTTCTTGAACTGGCCGACGTACTTGTTGCCGTTGGCAAAAGTGAAAATGCCTTCACCGGTACGTTCGCCCTGTACGTAACCGCCTTCATATTGGTCGCCGTTGTGGAATTTGTACACTCCCTTCCCGTGCTGCACGTCGTCCACCCATTCTCCGGTATATTTGTCCCCGTCGGCATAGTTGAACGTACCTTTGCCGTTGCGTTGGTTGTCTTTCCACATGCCGTCGTACCATGAACCGTCGTTCCAGTCGAAGATGCCTTTGCCGTTTTTTTGGTCATTGCTCCATTCTCCCCGGTAGAATGCCCCGTTGGCGTATTTATATTCCCCGTAACCTTCCCGCTTGTCGGCTTCCCAATTACCTTTATACACGTCTCCGTTGTAATAGTACATGGTGCCTTGTCCCTGTTGGAAGTCGCGGAACCACAAGCCTTCGTATTTATTGTTGTTCATGAAATAATATATGCCATGCCCGTGTTGTTGGTCTTGAAACCATTCGCCTTCGTATTTTTCTCCGTCAGGGAATTTATACACGCCGTATCCTTGGCGTTTGCCTTTCACGTATTCGCCTTCGTAAGAGTCCCCGTTTTTGAAGTGGGTGATGCCTTTGCCGTAGGGTTTGCCTTTGAACAGTTCCCCCTGGTATTCCGCACCGTCTTTAAAAGTATAATTTCCTATTTTGATTTCTTGGGCGTAGCCTTGCAGGGCTGGCCATAACAAAACTATGCCGAAGAGTTTGTGTTTCAATCCCATTGCCGTATTGTATGTATTTGAATGTGTTATCGTTTGCTCCTGTTCTTCAGGAAAGCTTCGGCCGCTTCGAGGTCGGCCGGCGTGTCGATGCCGATGGTTTCTATTTCACTGGTGCCCACCTTGATGGTGTAACCGTTTTCCAACCACCGTAATTGTTCCAACGATTCGGCCAGCTCCAACGGTGATTGCGGCAGGGAGGTGAGTTCTTTCAACACATCGGCCTTGTAAGCATACAAGCCGATATGCTTGTAATACACATGCCCCTTCAGCCACTCCGTTTTATCCTTGTTGCGTTGGTAAGGAATGATGGAACGGCTGAAATAAAGGGCCTGCATCCGGCGGTTGACCACCACTTTGGGCGAGTTGACGTTTTCCAAGGCAGACCAACCGTCGGCTGACGTGAAAGGCTTCACCAAGGTGGCGATTTCCGTTTGCGGGTCTTCAAAACAAGCCTTTATGGCATCCAACTGCTGCGGTTGGATGAAAGGTTCGTCGCCCTGGATGTTGACGACCACGTCGTATGGTTTGCCCTGCGATACGTAAGCCTCATAGCAGCGGTCCGTGCCGCTCTTGTGGTCTGCGCGGGTCATGACGGCCTTGCCGCTGAATCCTTCTACAGCCTTGAGAATCCGTTCGTCATCGGTGGCCACGAGCACATCGTCCACCGCGCCGGCCACTTGCTCGTACACCCGTTGGATGACAGTCTTGCCGCCCAACATGGCCAAAGGCTTGCCCGGAAATCTCGTGGAAGCATATCGTGCCGGAATAATCCCTATGTAATTCATTTTTTTAGCTATTAATAAAGTATACCATACAAAAATACAAAAAGATTTTGTAAGGGAGGGTAAAACTCCCTATTTTTGTGGATAAAAAGAACGGATGAAGAAATGTTTCATAGGATTGGGCAGCAATGAATGCACGGCGGCACGGCTTTTGGCAGCGCAGTCCGACTTGCGCATGTCGTTTCCCGGCATCGTGTTCAGTCGCTTGGTGCGGACTGCCCCTGTGGCCTTCGATTCGCCCCGCATGTTTTACAATCAGGTAGCTTGTTTTACTACTCCGCTCACGGCATCGCAAGTCCGCGAATGCCTGAAAAAGATAGAACGTGACCACGGGCGTACACCGGAGGATAAGTCGCGAGGCATCGTGAAAATAGACATCGACCTGCTGTGTTACGACGGGGAATTACTCAAACCGGAGGACTGGCAGCGGGGTTATGTCCGCGAGGGGGTAGCGGAACTGGCCTTTTCCTGAAGGACGGAATGCCTACGTATATTTCAAATCATAAAAACAAAAAAGCGTATGAGAACAAGACTTTTATTCATGCTGCTCCTGGCCGGTTGGGCATGGGGTGTGGTGCAGGCCGTTACTGACGAAGGGCGTTACATTGAAGTGACCGGTACTTCCGAGGTGGAAATCGTACCGGATGAGATACATTACATCATCGAAATCAAGGAATATTTTGCCGAAGAATTCGACGGCAAATCCAAAGAGGAAGATTACCGTACGAAGGTACCCTTGGCCCGGATAGAGGAAGGGTTGCGGAAAACACTCCGGGAAGCCGGTGTCCCGGACGAAGCCGTGCGCACACAGGAAATCGGTGACTATTGGCGCGAGAGCGGACGGGAGTTCCTCGTTTCCAAGCGGTTTGACCTCACGCTGACCGACTTCAAGCAAATTGACCGCATTGTCCGGCATGTGGACACTAAAGGCATCCATACGATGCGCATCGGTGAGTTGAAGAACAAAGACATGCAGCTTTACCATCAAAAAGGGAAAATAGCCGCCTTGATGGCCGCCCGGAAGAAAGCCGCTTATTTGGTTGAGGCATTGGGCCAAAAACTTGGAGGAGTGGAACGCATCATTGAAAATGGAAACAACGGCCTTTCTCCCATGTTCACGGCACAAAGCAACGTAAGTTCTTCCGACGCGGCTTCTTTCGATGGCTTTCGAACGATTAAGAACCATTATTCCATGTCGGTTCGTTTTGAAATTTTAGACAAATGAAAACGGACTACGAAATCAGGCAAGAGACGGAGAAAGACTATCCGCAAGTTTTCAAGTTGGTGGAAGAAGCCTTCCGGGACATGGAGGAGAGCGACCATCGCGAACAGTTTCTGGTGGGGCGGCTTCGGCATTCCCCCGCATTTGTTCCGGAACTTTCTTTGGTGGCCGACGGGGACGGCGGCGTGGTCGGCTACGGCCTGATGACCCGTGTGTCGATTCGTTCGGGAAAACTGGAGGCGGAATCTCTGGCGTTGGCTCCCGTAGCCGTACGGCCTGACAGGCAATCCATGGGCATAGGCAGCGCCTTGATTCGGGAACTGCATGCACGGGCCGCCCGGTTGGGCTACAAGTCGGCCGTCGTGTTGGGGCATGAAGGGTTTTATCCCCGTTTCGGATACAGGAAAGCTTCGGACTATGGGATAGCATTCCCTTTTGATGCCCCGGCGGAATGTTGTATGGCTGCCGAGTTGGTGGCCGGAGGCTTGCGGGACATACGGGGTATGGTATGCTATCCGGAAGCGTTTATGGAGTGAAGGGGGACGGCCATTCATTTTGTCATATTGTCAGAATGTCAAATCCGGCCACACGAGAATCGCGTGCATGTGGGCAGAGGGCAAGCCTACGAAGATTTTGAGCGATTCTCGCGAGTTTTGCCCGATTCAAAAAGAAAGAAAAACGTGGTCGTGCCTGTCATTTGGCTAGGACTGGTAGTGCGCCCTGCCGTATGGTGAGCCGTTCCGCGTAAGTTGGTTGGGACTTTCCGGGTACAGGATGTCGCGGTGCCCTTGTCGGACGAATAAGAGCTAATAAATTCGCCATGCGCAGGAAAAGCCGGTAAAAAAGGCCGTGGAGCAGGTCTTCGCTTTGATATTCGGACGTGCGTTTTCCAATCTGCGCCAAGTGAAAAATCGCTTTCAGCCGAACGATTTTCCGTTTGGCGCAGAATGATTTGATTCTTGCCACGAAAAAACGAAAAAAACTCCGGTTGTCGCCTCTCTGACAACGGCATCATAATCGGACGGCCCCGAAAGGGAAGCTTTTTTCCATGCTTCGCCTTCGGGGCCGTCTTCATGATTTGCGTCTTTAGGAATGACTTTATGCTTCTTTTTTAAGGTTTTTGGTGACACTTTGTCCGCATGCCATGGCTTATTCAAAAACCTCGTCGATGCCGCCATATTCCTCCACCGGTGCCTCTTCTGTCAGGATGGTGTCCTGGCAAGGGTCGAACCCTTCGGGAATGCTGAACTTCTCGTCGGGGGAATATCCCAAGTCTTTGTCTTTATATACCTTTTGGAAGAAATAGGCGCAGACGGGCAAAGCCGAAGAGGCTCCCTGCCCGTACGTCATGCTGTTGAAATGGATGTCGCGGTCTTCGCCGCCCACCCAACAACCGGCGGAAAGCGATGGCGTGAAGCATACGAACCAACCGTCGGAGTTCCGGTTGGTGGTTCCCGTCTTGCCTCCCATGTCTGCGTTGACATGGTAACGGAAACGCATGCGTCCGCCCGTACCTCCGTTCATTACGCCTTGCAGCATGATAATCATTTTATAAGCGCTTTCCTCGCTGATGACTTCCGTCATGCGGGGTTGGAACTCCCCTACCACATTCCCTTCGTTGTCTTCTATCCGCGACACGAAAAGGGGAGCCGTGCGGATGCCGCGGTTGGCAAAGGCGGTATATGAACTGACCATCTCTGCCACGGAGATTTCACAAGGACCGAGGCACAGCGACATGGAAGGATGGATGTCGCGGTTGAGCACGCCGAACTCGTGAATCAGCCGTACCAAAGCCGACGGACTGAGGCGGCTCATCAGGTAGGCAGAAATCCAGTTGTTAGACTGGGCCAGTCCCCATTTCAACGTAACCATTTCCCCGTATCGGGAGCGGCTACCGTTGCGGGGAGTCCAAGGCTTTCCGGCCACGATATACGTCTGTTGCACGTTCGGCGCAAGGTCGCAGGGCGACATGCCGTTTTCCATGGCTAGCGTATAGAGGAATGGTTTGACGGTAGACCCGACCTGGCGTCGGCCCACTCCGGCCATGTCGTATTGGAAATAGCGGTAATCCGGTCCGCCCACGTAGGCTTTCACGTATCCCGTGCGGGTGTCCATGCACATGAATCCTGCACGCAGGAAACTTTTGTAATAGCGGATGGAATCCATTGGTGTCATGATGGTATCCACTTCGCCGTGGTAAGAGAAAACGGTCATTTCTTGTGGCGTGTTGAACGACTTTTTGATGTCTTCTTCGCTAGCTCCGTTTTTCTTCATGGTGATATAGCGCTCGCTTTGTTCCATCGAACGGCGCATGATTTTTTCCACCTCCTTAGTAGAAAGTTGGTTGGAGAACGGACGTGTCGTCTGGTGACGTTTTTCTTTGTCGAAGATGGGCTGCAGGTAACCGGCCACATGCTCTTCCACGCTTTCTTCCGCATATTGTTGCATGCGTGAGTCGATGGTGGTGTAGATTTTCAGGCCGTCCGTATATAGGTTATAAGGCGTACCGTCCTTTTTCCGGTTCTTGTTGCACCACCCGTATAAAGGGTCGGTTTCCCATGCCAACGAATCCTCATAATACTTTTGGTCTTGCCATGAAGCATAATCGCTTCGGTCGGGTTCTTTGGCCATCAACATCGTGCGCAGCCGTTCGCGCAGGTAAGTGGCCAGTCCTTCTTTGTGGTCCACGCGGTGGAAACGCAGCCCGATGGGTTCCAACTTGTGCAGCTCGGCATCTGCCTTGCTCAAATAACCGGCCTTGACCATCTGGTCCAGTACCACGTTGCGCCGCTCACGGCAACGTTCCGGTTTCCGCACCGGATTGAAATAAGACGGGTTTTTGCACATGCCGATAAGCGTCGCCGCCTCACATACCGAAAGGTTCTGCGGTTCTTTGTTGAAGTATGTGCGGGATGCCGTCTTGATGCCCACGGCATTATGCAGGAAGTCGAAATAGTTGAGGTACATGGTGATGATTTCCTCCTTGGTATAGTACCGTTCCAACTTGACTGCAATCACCCACTCTATGGGTTTCTGCAAGGCACGCTCCATCGTGCTCTGCGCCACGTCGCTATAAAGTTGTTTGGCCAGTTGCTGCGTAATGGTACTTCCTCCCCCGGCATTGCTTTGCCCAAGGATACCACGCTTTACCACGGCCCGCGCCAAAGCACGGTAGTCGATGCCCGAATGATCATAAAAGCGCTCGTCTTCCGTGGCCACCAACGCCTTGACCAACCAAGGGGAAAGGTCGTCGAAGCCCACGAAAATACGGTTGGCCCGGCTGTACGACCAGGTACCCAGAAGTTTGCCGTCGGCCGAAACGGCCTGTGACGCGTATTTGTTGACGGGGTTTTCTAATTGATATAAGTTCGGCATGTATCCAATCCATCCGTGCCAGATGGCGTAAAAAGCCAAGGAAACTGCACTGACGCAAAGAAACAAAATCACCCACAAAGTGATTACAAACTTCTTCCTCATAAATCTTTTTCTTTCATTTATCAAAGTGGCAAAGTGCAAAATTACAAATAAACTTTATAATAGGCTGTTTATTTGTGGAAAAGTTAACGAAATGATGCGCACTCCTCTCTCGTTCCACTTTTTTTATGTAACTTTGAAAGCTGAAGAAATTCTATATATAAGCAAAAAGAAATCCGAAATGGAAAACAGGAGTTTGGTGACTATTGCAGACCATTCCAAGGAAAAGATCATGTATCTGCTCAGAATGGCCGGAGAATTTGAGAAACATACCAACCGCAAGCTGTTGGAGGGTAAAGTCGTGGCTACTTTGTTTTTTGAACCGTCTACGAGGACACGGTTGAGTTTTGAAACGGCAGCTAACCGTTTGGGAGCGCGCGTCATAGGGTTTACCGACCCGAAAGTGACCAGTTCCACCAAGGGCGAAACCCTGAAAGACACCATCATGATGGTAAGCAATTATGCCGATTTGATTGTCATGCGGCATTATCTGGAGGGGGCGGCCCGTTATGCTTCCGAGGTGTCTCCGGTGCCCATTATCAATGCGGGCGACGGGGCCAACCAACATCCTTCGCAGACCATGTTGGACCTTTATTCCATTTATAAGACGCAAGGCACGCTTGACAACTTGCAAATTTATATGGTTGGTGATTTGAAATACGGACGCACTGTACACTCTTTGCTGATGGCCATGCGTCATTTCAACCCTACGTTTCATTTCATTGCCCCCGAAGAGCTGAAGATGCCGGACGTGTACAAGCAGTATTGCGACATTCATCATATAAAATATGTGGAACACACGGACTTTACCGCCGATACCATTGCCGGGGCGGACATTCTCTACATGACCCGTGTACAAAAGGAGCGGTTTACCGACCTGATGGAGTATGAACGGGTGAAGGACCTCTATCTGCTCAAACTTTCCATGTTGAAGAAAGCCAAGGACAATATGCGTATCTTGCATCCGCTCCCCCGCGTGAACGAAATCGAGTACGCCATCGACGATGACCCGCACGCTTATTATTTCGAGCAGGCCCACAACGGCCTGTTTGCGCGGCAGGCTTTGATATGCGACGCCTTGGGGCTGACCTTGGACGATGTGATGAACGACCGGACGATTATTGACTAAAATACCGTAAGCATACAATGAAGAGACAAGAACTTTTGGTGGCCGCGCTTGAAAGCGGTACGGTGATAGACCATATTCCATCCAGCAAGCTCTTTGAGGTGGTCAACTTGCTCCACCTCGAACAGATGAAGACTTCCATTACTGTGGGCTACAACTTGAAGAGCAAGAAAATGGGACATAAGAGCATCATCAAAATTGCGGGCAAGTTTTTCTCGGACGAAGAACTGAACCAGTTGGCCGTGGTGAGCCCGAACGTGACCTTATGTATTATAAAGGACTATGAGGTCGTGGAGAAAAAGGAAGTCGTTTTGCCCGAAGAACTGAAAGGTATCGTGAAGTGTGCCAATCCCAAGTGCATTACGAACAACGAACCTATGAAAACATATTTTCATGCCGTACCGGGCAAGGAAGGTGTGCTTCGTTGCCATTATTGTAATAAAGAGGTGGATTTGGACCACGTTAAACTGGTGTAACCCTTTGGGCTATGAAGCAAGACTGGAAACCCGGAACTATGATTTATCCCCTGCCCGCCTTGTTGGTCAGTTGTGGCAGCACGCCGGAGGATTATAATTTGTTCACCGTGGCGTGGGCAGGAACCATTTGCACCAATCCGGCCATGTGCTACATCTCCGTACGACCGGAACGGCATTCTTACGCGCTTATCAAGCAAAGCATGGAGTTTGTCCTCAACCTGACTACCGAAGACATGGCGTACGCCACGGATTGGTGCGGCGTGCGTTCGGGGCGCGATTACCGTAAATTCGAGGAAATGAAGCTCACTCCGGGAAAGGCCCGCATGGTGGCAGCCCCCATCGTGGAGGAATCGCCGCTGAACATAGAGTGCCGTGTGAAAGAGATTGTATCTTTAGGGTCGCATGACATGTTCATCGCGGAAGTACTGAATGTGAAAGCCGATGAGCGTTATTTGGACGAGCAGAGCGGGAAATGGAGCCTGGACGCCAGTCACCCTTTGGTTTACCTCCACGGGGCTTACTATGGCTTGGGCAGGAAAATCGGTAAATTCGGTTGGAGCGTGGAGAAAAAGAAAGAATGAAATCCAATTATTTAAAGTCAATAAAAATGAAAACAGACACAACAGTATTTGATTTGATTGAAAAAGAGCACCAACGGCAGCTCAAAGGAATCGAACTCATCGCATCGGAGAATTTCGTGAGCGACGAAGTGATGAAAGCCATGGGTTCCTGGCTGACGAACAAGTACGCCGAGGGATATCCGGGAAAGAGGTACTACGGAGGCTGCCAGGTGGTGGACGAAGTGGAGAGCTTGGCCATCGAACGGGTATGCAAACTGTTCGGTGCCGAGTACGCCAATGTGCAGCCCCACTCGGGAGCGCAGGCCAATGCTGCGGTATTTTTGGCATGCCTGAAGCCGGGTGACACCTTCATGGGCTTGAATCTGGACCACGGAGGCCATTTGTCCCATGGTTCGGCTGTGAATACTTCCGGTATCCTCTACCATGCCATCGGTTACAACCTCAACAAGGAAACCGGCCGTGTGGATTACGACGAGATGGAGAAACTGGCTCTTGAACATCGCCCGAAAATGATTATCGGCGGCGGTTCGGCTTACAGCCGCGAGTGGGATTATGCCCGCATGCGTGAGATTGCCGACAAGGTTGGTGCCATATTCATGGTAGACATGGCACATCCGGCCGGTTTGATTGCAGCCGGACTGTTGGAGAATCCGGTAAAGTATGCCCATATCGTGACTTCTACCACCCACAAGACATTAAGAGGTCCGCGCGGGGGTATCATCCTGATGGGTAAAGACTTCGACAACCCTTGGGGATTGAAGACCCCGAAAGGCGAGGTGAAGAAAATGAGCCAACTGCTCAACAGTGCCGTTTTCCCCGGTATCCAGGGGGGGCCGCTGGAGCATGTGATTGCCGCCAAGGCCGTGGCTTTCAACGAGGCGTTGCAACCCGAATTCAAGGAATGGGCCAAACAGGTACAGAAGAATGCCAAGGTTTTGGCCGATGAACTGATGAAACGCGGTTTCGACATCGTAAGTGGCGGAACAGAGAACCACTCCATGTTGGTGGACTTGCGTAGCAAATATCCCGACTTGACGGGCAAGGTGGCCGAAAAAGCCTTGGTAGCAGCCGACATTACGGTGAACAAGAACATGGTGCCGTTCGACAGCCGCAGTGCGTTCCAGACTTCCGGCATCCGTTTAGGTACGCCGGCCATTACGACACGTGGGGCAAAAGAAGATTTGATGGTACTGGTTGCCGAGTTGATAGAAAAGGTATTGAATGCGCCGGAAGATGAGAATGTCATTGCCGATGTGCGCAAGCAGGTGAACGAAGTGATGGCAGGTTATCCTTTGTTTGCTTATTAAGAAATACGAATTGTCGGGAATAAGACTGAAAAAGAACCGGACTCCTGTAACCCTTATGGAGTCCGGTTCTTTTTTTATTTCCCTCCCTTAGCAAAGTTGCAATAATAGCCTATTTTATAAAAGGCAAAGAAATACAGGTTGGGATGCCTGCCATACAAGTTCCGTCGTAACATCGGTTCGCACAGGCGAAACAACAGGAATACAAAAGAAACAAGATGCAATCGTTGGAGAATGCCGTACAGGCGCAGCATCTCCGAAGCCCCCTCCAACTTCTTGCGGTGCACATAGAGCGTCCGTAATGACTCCTCCGTCTTTCGCAACACGTTGAGGTTCGTATCTAAGCCACAGTTCATCAAAGGATTGTCGATATGCAGGATTTTGATGCCTTCTTTTTTTAATGCCAATCCGAATAAAGTGTCTTCATGCCCGTAGTGCGTGATGGTTTCATCAAAAGGATGTTTGAGGAACGTTTCGCGGAGAATCATGAAATTAAACGTGCGGAAGACTTTGTAGGGGTGCAAAGCCCGTTTTTCGGCAATGAAGTGAGGTTCGGCGTTTTTTTCGTAAAGATACGCCAAAGAAACCTCTGGTGACGGAAGCTGTTCCGGATGCACCAAGCCTCCGTAAACGACTTCAGCCGCATTACGCACAGCCATGTACCGGGACAGGAAGTCGCTACCGACCACCGACGCATCACAATCCATAAAAATAAGGTAGTCATATCGGGCGAGGTGCCCCAAGATATTGCGGATACGCGAACGACCCACGTTTTCTTGTAATTCGATATATTTACAGCCGGGAATGCCGTTGATTTTACGGTTTTCACGCTTAAAGGCTTCCTCCGAAGCATCGTCAGCCACTAATATTTCGTAAGGGCATTCCAGTCTTTCAGCCTGTTGTTGCAGGTCGGTCACCAATTTAACGCACACGTAGTTATACGTCGGAATCAAAATGGAAAGCATATTCTGTTTTATGGTATTTCGGTTTTCAAAACTTTATGAGGCCTGCGGGGGTCTTTGGCATTGTATGATGAGTACATGGTTCGTCTTGTCATCTATCCGGAAACGGTTGTCGCTCCGTTCGTTGACCAACCAAGCGATGTGCTCTCCGCTACATACGACTAACTGCCTTTCTTTTTCAAACAGGTTTTTCTGGCAGTTTGTCAGGTAGTCGCTTACCAATTTCTGCCCCGTCATGCCGAAAGGGACAAAACGGTCCCCTTCTTGCACGAGCCTTACCGTTATGGGATATTCTATTTTGTCCAGGTCCAGGCACACCGTATCCTTGCTTCGAGGTATCGTAAAATGCCGGTCATAATGCACCCTGCGAATGAGGAAGGTAAGGTCTTGTGTTACTTTCACACATCCTTCCAATGGAAGGACATGGCACAAACACTTGTATTGTTCGTCTTTACGGCTAAGCACAAGCGTTTTTCGGTCCCGAAGCAACCGCCATTCATGGCTTTCATAAACTTTTCCGGAACAACCATCCAAGTGGTCGAAAATCTCTTCCGCCTGCACGCTGTTGAAACCGTACGCGGACAGCAGTTCAAAGAGCACGGTGCGCGCGGCAGGAACAGCCTTCAAGGCTTGTATGTCGATACGGTCATTCCGGCATATACGCGCCTTCAAATCCTCTACGGCCATATTATATAAGGTATAGGCATCTTCCAGATGGCGTATCGTGCCTTGTAAGGTGTCGAGGATGGACGGGTTCACGGTTTTCAGCATCGGCAAGAACTCCAGACGGATTTTGTTACGGACGGCTTCCGTTTCCAAGTTCGTGCTGTCCGTGACGTAAGGCTGTCCTTTCCCGGCCAAATATCGTTCGATTTCTTTCCGGTTCGTGTCCAACATCGGGCGTATGACATAACCGTTATGGTAGCGCATGCCCGTCAAGCCTTTCAGCCCCGTGCCGCGGACCAGATGCAACAACAGTGTTTCCACGTTGTCGTCACGATGGTGTGCCACAGCAATTTTATCAAACCGCCAATCTGCACGAAGCTCTTCAAAATATCCATAACGCAATTCACGTGCGGCCATTTCTATGCTGATACCTTTTTGACGGGCGTACGCCGCCGTGTCGAAATCTTTCGTATGCAAACGTATGGACCGTGAACGGCATAAATCGCGCACGAATTTCTCATCACGGTCGGACTCCTCCCCGCGCAGATGAAAATTACAGTGCACGGCTTCGCAATGGAAACCGGCCTGTTGCAGCACCAATAGCAAAGCCACGGAATCGGCTCCTCCACTCAAGGCCACAAGTATCTTGTCATCCGGTCCAACCAACTGGTGCTCCCGGATACACGACATGACACTGTCATAAAAAAATTCTTCCTTCACCATATCCTCTTGTCTAAAACAAACAAACCCGTTGCAGGAGTATGCAAAGATAACAAATAAGCCTCAAAAATTAGCGATAGAAGTATTTTATTCTGTCGTTCCCTGTTCTCTTTTTCATAATATAAGGTAAAAAGACGGAATTTGTTCCCCACGGCTTATTCCGTTATCCGTTTTTACATTATTTTTGTCCGATACATTTTATATGGTTCGACTTATGTGGCATGAATATATAGCTTATTTCATTATCGTGGTGGCTTTCTGTTGGGTGGGAAGGCGCGTTTACCGGTTCATACGTCATCCGGAAGACTCGTCGGCATGTGCAAGTTGTACGGCAGACTGTAAATTGAGGGGGTTGAAACGCCCTACAAGGAAAGAAAAACGGAGAAACTGCACCAAAAAAGAGGAAAATGCGCATAAATAATTGCGGTTTTCAAAAAAAGTTGTACCTTTGCAACGCAAAACGGAAATGGTTCCCTGACCGAGTGGTTAGGTAGCGGTCTGCAAAACCGTCCACAGCAGTTCGAATCTGCTGGGAACCTCTTCCGAGATGCGAAGATGTTGGTTCCCTGACCGAGTGGTTAGGTAGCGGTCTGCAAAACCGTCCACAGCAGTTCGAATCTGCTGGGAACCTCTTGACAAGAAAGCCGTTTCAAGTAGAAACGGCTTTTTGTATTCCCTATTCCAAATTCGGGTTCTTTTCATGGGGTTTGTATTTTCCGTCAGTTGCCGATTGCGATTTGGCTTCCCTGCGGTATTCGTTAGGTGTCATGCCGGTAATCTTTTTGAAAACCCTGTTGAAATAAGAGAAGTCCTCGAAACCGACCAGATAGGAAGTTTGTTTTACCGGAAGGTCGTTCGTGACAAGCAATAACTGAGCTTTTTCTATTTTGCGTTGAATGATGAAATTGGCAGGAGTCGTTCCCGTTTCCTTTTTGAAGATACGGATAAAGTAGTTTTTAGATACACATAATGTTTCTGCCACTTTGTCGATGCAGAGGTCGTCCGAAATGTGATTGCGGATATAGGTGATGGCTTTTCTTATCCGGTCGTCCGTCACCACGGATTTAATATGAGCCGTCCTGAAAAAGGGGGCAAGCAATTGGTAGACAATACCGCGCGAAATCATTTTGTTATAAAGCGGCCTCTGTTTGTTCTTTAATAAGTTGGATGCCAATGTGGAACTGTTGTCATAAGTAGTGGGATCGGATTTGCTCAACTTCATCGTCGGATTCAAGGAGTATAGTTCCTGGAAGATAGAACGTTCAAGGGAACCGGCCTGGATTTCCTCCGGCAGGATCCAATCTTCCAAGAACAAGCTTTTGGCCTGAGGGTCTTCATAAATGTGGGCATAGTAATGGGCAAAAGATGAGGTGCATTCATAACTGTGCGTAGTAAATGCGGGAATAAAGTACATGTGCCCTTCGCGAAGCTGCACGGTATGGTCGGGCAATATGACTTTGGCCGTACCTTCTATGACATAATAAAGGCGAGCAAAAGGGCTGCTCACGTTTTTCCAATTCCAATCTGCATTATGCAGGGCCAGTCCCACATTAAGGACAAAAGGGTGAAAATTGTCTATGTTAAATTCCATGGCGTATAAAATGAATTCAAAGATGGTAATAATATTCATTATTTTGCCCCCCCGACAGTTAAATTATCATAAAACAGTTTTGTCCTATAAGATTTAGCCGATATTGTTCTTATTAAAGGCTATAAAGTCCAATAAGAACAATATGTTTTCACCTACTTTTGCATAAGCTATTTATGGTGCAAACAACATGATGAAAGAAATGACATCAATAAAAAAGATTCTATTATGAAATATTCATATTTAGGAAAAACGGGAATGAAAGTGCCCGTATTGAGTTTTGGTGCCTCTTCATTGGGAGGTGTGTTTCGCTCTGTCAGCGAAGCAGAAGCGATTCGTGCCGTATTTACGGCGATAGAACATGGTATGACCTTCATCGACGTGTCGCCTTATTACGGTCACACGAAAGCCGAGACGGTATTAGGAGAAGCTCTGACGGAATTGCCGCGGGAATCGTTCCTCTTGTCTACCAAAGTCGGACGTTACGGTGCAAATGGGGTGAACCTTTGGGACTATTCCGCTCAAAGGACTCGGGAAAGCGTTTTTGAAAGCATGGAACGGCTACATGTGGACTACATCGACCTTATTAATGTGCATGACATAGAGTTTGCAGATCTTTCCCAAGTAATAAACGAGACCTTGCCGACATTGGTGGAACTACGGGAGAAAGGACTCGTTGGCCATGTAGGAATCACCGACCTGCAGCTCGAAAACCTGAAATGGGTCATCGACCGTGTGCCGGAGGGGACAGTGGAAAGCGTGCTCAATTTTTGCCATTATTCGTTAAACGATGACCGGTTAGCCGATTTCTTGGATTACTTCGAGGCAAAAGGAATCGGAGTCATCAACGCATCTCCATTCTCTATGGGGTTGTTGTCGCAGCGTGGTGTACCGGAATGGCATCCGGCTCCGGCTGCATTGGTCGAAGCTTGCCGCAAAGCTTCGGACTATTGTCTGTCACAGGGTTATCCTATAGAAAAGTTAGCGATTCAGTTTTCGGTCAGCAATCCTCGTATTGGTACCACCCTTTTCAGTTCTGCCAATCCGGACAACGTGCTCAAGAATATACAATATATCGAGGAGCCGATAGATTGGGATTTGGTAGCTAAAGTGAAAGAAATCATCGGAGACCAACAACGTGTAACGTGGAAAAACACATAAAACCGGAAAGAGATGGAATATACAATCATTGATGCCCATTCCCATTTATGGCTCAGACAAGATACCGAAGTCGACGGGCTGCCCATCCGCACCCTCTCGGGAGGCAAATCGCTTTTCATGGGAGAAGTCCGGCAAATGCTCCCGCCTTTTATGACGGACGGAAGAAACACGGCTGAAGTGTTCCTCTCCAACATGGACTATGCGCAAGTCAGTGCCGCCGTGGTCACACAAGAATATATCGACGGCATACAGAACGATTACCTGATGGACGTACAGGCCCGTTACCCGAATCGCTTTTTGGTATGCGGTTTGTGCGAGTTCCGCAAACCGGGATTTCTGGTGCAGGCCAATGAACTGATAGGGAAAGGATTCAAGGCCATCAAGGTTCCGGCCAACCGCTTGGTTTTGTCCACAGGCAGGATTCCGTTGAACGGCGACGAAATGATGGCCATGTTCCACCTCATGGAGGGACACCGGATCATCCTGTCGATAGACATGTTGGAAGGCGACACCCAAGTGGAGGAGTTGAGAGACGTGATTACGGAATGCCCGGATCTGAAGATTGCCATCGGACATTTCGGGATGGTGACTTTTCCCGGTTGGATGGAACAAATCAAATTGGCACGTTATCCCAACGTATTCATAGAGTCCGGTGGCATCACATGGCTTTTCAACGATGAGTTTTATCCTTTCAAAGGAGCCGTGCGTGCCATCCGGGAAGCTGCCGGACTCGTCGGGATGGAAAAATTGATGTGGGGATCGGACTATCCGCGCACCATCACGGCGATAACCTATCGCATGTCCTACGATTTTGTTGTAAAGAGCAATGAGCTGAGCGATGAGGAAAAATCCCTGTTCTTGGGAGGCAATGCAAAAACTTTCTACGGCTTCGGTGCCTTGCCCGTATTACCTTATATTAAAAACATGTCAGAATGAAAGCATTTCAGATTATATCGCCGCTTCATACGGCTTTAAAGGAAATAGAAGCGCCTGCCTGCCGGACGGGCGAAGTATTGTTACGTATCCGTTATGTAGGTTTCTGCGGCTCAGACCTCAACACCTATTTGGGGCGGAACCCGATGGTACGGATGCCTGTCATCCCCGGCCATGAAGTGGGCGCTACGATAGAAGCTGTGGGCACGGATGTCCCCGACTTTCTGCGCCCGGGACAGAATGTCACCGTCAATCCTTACACGAATTGCGGCAAGTGTGCCGCTTGCCGCAACGGGCGAGTCAATGCTTGTGAACATAACGAGACTTTTGGCGTACAACGGGATGGCACCATGACGGAATTCGTGGCCGTGCCTTGGCAGAAAGTCGTAACGGCCGACGGGCTTTCCGCCCGCGACTGTGCTTTAGTGGAACCCATGAGCGTGGGCTTCCATGCCGTGTCGCGTGCTCAAATTACGGACATAGACACGGTCATGGTCATCGGCTGCGGCATGATTGGCTTGGGGGCTATTGTCCGTGCAGCCCTGAGAGGGGCAAAGGTGATTGCCGTGGATTTGGATGACGAAAAGCTTGAGGTGGCGCGTTCCTTGGGGGCTACCTGCCTTCTCAATTCCAAAACGGAGGACGTGCATGCCCGGCTGATGGAATACACCGGAGGCTTAGGTCCGGACGTAGTGATTGAGGCTGTGGGCAGTGCGCCGACATACGTCATGGCCGTTCAGGAAGTATCCTTCACCGGACGTGTAGTGTACATCGGATATGCCAAAAGCGATGTTTCTTTCCAGACGAAGTTGTTCGTGCAGAAGGAGTTGGACATACGTGGTTCGAGAAACGCATTACCGGAAGATTTTCGCGCCGTGGTCCGTTATTTGCAACAAGGACGCTGCCCGGTGGACAAGCTCGTTACCCGTGAGGTCTCCCTTGAACAAGCCGGGAAAGCATTACAGCAGTGGGCGGATGAACCGTCTAAGGTTTTCCGAATCTTGGTGAAGTTTTAAAAGATTTACATTCATCTAAATGTTGGATTTATGTATAAAAGAAATATTCAATTATATATAATGAGAACCATTTGTATCATTTGTTTGCTAGTACATGTACTGTGCTTTCAAACAGCTTGTACAATTCTCAGTGAGACTCCCCGCGAAACAACCAACATCAATAATACTTGGAAGTACGCCCAAGGCGATTACACAGGAGCTGAACAAGTAGATTATGATGACAGCTGTTGGGAAAACATTGGTATTCCTCATTCTTTCAGCATACCTTACTTTATGGCAAAAGATTTCTATGTGGGGTATGGGTGGTATCGGAAACATTTGCAACTGGATGAAAAGGATTTGACGAAAAAGCTCTTCTTGGAGTTTGACGGTGTGTTCCAAGATGCGGAAGTTTTTGTTAACGGGAAATTAGCAGGCAGGCATGTGGGAGGATATACGGGCTTCTCAATAAATATCTCTGATTGTGCAAAGGTTGGTGATAACATGGTAGCGGTTCGGGTAAATAATTTATGGCAACCGGATGTAGCCCCCCGGGCAGGAGAACATGTATTCAGTGGAGGTATTTATCGCAATGTACGGTTAGTGAAAAAAACTCCCGTACACATTGCTTGGTATGGTACGTTTGTAACCACTCCGGAGTTGGAGGAACAGGATGGAAAAAGCTCATCGGTAAAAATTGAAACGGAATTGTGTAATGACAGCGATGAATCAGGAACCTACCGCTTGGAAACGCGTATTCTCAATGAATGGGGAGAAGAAGTGGCGGTAACGGAAACCACGGGAAGATTGGCCGCTAACGAGTGTAAGGTGTGGATGCAACAGACAGAACCGATTCAGGAACCTAAACTGTGGACACCTCAGACCCCTATCCTGTACAAAGCGGTTAGTTCGCTCTATAAAGATGATGAGTTACTGGACTGTATGGAAACCCCGTTTGGTTTCCGATGGCTCAAATGGACAGCCGACAAAGGTTTCTTTCTAAACGGTAATCGCTTGGTTATTCAAGGTGCCAATGTGCATCAAGATCAGGCCGGTTGGGGAGACGCTGTGACGGAAAGTGCCGCCCGGCGGGATGTGGCGATGGTAAAGGAGGCCGGATTTAACTTTATCCGTGGCTCACATTATCCACATGCTCCGTTTTTTGTTCAGGCTTGCGATGAACTGGGTCTTCTGTTCTGGTCGGAAGCTCCTTTTTGGGGCATAGGTGGATATGGAGAGGACGGTTCATGGAGTAGTAGTGCCTATCCGGTGGATAAAACTCATACGGCTGCATTCGAAGAAAGTGCCTTGCTGCAATTAGAGGAGATGATACGCATTCACCGTAACCATCCGTCCATTGTGGCGTGGAGTGTGTGTAATGAAGCCTTCTTCACCGCCCCGGAGGCTATGGATGGCATGCGCGGATTGTTGCGGAAAATGGTAAATCGAGTTCATCAGTTAGATCCGACACGTCCAGCAGCCATTGGAGGCGCCCAACGTCCTATCGGGGAAGGACGCATTGACCATATCGGAGATGTGGCAGGCTATAATGGTGACGGGGCCATTATTCCTGACTTCCAAAATCCGGGCATTCCCAACATTGTTTCCGAATATGGTTCCGAAATCTCGTCAGACCGCCCTGGAGAATATAACGCGAAGTGGGGATGCATAAAGCAGAATGAAGGGTGGAAAGGCTATCCTTGGCGCAGCGGACAAGTTAGTTGGTGTGCTTTTGACCACGGCAGCATAGCCGGAAGCACGATGGCCAAGTTGGGCATTATCGATTATTTCCGCATTCCAAAACGTTACTGGTACTGGTATCGCAATGAATATGCAGGTATTGCTCCACCGGAATGGCCGATAGATAGTGCGGCTGCAAAACTGAAATTGGAAGCTAGTGGTACGATTGTAAAAACGGACGGCACGGACGATGTACAGTTGTTGGTTACGGTATGTGACGTTTCGGGCAAATGGGTCAGCCAGTCGCCCGACGTGGAATTGCGTATTGTATCTGGTCCGGGTGAGTTCCCAACAGGACGTTCCATCCGTTTTGAGGCTGACAGCGACATCCGCATCATGGATGGGCAAGCCGCTATCGCCATGCGTTCCTACTATGCAGGCAAAACTATAGTAGAAGCCACGTCCGAAGGTTTGGAACCGGCACGGATTACGATTACGTTTAAGGGTGGTGAGGAATATAAAGAAGGAGTAACTCCGATAGTAGAACGTCCCTATAAACGTTATGTACGTGAGGGGAAGACGGAGGTTATACAAACTTTCGGGCGAAACAATCCTACTATTACCAGCAGCAACGCAAATGAACATACTCCCGGCATGGCTTCCGATGGAAATATTCGGACTTATTGGAAGGCTTCAGCGGAGGATAAATCGCCTTTCTGGACAGTGAATACGGAAAAGGGCTTGCAATTAAAGGAAATCCAACTGCATTTCCCCGATGAAGCGGCTCGCCGCTATATAGTGGAGGCATCACATGATAACAACACATGGGAAGTACTCTGTGACAAGAGTCAGAATATGCAAACAGAACAGAACCTGTTGTTGTCATTCTCTGAGGAAGTCCCTACCGGCCGTTTTGTCCGTATCCGTTTTTTGGAAAACGACAAGGCTGCATTGACGGAAGTGATTGTGAAAGGGATTGTTTTGGAATAAGAGAAATACAGGTCAATTAAATAAATGTATCTATGTTGGAATTGAATAAAACAACGGCCTCCAAGAGTGAAAGGCCAGAGAGAATCATACAGTTTGGCGAAGGCAATTTCCTGCGCGCTTTCGTGGATTGGATTATATCAAATATGAATGAGCGCAGTAACTTTAACGGCAGCGTGGTCGTGGTGCAACCTATCGAAAAGGGCATGGTGGATGTGCTCAACCGGCAGGATGGCCTTTACCACGTCAACCTGCAAGGGCTTGAAAACGGGCAGGTGGTAAACTCATACCGCCTGATAGATGTCATCAGCCGTGCGCTTAACCCCTATAGCCATTTTGACGAGTATATGAAACTGGCCGAGCAACCGGAAATTCGTTTTGTCGTTTCCAATACGACCGAGGCCGGCATCGCATTCGATTCGGCTTGCAGGCTCGACGACCGTCCGGCTGCCTCTTACCCCGGAAAACTGACGCAACTGCTCTACCATCGTTTCCGTCATTTCCGTGGCGACAAAAGCAAGGGGCTGCTTATTTTTCCCTGCGAGTTGATTTTCCAGAACGGGCATCATCTGAAAAGAATCATCCGACAATATATCGACCTCTGGCAGCTTGGCGAGGATTTTGCGGCATGGTTCGAAGGGGCATGCGGCGTGTATGCCACGTTGGTGGACCGTATCGTGCCGGGCTTTCCCCGTAAGCACATCGAAGAGATTCAGGAAAGGCTGCAATACAAAGACCAGCTCGTCGTACAGGGCGAGGCATTCCACCTTTGGGTCATCGAAGCTCCGGAAAATGTGGCGCAGGAGTTTCCGGCTGCGGAATGCGGCCTGAACGTACGCTTTGTGCCCGACGAAGAACCTTACCACCGGAGAAAGGTGACCTTGCTGAACGGGCCTCATACGCTACTCTCCCCCGTGGCATATCTTTCCGGAGTAGACATCGTGCGTGACGCCTGCCAAGACCCGGACGTGGGGCGGTATATCCACAAAGTGATGTTCGACGAACTCATCGAGACGATAGACTTGCCACAGGAAGAACTCCGGACGTTTGCCAACAGCGTGATGGAACGGTTTACCAACCCGTTTGTAGACCATCAGGTCACGTCCATCATGCTGAACGCCTTCCCTAAGTTCGCCACGCGGGATTTGCCGGGACTGAAAGAATACCTCAGGCGCAAAGGCACGCTCCCGTCCGGAATCGTGTTCGGCCTGGCAGCCCTGATTATTTATTATAAAGGTGGCAGCCGCGAGGATGGTACTCCGATTGTCCCGTCCGACTCCCCCGACATCATGGCACACGTGGCCTGCTTGTGGCAGGACGGCGACGAGCAAAAGGTGGCCACTGGCGTGTTGGAACGTACGGATTGGTGGGGTGAAGATTTGAACCGGATACCCGGATTGGGCGGACTCTTGGCACGTTACCTGAAAGACATCCGCTTACAGGGCATGCGGGAGGCACTGAAACACATATTGGATTCATAGGATTTCTTTATGTTGAAATATATTATCATTCATCCGGCGGACAATGTGGCCGTGGCTTTGCAACCGTTGGAGGAGGGAGAAAGCATCACATACGGGAGCACGATTGTCAAGGTGAGGGAGCAGGTTCCGGCCGGCCATAAAGTCTCGCTCGTCCATATCTTTGCCGGACAAGACGTCATAAAGTACGGAAGCCCCATCGGGCATGCCACGGAAACGATAGAACCGGGCCGGTGGGTGAACGAGCGGATGTTGCGTACCAACCTGAAGGGCATATCGGATTACCGGTACCAACCCGTACCCGTCCCATGCCCCCTGCCCGACTGCCTGCGGACCTTCTCGGGTTATGCACGCAGGAACGGCGAAGTGGGCATCCGCAACGAATTATGGATTATCCCCACCGTGGGATGCGTCAACGGCGTAGCCGAACGTTTGGCGCGGATGCTCGAAAAGGAAACCCGTGCCGAAGGAATAGACGGCATCAGGGCTTACACGCATAATTACGGGTGTTCGCAATTAGGAGACGACCACGAGCATACGCGCCTCATCCTGCGCGACATGGCACTCCATCCCAATGCCGGCGGCGTGTTGATAATCGGCTTGGGTTGCGAAAACAACCAGCCCGACGCATTCCGTGCCTTACTTGGAGACTATGACACGGAGCGCATACGCTTTATGGTCTGCCAACACGAGGAGGACGAGATGGAGAGCGGGATGACGATTCTCCGGGATTTATATGCCCGGATGGTGGGAGACAGCCGGACGGAAGTGCCGATGGGGAAACTGAAAATAGGACTCAAATGCGGAGGTTCCGACGGCTTTTCCGGCATTACGGCCAATCCGCTTTTAGGATGTTTCTCAGACTACCTCGTGGCACAAGGGGGCACCACGGTGCTTACAGAGGTGCCTGAAATGTTCGGTGCCGAAACGCTTTTGATGGCGCGTTGCAAGGATGCGGCGGTTTTCCGGAAGACCGTCTCGCTCATCAATGGTTTCAAGGACTATTTCATCAGCCACGGGCAACCGGTCTTCGAGAACCCCTCGCCGGGAAACAAGGCCGGGGGGATTTCCACCTTGGAAGAAAAGTCATTGGGATGTACGCAGAAATCCGGGACGACAGCCGTGTGCGACGTGTTGGAATATGGAGAAACCTTGTCTTCTCCGGGACTGAATTTGCTGAGTGCTCCCGGCAACGACCTTGTGGCCAGTACCGCTTTGGCGGCCTCCGGATGCCATATCGTGCTGTTCACGACCGGACGCGGCACGCCTTTCGGTACGTTTGTGCCCACCGTGAAGATTTCGTCCCACACCGGATTGGCGGAGAAAAAGTCTAATTGGATAGATTTCAATGCCGGCACGTTACTGGAAGGAGAACCCATGCCACTCGTATTGGAACGCTTCACGTCTTTCGTCCTCGACGTGGCCAGTGGGCGACAGACGTTGAACGAAGAGAACGGTTATCACGAAATTGCTATTTTCAAGTCCGGCGTTACCCTGTAAACCGGAATCATGCTTCCGGAAGATTTTCGCTTTCCGGAAGCTTTCTTTAAAGAAAAGACTTACCTTTGCGTAGTAAACAACTTGATATGACGGACGACAAAGATAAACAATGGACGGTTTTGGAGAGTGAATACCTCATCCGTCGCCCCTGGCTGACTGCCCGGCGCGACAAGGTGAGGCTTCCCAATGGCGTGGAAAATGACGAATACTACGTGTTGGAGTATCCGGATTGGGTCAATGTGATAGCCTTGACCGAAGATGGAAAATTTATCATGGAAAGGCAATACCGTCATGGATTGCAGTGGACCGGTTATGAGATATGTGCCGGGGTGTGCGAAGAAGGGGAAACGCCGTTGGAATCCGCTCAAAGGGAACTGCACGAAGAAACGGGATTCGGTGGCGGGGTATGGGCGCACTTGATGACCATTTCGCCCAATACGTCTTCCATGAACAACCAATGCCATTGTTTTGTGGCACGGGGAGTGAAACGCATGTCGGCTCCCCACCGGGAAGCCACCGAGGACATCAGCGTGCATTTCCTAACCGTGGAGGAAGTGCGCAGCCTCTTGCAGCACAACGAAATCAAGCAGGCGTTGATGCTCGCTCCGTTATGGCGTTATTTTGCAGAGCACCATCTATGGTAGGTCAGGCTTCATCCGCTTCCGAATGGCAGGACATGCTGTCCGGTCGCCTTCCTATGCGGGAAGTCCGCGCCTGTGGGAAACGCTTGGCATACGATGGCATGTTCCGCGACACGCTGTACCGTATCATGGCGGATGGCGACAGCCGCATGGCGGAAAATGCCGCATGGATCTTCACGTATGCAGATACCGATGTTTTGCCAAGTCTCCCGTCGCAGTACGTGGGCACGTGGATGGAACGTGCCATGAATACCCAAAGCGAAACGCTCCGCCGCCTGTTGCTCACGCTCATTTCCCGTTCTGTGCTCCCCCATCTGTTCCGTACGGATTTCTTGTGGACTATTGCCTTATCGGCATGTCTTCTTCCCGGTATCCCTATAGCGTCCGTGCACTTTGTATGAAACTGGCCTATAAATTATGCCTCCCCCATCCAGAGTTGCTGGACGAATTGAAGTCAAATCTCGAAATCATGGAACCGGATCTTCTTCCGCCCTCATTGCGCAGTGTGCGCTGCCGTGTCATGGTTGGTATTGTTTCCCAAAAACGAGGATAAGGCTACTGACAAAATGTCAGTCTTTATCTATACGGGCCGCACATGCCGGACACAGTCCTTTGAGTACATAATTCACCCCGTGCAGGACGAATCCTTCCGGTGCCTGCACCACCGGGACCGCCTGACTCCGGAAACAGAAAGCCCGATGGCATCCTTCGCAATAGAAATGTACGTGTTGGTCGCTCACCGAACAAGTGCAATCGTCGCTGCATACCGCATATTTCAGTGCGCCTGACCCGTCATCAATGGCATGAATCAGGTGATGGTCCAGAAACAGCGAGATGGTGCGGAATATGGTGGATTTATCCACGGTTTGCAGTTTTTCTTCCAAGTCGGGTTGTGACACGGCACGGTTCATTTCCATCATCGTACGGAGAATAAACAGACGGATGGCTGTGGGTTTCACGTTCCGTAAATTCAGTTTATGCAAATAGATGTCTTCTTCCATAATGTATATGCCTCCAATATAACCATGGGATAAAGGTACGTGCTTTATCCCATAGTATGGCGATGGTTTAATCTTTTTTATCACTCAACAGCCGGACGGCATTCAGAATGGCCAACAAAGCCACACCCACGTCGGCAAAGACGGCTTCCCACAAGGTGGCCGCACCGAAAGCACCCAGTACCAGTACAAGCAGTTTCACTCCGAGGGCACCGATGATGTTCTGCCACACGACGGCTCGTGTGCGGCGACCTATGCGAATGGCTTCGGCTATCTTCGACGGTTGGTCGGTTTGCAGGATGATGTCGGCCGCTTCGATGGCCACGTCGCTTCCCAACCCACCCATCGCAATGCCTACCTTGCTGACAGCCAATACGGGCGCATCGTTCAGTCCGTCGCCGACGAAAGCCACACGCGCATGTTCTTCTGTTTGGAATTCTTCGATATGCCGCACTTTGTCCTCCGGCATCAGGTCGCCGAAATAACGGGAAATCCCTAATTGTCCGGCCAGTTTGCCCACCAATGCCGACTTGTCTCCGGATAAAATGCAGAGGTTGCGGATGCCCAGGCCATGGAGAGCCGCCACGGCACGGGATGCGTCGGGTTTCGGCTCGTCGGCCAACAGCAGGTAGCCGGCATAGCGTCCGTCGAGGGCCACAACCACAATCGTGTCGGGAATGTGAAGAATGTCTTCGGGATAAGCCACTTGGTTTTGAGCCAATAAAGCCGCTTTTCCGACCAAAAGTTCGCCTCTGCCGGTCATGGCGCGCAAGCCTAATCCGGCCCGTTCTTCCGTATTTCTTACCGCAGGAAGCGTTATGGCCTGTTGTTTGGCATATTCACCAACGGCACGGGCTATGGGATGGTTGCTTCCGGATTCCGCCGCTGCGGCCCATGCCACCAGTTCGTCGGCTGTGAGGCCGCCGGAAGGATGTACTTCCTGCACCCGGAAGACGCCGCAGGTCAGTGTGCCGGTCTTATCGAATACTACGGCATCTATATGGGTAATGGCGTCCAGATAGTTACTGCCTTTGAACAGGATTCCCCGGCGTGAGGCAGCCCCGATTCCTCCGAAATAGCCCAACGGTATGCTGACCACCAATGCACAGGGGCAGGAAATGACGAGAAAGACCAACGCCCGGTAGAGCCATGCATGAAAATCGTAGATGAAACCGGGATGCCATGAGGCATAAAGCCAAGGCAACACGACCAACAGTGCGGCAAGCATCGTGACAGCCGGAGTGTAGACACGGGCAAACCGGCGGATAAACTGTTCGGTGGGAGCTTTGCGTGAAGCCGCATGCTGTACCATGTCGAGGATACGTGACAGGGCGCTGTCGGTATAGCCGCGTACAGTGCGTAATCTGACGACCCGTTCGGTCGGTATCATACCGGCCAGTACTTCTTCGTCTTGTCCAATCATGCGCGGCACGCTTTCGCCGGTCAATGCGGCGGTATTGAAAGCGGTTTCAGGCTCCAACAACACACCGTCCAAGGGGACGCGTTCGCCTGTCTTGACTTCAATCTCCTCTCCTACCCCCACGGTTTCCGGTGCCACCGTCTGCCATTGCCCGTCGCGCCGCACGGTGGCAGTCTGCGGCCGCACGTCCAACAACGACTTGATATGGCTCCGGGCTTTGTCCACCGCACGGTCCTGAAACATCTCTCCCACGGCATAAAAGAGCATGACCGCCACAGCTTCCGGATATTCTCCGATATAGAAAGCGCCGAGCGAGGCCGACAGCATCAGCGTAAATTCATTGAAAAAGTCCTTGTGGCGAATGGTTTCCCACGCCTCTTTCATGATGGGGAACGCTACGGGCAACCACCCCACGAAAAACCAACACAGCCGTACCCATGAAGGGCGAAAAAAGGCAGTGTCCATGCTTTGACATGTGATGCCGCTGATCAAAACTGCGAAAGAAAACCACAGACACAGGTTGGTTTTCCGATTGTTTTCCGTGTGGCAGATGCCGTGACCGCACCCACAGGTATGTGCTTTTGTTTTCATTATATGGCTTTTTTATGATTTCTATGGCAAAGTTATCTGGTTTTCCGTGCAACTTGGTTGCATAAAACATTTCGGCTAATGGAATAGCACACTTCCCATGTATACAAAAAATGCGGCTTTTCACAAAGCCGCATACATTAACCTAAAATTTTAATAATTATAAAAAGTTAAACTGTGCCACGTTTTTCACAAGACATGACACCCACATCTAAAAACATTAAAACCAAGGTATGCGGTTTTCGCAAATCACATACCACAAAATTAACCAATTGTATTACTCATAAAAATCTAATGTCCTTTGTCATTATATACGCGCTTCGGCAATATAGCCCAAAGCCTCTTTACATTTGTCGGTAATGTATTGCCAATTCCCGGCAGCAACTTCTTCTTTCGGGAACAATTTGGAACCCATCCCCACACAGTAGACTCCGGCTTTGACCCATGCGGTCAGATTCTCTTTCGTAGGAGCCACGCCGCCCGTCACCATAAGCTTGGTCCATGGGCAGGGTGCCATCATCCCTTTCACGAAAGCCGGGCCGTACACGTCACCGGGGAAGAGCTTGCAAAGGTCGCAGCCCAATTCCTGTGCCTTGCCGATTTCCGATACTGTGCCGCATCCCGGACAGTAGGGCACCAAACGGCGGTTGCATACCGGTACGATGTCAGGATTGAACAACGGCCCTACCACGAAGCAAGCTCCTAACTGGATGTAGAGGGCTGCTGTAGGGGCATCCACAACGGAACCTATGCCCAAAGCCAGTTCCGGGCATTCCTTGGCAGCGAATTTCACGCATTCTGCAAACACATCCTGGGCAAAATCGCCACGGTTGGTGAATTCAAATGCGCGCACGCCACCATCATAGCACGCCTTGATTACTTTCTTGGCCGTTTCGGCATTGGAATGATAGAATACGGGAACCATGCCGGTTTCCCCTATTTTTTGCATGACTGCAAGTTTATCGAATTTTGCCATATCTTTTTCTTGTTATCGTTGGACGGGTTTATCTTTGTACACGACCGTTGGCAGAACCTCCGGCCAAAGCTGCCACTTCTTCGGCGGATACCATGTTGAAGTCGCCCGGAATTGTGTGCTTCAAAGCCGAAGCCGCTACGGCAAACTCCAACGCCTCGCCTTGGGTCTTCATTGTCAGCAAGCCGTGAATGATGCCTCCTGAGAAAGAATCGCCTCCTCCGACACGGTCGATGATGGGGTCTATGTCGTAACGTTTGGACACATAGAACTCCTTACCGTCGTATATCATGGCTTTCCACCCGTTGTGAGTGGCCGAGATGGATTCACGCAAAGTGGAAATGACGTACTTGAAACCGAACGTGTCCATCATGCCTTTGAAAATGCCTTTGTAACCCTCAGCTTCCGTGCTGCCCCCTTCTACGTCCGCATCCGGCTTGAAGCCCAGACAAAGTTCTGCGTCTTCTTCGTTGCCGATGCATACGTCCACGTATTGCATCAGAGGCTTCATAATGCTTTGGGCTTTCTCCGATGTCCAAAGCTTCTTGCGGAAATTGAGGTCGCAGGAAACGGTCACGCCGTGCTTTTTGGCTGCAATACATGCCTGGCGCAAACATTCGGCACTGGCATCTGAAATGGCCGGTGTGATACCGCTCCAATGAAACCAGTCGGCACCTTCCATGATGGCATCGAAATCGAAATCGTCCGGGCAAGTCTCTGCAATAGACGACCCTGCACGGTCGTAAATGACTTTGGACGGACGCATGGAGGCTCCTGTTTCCAGATAATATATTCCCACGCGCTGACCGCCACGGGCGATGAAATCAGTGTGTACGCCATAACGGCGCAAGGCATTTACGGCAGCCTGACCTATTTCATGCTTGGGCAGTTTGGAAACAAAGTAGGCCTCATGTCCATAATGGGCACAACTTACGGCTACGTTGGCTTCCCCGCCCCCGTAATTAATATCAAATGTGTCTGTCTGTACAAAACGAGATTGTCCGGGTGTAGACAAACGGAGCATGATTTCTCCCATCGTTATTATTTTTCCCATACCTGTATTTTGGTTATTGTTAGCCTTGGTTTTCACTGTTAACCCACACAATTTATTTTTTTGATATGCAAAAATAGATATTTTTTCCGTAAGGCGCTCTTTTTTACGGAAAAATAAATCAAAAAAACGAGTTTTTGTTTTTTTCATACCTTGCGTACCATTAAAATAACGTATCTTCGTACCATTTCGTTTCTCGAATAAGAAAGAGTATTATGTGGGAAGTCCATTCGTCAGATAAAATCAGAATCAAAGATATAGCCGAACGTTCCGGCGTTTCGGTAGGTACAGTAGACCGTGTGTTGCATAACCGTCCCAATGTCTCGGGTAAGGCGAGAGCCAAAGTGGAAGCTATATTGAAGGAAATCAATTATCAGCCTAACATGTATGCCAGTGCCTTGGCATATAACCGTAAATATACGTTTTGCTGCCTGCTTCCCGGTCACGACAGGAATGCTTATTGGACCAACGTGGAAAAAGGGTTGCGGCAGTGCATTCTTAATCGGGGCGATTTCCACCTTTCGTTGATTACGGAGTATTATGACCAGTTTGAAGGTAGTTCTTTTGCCTCTGCCGCCGAGCGTATTTGGGATAAAAAGCCGGACGGGGTGGTCATTGTCCCACAAAATTTCGATGTGACCCAGACGTTTTGCCGCCGGTTACAGGAACAGGACATTCCATTTGTCTTTTTGGATTCCAATGTTCCCGAGATAGAGCCGTTGGCTTTCTTCGGACAAGATTCCTTGAAGAGTGGTTATTTTGCCGGGCGCATCTTCATGATGCAGGCCGGCGGACACGCCCGGCGCATTTTGTTGATGAAGCTCATGTCGAAAGGGCGTGTGGCCTCCCGTCAGCAGGAATACCGCGAGGTGGGTTTCAGGGAATACATGACGACATATTATCCGGATTGCGAAGTAGTGGAGCTTTCCCTGCAACTTGACGGAGAGGACGGATACGAAAGCAGGATACGTGCATTTTTGGATGAACATCCGGACATCCGGCATTGCATCACGTTCTGTTCCCGCGCATACATTTTGGGAGAATACTTTCAACATAACAGCTTGAAAGATTTCCATTTGTTTGGCTACGACATGGTGGGACGGAATGTGGAATGCCTCAAACAAGGCACTATCGATTTTCTTATTGCCCAACATCCGTGGAAACAAGGCTACAACAGCGTGAAGGCGCTGTTCAACCATATCGTGTTGAAGAAAGCCGTACAGCAATGCAATTACATGCCGCTTGAATTGTTGACGGCTGAGAATTATATTTATTATACGGCCGACGAGAAATGACCGGCCGTTCACATGTAAACGTTGCGAAATGTCTATAAATGGAAAAAGTGTGGCAGCCATCAGTCCACTGCTCGTTTTCGTGCTCCTTTATCTCGTGACTAGCATTATCGTCCGTGACTTCTATAAAGTGCCTATCACGGTGGCTTTCATGGTGTCGTCCGTCTATGCGGTCGCGACCATGCGTGGCGTTCCGTTGGAAGAGAGGGTAAAGGTATATTCCCAAGGAGCCGGTTCGCCGAACCTTATGCTGATGATATGGATTTTTATCCTTGCAGGAGCTTTTGCCGCATCGGCCAAAGCCATGGGGGCTATCGACGCGACGGTGAACCTTTCCCTGCAACTCTTGCCGGAGAACCTGCTGTTGGGAGGCATTTTTCTGGCAGCTTGCTTCATCTCGCTTTCCATAGGGACTTCTGTCGGTACGATTGTGGCGTTAACGCCTTTGGCGGCAGGTATAGCCCACGAGACAGGGACAGGTCTTCCGTTGTTGGTAGCTATCGTAGCCGGAGGAGCTTTTTTCGGCGACAACTTGTCGTTCATATCCGATACGACTATTACGGCTACCCGTACGCAAGGATGTAAGTTGAGCGATAAGTTTAAAGTCAATTCACAAATCGTCATGCCTGCAGCCGCCATCGCGTTCGCATTGTATATATTTATGGGAGTACATATCCACGCACCGCAACAACTGCCCGAAGTGGACTGGATTAAGGTGGTTCCTTATATGGTGGTGTTGGTTACGGCCGTTGCGGGAATGAACGTCATGATGGTTTTAGTGCTCGGGTTGGTATTGAGCGGTGTGGTTGGCGTTTTTACGGGTACATACGATTTGTTCGGTTGGTTTGCTGCCATGGGAGAAGGCATCACCGGAATGGGGGAACTGATTATCATTACGATGATGGCGGGCGGACTGATGGAAACCATCCGCTACAACGGAGGTATAGATTATATCCTGCACGCACTGACCCGGCATATACGTTCCAAACGCGGGGCGGAATTAAGCATAGCGGCATTAGTGAGCGTTATCAACTTGTGTACGGCTAATAACACGGTAGCCATCATCACGGCAGGCCCGTTGGCCCATGACATAGCCGGAAAGTACGGAGTGGATAAGCGCAAAAGCGCAAGTATCCTGGATACGTTTTCTTGTTTTACGCAAGGGCTGATTCCATACGGGGCACAGCTCCTGATGGCTGCTGGGTTGGCATCCATCAACCCGATAGACATCATACCTTATTTATATTATCCGTTCATCATGGGGGCTTGTGCGCTGCTGAGCATACTGTTCCGTTACCCGAAAAAGTATTCCTGACGTGGATGAATGCCCAGTTGGATTGTGGGGAAAAACTATCAAAAAAAAGAAAAAGCCGATGAAATTTGAATTAAAGGAAAATGCCGGCCTTCCGGCGCATATACTGTGGACATTGGCCATTGTGGCCGGCATCTCCGTAGCGAACCTGTATTACAACCAACCTTTGCTGAACCTTATGCGGGCTGATTTGGGCATCTCGGACTTTCAGGCTAATCTGATTGCCATGATAACGCAAGTTGGGTACGCGCTTGGTTTGCTCTTCATCGTACCGCTCGGTGATTTATATCGCAGGAAAAGAATCATATTAATCAATTTCATCCTGCTCGTCTTTGCTTTGTTGGCCATGGCGGTGGCTGAAAGTATTTATACGGTTTGGACAGCTTCTTTAGTGACGGGTATTTGTTCCATGATTCCTCAAATATTTGTTCCTATAGCTTCCCAATACTCCCGTCCTGAACATAAGGGGCGCAATGTAGGAGTGGTCATTTCCGGCCTGCTTACCGGCATCTTAGCCTCCAGAGTGATCAGCGGTTGGGTGGGAGAACTGTTGGGATGGCGCGAGATGTACTTTATTGCTGCCGGACTGATGTGCATCTGTGCCTTCGTCGTCCTGAAGGTACTTCCCGACATACGTCCTACGTTCGAGGGGCGATACAGTACTTTGATGAAATCCCTGTTCCACCTTCTACGGGATTATCCGGCTCTTCGTATTTATTCCATACGGTCGGGATTGGCCTTCGGATCGTTTCTGGCGATGTGGTCATGCTTAGCTTTCAAGATGGGAAGCGCGCCGTTTTATGCCGACAGCGATGTGATTGGCGGACTGGGGTTATGCGGAATCGCCGGGGCACTCACGGCTTCTTTCGTAGGGAAATATGTGAAACGTGTAGGCATACGTAATTTTAATTTCATCGGTTGCAGTCTGATTCTGTCGGCATGGGCTTCATTGTATTGGGGTGGAAACAGTTATGTCGGTATCATTGCCGGAGTTCTGCTTATCGATATCGGCATGCAATGTATCCAACTCAGCAATCAAGCCAGTATCTTTGAACTGTGCCCCTCGGCCTCCAATCGTGTCAATACCATTTTCATGACCACTTACTTTGTAGGCGGTTCCATGGGGACTTTTCTGGCCGGAAGTTTCTGGCACATCGGCGGATGGGCAGGTGTGACCGCAGTCGGCGTTTTGCTGACGTTATGCTCTCTTTCCATCACATTGCGTTCCAAGAAATAATAAGGAATTTCATCCGTAGGATCATTCTTCCAACCAATCATCCGAGGGGCTGAAAGCCTTGTCGGCAAAAAGTTCTGCCAACCCCGATATTTGTTTCAACCGCAGAAGTTCGTCCTTGTCCATCCCTATATTGCGTATGATCCAACTGTCCGACATTCCGGATTTGGTCAGTTCAGACACGATATGGCTCATTAATTCCACCGAATGCATGCCGCGGGCCCGGTTGTGCCGTATGGTAGATGCCATGCGTTCCGAAAGGTCTTTGTCGATAACGGAAACAGGAAGCAACCCCTTCTCCCGTTCATAAATGCGTGGTGAAGTTTTCATGACTTGGTAACGATGGAATCCGTCTACGATTTCATACACGTCTTCTTCTTTCCGGTAATAACATACGCAGGGCATGGTGTAACCGTCTTCCCATATTGAGAGTTCCAGAAGTTTCATTTCGGGAGGGGCCACTATGTTGGGATTATATTCGTTTGCCACAACCTTTTCGATAGGCACCGCAATAATATTGTATACCGGGCTTTTATATTTGTCCATGTTCTAACGCTTTATATTTCTTCATTACTCTTTCGCGCAGTTCTTTTTCCTGCTTGGTTTGTGCAAATCCCATGTATTTACACGTATGGTCGTTTTTCAATATACAGATACACATACGTTTATAGGTCGGTATCTCCTTAAATTCAGGGATGTCGATGTCATCCAGATATTCCATTCTTACCGGTTGTTTGTCCGTATGGTAGGCCGTTTTCTCTCCGAGGGCAAACTCCACACCGGCTTCGCGCAACTTTTGTATCGTCTCTTCACTCAAGCATCCTCCCCGCTTACGCCAGAAACGGATGCTTACGTCCAGTTTGTTGAGATAGTTCTGCCGAGTGGATTCCGGGAGCGTGTCTAAGAGGAAATACATATATTCTTGCCAAGAAAAGCCGGGAGGACATTTAATCATCCTCCACCCCATTGCCATGGTACGGCCATACATACCTGCGAAGTTTACTCCGTTGACTCTGCCTAACATTTTTCCCCAAGTGTCCGGGTCGATGATGCGATAAACTTTCAACGCCGAGATGGCTTGGGAAATAAACGGACTGGCCACACGTTGGTGAGCGATAGGAATTCCGGCTTGATAGTATAAGTCATACAAATGGTTGTACGTCCATTTGAATTTTCCGTTGGCCGTCCAGATATCTGTGGTTTTCCAGTCGTAAATGGGATATGCGTTGTATATGTGATGGTCGAGCCTGTGAGTCCATTTATAATAGGCCAAACGTTTGTAGTTTCTGTCACTGTGGATGCTTCTCCATCGGTTAAAGCTCTCTTGCGTGCGTATCCCCACCAAGCAACAGACACGCTTGCATTTCTTTTGCATACGTAACCATGGGGCAAAAAGGTGTTGGAAATCATAGTCCCATAGTTCCTCGTTGAAAAACTCGAAGTCTTTGGCCGTATAGCAATCTTTGGGCTTTTCCCGAACCCAGATGTCACGCTTGCTCTCCTCCCACGGACGCCAATAAGATTGGTACATGGAAGTGCAAGTGGAAACTTTAAAAGGAACGCAACAGTGGTATACCTCCAACATATCAGGATGGGAAGCCATGGTTTGTTCCACATATTCCGTAGTTTGCCGGTACTGTGCCTCGTAATCCATGTGGAATACTCCAAGCTTCCGGCCCGGTTCATGCTTTCGAAGGTAGTCGATACATAAGTTTAAAAGCACGCCACTGTCCTTACCTCCGGAAAAGGATACATATACATAGTCGAAATAATCAAAAATGATTTTTAATCTCCGTTGCGTGGCTTCGTATACATTTAACTGGCGTATCATATTTCAGGGACAGGAATATACTCCATTTTATCATAAAGAGTCAGTTGCTTATCTGTTCGGAATTGATTTTGCCGGAAAGCTTCCGTATGACGTTTATGCACTAAGGCCGTCAGTAAAGAGTCGGCTTCCAAATCGTCGATGACATGATGTAACAAAGCATCAATCGTTTCCGTACGGTCTCCTTGTATGTAATAATTATCTATATGGTAATTCTTTTCATTTTTCTTCAAGGGGATGAATCCGACGATTACTCCGTCCGATATGGCGATATACCACAAGTAGCGGTTGGAAGTTTTAAAGGGATAATTATTATTCTGTCTTAAAATGGCCGGGTTCATGACCAGAGGTCCCACAAGTGGATACAGTCTGGCATCCACCCCGTTCAAACGCATTATCTCCATGCTTACAGGTAATTTTGTCCGACGTTCACTTATTTCCTTTTATTTTCATTCTTCCGACTCGAAAAAGTCGATATCTATTCGTTTCACCTCAAAGGTGTTGGCAGTAAACACCCCGATATTATAATCTATCATGTATTCACACAGTTGATTCCCATCTATCAACACGATTTTGATATTGTTCTGCGGTTTAAATTCCCGTGCTCCCCGACTGAACGAGGATGTGGTAATGAATATCCCTTTGGTGGCTCCTTTGCCGGCCAAAGCACCGACAAATTTTTGTACTTCGGGACGTTCCACTACGTTATTCCAACGTTTAGCCTGGATATAAATGTTGTCCAGACCAAGTTTATCTTCTTTGATGATACCGTCTATGCCTTCATCCCCACTCTTTCCTACCACCATGCCCGCAGCCTCGTTTAAAGAACCGCCGTATCCCATCGCTACCAGTAATTTGATAACCAAGGCTTCGAAGAAGCCCGGGTCTTTTTTTAAGATACGCTCCAACAAATCTTGCGCCAATATATTGCGTAACTTCTTATATTCCTCTTCCATGATGATGTCCGGTGTCTGTATGGCACACTCAGATTCCTGTCTGGAATTCCGTTTCGGTTCACTGTTTCTGTTGGATAAAGCAATCCATTCCTTATAAGCCGGATAGTTGAAAAGCAATTTCATATTAATATGCTCCGGACGAGTTTGCAACAGGCGCAATCCCGCCTCCGTAATTCTATATTGTGCACGTTGAGGAGTTTCTAGCAAACCGGCTTTTTGCATGTGGGTTTTGGCCCATCCTACGTTACTTCTGAAACGTGTGGTCCTATTGCTGGGTAACATTTCCTTTACATCGGTTTCCGTCAGATGAAACTCTCTGATAAGTGCGTTTTGTATTTCTGTCATTGAATGGACGCTGCCGTCTTCTAATTTCCGAAGAAAAGGCAGCATGCAGGATTGGAAGTCCGGTATCATTGTTTATCGCTTGTTATATAGTGTCCAAAAGTACGAATATTTTTTCAGAAATCCATCGTATTTTTGCTACAAAAAGCATTTGTCTTATGATTTATCGGTAAAAGCGATATGTTGCGTAAAAGGCGGAAGCCGACAAGAGGTAGCCCGGTACAGTTCCATCAGAAAATTGCGTTTTCATTTGCCTCTGCGCCCGCCTTTCACTACCTTTGCATTCATAACAGGCTTTTGGGATGAAATACGGAAAGATGAGTAAATATATATACGGCCTTGCTTTTGTCATGGCTTTTTTATGTGCATGCCGAGGTGAAGATGGAAGTTGTTCGTTGTCCTTTCAGCAATTGAAAGTTGAGAAGACCGTACCATTGGACAGCAGCGAACACTCGCCTGCATGTAAAGTTATCATAGAGGCGGACGAGATAAACGACACAACCCGTGCCGCCCGGAACATGAACCGGACCATTGCCTTTCATCTGTTTGGAGGAATGCACCGTTCGTTCGCCTTGGCTGCCGATTCGTTCTGTCTGACGTACGCGGAGCAATACCGGAGAGATTTGACCGATTTGTACAAAGCCGACCGGCAAAGCGGCATCAACTCCTCGTGGTACGATTACAAATACCGGATGGCCACGGAACACAAAGACGGACTGAACGGATATTTGTGTTATCTGATTCATAAAGTAAAGTACGAGGGAGGAGCACGCGAGTACCGGGAGGAGCAATGTTTGAATTTCGATACAGAAACGGGTGAGTTGGTGAAGTTGGAGGACGTGTTGCCTCCTGCTTCCTTGGCCTTGCTTCCTTCCCTGCTGACAGAGGAACTCCTGAAAACGTACGGTTGCCGCAACCGGAAGGAATTGCAGGATAAAGGCATACTGCGGCTTACCGACATTTACATTCCCTTGAATTATGAACTGGGAAAAGAAGGTATTACTTTCATTTACAATGCCGACGAGATAGCTGCGTACGAAGTCGGGGCTATCAGGCTGACTTTGCCGTACAGTAGGTTGGAAACCCATACGAAATAAAAAATAAAGATATATGGAGCTGATTTTAAAATACTTTCCGGAACTTTCGGAAAAACAAACAGAACAATTCCGTCAGTTGGATGTGCTCTATCATGATTGGAATGCTAAAATCAATGTCATTTCCAGGAAAGACATCGACAATCTGTATGAACATCATGTATTGCATTCCTTGGGAATTGCCGAATTCACTCGTTTCAAATCCGGCACTGAGATTATGGATTTGGGGACGGGAGGCGGATTTCCGGGAATCCCCCTCGCCATCATGTTCCCCGACTGCCATTTCCATCTGGTGGACAGTATCGGTAAGAAAATCAAGGTTTGCATGGAAGTGGCTCGGGAACTCGGGTTGGAGAATGTGACTTTCCGCCATTGCCGGGCAGAGGAAGAGAAGGCCAAATTCGATTTCGTGGTAAGCCGTGCCGTCATGCCGTTGGCAGATTTGGTCAAGATTATACGAAAGAACATTTCTCCCGTGCAGCACAACGCCATCCCCAACGGCCTTATCTGCCTGAAGGGGGGCGAATTGGAGAAAGAGACGAACCCGTTGAAGAACCGCACAATGGTTACCCCGTTGAAAGAGTTCTTTATGGAAGAATATTTTGCCACCAAGAAAGTGGTGTACGTTTCACTTTAAAAGTATAGGAAAGATGCTGGACATAAAAAAAATTCCGGTAAACATGTTGGAAGAGAACTGCTATGTCGTGAGCGACGACACCCGTGAAGCCGTCGTCATTGATTGTGGCGCCCTTACCGACGACGACCGCAGGCGGATTACGGATTATATTGAAGACCGCCGTTTGCAGGTCAGGCACCACCTTTGCACCCACATGCACTACGACCACTGTTTCGGGGCCGCCTTCATGTGGGAGACCTTTCATGTCGGTCCGGAGTTCAACCGGGCGGACGAACCTATATATAAAGGTATGGGAGCGGAGATATTCGGACCGTTGGCACAGGTGATGAAAGAAGGGCTTACTCCGGCGGCTGCACGTTACTTGACGGAGGGGGATGAGATCTCGTTCGGACATCACACGTTGACCGTCCTGAGCACTCCCGGACATACCCCCGGAGGTATTTGTTTTTACTGTGCCGCAGAAAAAGCCGTATTTGTCGGTGATACTTTGTTCTATTGCAGCGTTGGACGAACGGATTTCCCCGGCGGGGACAGTGAAGCCTTGTGCGAGAGCTTCAGGAACAAGCTGTTTACTCTGCCGGAAGATACCCGTGTCTATCCCGGACACGGGCCACACACTGAAATCGGATTCGAGAAAGCCCACAATCCATATATAGGATAATCGGCATCTTTCGTTTGTAGACATTTTATACGAACTTGTTTTAATTGGTTTTCAACCTCTTACGCATCCAAAATCACCTTGCGCCAAACGGAACGCCGTTCTGCGGCAAACGATTTTTCATTCTGCGGCAAATGAAAAACCGTTTGCCGCAGAATGATTTTTGTATGTAAGTTTCATCATGTCGCGGTTTAATTCAAAAAAAGCTCTCTTCCGACTCACGTCGGAAGAGAGTAACAACACAAACACAAAATAAAACACGACAAAACTATTCTGCACACTAACCTGCCTTAAATAGTTTAAAGCGTGACATTCCCGACTATTCACATATTGGAAATACCAACCGGATTAATGTGCAATTACGCATAAAGCGTTTTCTGTGTCCTTAATCTATTTACATTATTCCTTTTTCGCGTAACACGCATTGCCATTTCCAGGCAGAGGCTAACACGTCCTCCAATGGGGTCTCGGCTTTCCAACCCAACACTTTGTTGGCTTTGTCCACGTTGCCCCACACCTTTTCGATATCACCGGCACGGCGTCCTACGATCTTATAGTTCAATTTCACACCGGTAGCTTTCTCAAAAGCGTTGATCAATTCAAGCACGGAAGTACCCGTACCCGTACCGATGTTGTAAACCTCCACCGGTTCGGTGGTCTGGTCTTCCATGATGCGCGTCATGGCGCAAACGTGTGCCTTAGCCAAATCCACCACATAAATATAATCGCGGATGCAAGAGCCGTCCGGCGTGTCGTAATCGTCTCCGAACACACTCAATTCCTTACGGATACCCATGGCCGTTTGTGTCAGATAGGGAATCAGGTTCTGAGGCACACCGTTCGGCATTTCACCGATAAATGCCGTAGGATGTGCACCGATCGGGTTGAAATAACGCAGCAAGATGGCCTTTATCGGAGAACCGCTCTTGATGGTGTCCGCGATGATTTCTTCGTTAATCTGTTTGGTATTGCCGTATGGGCTTTCCGCCTTTTTGATGGGGGTCTCCTCTGTCGCAGGTAGCACATCCGGCTGGCCGTATACGGTACATGATGAAGAGAAGATGATACCCTTCACATCATACTTCGGCATCAACTGCAGCAGATTAATCAGGGAAACGATATTGTTATGATAATACAGCAACGGTTTCTGTACGCTTTCACCTACAGCCTTGCTCGCTGCAAAATGAATGATACCGCTAATTTTCGGATATTTTTTGAATACGGACTCGGTGGCGTCGAAATCGCGCAAGTCTACTTTCTCAAAAGCCGGACGAATGCCGGTAATCTTTTCGATACCATCCAATACATCTTCACGTGAATTCGAGAGGTTGTCTACGATGACCACGTCATAACCAGCCTGCTGGAGTTCCACCGTCGTGTGTGAACCGATGAATCCGGTACCGCCTGTCACTAAAATTGTCTCTTTCATATTAGTAAGCTTCGATTTTTTGTTTTTGTAACAGTAGCAAATGTACTAAATTTAATTATACGTTGTATAATTTTAGGCTATAAAAAACCGATACGACCTGCATTTTCTTTGCAGGTCGTATCGGTTTTGAAAAAACGTGGCAGATTAGAGGCTCAGAAATGCCTTCAATCCGTTGTCTACTCCACTGAAACCCATAAATGCCATGGCCAATAGACCGGCGGTGACTAACGCGATGCTCATGCCCTGCATCCCCTTAGGTACGGACACGAGGTTGAGTTGCTCGCGAATGCCGGCGAAAATGACTAAAGCCAGTCCGAAGCCCAACGCAGTGCTCAAGGCATACCATACGCCCATCATCAGATTGAATTCCTTTTGGATAACCAATATGGCCACACCGAGGACGGCACAATTGGTAGTAATCAAAGGTAGGAATACCCCTAAAGCTTGGTAGAGCGAAGGGGAAACCTTTTTCAGGATGATTTCCACCAGTTGCACCAATGCCGCAATGACCAGGATAAAAGCTATGGTCTGCAAGTAGCCGAGGTTGAGCGGATTCAAAACATAATACTGCAACAAGTAAGTCACCAGTGTGGCGAGCACCAAAACGAACGCCACCGCGCCCGACATGCCTAAGGCCGTATTGATTTTTTTGGATACGCCGAGGAACGGACAAATACCGAGGATTTGTGACAACACGACGTTGTTGACAAATATGGCGGTAATGAAAACGATTAAATATTGATATATTGCTTCCATATTGTTCTAAGTTTACAAATTACGCTTTCTTCAGTTTGTTCACAATGGCAATCAAGTAACCTAATACGATGAAAGCTCCGGGAGCCAACACGAACATCAGCATGCCGTAGTCTTCCGGCCAAACTTCCAGACCGAAGATTTTACCCGTTCCCAAAATCTCGCGTACGGCTCCGAGGACAGTCAAGGCGATTGTGAATCCTAACCCCATTCCCACTCCATCGAAAAACGAAGGCACCACTCCGTTTTTACTGGCAAATGCTTCGGCACGTCCCAGAATGATACAGTTCACCACAATCAAAGGGATGAACAAGCCCAATGTGGCATAAATGTCGGGTACGAATGCTTGCATGCACATTTGCAAGGCGGTTACGAAAGATGCGATAACGACAATGAATGCCGGAATACGCACCATGTCGGGAATCAAATTCTTAATTAAAGAAATTACCACGTTGGAACATACGAGCACGAATGTCGTGGCCAATCCCATCGACATACCGTTCAATGCGGAAGAAGTCGTACCCAAAGTGGGACACATACCCAGAAGAAGTACAAACGTCGGGTTTTCTTTGATGATACCGTTCATCAACACTTTAAAATTATTCATATTACGTCCCTCCTTTCTTTAATGAATAGAATCACTTCCGGTTCCGGTTGCGTTTTCCACCCGTCCGGCTTGTACGCTGGCTCCGCTCGCCGCATCGCCCGTATTTCCCTTAAATGCCTGATAAGCGGCATTCACGGCATTCAGGAAAGCCCGGCTGGTAATGGTAGACGCCGTGATGGCGTCGATGTCTCCGCCGTCTTTGGATACGGCCAGTTCCTTCTCTCCCGGATTCCGTCCGATAATGTTTCCCTTACCGCCTTCCTGGAACCATGTGTCGGCTTTCACACCCAGTCCGGGGGTTTCCACCGTAGCCAGAATCGTATAGCCCAGAATATTGCCGTCCTCGTTGAAGCCCACCAATATTTCAAGCGGGCCGCCAAACCCATTGGTTACAGCTTTCACAGCCGTTCCCTTGTCGGTTTTATAGAGAGTATAACCGTTTGCTTCTACCGGTTCTTCCACTTTCAAATCGCCGGGTTGGCTTCCCAAAATCACTTTTTTGATGCCATCCTGCAAATTCTTTGCGTTGATTTCGGCAATGGGGCCTTGTGTCACCTTATTAATATAAGCCAAAGTCCCGCCGGCTATGAGGGAAATGGCGGTCAGCACCAAGACCATATTGAGTAATGAAGATTCTAACTTTTTCATTTTTTTACGACCTCCCCGAATCTTTTAGGTTTACAATAGGTGTTAATCAACGGCGTAAAGGCGTTCATAATCAAGATCGCGAAGGACATGCCTTCTGGATATGCGCCGAAAGTACGAATGACTACGGTGAGCATACCTATGGCCACTCCATAAATAATCTGCCCCTTTGCTGTCATGGGTGAGGTTACGTAATCCGTAGCCATGAAGCAGGCACCCAGCATCATACCGCCCGTTAGCAACACTGTTACGGGAGACGCATAAACGGGATTGTACAGATGAAGCAGTCCGGCCAGTACAAAAACGGTAGCCAGAATGGAGACCGGAATGTGCCATGTCACGATGCGTCGGGCCAACATGTAGGCCAACCCTATCAATAAGGCCAAGGCGCTCACCTCGCCCAAGCATCCCCCGGTCTGCCCGACGAGCATGTCGATGGCGTCCGGTAGCCTTTGGAGCACGGAAGCGTCTCCGCTCTTGATGGCTTCCTTCATGACGGCCAGCGGAGTGGCACCCGTTTCGGCATCAAGGTAAGCTGCCATTTGTCCGGGCACAGGCCATGTGGTCATCTGCACCGGAAATGAAACCAGAAGGAACACGCGCCCCACCAATGCCGGATTGAAGGGATTACACCCTAATCCGCCGAAAGTCATCTTACCGATGCCGATGGCCACCAACGCTCCGATGAGGATGATCCATATCGGCAGGTTGGAAGGCAGGTTGAAACCCAACAGCAGTCCGGTCAGGATGGCCGAACCGTCGGTTATCGTTACGCGGTCGCGTTTCAATACATATTTCGTTATAGCCCACTCGAAGAACACGCAGGCGGCCACGGACGTGGCCAATACGATTGCGGCTCCCAACCCAAAGAAATACAACGAGGTCAGCAGAGCCGGTATGAGTGCGATACACACTCCATACATATTTCTTTGTACACTATCCCGTCCATGCACATGGGGCGACAGCGATACAATTAATTTCTTTGCCATAATCTTTCTCTTTTATTTTGCATTACGAGCCCGGATGAGGGCCATTACTGTAGTCTTACCCATACGGATATTATCCAACATCGGGCGTGTGGAAGGACAGGTAAACTGGCACGACCCGCATTCGATACATGACGTGATGTCGTTCTCTTCGGCCAACTCCCAGTTGCGCAACGCGGAAGCTGTGGCCAACAAATAGGGTTCGAGCCCCATCGGACAGGCACTGACGCATTTGGCGCAACGGATGCAGGGCTGCGGTTCCGCACGGCGGGATTCCTTTTCGCTCATGAGCAAAAGACCGGAGGAACCTTTGCATACCGGTACATCGAGGTTCATCAGTGCCTTTCCCATCATCGGGCCACCGCCGATTACTTTTCCTGTATTTTCCGGCAAGCCGCCGCATTCCTCGATGAGTTGGTTCATCGGCGTACCGATACGGGCCAACAGGTTGGAGGGGTTTTGCACTTCCTTGCCGGTCACGGTGATGACACGTTCAAACAAAGGCTTGTTCTTCATCACCGCCTCGTAGATGGCAAAAACCGTACCTACATTCTGCACCACTGCTCCTACGTTAATGGGCAATGCTGGCGGTGCCGGGACTTCACGTCCGGTAACAGCGGCAATCAACTGCTTTTCTCCTCCCTGAGGGTATTTCACTTGCAAAGGCACGATCTCAATATGCGAATAAGCTTTCGCTTTCTCCGTCAGAAGGGCGATAGCGTCCGGTTTGTTGTTCTCGATGCCGATATAACCCTTGTCCACACCCACTGCCTTCATGATTAAATCCACTCCTACCAGGATTTCGTCCGGTTTTTCCAACAGCAACCGATGGTCGGCTGTCAGGTACGGTTCGCACTCCACAGCGTTGATGATGACGCATTCGGCTTTTGTCCCCTTGGGAGGAGTCAGTTTCACATGGCAGGGGAATGTGGCACCACCCATACCGACAATACCGGCCGCTTTCACCGTGTTCACGATGTCTTCGGCTGTCAACTCCGGCCTTTGAGCCAATGTCACCAAATCGGGGGTCCGGTCAATCGTCTCGACCCATTCATCTCCCTCCACGTCTACAAAGATGGCCGGACGGCGGTAACCGCTGGCATCGACAATCGCATCTATCTTGCTCACTTTTCCGGACACGGAGGAGTGGACGGGAACCGACACAAAGCCGTCTGCCTCGGCCAACATCATGCCTACTTTCACTTCATCTCCTTTGGCTACGACCGGTTTAGCCGGTGCGCCAATATGCTGATAAAGCGAAAAGACAGCTTGTTTGGGCAATCCGGCCCGACGGATGGGAGAAGTGGCGGAAAGTTTGTTTTCAGATGGATGAACTCCACCTATCTTAAACGTTTTCACGATATTCTTTTTTAATTTGACAATCCTATGAATTATGCTTCTTTCTTTTCTTCCGATGTAACGGTGGTTACAGGCTGTGCTGCGGGAGCGGATACCGGTTGTGCCGCCGGATCGGTTGGTTTCGGGGCTGCTGTTGCGGCCGGTTTCTCCACTTTCGGCTTACGCGGCGGGAAGTTGATGGCATGGATGGCTCCTTTCGGGCAAGCTTCCTCACACTTTCTGCACAACTTGCACTTTTCCGGGTCGATATAGGCCAAATTGTTGTTGAGAGTGATGGCCTCGAACGGACAGGTCTTCACGCACTTGCCGCAACCGATACAGGAAGCCTTGCAAACCTTGTTCGCCACAGCACCCTTGTCGCGGTTTACGCACATCACGACCATTCGGCGGTTTTTCGGTCCTTTCGGCCGGAGCTCGATGACTCTTCGCGGACAGGTCTTGACGCAGGCACCACAAGCCGTACAGCGTTCTTCGTCTACCTCGGGCAATCCTGTTTCCGGATTGATAGACAATGCACCGAACTGGCACGCCGCCACACAATCACCACCTCCCAAGCAACCGAATGCGCATGCCGTTTCTCCTGTGCCCGCCAACAGCTGCACACGGCAACTGCGCACTCCGTCGTAATCCACCACACGTGGCCGATTGGCACAAGTCCCGTTACAACGCACAACAGCCACTTTCGGGGTGCTGGCCGCAGCTGCAAGCCCCAAAATTCCGGCTACTTTTTCCATAACCGGTTGTCCGCCTACGGGACATAACTTGCCTTCGAGCGAACCACCGTCTGCCGCTTTCACGCAAGCAGCGGCAAAACCGGCACATCCCGGATAACCGCATCCGCCACAATTGGCTTGCGGCAAGACTTCGGCCACTTGGCCAATGCGTTCATCCTCTACGACAGCAAACTTCTTGGATGCCGCATAGAGCATGATGGATGCCACCAACCCCACGACTCCCAAAATAATTACTGCAATCAAAATCACGTTCATAACAATATTTATTTTATGTGTTTAATGGTAAATGAAAATTTTCTTGTCAACCTGTTTTTATTGAGGTAGAGCACAACATAATAGACAACCAGGCTGGCTAATGCTACCAGAGCTGCCAAAGGTTCATCGGCCGTAACTTGCAAGGTGGCTAGCAAAACAGCCATCAATAGCAACAACGGCGCACCGTATGCCCAAAACACGGCTTTCAGTCCCATCTCCACACTTCCGGTCAGGAGAACTTCCTCTCCTACCTGGTAAGAAAATGCTTCGGGGCTGACGATATCGACCAACTTCTCTTTGCTTTCCGACGAATTGCACATTTTTTTAGCCACACAGGATGAACACGCGGAAGCCTGGATTATTTGCACACTAACGTGTTTTCCTCTCACGCTTTTCACGGTACCTCGATGTATGATTATTTGGGCCATTTTGTAAACTCGATATTGCAAATTGCCGCAAATGTAGCATTAATTTGGTAACTAATAGTAGGTATTCGAATAGAAAATTCTCTGTATTTGTTTTTTTTAACCTATCGTTTTTTTCGAGTCATTCACCTCGTCTCATATCCGGGATTTTGGGATAATCGCGGATTCAAAGACAACACCTTGGCAGGGATGGGAAACACCGTGGTGTAGCCTGATGCTTCATCCTCCTGTTGCGGACGGTCTGTGTAAGCTTGCGTATAGGTACCGAAACGAATCATGTCCTGTCTTCTCCATCCTTCCCATACGAGTTCCAGTTTGCGTTCCTCCAGGATATTGTGAAGGGTGGCTGGACGAGGATACATGCCGGAACGTCGCCGCACTTCGTTCAGTTCAGCTGTTCCGTCTTCCCCGTTTCTTATTTTAGCCTCGCTTTTCATTAATAATACGTCAGCATAACGAAACAATACAATATCGTTGTCCGACAATTTACCGTCTTTTGTGCTTTTCAGGTCTACTTCATATTTCTTCATTCGTGCGCCGGCAGATTTTTCGTAAGGTTGTGCCGATACGTCCAAACGTATGCTCCACGGCAAATACTCCAACGTGCTTCCGTCGTCCAGTTTCACTGGATTGCCATTGGGATCCAAGACCGTTCCGGCAAAGAAGCTGTCTTCGAAGCGATGGTCTACCGAATCGGTATCGTAGCCAAATGTGCGTAGGGTTTCAATCGTGGCACTGGTTCCATTTTCTCCACTCAGCCCGTAAGCTTTCCCATGGTTGTAATGACGGGAACGGAATAGATATTGCATTTGGTTTTGCAATGCATGTTTATCCATCGGTATCGTGAAAATATTTTCTTCCGACGGTTCGTTGTACACAACGAAATTATCTACCATGCGCGAAGATAATTTGTATCCCATAACACGTATCGAGTCGCAATACGCTTGTACGGCCTGCCATGCGTTCAGTGTTTGAGTTCCTATATTCACTTGATATGCTTTTCCGTCAGGGTGGTTTTCGTCCGTCCAATCGTTGTCCGTATAAATCTCTATATTCAGGAATAGTTTGGCCAACAAAAAACAAGCTACCGGACGGGTCATCCGGCCATAATATTCTCCTTTTTGGTTGCTGTGCGCTTCATTCAGATAAGGCAATGCCGCCTGCAATTCGTTTACAGAAAATTTGAATACTTCCTCACGTTCGCTTTGGTTGACGTCCTTCATGGGGGTGGACGAAGATAACACCAAAGGCACACGCCCGAACATATCTAGCAAATAATAGTAGTACATCGCCCGAAAGGCTCTGACTTCTGCCACATAATTTTTCAATTCTGCAGGAGCATCCTTGCGGTTCTGCAATTCCGTCAGACGTTCTATCGACTTGTTACTAAGCACAATCACTTTGTATAGATACTCCCACGAAGCTGCTATCACGTCATTATTGACTCCCCAATCGTGCAAGAACAATCCTTGCCAGAGTCCGCCATCGTACCAGTCTCCTCCGCGAGTTGGCAACAAAGCTTCATCAGTGGTCAGTGTGTTCAAGTCATATACACCTCGGCAAGTACCCTGTAGCCCTTGACTGTCTTCGTATCCACCCACATAGTTATAGAGGGTAGCCACCGTGTTCAGGTATATATTGGCAGGCGTGTCATAAGCGTCCTCTTCGGGTAATTGGTCTCGTGGAGCTTCATCTAAGAATCCTGCACAACCATAACAGCAAACAAGGGTGTATCCCGCCCATAAAATCCACTTTTTCATGTTGTCATGCTTTAAAATTGAATAGTTAATCCCAAGGTATAAGAACGATATACCGGATAGTTCCGTTTGTCGTCCACTCCGAGTGTGGCATCTACGATGTAACTGTTAATCATTGGGGTCAGTCCGGAATAGGCCGTAATGGTAGCCAGATTGTTCACCGACGCTGATAAACGCAGATGCTGCACGTATTTGCCCCATTTCTTCAACGGAATATTCCAACCGATAGTCAAATAATCAAAATTCACGTAGTTTCCGTTTTCAAGCCAGTAATCTGTAGCAGTCTGGTCGTAAATATTACGTTGAGGGGCGGCTGCCAGTACGTTGTAATCGGGAAAACTTCCCATATTCATATAAGCCAAGGCCGTACCATTATAAATTTTATGTCCGAAAGCACCATTGATTTGCAACGATACGTCCACATTCTTATAACGGAAGCTGACGTTAGAACCCAATAGAGTTTTGGGAGTGGCCTGTCCTGCCACGTAACGGTCCCCCCCGTCTTCCAGGTCCACGCCTCCTCCGTCAAGGTCGGCTATTTCGTATGCGTATGTTCCGTCTTCGCGTTGGATGAGTCCTGTACAATGGGGTAAATAAAAGACACCCAAAGGCTGCCCTACAATCTGGTATACAATATGATTATATCCGCCATGAAAGCCCGCACCGGTTAAGTCGGCAATCGGCGTATATTGTGGAGCCGACATATATTCTCCATTATACATTCCACTTAGAGAAAGTAACTTATTGCGTTGGAACGTGACGTTGACGTTGACGTTCAGTTCCATGTCTTTTTTACGCAAAGGAGTGAAGCCGAATCCCAATTCCACTCCGCTGTTACGCATGGAACCTAAATTGGCCAACAATTTATTATAGGCAAATGGCGGTACGCTTACATCGTATTGGTACAGCATGTCATCCGTGACGGAATGGTAATAATCAAATGTGAAAATAGCCCGTCCGTCCCAAAAAGCAGCATCCAGTCCAACGTTCATCGTACGTTTTACCTCCCAACGCAAGTCAGGATTGGCATTGCGTATCAAACCCATTGTCACCGTTGGGTCACCACCAGAAGATACTACTCCATTAGGTTTCACCAACTGGAGGGAATTGTAAGAATCAATGGCATCCTGATTACCAGAGTACCCGTAACCGACTCTGAATTTGAGGTTGTTCAGCCAATAGAGAGATTTCATGAAATCTTCCTCGCTCAGAATCCAGGCAGCGGAAAGCGATGGGAAAAAGCCCCAACGATGGTTACGTCCCACCTTGGATGAAGCATCGGTACGCATGTTTACGGTAGCCACATAACGATCGTCGTATACATAATTGACACGTCCTAAAAAAGATGCCAGACGAGGATTCTCATAATAAGAGCCTGTCCCCTCCCATAGTCTTACGGCTCCGGCCTGCAGGTTGTGAAAACCGAACTTGTCGGTTGTGAAATTCGTAACAGTTGTGTGGAAGCCGGACATGATACGTTGTTGCGCTTCTCCCAATAGGAGAGCGTCCAGTTTATGTTTTCCAAAAGCTCGATTGAAGTTCAACATCATATTTCCCAACACATCTTCCACCTTCTGTTCGCCTCGATAAGCTTGTCCATGTGCCCATACGGTAGTAGGAAGATATTGTCCGTTATCTATGACATTGTACAGGTAAGAACCAAAGGCGGAAAGTACCAAATGTGGGGTTAAAACCAACTCCATTTTCAAATGGGCATTAAAATGCGCATTCGATTCTTCGTCGCTTACTTCCATCCAGGCCAAAGGGTTGGTAATCCAACTGGCAGTTGTCACTTGATCCCAACCGCCCGTCGCATTCTTGTGGGCCGGAAAAGTGGGATTGAAAGCTGCTGCTGAATAAAATGTCTTTTGTATATCTACCAAATTGTTGCTCTTACGTACCGCCCCCATTACCCCCAGATCGAAACGCAGGCGATCGTTGAACGCCCGTTGCGTAATATCTATTTTGGCCATGTAATTCCGGTAGTCTGAACTTTTCACCACGTCTTTTCGATCCAAAAGCGCCAGAGAAGCACGGTAATAAGAGGATTCCGTACCACCTCCAAAAGCTACATGATGATTTTGCACCCATCCCATGCGCGTGATTTCCTCTGGAAAATCCGTGTCATATCCCAAATCCAGAATTGATATGCCTCTTTCGTGTGCCACGTTCCTGAAAGCCTCTCCAGAAAGCATTTTTATGTTTTTATAAATAGACTCGACACTAAAATTTCCGTCATAACTCAAACTGAAACTTCCGCTGTGTCCTTGTTTGGTACTTACTTTTATGACACCCGAAGCACCTCGTGCGCCATATTGAGCCGTTTCTGAAGCATCCTTGAGAATAGTGAAGCTTTCGATGTCCGCAGGAAAAATCATACTTAGCGTGCTCAAATCAGCAAATACGCCATCAATGATTACCAAAGGATCATTCCCCCCCGTCAGGGAGGTTGTACCCCGGACACGTACGGAGTTGAGCATGGCCTCCCTTCCCGGTAACATACTGACACCGGCCACTTGCCCGTTAATAGAGTTTAAAGGATTGGAAATCATGCCTTTGTTCATTCTATTTTCAGATACCTGATCTACAGAACCTGCTACGGTTCTCCGGTCTCCTGTGGCATAACCGATTTGCAGCACATCCCCTTTCATTAATGAATCCGATAACATCCAAGGAATGGAGTCCGGCAGAATCACTTTGTTCTGTGCTGCAAGAGGATATATATGGCATAACGCCAAAGAAAGGGGTAATCCCATTCGCCCCAACCATAAAAATGTCCCTTTTTTCATAAGCAAAGAGATTTAAGAGTAAATGTTGGTATAGTTTGAATATTACATGGGCAAATATACAGAATTTCTTTTAAATAAACTCTTTTTTAAGGGAAGAAAAATAGAGAAAGAAAAAAATGTAATAAAGTTGGATAACCCAAATAGAATAATAAAATTCACCAATAAAAATATTGGTTTTAGCGACTGCAAGTTTTTTCGCTTTTATGTAAAGTGGAGTATACAGGACTCGAACCTGCCACCTTTTGACTGCCAGTCAAACGCTCTAGCCAGATGAGCTAATACCCCAACCTTTTTGACGATGCAAAGTTAGATATATTTTTTGAAACGCAAAACTTTTTTGCTGTTTTTTCTTCTGACTTTGCTCCTTTATAATCAGAATTTATATCCTAATGTAAAAAACACCTGATGAGTATTTAGGTTTACATCCACTGGAGTAAGACGAGTACCGGTTTGTGTGATATAAGTATCGTCGAATGCATAGAAATCTCCCGACTGTACGCGGCACTTATAAGCCATATCGGCATAAAAATGCTTTCCGTGGTAACCTAAACCGGCTGTGAATATATTCACGTCGTCTTTATTCATATAATCTGTTGTCGTTTGATAACCGAAAGCCGGAGAAGGCCCCGTTTGATCTAAAGTCGCTTCTTCCTTGAACATGCGGGAATAATAATTATACCCCGCACGAAATGCGACATTATCCGTCAGATTCAATTCCATACCGAACTTGAAAGAATGGCTTCCGCGTAGCGTAGACTTGTGCAACGCGTCCATATCGCGGTCGTGTGTCGTTCCTCTGGAATAACCATAGCCCCAATAGTCGTAGTCCCAGTCTTCATACCCCTGTTTCGTTTTAGAGTAATCAGCGTATTCATATTCAGCTCCTATAGCCAGATAAGTTCCAATCGTATGTCCTAACGAAACCCGAAATTTCCACGGTGTGGTAATTTTCATGTGCAAGTTAGCCAAATCCACCTCCGGAAGATAATTGGTATATATAAAATTACCGTTTCTGTCTTGATTGATGTAGATGTCATAGTTCTCATCCTCCATCATGGGAGAGTCTATGCTATATGAAGAATAAGATTCCAAATGATAGAAGGTCGGCGTTTCTACGGCCAGACCTATGCGGAAGGGAGAATTTCCGATGGGACGGAATATACCACCCAACTTCACATTGATTCCATATCCACTTACATGTTGGGTATTATATAAGGAATAATTCTCGAAATCGCTATAAGAGTTACCTTGGCCGTCCGAAATCGTGCCGAACTCCCGATAAGTGCTGTAACTGTAATAGTCCACGTCGTTCACGCCTAAAGTGAAACCTAAATACACTCGGTCTTTGATGTTCATCGACAGGTTGAAATCATATCCTACGATACCGCCTTCCGTCGTACGGTCGTAATTATTCCGATCTGACTCTAAAGCATTATAAGAATCGTATAAGGGATTCCCCTCTTGGTCTACCTGCACATTACCTTGGTTATCCCGTATGTATTCCGGATTCACAAGGCAGGAATTATACATCAGGTCTGCCAAAGGAGTGGAATACTGGGTATGGTTCAGAATGTCTGCCATTTGTTGCGTCTGAGACAAACCGTTCAAGGCTCCGTTGTCTGCGATAAATGACTGGTTGAAGTTGGCTCTTTTCTGATAATTGACTCCAAAATTAACATACCTTACGCTTTTGGCCATAACCGGGATACTTACCACGAATCCCATCTGGTCAAAAGACAAATGAGTCATGTCTGCATTTAAATCCGGTTTTTCCTGTTGGGTCAACACGCTGAATGATAAAGCTGCATCGCTTCTGCGGTAAAGCCCTAATGCTGCCGGATTGGAAGAAGCGGTAGACAAATCAGCACCCAATGCCCCTAATGCACCGCCCATACCTACATAGCGCGCACTTCCGATTAAATCGGTCGGCATATAATTCTCGTTCATATATGGTGTCTGTGCCATCATAGACTGGCTTGCTAGCAATGCGCTTACAAATATGAGGTTTTTTCTTTTCATTATTTCTTCCTTTTATGGTTTATCTTTGTTTGTTAACGTCGACCGCCTCGTGCTCCTCCGCTCCTGGATGGGGAGAAACCACCTCCGGAACGGCTGGGGGAACTTACCGACGGACGGAAAGTGCTTCTTGTAGTCGATGGCGTGAAATTAGAACTTCTCGACGGTTGAGTGTTACGTTGAAGAGTTGAAGTCGTACGCGTGCGAGGAGACTGCCTGGTAGTTATTGAAGAACGATTTGGAGTAAATCGTGCAGAATTCTCCGAAATGGTTTGCCGGTTGGTGTTACCTGTGTTTCGTATGGTTCTTCTGGCAGAAGAACTGTTTCTTACATTAGTGCGGGATGTTCCTCTTGCCAGGGAACTATTCTCCCGATATCTTACACTGGGACGAGTAACCGGTCTTGATGGATACCATCCATGACCGGGATGTCCCCAATGCGGATGATGCCAGTGCGGTCCCCAATACCAAGGATCATACCATCCGGCATACCAAGGACCTCCCCACGCCCAATAAGGATTGTATAATCCCCATCCCCACGAGTAGGAGAAGGTAGGTCCCCAATACCAACTGCTAGGATAAGCGTATGCGTAAAATCCATCATCATATACATCCCAATATATGGAATTGGGACCATAACGTAAGTCCCAGTATAAAGGACTGCTGACCGCAACGCCGATGGTCGGGGTGTTGAAACGAAGAATTCGTTTCGTATATTGATAGTCTCCCCCTTCTTCCCGGTTGTTATCGGTTGAAGCACTATCTTGACCTGCCACTTCCTCTTCAGCGGCAGATATACTATCATTATCCCAACGATATCGTCGGTTATATTCATCTACATCCCTGATGCTTCCCTGAGCATATCCTGAGCGGGTGTCCACTGCCGTATTTTCTGAAATCGTACGTACCGAAGGTTGCGGTTGGGGATGCTTATCCTCATTCACTTTCGTCTCTTTTTGAGGGACGAAATACATATCATCTATTTGTGCAAAGCCAAAAAACGGAATCACTGCAACGATGAGTGAAAATAATATTCTGTTTTTCATTGTCTTTTCTCCTTTACCTATATTATATGCAAATATAACTTTTTCTCGGTTGACGGGCAATACGGAAACGCGAATAAAGTTTAGTATATAACTCTTTTTTTGCTATTTTTGCAGAACCAATAGATTCTCGACACAAAATAAACAGTATGAAATATTTGGAATTGGATTTCATTATATCCCCTTATAGTAGGGATGCAGCCGACATCCTGATAGCCTTGGTGGCCGATGCCGGTTTGGAAAGTTTTGTAGATACTCCGCAGGGGGTGAAAGGATATGTGCAAACCGGACTTTTCGAGCAATCCGTATTGGATAACCTGCTAGATTTCTTTCCCATAGAGGATGTGAAAGTAACCTACCGGTTGGCGGAAGCGGAAGATAAGAATTGGAACGAGGAATGGGAACGTAACGGCTTTGAACCAGTCCGAATCGCCGACCGTATTCTGATTCATAGTCCGGAGCATCATAATCTGTCTCCTGCCGAATATGATATCGTGATAAATCCCCATCAGGCTTTCGGTACCGGTACGCATCACACTACAGGCATGATATTGGAACGTTTGCTCGGGATGAACCTCGGACATAAAACCGTATTGGATGCCGGGTGCGGTACTGGCGTGTTAGGTATATTCTGTACGTTGAAAGGGGCGAAATCGGTGTGGGCCTACGATATAGATCGTTGGAGTGTAGACAATACGAAAGAGAACATGCAACTGAATGGTGTGAAAAACATGGAAGTGGTTGAAGGGAATGCCTCCATATTACAAGGAAAAGACGCTTTCGACTTGATTTTAGCCAATATCAACCGGAACATTCTTTTAGCCGACTTGCCATCGTTCGTATCGGTTATGCATGCAGGAAGCCAAATGATTCTCAGCGGTTTTTATGTAGAGGATATACCCTTGCTTGTGCAAAAAGCGGAAAGCTTGGGACTGAGCTATCTCAACCATACGGAAAAGGAGAACTGGGCTACGCTTTTATTCGAACGTTTATAATAAGCGACATGAATCCAGAGCTGCCGGTAATGCCTGTAGGACTTCCGGCGGCTTTATTCCTGTCTATAATGAATCTTCAGGATAGGTATAATCGTCTTCCTGTTCCGGTATGGTCAGGTTCATCAAATCTTCAAACGACCCATTGAAAATATTACAGTCTACATTACCTTTGATTCCGGTAACTTTCCCACAGTCCGTATGTTGCCAGAAATTCCATTTTCCTTTATATTCTAACTTCTCCACATAATAATGCGCTATCCAATAAGGATATTCATTGAATGCAGGAGTATTCAGATAATGCAATTTGAATTTGTATCCTGTATAAATAATGGGTTTCACACCATATTCTTTTTCTACAATATCCAACCAAGTCTTTACAGCTTTTTGGAGCTGTGTTTCCGTCAGCTTTCCGGCCTTTTCCACATCTAAAACAGGAGGGAGGTCACCAGGTTCCAAATGCACTTGCTTTAAGAAAAACCGGGCTTGCTTTTGGGCATCCACATCCGGCAAAAAGAAATGATAAGCTCCTCTTATAAAGTCATTTTGCTTTGCTTCATAAAAGTTTAGGTTGAAATTTTCATCCAATAGCGTCGTGCCTTCGGTTGCCTTGATGAAAACAAAACTGACGGGAGATGAATTCAAACTGGCGTTGCGCAAACGCTCCCAGTCTATGTTTTCCTGATAATGAGAAACATCAATGCCATGTACATCAAAACCTTCAGGATATACGGGATCTCCGTAAATGGCCTTCCAACGGAATGAATAAGGCCCGACAAAGAAATAATAAAAGAAAAGTATATAAGCTACTCCCAAAGACAAGGCCCCGACCCATATCGCCCACGACGGCCAACGTTTGAAAAACAACCATTTGCTTCCCCCTTTCTTCTTTTGCTTCTTGCATAAGGCAGTTTTCCTCTTAGGACTACGTGACGTGGGAATGTTATCCACTTTCTTACGGTTTCCCCTCTGAACAGTCGTTTTTCTGTTTTTTACAGTTTGCGGCATTTGTGCACACATGATAGAAACGGTCTCTCTTTTCCCCTTTATTCAGAAAAATAGCAAGTCCCTTTATCAATGGACAAAGGGACTTGCATATCTATAAATGAATTACTTAGCTTGTTCCAATTGTAAAGTCTTGGTTGCTTGGTCACAAACTTCGGTCGGACCGAAATACTGTATCGGGCCAGGATATACGAAACAAGTTTCACGAGCCCATTGGTTGCGTCTCGATGCAAATTCCTTGAACGGGGCACCGTCCAAACGAACCAATGCCTTTTTAATTACCGGTTTCATTTCGCCATTACGCTTCTCCATATTCATCATCATGGTGATGGGCACACCACCGGCAATCCATTCAGCAGCCGGTGCCGTCGTGTTCTTCACAATAGCCATATAACCGGTCTTGCCGTTAGCCATCAACATGGCGGCACTTGTACCTAAAGCATAACAATAATCAGCATCGTAGTTGGAAGGAGCAGCACAACGTCCTTCATAGCCGAAGAAATGGTGCAACGCCGAGAACTTACCGTTGAACTTACCTTCTTTCTTCCATGCAGCCAACTTGTTGGCAACCATTTCAGACAACAGTTTTTCCGTTTCAATCAATGAAACCTGCACGTTTCCATGCGGATCACGCTCCATAGTCAACTGGGCAGCTACTCCCAAGGGAAGAGATTCATATACAGCCTTGTTTGCTGCAGAAAGTTTATTCAAAATCCATTCGCGTTGTTGGTCCTTAGCCAATGCAGCACCTTCCGGAGTTGCCAACAAGTCGTTCAATTCTGCAATCAAAGCCTTCATCGCCGGGATGAACTCAATCAAGCCTTCCGGAATCAATACCGTACCAAAATTGTTTCCATCGGCTGCACGGTCGGCTACAACCTGAGCAATATAAGTAACGATATCATCCAAAGTCTGGTTTTTGGCTTCCACTTCTTCCGATACGATACAAATGTTGGGTTGGCACTGTAAAGCGCATTCCAAAGCGATATGCGAAGCCGAACGTCCCATCAACTTGATGAAATGCCAATATTTACGAGCGGAGTTCGCATCGCGTTGAATGTTGCCAATAACCTCTGCATACGTTTTACAAGCCGTATCGAAACCGAAAGAAGTTTCAATCTGGTCGTTCTTCAAATCACCGTCGATGGTCTTCGGACAACCGATAACCTGCACACCGCATTTTTTCGCAGCATAATATTCAGCCAAGACACAGGCGTTCGTATTGGAGTCGTCACCACCAATGATGACAATGGCTTTAATACCCAATTCCTTGATGATTTCAAGCCCCTTTTCGAACTGTTCCTCTTTTTCAAGTTTAGTACGTCCGGAACCGATCATGTCAAAACCGCCTGTATTACGATATTGGTCTATGATGTCAGCCGTCAACTCCATGTATTTGTGATCCACCAATCCGCCAGGTCCCAAAATAAAGCCATACAACTTGCTTTCTGGGTTCAGTCTTTTAATACCGTCGAACAAGCCGCAAATGACATTATGCCCGCCGGGAGCTTGGCCACCGGAAAGAATTACACCGACGTTGAACGGGGCGTAAGATTGAGCCTCGCCCGGAACGAACTCAATGAGAGGCATTCCATAAGTGTTCGGGAATAATTTCTTGATTTCCTCTTGGTCGGCCACAGACTGCGTGGGTGCGCCTTCCTTTACAGATACGTTACCCTGCAATCCTTTGGGTAACTTGGGCTGATAAGCCGCTCTTGCAATTTGCAATGCACTTTTTTCCATGTCGTGTTACTTAATAATTTGTTGAAAAAGAATTTTCTGCATGCAAAATTAATGTTTTTTGTCGGAATGAAGAAACTCTCACCCCAAAAACATACGGTTTATTTTCTTCTATAAAATTTCCCGATATCACCAACTTTGCGTACCTTTGTCTATAGTTACTGATTTACATCATTATTTGAAATCAAAGAATATGGCTAAAAGAAAGACATTAAAAAAGAATATCAACTATATCTGTAGTGAACTGTTTGCGGAATGCGTAGCGTTGACGCATTACAAAGTAGATATAAAACAAGAAGATGTGGACAACGTAATGGTCCGCATATTGTTGATGCATGATGAATTTGTCAGCAGGATCAGTCATACGGAACCAGGAAACGTAAAAGGATTCTACAAGAAGCTGCGTATGGATTTCAATGCACAAGTCAGCGATATCATCAGCACAATCAGTCAGCTTTGTTAAATGAGCCGGCATTTTTGCAGTTTCCTCCTGTTCAGGGTGATGGGATGGAAAGTAGACGTGACGGTCCCCATGGGAGATAAGTATATCATTGCACTGGCACCTCATACAAGTAATTTCGATTTCGTGCTAGGAGTGCTTTATAGCCGTGCAATGGACTTCCGTTGCGACTTCTTAATGAAAAAGGAATGGTTTTTCTGGCCTTTGGGAATCTTAATGCGATGGTTGGGAGGAATCCCAGTATACCGGAACAAGAAGATGAGTATGACGGACCAGTTGGCACAAGTGGCCCGGGAACGGGATAATTTTCACCTTTGCATTACTCCGGAAGGCACTCGTTCACGTACGGAAGAATGGAAAAAAGGATTCTATTATATCGCCTTGAAAGCCGGGCTGCCTATTTTACTGTATGGAGTTGACTATCCAACCAAAACTATACGTTGCACTCAGGTAATCATCCCCAACGGAAACATAGATGAACAGATGAACGACATTAAAACATACTTCAAAGATTTCACAGGACGACATCCTGAAAAGTTCGCAACCGGATTAAAATAATGATAAGTATGAAAAAAAGGCTTATGGTCCTGGCGGGAGCATTCTTGCTAGGACTTTCCGTATATTCACAGAGTGGTGAGAAAATAGTAAAAGCCAAATTGGGTGATTATTTCTCTGACTATCAGACATCTTATACCACAGCTACCGACCGCTGTCGGATAGAAACGGTCAAGGTAGATGCTTCTGCACGGACGGCAGAGATTTACCTGAATGAACTCTTTGCCGGGCAGTCTTTTAGCAGGGATAAGGTTGATGAAATCTATCGTGACGTAAAACGTTTGCTTCCTGCGCCATACAACGCTTATACTATTATTATATACGGTAACGGAATCCCCATAGAGCATCTTGTTACGGACATGAACGGAGCTTCATCGAAAGTGCAAAAGAAATGGGGGAAGGCTTTGTATCACGGGGCGCCGTGGGTGGAACGGATGCAACGCCCCTATCCTATCACCAAAGGTATGCAACAACGCCATTTGTCTGTTTGGGCCAGCCATGGACGCTATTACAAGAACGACCAAAAAGAGTGGATGTGGCAGCGGCCGTATTTATACTGCACGACAGAAGATTTGTTCACTCAAACGATAGTCATCCCCTACTTAATCCCCATGTTGGAAAATGCCGGAGCATACGTCTTTACTCCCCGTGAAAGGGATTGGCAGCCCCACGAAGTGATAGTGGATAATGACACCCGGGATTCGGGCGGAACATATTCAGAACATGAAAACAAATACGTATGGGAAAACGGAGGTATGGGATTTGCACCACTCAAACAGACTTATCTCGACGGCGAGAACCCCTTTACGGATGGGACAGTCCGCAGTACCCATACGGTAACTAGAAAAAGCCAGGCTTCCGAAATACGTTGGACGCCAAATATGCCTGTGTCCGGACGCTACGCCGTATATGTATCATACGTAACCTTGCCCACGAGTGTTTCCGACGCCCATTATGTGGTTCGCCACCAAGGTGTGTCCACGACCTTCAAAGTCAACCAACAAATGGGAGGAGGAACTTGGGTTTATCTCGGGACGTTTGATTTCGACAAAGACCAACCCCATTCCAATTATGTCAGTTTAAGCAATCTGAGCAACCATCGCGGAACGGTGACAGCAGATGCCGTACGATTCGGAGGCGGGATGGGAAACATTGCCCGTGGAGATTCTTTACAGGAAGTGGTAAGCGGTTTCCCGAGGTACTTGGAAGGAGCCCGCTACAATGCGCAATGGAGCGGTATGCCTTATTCCGTATATAGCGGTAGAAACGGAACGAACGATTATAGCGATGACATCAATGTCCGTTCATATATGACGAACTATCTGGCCGGAGGTTCTTCTTATTTTCCGGCCGACAGCGGATTGCATGTACCGATTGAACTGGCCATCGCGCTTCATAGCGACGCCGGCATAGCCCCCGACAGCACTTTTGTCGGTACATTAGGTATTTATACCACGGATTTTAATGAAGGGAAGTTTGCGGCCGGAATGTCACGATTGGCATCACGTGAGTTATGCGATGTGGTCATGACACAAGTGAACGAGGATTTAAATGGCCTTTACGGACAATGGAAAAGACGCCAAATGTTCGACCGGAATTACAGTGAAACGCGCGAACCCCAAGTCCCGGCCATGATATTGGAAATGTTATCCCACCAGAATTTCCGGGATATGGCTTTGGGACACGACCCTGCATTCAAATTCAATTTGGCACGGGCCATATATAAAGGAGTACTGAAATATACATCCTATCAACATGAGGCAGGTTATGCCGTACAGCCCCTTCCCGTTACTTGTTTCCAGACTCGTTTAAACCCGGATGAAAAAGAAATAACGCTATCCTGGCTTCCCCAACAAGACGAGCTTGAACCCTCTGCAACTCCAAAAGGTTACATTGTGTATACCCGGCAAGGAGAACATGGTTATGACAATGGCACATTTGTACATGAGCCTCGGTTCTCGTTCCGTGCGGAGGAGAATGTGGTTTACTCGTTCAAAGTGACAGCCGTGAACGACGGTGGAGAAAGTTTTCCTTCGGAGGAACTGTCGGCCATGATAGCCAAAAATGCCTTTGCCAAGGTCCTGATTATCGACGGCTTTCAGAGGGTGGCCGGGCCACAGGTTATCCAGACGGATTCGACCCGGGGATTCGACCTGTCAGCGGACCCCGGTGTTCCTTATATGCGTTCTCCCGGATTCTGCGGTCGGCAAATCGTATTCAACACAGAACTGAACCCCAAAAGCGCGTGGGGCTTTAGCGGGAATGAACTTGAAGGCAAGATGATAGCGGGAAATACATTCGACCATAGCCACATGCATGGTGAAGCCATAGCCACCGCAGGCAAATACTCGTTTGCATCCGCTTCCCGTGCGGCAGTAGAGGCACAAATGGTAAACCTGAATGAATACAATATAGTGGATTTGATACTGGGCCTGCAAAAAAATGACGGATACAGTACCCGACCGTATCCGTCATTGACACCTGCTTTATGTAGTGCGTTACAAGAATTTACCCGCATGCGCGGCAGCCTGTTGGTGAGCGGTGCCTATATTGCCCGCGACCAGAAACAAAAGGAAAATGCAGACTTCCTGCGCAATACGCTGAAAGTAGACGCATACGCTCCGGTCACCTTGGATGCCTATTCTCAAGCCACAGGGATGAATACCACCCTTCATTTGTACACGGAACTCAATTCCCAACATTATGCCGTCACACATGCGGACTGCCTGATACCCCTTCCCGAAGCGTTTTCCACCTTATTGTATACGCCTACCAATTATTCGGCCGCCGTGGCTTACCAAGGGGAAGACTACCATGCGATTACCTTGGGATTCCCTTTCGAGTGCATCAAATATGCCGCCGACAGGGATAAGGTCATGGGTGCGTTCCTGAGTTTCCTGCTGTCAAGGTAAGATAGACTTCCTCTACTTGCGTGGCAATCCGGTTCCAATCGTATTTCGACATGTCGTAGCCAACATGTTTTAAAGGTGAAGCAGCTATCTTGTCCAATTTTTGTGCCAAAGCCCCAACGTCTCCTACCGGGAAATAGCAATCCTTGGCCAAGCCGACTTCAAGGTTTGCAGGGATGTCGCTGACTACGACTTCCACGCCATAACTCATAGCTTCAAGCAAGGCTATCGGAAGCCCCTCGTGGCTTGACGGCAAACAGTAGCAGCGGCAGTGGGTCAACAAGGAATGGAGCTTGCGCCCTTTGACAAAACCAGTCAACACTACCCCATTTGCTTTGGCCGTCTCTTTCAACGACCGGGAATAGTCGTCTTCAAAATCAGTATCACCGGCAAGAACCAACTTGATACTTTCGTTATTTTCCATTTGGATGAACGCCTCTACCAGATGGTGCAAATTCTTCTCCGGCACAAAACGGCACATGCCTAAAATATATTTTCCTTTCTCGATTCCCAATTCTTCAAAATATTCAGGCTCATCGCAAATTTCCGGTTGGGATACCCCATTATATATAAGGTGTACACGGCTTGTCCGTCCGTACTTTTGCCTTACCAGGTTACGAATCACATCGGATATGACGATGACATCGTCTGCAAACATGCACCCCATGCGTTCGCCGAGTTCCAGCATCGTTTTGGCCGCAAGCCCCCACTTGTCCCGGTCGTAATCCGGCCCATGATGGGTAAATACCACTTTCATCCCCAACATCTTGGCATACGGTACGAGCAAGGCGGGACCGATGGCGTGGACATGTAAGATGTCAGCCCCCAACCTCCGGGCTTCGTTAATGGCACGGAAAGTATGGATGATGGCCTCAAACGATTTTTTCTTGGGGGAAGGAAGCGTGACGAGCCGGACCCCCTTCCACTTCTTCAGGCCATCCTTCACATAATCGGAACGGCGCACCACCGTCACATCCCATCCCTGTTGAGCCAGACGTGGGAACAATTCCTCACAATGCGTCTCCACCCCACCCATGACACCGGGAATGCCACGAGTTCCGGTTACTACTATTTTCTTCATTTTACCATCCGCATTGAAAATAATTCATTACTTTTACACGCAAATACCACAACTTCGAGAACTCATGAGAGCATTTGCCACCCGAATCAAAGAAACACTCCAATATGTCGGCATCCTATCGTTGGCATGCCTTTCTGCCCTTTGGCTTTGGCTGACGGGTAAAGGAAAGCATTAGTGGGTAATCTCATACCCTTGCCTGGCCACATCGGCATTCACAATATCCTCACCCCGTTTACCCTTCAAGGCAGCTTTGGAATCATCGGAAAGACCGTTATTGATTTCCGCATTCACGTCACACGTAGACAAACGGTCAAGTTGTTCTTTAGTCACTTTCCCGTCGCGGTAATCACAGCATACAGGATTCTCATACATGGAATACTTCATGCCTAAAAGCGACTTCAGCTTATGTTTGGCCACCCATAAGGCCGGAGTTGCGATATACTTGTGCATGGCCGGAGACACCGAACCAATCATCCAACAGTTACGGTTGCAGCAACGTACTTTTCGACGCACTTTCTCCGCTTCGGGGCTGTTCCACAAATCCTCCCACGTCTGCCGGTTCAGGTTGCCCATCACCTCCTTGTCTTTCGTCCCGTTACAAGGCATCACGTCGCCATACGGGTCAATGAAGAACGTGTCGAAACTCATGTCGCAAGGCAACAGGCGCTTCTGACCGTAGATGTAATTGATAAGCCCATGGTTGAAATAAGCACGAAACCATTTCTTGGGAGAATTCGATTTCAATAACTCATTGACCAGGTTTTCAAAATTCTTAGCTACCATCGGACGGTCGTGGATGATGTTCTTAGCTTCTACAAAATAGAACGAGTTATGCAGGGAAGCCGTGGCAAACTCCATCCCCATCTTATTGGAGAGTTCATACAGCGGCACCAAGTCCGGCGCATTCTTGTCCTGTACCGTCATGCCGAAACCCACATCCTTCATTCCCATCTCGCGGAGTTTCTTCAAGGTATTATAACCACGACGGAAACCATCGTTCAAGCCTCGGATTTCATTGTTGGTCTTTTCCAACCCTTCAATGGAAATACGGATACCTATTTGAGGGAACTCCTTGCAAAGGTCGATGATACGGTCCGTGAAAAAGCCGTTGGTAGAGATGACGATACGGTCGCTCTTCTTATACAGTTCACGCACCACCTCCTTCAAGTCCGTACGGATAAACGGCTCCCCTCCGGTGATATTCGTGAAATACATCTTCGGAAGCTTCTTAATCGTCTCGATAGAGATTTCCTCCTCCGCCTTCGACGGAGCCTTATAGCGGTTGCACATCGAGCAACGCGCATTACACCGGTACGTCACGATGACCGTACCGTTCAGTTTCTTTTCTGCCATAATGTTTTATGAATTTATTTTGAATACACTTTAACCATGCGGTTGTAATAGGATTCCGCATCATATTTCCTTTGTGACACCTCGGCCAACTGCTGATAATCGAAAGACGTATTCCACATTTCTTCTATTTTTCCTTTTAAATCAGTCACATTTCCGCTAATGAAAGTCTTATCGGTCAGTTCCGGAATTCCACCGATCCGGGCACCAAGCACCGGAGTACCCAAACATTGCGCTTCTATTACGGACAGCGGATTGTTTTCATACCATTCAGAAGGTACCACAGAAAAACGAGCTTGTCCCACAAGTACCTTAATTTCATCCCAATCCTTATGTCCTAAGAATTCAATGTGACTATGGGCAATGGCTTTCAACTCGCCAAAGAGCGGCCCGTCACCGATAACCTTCATTTTGTACGGAAGCTGGTTGGCAGCCTCTATTAACGTCTTCACCCCTTTCTCTTGGCTTAATCGTCCGATATAGCAATAGTAATCCCCTTTGCCGTAATTATCCCTTCGACACCTTTCCGAATCAATAAAATTACAGAGCACTACCATCTTTTTCTCATCAAATCCTCCCTCCGTCATTTTGTAAGACATGAAGCGACTGGGACAGACAAACACATCCGTTGAAGCTTCCAATCGCTGTCGGTTCCACACGTTTGCCTCACGAAAGCCCACGAAAGAAGCCAGTTTGGAACCTTTCATGCACTTGTTGTCGAGGCATGATTTCTTACCCCCCTTGAAACAAGCTTCACATACCATATTTCCATTGAGTAGGCAATCATATCGCGGACACAGCAATTTATAATCATGCAACGTCCACACGACCCTTATGCCATGTCTGTGTGCCAATTCAGCCAACACTGGAGAAAGTTGAGTATGGATATTGTTCAGATGTACCACATCAGGACGAAAGGCGTCCAACAGCCTGTTGAATTTTCCCCTGACCTCTCTTGAACCGAAAGGCCGCGTAAATGCCATCCATTTACTCATGTTTTGCGGGAAATATCGTTTCCATTCCGTATCTACATTCTCCGGATAGTCCATGGCAAATACGGCCACTTCATGTCCGTACTTCTTCAACAACTGTTCCATATTGAGCACGTAAACACAATCACCACCTCGGCGGTAATAGAATTTATTGGCTAATAAGATTTTCATTGTATTGAAAGAAAGGATTTAATCAAATATGCTTTTGAGTGCTTACTCACTTTGTAGTGGCGATTGAATCAATCGGTATTTGTATTTCTCGTTTATGTATAAAATGGTCTTCTGATAAAGACAATAAAAACTCCCGTTTTCCGGCATCCGTCATTTGGCCTGATTGAAGATCATAAACTAGCATCCTTTCATAAAATTTGTTCGTGTAACAAATAAAACGGGCCGGATTTCCACCAACAACGACATTGTCTGGAATGCTTTTTGTTACAACAGTGCCAGCACCCACAATAACATCGGAACCAATAGTAACACCTGCCATAATCTTAGCCCCTTCACCTATAAATGTTCTATCTCCTATTTTTATCTTTCCAAAAAAATCAAATTTTGGATTGTTATAACGTATTCTTAAACCATAAAGTCCTCCATGGGTAAAAAAATCCACGTTTTGAGAGATACGGACGTTATTCCCAATTTCAATTAAATATCCCTCTTTTGCATCTAACTTACATGCCCGAATATGGCATCCCGTACCAATCTTTACCCCTTTCTTCTTTAGATATTTTTCGGGTGTAGCATATACGCCAGCCAACAAAAATTGCTTAATCTTTTGTCTATTAATTAAAGCCATAATCTAATATTATTTAATGAACTGAAAATCAAATTTTAGTAATAGAAACATAACATTTCAGGGCAAAATACAACAATCGGTATTGTTTACCTATAATACACCAAAGAACAAACAAGTCCTTAATAGGAATCACTTTGTGAAACTTATGCCATAAAATACGCGTATAGGGTATATGGAGTTCTTTCATTTCAGTCAAGAAAGGCGTTTTCAATAAATCAGCTTTAATAGAATATACTGCATACACACGTAATATCCTTGATAAATTTCTATAATATAAAATGTTATTCTTCGTCATGTCTATATGAAAAGAATCTGTTAAAGCCATAAAGTTTTTAATATGAGTCTTCATACCATACAATGTTTCTTTATGGATTTTGGCAGAAGTACTTAACATCTTTCGTTGGATATGTTCATATAAGACCTCTTTACTGGAGACAAATACCTCTACATGCTGTAACATCATTAAGTTAAAGTTAATGTCTTCATGCCCTTTTGTATAATCTTCATTGAAGTAGAATATATCTCTTAATTTCTCAGCATTATATAATTTGTTCCATATTGTTGATATATGTAAATAGGTAATATCCAAGATATGGTTTTTCAATTCGTTTTTATTATGACATACCAACTCCATTTGGATTAATTCAGACTTCTGTGAAACATCAGAAACAGTCTTGTAACCTACATTTACAATATCTGCATTATAATGAATTGCCAAATTATATTGGACTTCCAACTTTCGTGAAGCATATAAGTCATCATGGTCACAGAAAGTCAAGTATTTAGCTTTTGCTATTCTTATTCCTGTATTACGAGCTGCGCAAATTCCTGCGTTTTTCTGGTGTATCACAATCACGCGTGCATCTTTTGCAGCGTACTCATCACAAATTTTTATGCTCATATCATTGGAACCATCATCTATAATGATTAACTCGAACTCCTTAAAGGTTTGAAATAATATGCTATCCAATGTCTTTCTCAATATTTCGCCTGTATTATACACTGGCACTATCACTGATATTTTGGGTGTCATGGGAGTTGTTTTATATAGTTCCTATTCTTTATTCTATATACAGAAATTAAATAAGGAAATAGTTTTGAAAGATAATACTTTGAGTTACAACGTATATTTTTCCATAATAAAATTACTTTATCCAAGAAGCTAAATTCATATTTAAACATCGTTTTGCGCTCTATGTATATTTGAATCATAAATTTTCCATTATGTGAGGCTCCACCATTCCGATCATCAAATACTGATATGGGAAATCCTACATATTTAAGTTTATGATTTCCTGTCATGAACACTTTATAAGTGGTATGATAATCTGCTCCCAATGGAAACTTTAAACAGAATTTAACTCGTTGCAACTGTTCTGTTTTAGTAAATAAACTTTGATGAGAGAAACCTTGGGATTTGAATACCAAATCGCGAATCGTGAATGGACGTTCATATATGGCATGAGCGTGCCTTTTCATATATCCCAAATCGTTTAACACATAGTCATCACCATAAAGCAGGTCATCATCTCCGTTATAATTTTTAAAAATATCAGAAACGATATGTTCATTTGCAAAGGTGTCACCTGCATTCATGAAAAGCACATATTTTCCTGTAACATAGTTTAGTGATTTATTCATCGCGTCAAATATGCCCTTATCTGGTTCTGAAAGTATTTTTGTGATATAATTTTGATATTTATATACTATGTTCAAAGTACCATCCTGGCTTGCGCCGTCAATTATAATATACTCCAATTCTGGATAATCTTGTGAGATTACACTTTTAATTGTCTGTTCAATTGTGCCCACACAATTAAAGCACACAGTGACTATGGAAATCTTTTTCATACATAAATATTTCTTGTTTGTTCATGATTACACACCCTATTCCAAAGAAGAAAAAATAGTTGAGTCCTGTAGCAACAACTAAAGCAATCATTGTGACCAAGGCTAATAATTGATAATTTACTTTTTCATTTTTATAAGGTCGGCTATATTTGTAGGATTGATAAAATAACATATAATACATCAAGTAGCCTAAAATTCCGAATTGACATACAGCAGTAGATAGTATAGTTTCAAAACCAAATAATACAGGATGCAACTCGTACTGGTTTAGATACCATGAACACCACCCAAATCCCTTTCCAAACAATATATTGTCCTTAATCTCTATAAAAGGATAGGCTACTTGAAGAATTCTTAATTCCCAACTTGACCCTCCAACATCTTTTGCAGCCAATAATTTATCATCCCAAAAAAAGAAAGAGGTCTCAATCATCGACCTTATGCTTTCTAATGCCGGAATCATAAAAACAGCAAATAAAGCTATCATTACCAACAAGAATACTTTCACATATAATAATACATTCCATGTTTTTCGCTTCAAGTACATCCACAATATAAGAAAAACACCTATTGAAACAATTGGCGAACGCTTCTTACACAAGAAAACATTAATGATTAAGAGAACTAATGCTATAAATATAGTTCTTTTATTGTATTGACCTGTACATTGAAGATATACCAATAAGGGTATCGACATAGATATAAAATATCCAAATCCATTTGCATGTAAGAATGTCCCTGACGTAGAAACTCCACGGCCAGTTGTATACCATACTTCTTCTCCTAACGATGTATCTCTCCACCCAGTTATTGCCTGAAAGTAATTCACATACGGATTATTTTGTATAAGATACACAATTATAGCATAAACACAGCATAATATAGTTGACCATAAAAAGGTCTGCACTACTATTCTTAAATCACATTTTGTCTTAACAACACCAATGGCTAATATAACAGGAAGTATGTCTGTAAAAAAATATTGTATTAATGACTTGTATTGGAATTGCAAATCCTCATAACTAGAAAAAGGTAGAAGCACGGCACATGAACATATAAAAAACATAAGACATTTAAAATATGTATCCTTTATCAAACGTGTATAAGTTTTAGCAAGGCCATTAACCAATACGCTTATAGCAATAATAAGTATTAATGTGCTATTAAAACTAAGTCCTTCAAGACCTGGTGTTCTGACTACTTCAGGTATTAAAATTCTTGCAGATATGAAACACGCCAATCCATATGAAGGACGAATGAACGTTGCTATGACTGTGAATGCTAATATACCAAACAACAATATATTTAACATATTCCCTTCTTAAGTATTTTTACAACTTTTGCCGGATTTCCGGCTACTATGCAATCTTCTGGTACATCTTTAGTTACTACACTTCCTGCGCCTATAATAGAACGTGCTCCAACATGTACCCCTTTTAGGATTATAACATTAGCCCCAATTAAAACGTCATCTTCGATGATAATCTCTTTATCTATTCTGTTTTTTGCGTCAGAAATTTCATTTCTACGATCTTTGAAAGAAAGTGAATGGGCATCAGTGTCTATCAACGTAGTGCCTCCACCTATTTTTACATTGTTTCCTATTTTTATATATTTTGCGACCCAGATTGTGGTACCACTCATTCCAACATTCTTACCTATTTCAAGCACTGCATTATCCATTATAAAGATACACCCATGTGCATTGGTTGTTAAGGGGTTATAAGTTGCTCCGGATAAAAATAAAAAGTTCTCTCCCGTAGAGAATATCGCATTCTTACCTTTGTGAATATGAATCTTTCCTAATATTTTAAATCGTCCTTTGGGTTGTAACCCTGTTGCTTTTGCATATAGCATATTGTATCTCCAAGAAATGGAAGTACTTACTTTTTCTTTTAAAGACACCATTAGACGTATTATGTTGTATACTATTCCATTTTTCATAGAAAAGTTTGCACTATAAAATTCCATCATTTTTCATTCCTACTAATACAGACGTTTTAATGATATCGTCAAATGAACTCGCTGGAGATTGGCGAAAAAGTACAGATAATTCTTTTCGTATCCAATTTTGTTTTTTTGTATGATTCCCAATCATATCTACAACGCCATCGTGATGTATTTTCATTTGGTTATGTAGACAATATATGGGTAATAAATATTCGGCAAAATATCCGTATATTCGATTGTATCTTGAATAGGGCAAAGGTTTGATATGTTTCTCGCATTCCTCAAGAATAGAGAACTGCCATTGGCAAAACTTATCAAAATCAGTCTTTCTCATTACAAACATATTAAAAGGAATATCTATATTACGCGAAAGATATAGCAAGGTACTTTTTTCATATTCTGGATATAGTTTTCTAATAGCCAAAAGAAATATGGCACAATCTTCCGGTAGGATATTCATCCTTAACTTGTGTAACATTGTTTCTCTTATACCATAATAGACAGGTCTTGGCAATATGACATCATATTTAGAAAAGATTCGTTCCAATAAATCATTCGTATAAACCGTTTCAAAATACCGTCTATAATGACATAAACCTATATACCGACAATCTACATTCTTCCAAGCCCAGTATTGGGCTGTCAGTTCACAATAACTTGGGTTCTTTTGGCTGATGTTATCTCCAGTGTCATCCCCGATAATTCCCAAGTTGTATTCAGATATGGCCTTTCCAACCTGAATGGGAGTGTATATTCCTTTGTTATACATTTCGCAGGGTTTGTGGCAGGCCACCAATATCATAGCGTCCATCTTTCTTCTATTTTATTCATTTAAATTATCTATAAGTTCATTCGTGCATTCCTTGATTCTTACTTCAAGTTGTGGGAGCACTCTTTCATAAGGAATGGGAGATAAATAATCCGTATTGTTTGGATTATATATTTTAAATTCCAGTCCAAAAGAGGCAAGGAAATCATACATGCGAGAATTTTCGGATTTTTGGTCTTCTTTGCAGCGCATAAGTGCCACAAAATCCTTCTTCAGTTTTAAACTCATAGCCACATTATGAAAAGAATCTGTCACGACATAAGTCGCATGATGTAAGAACCATACAAAGTCATAGATGTCTGCCGATTGCAAATATTCATATCCTACTATTTTGCAAGTCGGAGGAGCCACGCTGAAAACAATAACCCGACTTATCCCATATTGTTTTTTTATTGTTTCCAAAGCTTTCCATTCAAAGTCCTTGTCGCCAATGAAATAACAGAATATATAAGGTGTGGAAACGGATATCCGATTCACAAGAGCCCCTTTGTGGGAAAATTGTATCCAACTATTTTCATTGAGTAAAAGAACCGGGTCTAATACAGTTTTTACTGTTTTTCCCGTAAGGGCAGATAACATTTTTGACCCTGTTTCTTCCCTGCAAAAGATTGCACTGAAAGAAGAAAGATATTTTTTGTATATGTCTTGTTGCTCTTCCGGAATCCTACTGACCGCTATGGAAGAGGAATAGGCTATTTTCTTTTGATCTTCTTTCACGAAATCAAGCATGTAGAACGTATCAAGATTATATGGATTCCATATTTGGTCGCTTCCCGTGAGGAATTTATCGTATTGCTTATTCAATAATTCAATATCCTTTGGACAGGTAGCAAGAGGAGCAAAGCAAAATTCATTTTTCAAGAACTTCATGATTTTCGTTTGACGGACTTCCTCTGGTTTTCTTATACCTAATATATTCTTGACTAATGCAGCACATTTGGAACGGAATTCCCTTTGTTGTCCCGGATATTGGTGAAACTTCTTCCGTCCCTGAAACGGTCTTATCATATCCACATAAATCCCTTTGGAACGAAGCACTGTGTAAAGGGCGTAAGCTTGAAGGTTGGTACCGTAATTATTACTGCCATACCATGTCACAAGGCATACTTTCAGGTTTTCCTCTGCATTCTTCATATATACTTTCCTTTTTATTTTTTGAATATCTTTTTGAATATGCCATAGGCTTCTTCACCTACCACCTTCTTTACCATTTCTTTCGATTGCTCTTTATTGGATTGCTTGATGGTTGACATTATTTTTAAGGCTGCGTTTTCGTTCACATCCTTAGTAAAAGCTTCCAATAAAATGGGCTTTTCGGATGATGGGTTTAAAAAATCTGGCAAGACTTTTTCATATTCTTCTTTGGTGGAAGCAGTGAGGTAAATAAAGCCCAAATCTTCAGCATAATGACGTACCAATTTTGGAGACTGCTTTCCATAATGTCCTTCTGCACAAATATACGGATAGGCTTCTTGTCCTAACATTGATCCCATATTCATGTGATGAGTAAATTCACATCCTTTTCCATTGTTAACTAATAAGATTCTTATGTTTTTTCCCAAATGTCTGTTCCCAAGTGAGTTCATGTCATAGAAGAATGACAAGTCACCCACCACACCAAAATATAACTTTTCCGGATGTACCCATGAAGCCCCTATAAGGGTGGACATATTGCCATCGATACCGAAACCACCCACATTGGAAAATGAAGTAACTCCTTGAGGCAGTTTGAAGAAATTCCATGCTCTCAAAGAGGTTAGGATGCCCAAATGCAATACGGTTCCGTCCGGTAATTTTCCAGAAGTTATTGAAGCCATCCAAATATTGGAAAAAGGCAAATCCGGCAAGGATTGCATTATATTTTCGTATTCCTCTTTATAAGACGGATATTCGTCAATGGAATACGCGCACTCTTCTTGTGCATAATGATCAAAAAAGAATTTTTCATCCATTTCAAAAACATTTACCAACTTCTTGAAGGGGTCTCGGATTTCACCATCTTCGCTCACGCGCCAGACTTCTTGTGCATAAGGACTGATATTGAACATATCCCCGGAAATTTCTCCTAAATGTATCAGTAGTTTCAACGAACGTTTGATTTTACCACTCTGTAACTGAATGAGAGAGTAATTCATTTTGTATTTCCCATAATATCCACTGGTATGGTCACAAAATACGATGGCATGATGCTTTTTACAGAAAGCCTCAATGCTCGCTTCTTCTTGCTGGTTGAACTTTTTATGCGAGCCGATGAAGATTCCTATCTGACCTTGGGGTAACGATAGAAGTTCGTTTTTATAATTGTATCTGTGGATTACACGAGTGCATGGAAGTTCAGTTATGGAAAAATCCGGGTTATAAGAAGTAATCAGATTGATATGTGCCGGTCCTCCTCCATGTCTTGTGAGTTCAAGTATGGCCTCATTGATTTTATTTATTGCGTTCCATTCTTGTCGTTCGCAATGAATCTCATCCACCTGAAAACTCTTTTTTACTATATCAGCCGGTAACTGTATGCGATTGGTTACCTGATCCTTCAAATTGCCTATCCATTCCGAATATTGCGAAGAAGTTACCACAAGAATGGGAAGCTTACGATAATAGGCTTCCGTCAATGCCGACATATAGTTGCGAGATGATGTGGCACCCGTGCAACTTAGCATTACCGGTTCTCCGCTTTCTGCTGCCAGTCCACATGCCATATAGGCCGCACTGCGTTCATCAACTGAAGAGTAAATCTTGAAATATGAATCATGTTGGAGGCTGGCTACAAGTCTTAAATTCGTTGCTCCTGGAGAAGCTATGATATTACGTATTCCATGGGCTTTTAAGAGTGATATCAGAATAAGAGAATTTTTCTCTGCCGTATAATGTAAATCCATATTATTATTGTTTTCTTCGTTTGAGTTTATTTTTAACCATGTCACACACTGTGATTCTTTCTGAACGCGTCATACCTATATAGTACATCGCGGGGATTGCTGATATGACGCTTACCATACATGTCAGTATAAGTCTTCCAAATGAAGGAGGCAGAATCTCAACAATCGAAATAGGAGGAATAAAGCAAACAAGCAGAACTATTAAAACAATACTCAGTACCTCATTTACATATCGACGGACAGGGAATTTCACCATCCTTTTTAAAAGGAAGAGTCTGACAAATATGAGGAGTATATTGTCTAATATGTAAACAATGTAATAGATTTCGGGATTGCAACCTAATTTAAATAGCAACCATGTGACAGGGAATACCAAACATCCAAATCCTCCCACGTAAAGATAATAACGTTTGATGTCTCCTGTACCTAATGCCAGAGTGGTGAGTGGTGCACCTGGCAAATCTGCCAAAGCTACAAATAGTGCTAATCTCAGAAATAAAGGAGCATAAGAAGGAACTTCTTTCAACCACAGCCCTAAGACATAGTCGGCTTCCAACACCAATGGTATTAAAAAAAACAACATGAGAAAGAATGAGAACTTTGCTCCTTTGAACACCAATTTGAAAGATTCTGTAGCATTTCCTTCTGCGTATGTCTTGATGATTTGAGGGTTCAATGCTGTCGTGAAATTACTCACAAACATCCGGACCGCCGAATCCACCTGAGTAGCCACTCCACGTGCTGCATTGAGTACCACTCCAAAGAAGATATTGATAACAAGGTTCACTCCTTGGGTATTGAATATATAAGCACTTGTTCCAAAAAGGTACCATCCTGCAAAAGCTCCGATTTCCTTAAAAAGAGATTTATCGAGGATAAAGTGGTAACGGCATTCTTCAAAATGTTTTTTGCAGTAAACTCCATATACCAATCTTAAGAGTAGTGCTATGGAGGTCAGAAGAATAGCATATAGAATAAGCTTGTCCATTGCAAACAGCACAAGCAGGTAAACAGCTCCAAGTTTTAGTAGAGATTCCCATAAGCCAATATAGGCAAAGGTTTTCATGTGCTCATGGGCAACAATGAGTGCGTTGTAGGGGACGCTGATAAGTCCAAGTATAAAAGACAATAATGAACATTGAAAAACCCATAAGGCTGCAAATTCTCTTCCTTCAGGAATATTCATTTTTGTGTAAATGAACCATGCGCCTACCAATTCAGCTAATATAATAATGATGGCTGAAAGGACTATTTGTATATTAATGCTGGTGCAGAAAATTCTGTTTAATCGTATTTTATTCCCTCGTCCTAATTCAAAAGTAATGAAACGGGAAATAGAGTTAGTAAGTGATGCTGAAACCAATGCGAACATGGCTACAAATCCACCTACTACATTATATATTCCATAGTCCTCTATACCCAGTGTGGAAAGTACCACTCTAGAAGTATACAGACTGATGACAAGAGATAAAAATGTCCTGAGATATAAAAAGGCTGTATTTTTTATAAGCCTTGTTCTATTATTGCTTTTTTCCACTTTGTCTGTTAATTAAAAGGTATATGGGATATCATCATAGATTATAATACCTGCTCCTCCTGACATTTGAATGGTATCAAAGCTCTATTATCCAAAAGGTTAATGTAAAAGTTATCGCTTTCCATTCCGAAAACAAGAAGCAATGACCTTATGGATGATTACAACTTCTTCCTTCCTATACAGGAGTTTTCCCAAAAACATCCTTCATCTTTCAGGATGCATGCTAATTAATTCATTGTTTGCGCGTTATGGGCTGAAGGATGTTTCAGCTATCCTTCAGCCACGTTTCATTTCCTTT